>Ga0325404_1000343_pt1 | contig 45954 bp, 37 predicted proteins | sample PopdelMetagenome_18_FD_205664 | JGI IMG/M metagenome (GOLD analysis project Ga0325404, IMG submission 205664) | Populus deltoides microbial communities from Bellville, Georgia, United States - Xylem-Control-R1 | ecosystem: Host-associated > Plants > Phyllosphere > Stem > Wood/Secondary xylem...
CAAAAAAAAATTAAGTGCGTCAAGAACAGTTGAGATGGTTACCATGTTTTTTAGAGCAAAAAAGAAAAATGAAGCAACCTGCAAGAAAAGCCATGGTCAAGAACATAAAATGAACGCATGGAAAGGGTTGGGATATTTTGTAGTCTAATAGAACACAATTGACCAAATGCCCATTGTAAGTCTCACCTTTTTTCCAATTCCACCAAGAGTTACAGCATACAACCACCATGAATTACAAGCTGCATCCAAAAAAATGAAAAAGGCTGTAAAACAATGTCTACAAATTTGCAGAAAATTCTGGATTCATACGGTCAAATGACACGACCAAAAAAACAGACATCTATTTCTTACCATTAGGTGGCCTTGAGCAGTCTTGAGTAAAGAATTTGGAAGCCGCAATTAACACAAGCAAAAAAAAATTAAGTGCGTCAAGAACAGTTGAGATGGTTACCATGTTTTTTAGAGCAAAAAAGAAAAATGAAGCAACCTGCAAGAAAAGCCATGGTCAAGAACATAAAATGAACGCATGGAAAGGGTTGGGATATTTTGTAGTCTAATAGAACACAATTGACCAAATGCCCATTGTAAGTCTCACCTTTTTTCCAATTCCACCAAGAGTTACAGCATACAACCACCATGAATTACAAGCTGCATCCAAAAAAATGAAAAAGGCTGTAAAACAATGTCTACAAATTTGCAGAAAATTCTGGATTCATACGGTCAAATGACACGACCAAAAAAACAGACATCTATTTCTTACCATTAGGTGGCCTTGAGCAGTCTTGAGTAAAGAATTTGGAAGCCGCAATTAACACAAGCAAAAAAAAATTAAGTGCGTCAAGAACAGTTGAGATGGTTACCATGTTTTTTAGAGCAAAAAAGAAAAATGAAGCAACCTGCAAGAAAAGCCATGGTCAAGAACATAAAATGAACGCATGGAAAGGGATGTGATATTTTGTAATCTAAAACAGATCAAGGATATTAGGGCAAAAGAAAATTAAACCTAAATCGAGATAGATGTTCATCCAAGCAACACAATTGAGCAAATGTCCATTGTAAGTCTCACCTTTTTTTCAAATCCACCAACTGTTATATCATACAAACACCATGAATTAAAACCTTCATAAAAAAAATGAAAAAGGCCATAAAACAATGTCTATAAATTTGTAGAAAATTCTGGATTTATATGGTCAAACGATACGACAAGAAAAAAGAGACATCTCTTTCTTACCATTCGGTGGCCTTGAGCAGTCTTGAGTAAGGAATTTGGAAGCAGCAGTTAACAGAAGAAAAAAAAAATTAAGTGCGTCAAGAACAGTTGAGATAGTTACCATGTTTTTTAGAGCAAAAATGAAAAATGAAGCAACCTGCAAGAAAAGCCATGGTCAAGAACATAAAATGAACGCATGGAAAGGGATGGGATATTTTGTAATCTAATAGAACACAATTGACCAAATGCCCATTGTAAGTCTCACCTTTTTTTCAATTCCACCAAGAGTTACAGCATACAACCACCATGAATTAAAAGCTGCATAAAAAAATGAAAAAGGCCGTAAAACAATGTCTAAAAATTTGTTGAAAATTCTAGATTCATACGGTCAAACGACAGGACAAGAAAAAAGAGACATCTCTTTCTTACCATTAGGTGGCCTTGAGCAGTCTTGAGTAAGGAATTTGGAAGCAGCAGTTAACACAAGAAAAAAAAATTAAGTGCGTCAAGAACAGTTGAGAGGGTTACCATGTTTTTTAGAGCAAAAAAGAAAAATGAAGCAACCTGCAAGAAAAGCCATGGTCAAGAACATAAAATGAACGCATGGAAAGGGATGGGATATTTTGTAGTCTAATAGAACACAATTGACCAAATGCCCATTGTAAGTCTCACCTTTTTTCCAATTCCACCAAGAGTTACATCATACAACCACCATGAAGTACAAGCTGCATAAAATAAATGAAAAAGGCCGTAAAACAATGTCTACAAATTTGCAGAAAATTCTGGATTCATACTGTCAAATGACACGAGCAAAAAAACAGACATCTATTTCTTACCATTGGGTGGCCTTGAGCAGTCTTGAGTAAAGAAAGAGGAAGCAGCAGTTAACAAAAAAAAAATAAGTGTGTCAAGAACAATTGAGATGGTTACCATGTTTTTTAGAGCAAAAAAGAAAAATCAAGGAACCTCCAAGAAAAGCCAGGGTCACGAACTTAAAATGAACGCATGGAAAGGGATGGGAAATTTTGGATTCTAAAACAAATGAAGGATACTAGTGTAAAAGAAAATTAAACCTAAACCGAGATGGATGTTCATCCAAGCAACACAATTGAGCAAATGCCCATTGTAAGTCTCACCTTTTTTTCAATTCCACCAACTATTACAGCATACAACCACCATGAATTAAAACCTGCATAAAAAAATGAAAAAGGCCGTAAAACAATGTCTACAAATTTGTAGAAAATTCTGGATTCATATGGTCAAACGACACGACAAGAAAAAAGAGACATCTCTTTCTTACCATTGGGTGGCCTTGAGCAGTCTTGAGTAAAGAATTTGAAAGCAGCAGTTAACACAAGAAAAAAAATTAAGTGTGTCAATAACAGTTCAGATGGTTACCATGTTTTTTAGAGCAAAAAAGAAAAATCAAGCAACCTACAAGAAAAGCCATTGTCAAGAACATAAAATGAACGCATGGAAAGGGATGGGATATTTTGTAATCTAAAACAGATCAAGGATATTAGGGCAAAAGAAAATTAAGCCTAAACCGAGATGGATGTTCATCCAAGCAACACAATTGAGCAAATGCCCATTGTAAATCTCACCTTTTTTTCAATTCCACCAACTGTTACATCATACAAACACCATGAATTAAAACCTTCATAAAAAAATGAAAAAGGCCGTAAAACAATGTCTACAAATTTGTAGAAAATTATGGATTCATATGGTCAAACGAGACAAGAAAAAAGAGACATCTCTTTCTTACCATTAGGTGGCCTTGAGCAGTCTTGAGTAAGGAATTTGGAAGCATTAGTTAACACAAGAAAAAAAAAATTAAGTGTGTCAAGAACAGTTGAGATGGTTACCATGTTTTTTAGAGCAAAAAAGAAAAATCAAGCAACCTGCTAGAAAAGCCATGGTCAAGAACATAAAATGAACGCATGGAAAGGGATGGGATGTTTTGTAGTCTAAAATGGATCATGGATATTAGGGTAAAAGAAAATTAAACCTAAACGGAGATGGATGTTCATCCAAGCAACACAATTGACCAAATGCCCATTGCAAGTCTCACATTTTTTTCCATTCCACAAACAGTTACATCATACAAACACCATGAATTAAAACCTTCATAAAAAAAATGAAAAGGGCCGTAAAACAATGTCTACAAATTTGTAGAAAATTCTGGATTCATATGGTCAAACGACAGGACAAGAAAAAAGAGACATCTCTTTCTTACCATTGGGTGGCCTTGAGCAGTCGTGAGTAAAGAATTTGGAAGTAGCAGTTAACACAAGAAAAAAAAAATTCAATGTGTCAAGAACAGTTGAGATGGTTACCATGTTTTTTAGAGCAAAAAAGAAAAATGAAGAAACCTGCAAGAAAAGCCAAGGTCAAGAACATAAAATGAACGCATGGAAAGGGATGGGATATTTTGTAATCTAAAACAGATCATATCACCTGAAATTTAGACAGCATGGGTGACTTTCTCACAGAGTCATTCATTGCTAGGGAAAAACAGGCTTGCATGGAAGTTGGGTAAGCTTATTGCAGCTGACAGAATATCAAATCCTTGATTAGCATCTGGAGGATAATCATCAATGTGCAAAAAATCCCTGTTAACATATCGTAAAAAGTAGATGAAAAACACAAATAAAATACAGTTTGGCAGTATAAGAAACTGTTCTGTGTGCATGTGATCATTCATAACAGAATGTTTTTCCATTATGTTAGACTAGTAGTATCTTTCTCTGTGCATCAATTTACAAGTTGAAAATCATCAGAATAGCAAGATTCGGTGAAATGGAGCATTTACATGACTTAGTTTAATGCCCCCTTAGGTTCATTGAGAAAGCTATCATAATGTGCTTTTAGTATTGGGCAGATTAACAAAGGATGTCCACGCAAAGCATTGACAAAATTTCAAGTTAATTATCCAAAAGCTGAGGCTATAAAAAATATCTAGCAGACGGGAAATTATAGTCTATTTGTCGTTTGTCACTGTATCCATAGGCTGGTTTCTCACGATATCAAATATTTTACCACACTGAATTCATTCATCAATCCACTCTATTTTTCCGAGTCAAACTAGAAAACAATGAAGTGCTAAGCCTACCTTAAAGCAAACTCTAATATCAAAGCAGCTGATTTCACACCACAAGGAAGCTTCAGAAACATCTCCATCATACCAGGTGATATCTTGTCTTTGGAAGGAAAAACATGCATCTTTTCCACAAAAGCACCGGCTGCCTTCGGTTTGATCATCCACAAACAACTGGAGAGAATGATAATATACCCTAACCCAAGGGACAACTTGGAAAATATTAACATGCAATTCATATCTATCACTAGCACTTTTAGCACCCAGGGGACTGTCATTCAGCTCATCAGTAGATTTCAACAAGATTGCAACTGCACCTCTTTCATTCCCACTTCCCATCAAAAACCTACTAGCATGTAATTGTGCTTGTCAAGCAGGGAATTGACAGGTGGATAAAGCACACAGAATTACATGAAAATGCTTAATGCAGAGAGCAATAAAAACAAGGAAATGGCCGACCATTTCATCTTCCAAGACATAAAAAGATATTTCAACATTTATGTAATATCATTGTCAAGCGCAGTGAACGCATGGAAAGGGATAGGATATTTTGTAATCTAATACAACACAATTGACCAAATGCCCATTGTAAGTCTCACCCTTTTTTCAATTCCACCAACAGTTACAACATACAACCACAATGAATTACAAGCTGCATAAAAAAAAATGAAAAAGGTCGTAAAACATTGTCTATAAATTTGCAGAAAATTCTGGATTCATATGGTCAAATGACACGACCAGAAAAACAGACATTTATTTCTTGCCATTGGGTGGCCTTAAGCAGTCTTGAGTAAAGAAAGAGGAAGCAACAGTTAACACAAGACAAAAAAAATTAAGTGTGTCAACATTTGAGATGGTTGCCATGTTTTTTAGAGCAAAAAAGAAAAATCAAGCAACCTGCAAGAAAAGCCAGTGTCAAAAACATAAAATGAACGCATGGAAAGGAATGGGTAATTTTGGAATCTAAAACAGATCAAGGATATTAGGGTAAAAGAAAATTAAACCTAAATCGAGATGGATGTTTATCCAAGCAACACAATTGACCAAATGCCCATTGTAAGTCTCATCTTTTTTTCAATTCCACCAACTGTTACAGCATACAACCACCATGAATTACAAGCTACATAAAAAAAATGAAAAAGGCCGTAAAACAATACCTGCAAAATGCAGCATGGAGATAAAGAATGACTTGCATGCTTGATGCTCACTAGACGAGATTTAAAAATCTCATCCTGGATGAGGAAATCTTCTTGGGGTCCTGATTCTGCATCCGTACCATCACCTTTGCCTTCATAGCAACAGAAACTAATGTTAATACTCCGAAAGTATCTTAACAAATCATAGATAGCAGATAGACATTGTAAAAGCACGAGGAATAATTCTTTTCTTTTTGTTTACTCATTTTTCAGTGATAAGTAATATTATTTTTTCTGTGGTTCGAGGCCAGAACACATCAGTGCAACATCAATCTATCACCTCTAGTGCAACGGGTGGCAATAATAAACAATAATAAACTATTTTCTTCCAAACAGTCACCCACCTGAGTTAGCAACGAATATACAGAAGCTTTTGGGGCAATAAATTACCATACACCCATGAGCATATAGGCATCCATGACAGCAAGCAAGAGGCCTATCAGAAAGCAGATCATAAATATGGCAGTAACTTGGATGGCCATAAAAGCTTCAGATAGTTTCTCATAGCCAGAGACATATGCCAATAATTTAGAGTATAGACAGCACTAATGCTTTGTGACTGAAGATCACCAAAGATCCTTTCTTGGTATATAAATTAACCATAGTTTGAAACGTGCCAAAAACATGCACAAAAAGTAGAAAGAACTTGCTGCCAAATATTACAAGAAATAAGTTTTACCAGATTGTCGCTTCTTCAATGATTTCCACTGCTGCTCAGCAGCCTCCTTGGTTTCTAATAACTATCTCTGAAAATTAAATCATGAAAGAAAACATTATGACCACCTATATAAGCATAGCTGGCTGTAAGTCACCAATAACAACAACATGATAGACTTTGTTCGAGCGTGAAGGATGAACAGTACAGTCCTTAATAATGTGCCCTTGCTACTTGCAATAATTACAAAATTTGAGGACAGTTTGGGGTAATATGGCCATATTTTTTGCAACTATAGCATTGTGAAGTGCTCGCGTCACGACTCTTCACCTTGCCATAAGCAACATAGGTAACTGAGACAGTATTAGAAACAATACGTGACTGCTTTATAATATTTTGAGTATCGAGGCGTTGTTCCCCACGCAAGAGTTCTCCAAAGCAGGTATACAAGGAAACTTAAATATTTACATGCTAATCACCTAGGGTGATTTTAGGAAGCTATACATGGTAAGCTAAATCTACCTTCCTATTTATGAGAGTATATACAGCCTAGATTAATAGCTATTAACAAGGCATAATTTATGGCTTTCTATTGACAAGAAGTTCTCTCATTCTCGGCACAAAGGCATTGAAGTAAAAACATAACCTCATTGAAGTAAGGATACATAAATCATAATCTCACATTAAAAACAGTAAGTACAATAGAAGACATTTAAGCATAAAATTTAGTACACCATAGTACCTCGTCACCTACCCCAATTATTTCTCATAACATGATGGTTCCGGTTTCTTGGTCTAAAACGAAAAATCACCCAATAACGAGTGAAGGAAAAAAAAAACCTAAAAATCCACATTAAGCTTCCTTGAATCGACAAGATAAGTAGAAGTGTTGATATCCACAAGAGCAAGGAAACACGCGAAATTGCAAGAAAATCACCCAACAACATGAGACAAAAACCAAATCAATACTTTCCCACCAATAATAAACAAAGAAATCAAACTATTTGCATTGAAAATATTAATTATTGAAGACCAATTACACATCATAGTTTTATTTTATTTTATTTTATTTTATTTTATTGAAAAAAGATTGGACTTTTTTAAAGGATCAATGACATTGCCTACACAAAATTCATGAAAAAAATCTTCAGGCATTCAGAAAATCTTCAATGAGAACAGTAATTATCTAAAACAATAAAAAATCAAATAAAAATAAAGAATCAAATTATATATTTAAAACCCAAAAAACATATAAAAAAATTAATGTTAAGATATCAAGATTTTACACGAAATTGAATTCATGAAAACATTCTAAAAACCACAACGATCCAAGTCGTGGACCCCATGTAACATAAATAAACTAGCATATAAATGAGATACACATTTGTGAAACATGCCCAAAAGATCATCAATTAAACGAGTCTCATATTTGAGAGTTTCAGCTCTCCACAGGAGCAAAGAAACAAGTGAGGTCAACATTCTTTGGAATTCCTCTTCAATTTACATTTTTTTCACTTCACTAAAATTCAAAAACAATTCCCAATAAATTAATGATCTCAATAAGAATATAACATCTAAATATATAACGATGTAAAAACAAAACAAGCAGTTGCCACAACATAAAAACCAAAGAAAATAACACTATATATATGTAATTTTGTCATCTTAAAAAACATGAATCAAGGAACAATTTCCACGTCAATTTTAATGCATCGTACCATCATTGGGCTTGGATCATAAAGTGACTCGGCACCCTTTAATCAAGGAAACAACCAAATTCTTCCCACAACATCATATGCAATGTACTAGCTATGTTCCCTGCCCTCAACTGTTGACAGTACTTTTCATTATGCATTAACATAAATTCGAGTGGTGTTTTCGTGTAGGGAAATGAAAGCAAGTGTAAAATGAAACTTCAGGATCCACTAATTCAATCACAACTCTCCTAAAGGTACAAGAGAAAACAAATAACCTGGCAAGTTGGGTGCATTTAAAGCATCATCATTGAACCAACCAAATTGGCAACGCAGTAGACCCACAAAGCACTAGAAATAGAGTTGAATGGGGCCACTCCTAACAAAACAAAGGAAAACAGTACAGGACTATTAATCAGTTCAGTTTATGATATATATGTGTATTTTTGAAAAAAAACTATCATGTCAAAATAATATTTAGCGGTACACCTTTTATTTTATAGTTTTGTTCCATCTCAGCTATGGTGCTCTTCTCTTCTTTTTTTCCCTGTCAATATAATATAATTCTATTACTAAAACAAAAGGAAAAATGGAGTAGCCATGGTGAAAAGCATTTAAAAAAGAAAAAAAAGTTGCATTGATTGCCACAAAAAGGATAGCATGCAATTGCTTAGGGTCAATTCAACATCCTGACCATAGACGCAAATCAAACCCTGTGCCAACAAACAATTAGGCAAGTAATGCTCTCTTCCGCATAGCATGGATACTTGGGATCCAACTGTCCATTGCCACCTCCATAAATGCCAAGATAACTGCTGCGCTGCTATGAACACACTTGATTTTGAGGCAGAATGTCTTGTGAATATGTTTTCATCTATTTAAATAAATACATTTCTTGATATGATTTTGGTGAACTTCCATGACTTAAATGTAATCAAATGGCTTTGTTGTTGCTAAATATATAGCAACATATTGTCCACCTATTTTTTGATTCAACATATTGCTGCCGATCTAATAATTAAGAACCGACTAAACATTTGAAAATTGAGTAATGTGAGAAACAAGCAGCTAAAATGGAAAATCCAGAGTGTTTACACCTGGAATCTTCTCACATTTCACCATCCCAGAGTCCATCCAATATCCTGTATGCACCATAAGTCCAATGCACAAAAGTAGTTCCTGTGACAAGCCTCTCCTGCATGTTTAAATTATAAGGTCAATCATTTTGAAGGAAGTAAATTACTTTTTATAGCTCATGAATGATTTAGTTGCGTGCAATTACTTGATAAATTCAGAAAGCCAATCTATGACCCCAAGATTCATAAAGTAGGTAAAACACGAGCCTAGGTGTATTAACGCAAACAAACCACTTGCATGATAACACCCACAAAATCTTGCAAGCCAATTCAAGCAAATTTTTATATAACCGTAGTAAACCATTACTTACTCAGAACTACAATTATCAGATATATAGTAGGTGCAGTGCAGCTCGCGACAAAAAATGTATTGGGTTGAGCAAGTGCACAGAAACATTCACAGGCATAAAACATTGAGGCCCTGTCACTTGCCTGCTCAATTTCAGAAAGCTTGGAAAATAAGTCTTGGGAATATACCAATAAAAATGTCAACATTTTCTATGATTCTTGCCTCGTTTATGCTTTTAGGTAGCACACTGTGGCCCATTTGTAGTCGCCACCGGAGAGCCACTTGTGCTGGGGATTTGCCTAATTTCTCAGCAATCATTTTAAGAATTGGATTCTTGAGAACCTCAATCTTGATCTCCTGTGAACCTACAGAACCTAATGGTGCATACCCTTAAGGAGCAGGGGGGAAAGGAAACAAAGGAAGACAAATCACCATCACAATAATTAATAAATTGACTTTTTTCCCTTTAAAATATGTAGATTTATTGCATTAGAAAATGAAGATTTATAAACAAACCAGGAGATAGATCAATATTGCAAAGTCAGTAGCTCTTGACAAGATATTCCAAAAGATAGACTACAATAAACACCATCACTTGGACAGCACAAAGAACAGAAGCTAGACCAGTGCTCCCTAGGTCTAGTTGGTTTGGTGTAACAGTTCCAAACCATTGGCGGCTGCGGCAACAAAAACAAATAATGCAGCAATGATAAATCCAGCACTTTAAAGAAGAAAAAAAGTTTAACTCAAAATGAATAACAAAGAGAGTGTTCAATCCTTGAATATGTTAGAAAATCCTTCATATATTCATATGCCCTTGTGAGAATCTGGACACCAAAGTGAAATCTGAAAACCTTTAACAACAAAATCAATCTTTTGTTGTAAGGGGTTAGGAGAAAATTTATTTAAAAGTGATACATGATAAGGAGTCAACATCTTCATATCAATCTTTTTCAAAGATCCACAAGAAGACTACTACTCAAGTGTTCCTATTTCATACTCACACATAAGTGAACTCCCTCGGATTGACAAAATGCATGAAGCTTTGGTTGCTGCCATACCGGGTGACATTCCATTTGGTTCACAGCAGGATGGACACGTGCTACTGATAGAAGATCTCCAAGCTTCTTTGATGAGAAGTTGCTGATTCATAAAGTGCCTCATTTCTCTCCAAAAAGCCAGAATGTCAGGTTGGGTTGGGTAAGGTTTTCGGGTTCATAGCCAATAGAATCCTTCTTCATGCTTACTGACCCGTGGATCTTCAAGATGATGAAAAACAATTCAAGAAAGTTTGACCAAGAAAGAAATGCTATGACTGAGGATTTTACTTTAAAAATTGTTGAAAGGCAAACCCAAAAAATTTAATGCATCATGTTAATAACAAGTATAACTCAATGTGTATACATACTAGATATAGACCTACATAATCAAGCTGCAACTCAATGTTTACACTCACTTAAATAGTAAAATAAAAATTGATATACTCGTATAAAAAAATTGAAGGATTCACACATCAAAATATAATTAACTCAATCAAGAAAAATAATGAAAAAAACAAAAATAAATAAATAAAAGTAGAGGATTATATAGAAATTTTCAGCTTTTTTAAAATTTAGAAAAATCATTGGGATAATTAGCTGAAACCGCTTCTATGTTTTTTTATATATATAAAAAAAAATTCAATGTCATTTCGCATCAATTAACTTTCTTAATGTTTCCGTTATCTAGTCATGTCCCTCCATCCAATTTTAGATGTTAAATGATAATGTGGACTAGCATGAGTCCCACTACTTGATACCTTTTTTTTCTAAAACCGAACTAAACATGCTTTAAATAGTTTTATTTCATTTATTTCTTTTTCATAACTTGAAAAACCAAGGAAAGAGATCTTTATCTCTAGGAGGTTAAGACAAATCCCCTTCAGTAAAGAGATTTTTGTCTTATTAGGATAAAACTTAACCATTCTAAGGCTCAAATTTTAATAATATATTTATTTTTATTTTGTATCTTTAATACATGGGGATATACTTTACAGTATAATTTTATACCTCTAAATATTAAAGTCTATAATTAATTCCTAACATTTTATTTTTGTCAATTCATTTAATTTAATACCAGGAACATGCATTATATTGTAAAATTCATACCCCAAATATTAATTAAACAAATTGTTTTTTGTGATGTTTTTGAGATTTTAGTCAAATCTTAATGAATAATCACAAACTTGTTATGATATCCATTAATTAGTTTTTGTGTTTTTCAAACTATGATAAAAACACAATTTATTTTTTTATATAAAATATGCATGAAAACTTTTAGAATTTGGCTGTATGAAAATTAAAATATTTAATGTATTTTTTGAAAGAAAGATTTTATTATTTGTTTGTTTTTTTAAAAGAAACTAGTTTATTATTTTTTAATAATTGTCTTTCTCTTATCAAATTCTAGGAACTGAAATAGAAAACAAATGAAGTTTAGTACTGAAACGAGAAAGTATTAAAACATAGGGAATAACAATGAAGAATTTTAAAAATGCAAGGACTCACAGGTAATTTTTTGCACCTCATGAACATTAAAAAGAAAAAGTGATTGCCTCTTTGTTTTTATGTTAAATTGTTTCTTGTTATTTTAATATTTTCTAACTAATAAAAATAAATTTTATTTTGTAAAATTAAACATAATGGACACTTTAAATACAATATATAACACAAACCAAAATGAATTATTAGACTTTAAATCATTTTGAATATAACATGAAAATGAAGGGATAAAAGTTAAGAAAAAAATGACTAAAACCAATAAATGCAAAAGGATAAAAAGGTAAAAAAAAATAAGAGAGAGCTAAGCCAAGTACACTGTAGTGATCAATAGTGAAGAATAAAAAAGAAGTAATGAAATTACTTCTTTTAGCTTATAACTAGGTAGTTTTTAAAATTTATTTTTATTTATTTCTTATAATTAAAATAGATATTTGTAGGAGATACTATGATTTAATTTTTTAATAAAACAAAATAATTTATTAAATAAATTATTCTTTTCTTACACGTGAATTTTTTTTATCAAAAACATATTTTATTAGTAACATGTTTTTTGAATTAAAAGTAAAGGAAATTAAAATATCTTCTTATAAAAGTTTTAATAATTTTGAAAAAGTAGGAAACTATACTCGCTTCTCTTTAATTTAAACAACATTTTCTTATTGATGCATTTTTCAATGAAAATATTTGACAAACAGAATATTAGGGCTTAAATTAGACCCACACACTGCAAGCTACAGTGACAGAAAACAGTAAGCGTCGGATCATGGACAAGAAATTCAAGGAAGAGATAGTACGAAGGACAGTTAGTGGAGACCTAGGCATTTACATGATCACCAAGAATTTAGGAGTATAAAAGCCAAGATTGAAGGAAGTAAGACATCAACAAAAAATGTAAAACCCACTTCGGAGCCCTGTTTCAACTACTGAAACTCTTAGTAGGGCTTGTAACACAGTGCACTGTCAACTTCTTAGGCTTGGTTAGTTTGGTTTTCATGGAGATAAGGTACTTTGTATGCTTGGTTGTATTTGCAGTAGCTTCCAATGGCTGGAAAATTTCCATTTTATGTGCATACTCATGTAATGAATGCAAGTATGCAGTTCAATTTGTGTTAATTTAAGAATATCTTAAGATGAGGTCTGCAGCCTTAATTTCCATATTCATATTTTTTTTTTATTATGCATACAATAGTAGAATATTAAGTATTTGAGTGTAAAAACATGGAATCCTAGCAGTTAAGCTACCCTACAGGCTACAGCCTGCTACTCAATTGTTCAAGTCCTCGATTACAAAACAACCGTCAAGACGTCCTCATGTAAATAATACCAAATTGAATACATGTCACAACCACCCTACATTTAACAAAAAAACACTGCGATTTCGGCATTAACACAAGCAGTGGTGACAATAATGTGAAGCCCTATATAATCTACTCGTTTGAAGAAGCACGAGGAGCAGCAGCAATAACCATGATGAAAGCAAAATTCTAAGAAAACATGATAAAGAAAATAAATTGAGCACCAAACCACTAAGTATGTTGAATGATGGTTGTTTACAAGCACACGTAGGCCGTGACAGGTCCCAAATAAATAAATTTATGAATAAAATTCGAAATTCAAACAACAAAACAATAACTAAAATGCTGGCATAACTAGGAAGAAAGTATGTGTTGCTGCCGCTACTCACCTTGCCATGCCCAAACAATGTCCTTTAGAGCTGGTCTTATACCATTTTCCAGTATCTGTAGGTATTCCAGGGTATCACCACTAGAACTTTTCACCTCTACCAAATGAAAAGATGGAGTGAACTCAAATATTTCTGTATCAATGGACAACGCCCCTTTCCTACCTTTCTCTGATCCCTCCAACTTCAACAGCCCTCTATCTTTCTTCTTTACTTTTAGCTTCAGAAGCCTAGCAATGTCCTCCAGCTTGGATGTAATAGTTGAGGCAGAGTGCATTGATATGAACTTTTTTTCTTTCTTCTGGTTATCTTTCGCAAACAAACCAGATAAGTCAAACCCAGATGAAAGAGATATGATATCAAAGGCATTCAAACTGGTAGGCTGGCTCATCTCTTTCTTGGCTTCAGCAGGAGCACTATCATTCTCACAATAATCAAATGTCACATCAGCAGCCAAAGGATCCAATCCAGTGACTTCATTTTTAATTGTAACAGCATTAGAATCGAATCCTTTTCTAAACCAGGAATTTTCCATTATTTTTGTGATGGATATTCTAGTTTTTGGGTTAGGATCAAGCATCCTTGATAGCAGCCTGCACATTTCAGGTGAAAACCAGTTAGGGAACTTGTACTCTGCCTTTCTTATTTTTCGGTACATCAAAATCAGATTTGCATCATGAAATGGGAGATAACCGGCCAGCAAAACAAACAAGACCACCCCACAAGACCATATGTCAGCTTTGGCCCCGTCATAGCCTTTCCTATAAATAACTTCAGGAGCCAGTATGCAGGAGTTCCACAAGTTGTGTGCAGCAAACCATCTTGACGCCTAGACTCAGCAGCAGCACTCAAACCAAAATCTGACACCTTCAAACCTCCATTCTCATCCAGTAATAAGTTTTCTGGTTTCAAATCTCGGTGAGAAACACCTCTGCTATGACAAAAATCAATTGCACTGATTAACTGTTGAAAATACGTACTAGCAACATCTTCCTTGAGCCTCCCTTTTGCTACCTTATTAAAGAGTTCGCCACCTTTAGCATATTCTATCACAAAGTAAATTTTGTTTTTGGTGGCCATAACCTCGTATAGTTGCAGTACGTTTGGATGTTTAACCAATTTCATGACAGATATCTCTCGCTTGATCTGATCCATCAGTCCTACTTTCAGAACCTTCTCTTTGTCAATGACCTTGATGGCAACACTCTGGCCAGTTTTCAGGTTTCTCCCATAGTAAACCTTAGCAAAGTTTCCTTGGCCAAGCAATCTCCCAAAATCATACCTTTCCATCAACACATTCCCCTTATTTTCCATTGTCAATAAGAAATCTTAATAGACTATATTTATAAATTATAATTCACAGGATGGGAATCTTTAGAGCTTAAAAACTCAATCGTCTGCGCCAAGGCAGTGCTTCAAAACAACAGCAATTCTATTTCTGATTTCCTTGTTCATTCGAATCCGAACTATGAATCTGTCAAGTGTTGAGTATCTGACCTCATACGGGATGGATAAGCGCAACCTATTTGCAATTGAATTTCACAAGCTCCGCAACATGAATTACCAGAGATCAAGCACATTTTTCTGCATTCCCAGTTGTTTTTCTTTTGGTGCTGGAAGGGAGAGATGGAACACCAAGCTAGCAACAAGAACAATAATAACAAACGTAAGTTCATTGCTCGGGCATAAAAGAAATGAATATCATATCAGAATCATTTGATTGGAGAATCAAAAAATCATAAAGGGGATCTAGAAATTGTAAACAGCCAAATCCACAAACAATATGAATTAACAAGTCAGGTACTATTTATAGAATAATGGTGCCATCAATGCATGCATGGTTGCTCAAAGCCCAGATTGCAATTATTCAAAAAATAAAGCATAAGTGAATAAAACTTCCGATCCGAATAAGGGTCCCTTCATTTTGCATCCATGTCTAATGTATATATAGTTTCATCCAGTGAGAATATTAACCAGTCAAAATCCAAAAGATACACCCAATATATTGGAAGAAGAATTAAAGGCTGTAATGCAGATCCTAAATCAGAAACAAAAACAAGCTAGAGTAAAACTACCCAACCCCATTGCTAGCTTTCCATGACTTTTTATATACCAATTCCTGTACCAAATTGAAAATAATAAACAAACAAAATTAAAAGCAATGAATTCCTAAACTATCAAGTGAATAAGTTCATAATCTTAAATGCAGATTTGCCATTAAATTTGAAACATGGCAAACTATTCAGAAATCATAATTAAGATTTACAATAACAAGAGAAATGCATAAATTAAAGGGAAAGAAAACATAAACAACAAGGAAAAAGGAAAAAAAGAACCGTTGAAACTCACCCAAAACTTGACAGAATACAGATGGTGGTACGCTAATGAAGAAACAGAATGAACCTAAATTCAAACAGAGAAATTCATTCGTTAAGAACACGTAAGAACACAGCATCAAAACCCATTTATATATTTTGTTTGATTGACATCAGCAAAACAACAAATCCCATATCCAAGGATATGAAAAGATTAAACATTTGGATAAACATGGGAAAGGTAAGCAGATGAAGAGACAAAAGATCTTACAAGGATTACAAAAAAGAATACATGGAACATTGATTACCTTTGAAGCAAAGAAAGAAAGGAACAACTAGCCTTAGCAAATCTTAACGTTCGAGAGGAGACCAAAATGAGTGAGACAAGTGCAATGTATGTAAGTGATGTTGACGATGGGCTGCCTTTTTCTTTCTTTTTGGCTATTATTATACCGTTGTGGTGGCTCTATAACCAGAGAGAAAGAGACATAGCGTCAGAAATAAAGTATGGAAGGATTAAAGAAGCACCCCCCCAACCCCCCCCCCCCCCCCGAAAGGAGTATTCTTCTTTACTCCCTAGTTTTTCAAAATAACCACATTTTATTCCTTTCTTTGTGTTTCAAAATATATTAACTCTTGTTTAGGAATAATCATTATTTTGTGAAAACATTTGCTGGATTTCTTTCAAATTGGAAATGAAACTCTGAAGATTTTAATTTTTAATGCGTGTTTGGTAATGTGGTGCATGATGTTTTTAATAAAAGTGTTTTTTAATTGAAAATGCATTAAAAATTCTTTTATTTTTTATTTTAAATTATTAGTTTTTATATTTTCATATTATTTTGATGTGCTGATATTAAAAATAAAAAAATTATTTTTTAATATTTTTAAATAAAAAATACTTTAATAAATTACTGTTTTCACACACCATGAAACAAACTCGTAGGCCTCCAAACATTAATAGCTATGTTGTCATTTCCTTCAAAATCAAGGTACTAAATAACTCTACTTCAAGACATTTAAAACTTTAGAGGTGACACTGGAAACACAGACGCACAAAAGGTATTAGTATGTGGGTCCAAATTATTATAACTTTTTGATTCCTTAACTTATTTTGTGCTGTAAAGTTCTATTCTCTAAAACAAATGATTTTTTCTTTTTTTAAATTAAAGTGGTTGGAATTCTTGTTTTTAACATTAATCACCTTCTCAATATCCTATTATCTGTCATTCTTTTATTTTTTTCCAACGAAAATAAAAATTTCTCTTGGTTTTCAAAATTTCCTGATAATTAGATTAATCACTTGCTTAGTGAGCGGTTTAATTTATTGGAAGTGATTTATGAAATGTGATGGAGATAATAATTCATTATTTTATTGTTTTGGCTCTAAAAGTGACAACATTTGTGTATGGAAACTAAACATGCTTTTTCCATCGAGTCTTGGAGAAGCCATATATGCATGAAATTGTAGCTTCAGAAGATTTTTTTTAAAATTTTTTTTTGAATTTAAATCCAATATGACAACCTAGTGATTAAATTCGTTTATCACCTGAGCCTAAAATATAAAATATATTGATATTTTCATAATTTATTTTTTTGTCCTACAATTTTCATATTAAGAAAACTAAAAGCCTAAAACTATAGGATTCGATAAGGGCTAATTTGATGTTCTGGCTAAACCATTGTTTTGTTATTTTTAATTTTTTTAATTTAAATTATTATTTTTTGATAATTTTAGACCATTTTGATAGGTTGATATAGTCTAATATTGTTCTGATTTAATTTAAAATCAATATCAAATAAATCATCAAATATTTATTTTATCAAATAGTAAAATTTTAGTTGAATAATATTAAAATGATAGTATCAAATTATTTAAAATAGTAATTGTATAAACAAGAATAGATTCCAACTCACTAAAAGTATTTATGGTATAATTAGGGACACTTTGGGTATAAAGGCTATTAATGTATTCTTTTCTTAAAGAAAAAAGGATTTATATCAAATCACCAAACTTTAAAGAATGGCTTATAATTTTATAATGTTTCATAAGGATTTTTTTTTAAGAGATGTTTTAAAAATAACAAGCGAAGAGTTGACATCATTCCATTTTAAATCCTTAAATGTTAAAAGTGATGTTTTAGAAATTAAGATTTGGAATGCATTGAATGATACACACACACACACATACACTTGAGTTATACACAATAACATTGTTTTTTTTTTTTTTTGTTATCTTGAATGGTTTACCTATGGTTTTTAAAATAAGTGTGAATTTTATGTAGAATTAAAATTCACATAAACTTCTTTTCAAACAATTAAAAGAAGAAATGAATTTCTAGACTTAATTCACTTAGACATTAGTGATTTAAAATTTATACAAATTAAAGATGAGAAAAGGTATTAATCTACTTTATAGATGTTTGCATAACATATAATGTTACTTATTTGTGAAAAACCCAATATGAGGCACTTATTGAGACTAGAACATTTAAATATTACAAAAATAAAGTTAACAATCAACTTAATAAAAAGATAAAAGTAATAAAAAAAACAATAAAGGTGGAGAATATGAGGCACCTTTTGGTGGATTTTGTTAAAAAAATTATGTTATCCACCAAACTACCACTCTTCATTCACTTCAACAAAATGACATTGTTGAATGTAAAAACTAACTTTAAAAGAAATTATGAATGTCATATTATTAAGTTTAGGAGCACTTAAAAACTTACGAGAGGAGATAATTTTAACTACTAATTATATAATTAAAAAAATACCTCACAAGAAGTTGAAAACGACACCATGTGAGTTATGAAAATGAAATAGACTTTTTTCTACAAATACTTTAAGTGTAGGGATGTCTTGCAAAAGTGGTGATATTTCATTCCTAAAAAGGAGATATGATCTAAAATTATGGATTATATTTGTTTATAATAGCAATGCATATCGGTTCTTTTCAGCATAAAGGCAAATTATAGGATAGAGGGGGCTGCCACATCAAAACCAAATATTGTGGGCAATAAAATCAAACCATCTAAGGCTTGGAGGAAAGATTAGACCACTAAAACAAAAGGTAAACTCGAGATCCCATCTAATCGTAATTATGATATTAAGTATTTCAAGTATTTGAAGAGTGAACATATAACTTCACAATATCTAAACAAAAGGATTATGGTTATGAGGGAGCATAGAGATATTAAATCCAAAAGTAGTAAATATGAAGAGGATGAAATGCCACCACTTGAAGCCTATAGTGATGTTGAGTATCCAATTGATGAAGAGGCTTTGGTGATTAGGAGATCACTTAATGTTTAGATTAAGAAGGATGACGTAGAGTAACATTTGAAGGATATATTTCGTACTAGATGCCACATAAATAATAAAATATGTTGTGTGATTATTGATAATGAGAGTTGTGTTAATATTGCTAGTACTATACTCGTTAAAAATTTGAATATGAATATTATTAAACATGAAAAACCTTGTAAACCTCAATGGTTTGATGACTGTAGAGAAGTAAAAGTTATTAATCAGGTTTTGGTTTCTTTTTTGGTTGGAAAATATAAGGATGAGATTTTATGTGATTTTATGCCTATGCATGCTACTCATTTATTGTGGGGGAGACTTTGGTAATTTTATAAAAAAAAAAGCCAAGTATGATGAGTTAAAGAACATATATTCTCTTGAGAATGATGGAAAGATATTCACACTTGTATCCTTGTCCACTAAACAAGTGTATGAAGACCACTTGAAATTGAAAGAAAAAAGCGAAGTTGAAGAAAAATATCAACCATGTTAAGATGAAAGGAAAAGTGAAAATAAAGTGATCAAAGAGAGAAAAAAATTTAGGTTCAGCCAAAATAGGAATTAATGGGAGTTCGACCGAGAGAGGAGAGAGGAAAAGAAGGTTGAGAAGAAAAAAAGTGTGGAAAAATTAAAGAAACATGTTAATTTTTATGCAAAGAGGAGAGAGATTAAGAATGTTTTTTTTTTCGTGCCTATGATTTTACTTGTATATAAAGAGACATATTTTAACACTAATGACTTTGATCACTAGCTTTCTAGTTTTTATATTTTTTTTATTACAAGATTTTAAGGACATCTTTCCTGAAGAGATTCCTAGTAGGTTGCCACCTATTGGGGGAATCGAACACCAAATTGATTTTATATCTAGAGCATGTATACCTAATCGGCCAGCCTATCAAAGTAACCCTGAGAAGACAAAGGAACTTCAAAGGCAAGTGAAAGAATTGATGACAAAAAGGTACATAAAAAAAACATAAGTCCATGTGCAGTTTTAGTGTTGTTGGTACCAAAAATGATAAGACTTGGAGAATATATGCTGCTCTATTTCAACCAATAATATTATGATAAAGTATATATATATATATATATATATATATATATATAATTCTTAGACTTGATGATATGTTAGAAGAATTGCATGAATCTTTTATGTTTTCTAATATCAAATAAGAATAAAAGAGGGAGATGAATGTAAAACTGTCTTTAAAACTAAATATGGTTTGTATAAACAAACATACCTTTTAGACTTATCAATGGACCTACTACTTTTATAAGATTAATGAACCATGTTTAGCTCGATTTTATAGTTAAGTTTGTTGTGGTTTATTTTAATGATATTTTGATTTATAGTAAGAGTTTATATGAGCATGTTGAATATTCAAGAAATGTATTCGTTGTTTTACGAAAGAATATTTATAGGCTAATATGAAAAAAGTGTGCCTTTTGCATGGAAAAGATCGTATTTCCTGGATATATTGTTAGTACAAAAGGTATTAAGCCAGATGAGGAAAAGGTTAGGGCTATCTAAGAATGACTTTCATCTAAGTCAATAACTGACGTAACAAGTTTTCATGATTTGAATAATTTTTATAGGAGATTTATTAAATATTTTAGTACTTTAACCGTATCTTTAATTGAGAAAGTTAAGAAATAAATGGGTAAAATGGGGTATAGAACAAGAGCATGCTTTTAATTTATTAAAAGAAAAATTAATTTTGGCTCCATTGTTATCATTGCCTAATTTTACAAAAACTTTAAAGATTGAATGTGATGCCTTAGAGATAGGTAATAGAGCTATTTTAATGTAGGAAAAAAAACCAATAGTTTATTTTAATGAAAAGCTTAATGATGCAACGTTGATTTATCTTACTTATGATAAGGAGCTTTACGCTTTGATGAGGACTTAAAAAACTTGGCAACATTATTTGTGACCTAAGGAGTTCATAATCCATATTGATCGTAAGTTATTGAAACATCTTAAGGACCAAGGAAAGCTGAATTGCCAGCATACCAAGTGGGTAGAGTTCATTGAAACATTCTTATATGTGATTAATTGCAAGCAAAGTAAGGAAAACATAGTGACTGATGTACTATTACGAAGGCATGTACTTCTTTCAATTATAAACACTAAACTATTAGGATTTGAGTATGTGAAAGATTTATATATTGAGGATATTGATTTTGGCCAAGTATATATTGCATGTGAACATTTAGCCTTTAATAAGTTTTATAGTTTTGATGAATATTTATTTAAAGAAAAGAGATTGTATGTGTTTAATTGTTCTATGCATAAATTGTTAGTTCATAAAGCTCATGAGGCCGATTAATAGGATATTTTGAGGTTTTTTAAGACTTTAGATGTTTTGCATAAGATGAAAAGAGATGTGTAAAGAATTTGTGATAAATGTATAGCATATAGATAAGCTAAATCTAAAGTTTTACCTCATAATTTATATGCTCCTTTACCAGTGCCTAAGAAACGTTGGGTTGACATATCTATGAATTTTGTACTGGGTTTGCCTAGGTCAAAAAGGGTTAAGGATTCTATTTTTGTAGTTATGGATAAGTTTTCTAATATGACATATGTCATATCTTTTCATAAAACCGATGATGTAACTAAAATAACAAACTTATTCTTTAAAGAAATAGTTCAACTCTATGGGGGTACCTAAGAGCATTATGTCTAACTTTGATATAAATTTCCTAGCTACTTTTAGAAGGTTTTATGAGGGAAATTAGAAACAAAATTCTTATTTTTAATACTTGTCATCTATAAATAGATGGTCAAACTAAAGTAGCTAATAAGACTTGAACTATATTATTAAGAACTATCATTTAAAGAAATTTGAAAAATTAAAAAGATTGCTTGCCATTTATTGAATTTGCTTATAATAGAAGTATACATTCTATTATTCTCTTTTTGAAATTGTGTATGGCTTTGATTCTTTGACTCCTTTGAATTTGATTCTTTTACCTATTGATAAAAAGGGTAGTCTTGATGACAATATAAAAGCACATATAGTAAAAGATCTTCACGAGAATATAAAGCAGTAGATAAAAAAAAAAGAGCAATATGTATAAAAAGTTATTTTTTAACTAGATGATTGTGTTTAAGTGTATGTATGAAAAAAGAGACTTCCTTAACAGAAGAGATCTAAGTTGATGCGAAAGTAGATTGACCATTCAAAATCCTTGAAAGAATTAATGATAATGCCTAAAAAGTGGATCTACCATGTGAGTATGATGTTAATGCTACTTTAAATGTTTATAATCTCTCTTTATTTGATACAAATGAATCCTTTTGAGAAAAAAGGGGTGATATGATCAAGACTACACCAGAAGATCCATTGCAAGTTTTAATTGGGTCAATTATAAGATTAAGGGAAAAGAAGCTCAAATATGCATTCAATGAGATTATTCAAAGAGGCTATATCTTCAATAAGTGATGATTAGACCTTAGTCAACTTAATCTATATACATGAGGGGCCTGATCCATATACTTTATGGACTAATTAATTTTGGTAGTTAGAGGCTTATTTCTTCAAATACATAGTTCTACTCTAACAAACATAATTTTTTATTGACTGTTTGATCAGAATAAAATTTTACTAGCATATTCCAGAGGCTTTTTTTATATTATGTTAAAATTGCAGGTCAATTAGAAATTAGGAAGACCTTGCAATAAGGTTCGGAAGATACCATGTAAGAATTGTATTAGTTTTCTAGTTAATTTAGGATTCTTTTTTCAATTTTATTTAGAACTCTTTTGTTATTTTTCCAATATTGTTTATGAAGTTTTTACCTAGTATAAATAGGGTATTTAGCTTGTAATTAGGGCTATGTTTGTTTCCCGGAATTCACTTTCCGGGAAACCACTTTCCAAACATTCCTGTGTTTGTTTGCCATTAGAAAAGTTGGTAAACGGAAAACACTTTCCAGTCAAAGGAAAATTTAGCTTGGTTTCCAGGAAAGTGTTTTCCTGAAAAATTTAGGCTGAAAACACTTTCCGATAGTTGTGAAAAATTTAGAAATGTCATATTATTTGCTGATTATATCAAATTTGGTCCTCAAACTTTTGATTGCTATATATATTTTGTTTTGAATATTTATTTTTCAATTTCATCTCTTAAAATTTAATTTTTATATTAACTTTGGTCCTCAATTTTATAATTGTTATTTGCTTTTTTCTTATTATTTTTTTATTGAAATTTTTTATCTATCAAATTTAATTTTAGCTCATATTTTCACTACTTTAGTATTTTTATTTTATGTTCATGCATAAGTACATTGGGTATGGATTAATGTCCCCATGCATTTTGATTTCGTGAGCAGACCCAATTCTAGGTTAGGTGGGGAGTAGCGGTTTGCCTCATGACTTTTAGTCGGGGTTCAAATTTGTGAAACATTTAACTATGAACTGAGTGTTTACTAGGTAACGGCAGTCATACTGTGCCCTAACCATTCCTTGTAATCCCCTATATTGCCTTCATGTAAGGTAGTCACTGGGTAGTTCATAGACCTTTTTGAGACCATGTAGAAAACCTACCCATCATATAATGGCCTAAAACCTTTCCTTAGAGTATAGACTCCATAAATATTCATTTTACATGAGTTTTCACCATCCATACCCTATGTGCATATACATACATTTGCATTCATACACATACATCCATCCATTGTAAATAACATACACACATGTATCATGATGAAACATAGGTCCCTAAAGAGTCTACAACACCCAACTCTGAGCGAGAAACATGGAAGATGAAGAGCGTGCTCACCGGGATGCTCATTTCCAAGAAGAGTTGGAGTCTCTGAAGGCAAGCATGGCTCACCTTACTAGCTTACTCAAGGAAACACTTAGAAATTCATCTGGAGAAGGTCCTTCCAACCAATCTCTTATCTTTGTTCAAACCCAGACAACAGCTCAGCCTAAAGAAAGAATGGGCGAACATGGTCAAGAGCCTCAACATAATCCAACATTTGTACAATCAGCAGCACCAACACTAGCCCTTGTTATTGATGCATTCACCAATGAGTCCCATAAGACCAAGTCATCTGATGGCATTGATCAAGATAAGATGACATCACTTGAAGCCAGAATTAGGGTTATTGAATGGTAGACTTATATGACCTAGTATAGGCTGCAAAAATGCGTCTGGTCCCGAATGTGGTTGTATCGAAGAAGTTCTGTGTTCCTGAGTTTATCAAATACACTGGAACTTAATACCCCATGAATCATTTCAAGTCCTGCTGCAATAAATAATAGAAGTAGTACATGATGAGAAACTACTTATGCACTTTTTTCAGAATAGCCTAAGTGGGGCAACATTGAGTTGGTACATAAGATTGGACAACATAAAGATCAACAAATGGAAACACTTGGTGGATGCTTTTGTCAAGCAATACAAGTATAACATGGACATTGCTCCTGATAGAACCAGCTAATTCAATCTGGAGAAAAAGGACAAAGAAAGCATAAGGAAATACGCTCAAAGATGGAGAGATGTAGCTGCACAGGTGCACCCCTCTTCTTTTGGACAAAGAAATGGTTACTCTATTTGCCAACACGCTCAAGGCACTGTACTACAAGCATGTGATTGGTAGTTTGGCATAGTAATTTACTAACATTGTGGCAATAATTGAGCGCATAGAGCAAAGAGTTAAGAGTGGTAGAATTTCCGTACCCACCAAGAAAAAAGGCTTCAAAGGGAAAAGAAAGGAGATCGACCATGTTGAAGGTGGCTACAGGAGTAGGAAAAACCAAAACTATCACACTTCATCCCAAATTGCTAATATCAATATCAACTCTCCATTTCCTAACAAAAAACCTGAGCCCCAAAACTTCCAAGTAAAAAACCAAATTGAAAATTTCCCGTAGAAGAATTACCAAAGGGTTCAGGAACAATTACCTCCATTATCGCTGCCTTTAAATGAGATGTACCAGAAGCTACTAAGCATCAGACAAGTAGATCCAGAACCACTTACGCCTCTATAACCATCTTACCCCAACTGGTACAAACCCAACCTCACGTGCAAGTACCATGCTGGTGCTGCAGGACACAACATTCATACCCGCGGTGCCTTCAAGAAGAAGCTCATGTAATTAATTAAAGCTAGGTGGATAGTGTTTGAAGAAACTCCAAACGTGAATATGAACCCTCTGCCCAATCATGTTTTAGGTAAATGCAATAGAGGAAGAATGTCCGGGAAACCTAAAAGCACCGATGAAAAGAGCAGGGTACAGAGAAGGCAGCGTGTATTCTTGAGGATGTCTATGATAGAGGATGAAGTTCTGCCATAAAAAGGAAGTATACATGAATAGGAGGATGTTGTTTGACCTATTATTGTCTTTTGTTTGATCATGTTTGTTTCAACCTGTTTTAGTCTTGTTGGTAATTGGCTCATACTTTCACAAGACTTTCTCTATCAAATGAGTCTTTCTTGTTAATAAATTCATGTGTTTTCTTGTGTTCATGATATGACTTCATTTTTGTTGTCATTTCATGCAAATAACACACCTGCACGAGTACACCTTTTACTCACAAAACCATTGCACCAAGAATTTTTTGGCATGTTCCTCTTTTCTCAAAAAACTATATATAATCCCATGTTTTCAAAAGGATTTTTGGGAAATCAAAGTTTAGTACAAAATAGAAATCAAATTGGTGTTTGTTCTAATAAACAAGTTATGGAAATTCAAGTAATATCCTAGAATGGTAACCATACACCTAGAAAACCCGAAGGACAACCCAAACATCATAAGATGACTTCAAAAATTGAGTTTTAGCTGCATGGATAATGAGAAACTATTTTGCATATTCGCATGAAAGAAAGCAAGGCTTACTGATCCTAAGCGCATGCGTTTGAAATGAGAAAAGACCATATTTGATAATCCTTTCACAAGGCTTATTACATGTTTTTCTTTGAAAATTCTTTACAGTCCCCTTTTGAGCCTAATATGTTTTTCTTGAGAAAAATAATCTTAGCTAGGATTACACCCCACACTAGGGGGCAAGTGAGAGAAAGAAAAAAAAACTTCAATGAATAAAGGTGCCCAAACAAAGTTGAGGGGCATGAAGAGTCTAAAGAATAAAAAAGATATGAACATACCACAAAAATAACTAATATGATGATGCTCAAAACCAAAAGAAGAAAAAGCCCAAACCCTACACTAGGGGGCATCATGGACCACTTTGCAAATCAATTCCAAGGTTCAAAAAATCCATAAACCAAAAACGTTGTTGGGAAACAAGCACTAGTGATCCTTAGTCTTGAAATCCCTTAAACGCCTTTTAAGCCTATAAATATCCTTTTTCTTCATAACCAAGAACCCAAGCCTACGTTGCATGCCCAATCAAGCCCTTTCTGATTAAAGGCAAGCAATATGGATTTGTAACCCAGTCATCCATCTCTGATGCCATTAGCCGAAGCTAATCATCAAGCACAACCCGGTCATCTATCTCGGATGCCATTAGCCGAAGCTAATCAACAATCACAACCTGGTCATCCATCTCAAATGTCATTAGCCGAAGCTAATCAACAATCACAACCCGGGCATTCATTTTGAATGCTATTAGCCAAAGTTAATCAACAATCACAATCAATATTTCATAATTGGTCTGACATTCGTCAACAACCCAATTTCATAACAACTCAATTAACATCTCACAGTCGGTTTATTATTCATTGCAACACAATAATATATCCTCCTCAATAGGTCATTTCAGATCATTAGCATTTTTTATCATTGTTTCAACATTCATCAAGAACTTGATCAACATTTCATAGTCACTACAACATTCGTCAAGAATTCAATCAAACATTTCATCATCGTTTCATCATTCATCAAGGATTCAATAATATATCGTTCATAAGTAAATCATTTCAAAGCATTAACATCATATGAGAAAAAGGTGGAAACCACCTACCTGCTCCACCTATGGGTTGTCCTTGTCCTGACGATGGTCTGATCTCGGCTGCAACACCTAAGACATCAATGGCCACAAATTAGTACATTTGCATCCTTGAATCACATTCATCACTATACTTATTTCAAGAGTCCATATGTTCACATTCAAGTGTTCCACATTTTACACCATCATACAATGAAGTTGTTACAAGCATTTAAGTCATTTCTGCCCAGGGGGTCAATTGTAGAAAATCAGTAGCGAAACTGATTCACTGTTGGCCACACAATTTGGCAGTGAAAACTTATTCACTAAAGGCCGTACAATTCGACATCAAAAACTGGTTCGCTGCCGACCCCATAATTCAGCAACGAAATTGTTTCGTTGTAGGCGCCACACAATTCGGCAATGAAAATTGTTTTGCTGCAGGCACCTTAATTTTGACAGCGAATGTTAATTCTCTAGAGGCAACTCAATTTCGACAGTGAATCATACTTTCGCTGCAAGACAACACAACTTTAGTAGCGAATGCTGATTCGCTGCAGACAACACAACTTCGGCAGCGACTACTAATTCGCTGCAACCAACACACTTTCAGCAGAAAATGCTAATTCGTTATAGACAACTCAATTTCAGCAGCGAATCAAAAATTCGCTGCAGAACACACTCCTTCAGCAACGAACACTGATTCGCTGCAAACAACATAATTTACGACTGCTAATTCGCTACAACCCAGTGTTTTAAAACTCGGACCGGCCCGGCGGGTCGACCAGGGACCCGACCGACCTGGGCTTGGGACCGGTCTGGGTGGGGGAAAAAACTTGCTCGGGATTTGGCCCAGTGAAACCCTGGTCGACCAGGAGGGTCGACCCGGGACCCGGTCCACCCGGTCAAACTTGGGTGAGACCCGGTTAATTTTTTTTTATTGCCAGTCATTAAACGACGTTGTTTTTATCCTTCTAAAATGCCAAAACGCTGAAGACAGTGTGAAGAAGAATGAAGGAAAATCATTTACAATTGGCAAACCTAATTTACTCACTTTTTGAAACCCAGCTGCCCAACTAAGGAGCAGAGGACGTCCCAACCTATTGATCGCTGAGGAGCAGAGGACGTCTTTGAATCTTCTTCTGAAATGTAGTGTTTTTCATACTCTCACATCTCTCTATCTAGTCACCTTCCCGCCCCTTCCTGCCTCTGCCTCTTCTCTTCCTTCGACCTTCGCGTCCCGGTCTATTGCATCGACTGCCTCTTCCGGTTAGTATTTCAAGTTTTCAACTACTATTTCTTTCATTCTTTTTGTCTCATATCATTGTTAGACTTGGGACTTTTAAAGCATAAATAATTGTGGTTAAAGCTTGAATCTTGATCTGTTAGGTTTAGTTTTTGTCCACGGTTTTTAGCTTGAATGAGGTTGATAGTGATCACCCAAATAGGTTTAGTTTTCGTTGCTTTTTTGTCAAAAAGTTTAGAAGCAGTTTACTCTAGCTCTTTTGTGGGTAAGAAAGAGGAGCTTGGCATGCTAATTATGATCTGTTTCTTTTATATTGTTGACCTAACAATTTGTTAAATTGTTGGGCTTTTTATTTTGGTTGATCAAAATTTTATTGATCTAGCACCCTTGTTAAATTGTTGATCAAATTTGTGGATTCTATTTCTCTGTGTGATATTTTGGTTGGTGATGAAGATCGAGGGAATATTTATTTTCTAAGATCAGGCTCACCATTACTTGCTTATAATGTAACAAGGGTGGAATATGAACAATTTCTACTGTTAATTTGTTGTGGTCCTTCGTTAGTATTATTTTGATAAATTGTTTATTTCTATTGTTATAAATTGTTTATTTTTAATTATTTTGCATTGAATGAAAACCATGGGTCTGTCATTGTTAATTTATGAATGGATTGCAAAGTGAGTTGGCTTGAAATTATATTCCCTGTTATAAATTATGTCAGGTCTTAAAATGTCTTCACATGATGGTAGTACTCCAAGTAGTGATCCTTCAACGGCCCAATCATCTCAACCTTCAATTTCTATGTCAAGTGGTAGTAGAGGAAGAACAGATTTGGCATGGGGTCATTGTAGAGAAGCTCCTGAACTTAGTGTTGGGTGTAAAAAAACAAAATTAGTTTGTTTATATTGTGCTAAAGTATTTGCGGGTGGTGGCATTAATCGATTTAAGCAACATTTAGCTGGAGCTAAAGGAGAAGTTGAACAATGTCGTAAATGTCCTCCTGATGTTCGACATCAAATGCTTTTGAATCTTAAAGGAAATGCTGAAACAAAAAAAAGAGTTAGAGAAATGCAAGCAGAATTCAATCCATTTAATGCACGACAAAGGGAGCATGAAGAGATGATGATTAGGCAATTAGAAGATGATGATGATGGTGATGATGATGGTGATGATGAGGATGATGAGGATGTCAGTACTAAAAAACATATGTTACCACCGAAGGTTGCAAAAAAGAAAAAGATTCAAAGCACCAGCACTGTAAAACAATCGACTACAAGTTGTGGAAAGCAGAAGAAATCTGCAATATTAGGGACATATTTCATGTCGAGAACAACTCCTGGTGCTCAAAAGTCTCTTCAGAATTGTTGGCAAAGGAAGGAAGCAGTTGAACGGTGTGATCTTGCTTTAGCAAAGTGGATGATTGATGCATGTGTGCCATTTAATGCTGTTAATTCTGTGTATTATCAGCATGCCATAGATGCTGTAACAGCCATGGGTCCTGGTTATAAAGGACCAAACTTGCATGTTATTCGTGGTTATTACTTGGCAAAAGCGGTTGATGAAGTCAAGATTTATGTTGAGACTTATCGAGAGATTTGGAAGAAGACTGGTTGCACATTAATGGCTGATGGATGGACAGATCAGAAGAGGAGGACTTTAATTAACTTCTTAGTATATTGTCCTAAAGGAACAGTTTTTTTAAAAACTGTGGATGTATCAGATGTCTCAGAGACTGCTAAATTGTTGTATCAGTTGTTTAGAGAGGTTGTTTTGTATGTTGGGGTAGAAAACATTGTGCATATGGTGACTGATAATGCTGCAAATTATGTTGCTGCTGGCAAATTGATGGAAGAATTTCCTTCAATATTTTGGTCTCCTTATGCTGCTCATTGCATCAACCTCTCATACTCCAGGACATTGGTAAATTGCAGTCAGTTTGTTGTGTTGTTGAGCATGCTTCTGGTATCACAAAGTATATTTATAATCATTGTTATCTATTGTATTTGATGAGGAAGTTCACTGGAGGAAAAGAAATACTTTGTCCAGCTCCTACTCGTTTTGCTACCAATTTCATTGCATTGCAAAGCATTTTAGCTCATAAAGATGAGTTGAGAGCTATGGTGACATCTAGGGAATGGGTCTCATCTGTTTATGCTAAAGATAGCAAAGGAAAAAAGTTTGTTGAGAGTGTGCTAGACTCTCTGTTTTGGAAAGAATGTGCAATAATTGTGCGAATGAGTGAGCCTTTAATTCGAGTTCTACGAATGGTTGACGGTGATTATAGACCTTCGATGGGATATTTGTATGATGCTATTCATCATGCAAAAGAAGAAATGATGAGGAGATTTCAAAAGAGAAAGGCTAGAGTAAAACCTTTCATAGACATTATCAGTAATCTCAAAAGAGAAAGGCTAGAGTGAAACCTTTCATAGACATTATCAGTAATCGGTGGGATGGACAATTTTATAGAAATCTTTATGCAGCGTCATTTTGGTTGAATCCTCGATTTCAATATGATGCAAATATAATGGATAAACATATGAGCACCATTTCTGGACTTCTAGATGTTCTTGAGAAGTATGCACATGGAAATCTACCATTGCAAAGTAAGATTACAAGTGAGATGAAGTTGTTTAGGAATGCTGAACATGACTTTGGTCGAGTGTCCGCAATAAATAATCGCACCCTTATGCCTCCAGGTATATAATTTTTATATTTAAAAATATTATTTGACATAGTCTCCTTTTACTTATTATTTTTTTATATAGATGAATGGTGGATGACATATGGAACCAGCGCTCCAAATCTACAACAGTTGGCTATACGAGTGTTAAGTCAAACTTGTAGTTCTTCGGGATGTGAGAGAAATTGGAGTATGTTTGAACATATTCATTCCAAGAAGAGAAATAGATTGGAGCACCAAAGGCTTAATGACCTTGTTTACGTCCACTGCAATCTAAGATTGAAACAAAAGTATTTTTCTTTTCTCTAATTCCTTAAATATTATTTTATCTTGTTTAGTAACATTATTAATACTTATATTGTGTTTATCTTCACTTTTAATATATAGGAATTATTGGAAAGGACAAAATTATGATCCAATTAATGTTGAGACAATTTGTGACATTGAAAATTGGGTAGTAGAAGATGACCCGTCAATCTTGACAACTGAAGAAGCAGAGAGTTTTCACCAAGCTCTATCAACTATGAGCATACAAGATACTTTAGATGATGGTAATTAATGATTGATTATTTAGTGATAAATATTATTTAAAATAAAGTTTTGTTTAACACATAATATTTATTTACTAATTGTGTTTGAAATGTAGATGTCATAAATGTTAATGATATTGAAGATGATTGTGACGATGAAGTTTCAAAGGAGCATGTTGATGATTTATTAGGTGTTGACGAGATTGGCTCAATTCCATCGACATTTAATCCAAATTTTGCTTCTATGGACACAGAAGAACTTAATGTGTTCATTCAACAAAAGTGAATGTGTTGTTGATTTAGAATTTATGTTGTTAGATGTTTTGTTTTAAATATTTTAGAATTTATGTGGTTGGATGTTTTGTTTTAAACATTTTAGAATTTATATTTTGTTTGTGTTTTGGATATTGAATTAAATTTATGTTGTTGGTTTATAATTTAAATTTGGTTTATATAAGTGTTGCATTGTAACTAGTTATGTGTTTTTTTTATAGGTGTTTTTTTTGGGTTGACCTGGTCAACCCATCTGACCCGTGACTCGATCACTTGACCGGGTTGGGTTTCAAAACTATGCTGCAGCCAACATACTTTCGGCAGAAAATGCTAATTCGTTATAGACAACTCAATTTCAGCAGCGAATCACAAATTCGCTGCAGAACACACTCCTTTGACAACGAACACTGATTCGCTGTAGACAACACAATTTCAACAGTGAAAACCTGATTCGTTGCAGACAACAGAATTCAACATCGAACACCAAATTCACTGCGGAAAACACAATTTAACAGTGAACACCTGATTTATTGTGGACAACACAATTCGACAAACCGATTCCCTATGGACAACACAAATTTAGCAGCAAACACTTGATTTGCTGCAGACATCACAATTCGGCATAGAAAACCTGATTCACTGCAGACATTCAGCGGTGAAAACTTGATTCACTGCGGACAACACAAATTGGGTAGCGAATCACAAATTCACTGCAGACAACACACTTTCAGTAGCGAATGCTGATTCGCTGTAAATAACACAATTTTAGCAGTAAATGCTGATTCGCTGCGGACAACATAATTTCATAAGCGAAAACCTGATTCGCCGCAAACAACAAAAATTCGGTAATGAACGTTAATTCATTGCCGAAAACACACTTCGGCAGGAAACATCTGTATATATTTTGGTTCCAGCACACAATTTATCATAAAAGTCCAGCAGAATCACATATTTTCAAGCATGAACAACTACATGCAATTCAGTTCCAGCTCATAGTTTGTTATAAAAATCCGGTAGAATCACATATTTTCAAGCATGAACAACTACATGCAATTTATCACACAATGTACTCTAGCCATCCTTCAGCTATAGCCGACCCTCTTTCATGCTTTGTTCAATCCATTTATTCATTTTTCTTTGTTAAATGTTCTAGAATTTTGTCCCTATTTTCTTGTTCTTTTAGTTGATTTTAGTTTCCTTCACAGCTGGCCTAGAAATCCTAGGTCAATTTTCTTAGGACTGTTTTCTTTATTTTCGGTTTTGAGGTCTCAAGAACAAAAGGAAAGAAGTCACATGACCCATACCTTTCGAATCTAAGTAGGTTTGGGGAAGTTTGATAGTATTCCTTCTCTTCTTCTCCTTTTCTCAGTTTTAGCCCCTTTTTCCTTCCCTCTAGGCAATTGTCCGATCTCCTTCTCAAGTTCTCAAATCTCTCTCTCTCACACACACGCGCGCGTTGAAATAAGTCACATGACCCATACTTTTCGAATCTAAGTAGGTTGGGAAAGTTTGATAGTATTCCTTCTCTTCTTCTTCCTTTCTCAGTTTTAGTTGTTTTTTCCTTCCATTTAGGCAGTTGTCCGATCTCCTTCTTAAGTTCTCAACTCTCTCTCTCTCTCTCTCTCTCTCTCTCTCACACACACACACACACGTTCAAAGAGGCACTCTCTACTGGTTTGGTTTAGATTTTTGTTGGGAAGGAGGAAGAGAAGAGAAGCATATAGGTACTGCAGACAAATTTTAGGAAGAGGAAGGGTCACCTTCTCTCTCTTCTTGCATTTATACTCCCCATTAAATGAGGTGGGGTGTTTGGGGTTGGCTTAAATATGTTCTTATCCCTGTTTTGGTCTCTCTAAAACCAGTTTTTCCCCTCCCTCCTAGCTCTTTAAGACAGTTTGATTTGTTCCCCTAAAATTTTAATTAGACTATGTCGTTGCCGATTCAGAAATCGACAATGACAGTGGGGTCATTTTTTAGTTTTATTTTTTTAGGGTGTTTACATCAGCAGCCAAGAACTGTGACGGTGTCGATTCAGAAGTCAGCAGCCAAGAATTGTGTTGCTGCCGATTTAGAAATCGGCAGCCAAGAACTGTGATGCTGCCTATTTAGAAATCCACACCGATGGTGGAGTCATTTCCGGCTTTAATTTACTTCTTCTTTTTTCTTGGGTGTTTACAATATATATCATTTATGTGTTGTTGGTTGGTTTTATTTGCATATGATTGAAGTATTTGGTTATGCTAGTTTAAACGTCTCAAGGTTAGAGATCACGAGGAACCTTCATGGAGAAATAAGATGATGTCAATGTCTTGTTATGAGGTTAGAAGGATATGATATGTGTTATTTATATTATATGATACGTAATGATTGGGTCTTGATATGAATTTTATCATTGATTTATGTGATATATAGTATGTTTGATGGTTGTTGGTTTGTGAAATTGTGTTTATATTAAGTGTTGTGATGTTACTATTGGCTTTGAAAATATGAGCTTGCTTATGGATGTGTAATTTCTTAATCGTATATGAAAATCGTTTTTACCTTATTTCTTCTTAAATTATGTTATGGTGTTGTTCTCTTTTGCTTATTGCATGTTATTTTTTAATGCTAGTTTTTTTTGTTATATTGAATATATGTTAGAAGTGAGTTTTTACATCAAGTTAATTAAAATCGAAGTTGTGAGTATATGTATTGTTGTGTGAATTTAGGTTTTCATGTGAAGTCAACATTATTAGTTTCTAAATTCTAATTCAAACTCGTGTGTGTTGTATGGTATTTAGCTTAAATTTTTCACATAAAAATTATATTTTTGAGTTGAGGATTCAAATTTGAAATTGAGTTTGTTTTTGCGTTTCAAAAATGCTTTTGAATTTTTATTTTATTTTTTTCTTTGCTTCAAATTAATATTTTTTAGTGTTTTCAAATCATTTTGATGTGCAGATGTTAAAAATAATTTTAATAAAATAAAATAAACTTTTTTGATGCATTTCTGAGCAACAAGCACTTTGAAAAGCAACCGCTACCACACTCTCAAATACCTTGTCACTTTGTTTTCAACATTCATGAAAATTGATTTTTGTGCATGAGTTTTGAATTTGAAATCACTTTTGTAGATTATTCTGCCATTAATCATGATTAAAAATTGATCTATCCTTGAATATTCCATTGTCATATCTTTGATTAGAAACTTAAAAACTTAGTTTGCATATGACTTCTATTTTAATTTCCACATTTGGGTCAATTTAATTTTCTTTTCGGTAGCAATTTTCCTTGTCAAGTTCTTTCTTTGAATTTCTTTGTGTTTGTTGTGGTTTACACTTGCTTGTTGATTTTCTACCTATATATATATTTTTTCAACATCGTTTACATGTGTTTTGTTGTTTTTCATGGGTTTTTTTTATACTAGTAAGAGTCTAGTTTATGATGGTATTTTGGATATGTGTTTGTATGACTAAGAATCTAGTTTTATCTGGTTTGGAGTGTGTATACAGTAAAATGAATTTAATTTGCCATTCGAATTTTACTCCTCTTTGATAATTAGAGCTTTGCATATGTTTAATTATGTGTTTATATTTTTTTTTTTGTGTTATTTGTCATCCATATTAATTATTGATGTTGCTTTTATTTATTTATGTTCCTTGAACGGAATCCTAAAGCTTGGTATTTATCTTGCATTATTTATTTATTTATTCAAAGAATATTCATCAATTATATATCTCTCTCTAAAATTATATCATGAATATATGAATAAATGACACACTTTATTTTTATTTTTTTTATTAGCATTTTAACTTTTTTTGACTTCTTTTGTGTATGCGCGTGTTCAAAGGTGCATTAACAATATTTTTGAACTACTTCTCTAATTTTTATCTAAGTTGTTGCTTGGGTCATAAATAGAAAATATATTTTTTTAAAAAAATTATTATTTATTTACATGTTAATATTTATAGATATTATTCTTTTTATTCAAAGGAAAACAGCGTCCATAAACTCTTCTAAAAATTTGCCAAAGATCCAACGGTCGGATCAAAAGTTATGGCTTCTTCGAACTGGAACTCTAGTCTGGAGTGATGACACCTCCGCCTCACCCAGTAGCGATTCTATATCTACTCCAAGAAAAACACCGTCCGGAAACTCTTCAAAAAATTTGAGCTTGATCCAACGGTCGATTCAAAAGTTATGACCCTTTCGAACCGGTACTCTGGTTTCGAGACGTCCACCTCAACGTGTAGCGATTCCACATCTACTCCAAGGAAAACAGCGTCCGGAAACTCTTCTAAAAATTTGAGCGAGATCCAACGGTCAAATTAAAAAGTTTTGGCTCCTTTGTACGAGAATTCTAGTTTGGAGCGACGAGACCTCCGTCTCAACCAGTAGCGATTCCACATCTACTCCAAGAAAAACAATGTCAGGAAACTCTTCTAAAAATTTGAGCAAGATCCCACTGTCGGATCAAAAGTTATGTCCCTTTCAAACTCGTACTCTGGTGTGGAGTGCCGAGCACTCTGCCTCACCGAGTAGCAATTCCCCATCTACTCCAAGGAAAACAGCATCCGGAAACTCTTCTAAAAATTTAAGCGAGATCCAACGGTCAGATCAAAAGTTATGGCCCTTCTGAATCGGTTCTCTGGTCTGGAGCGATGAGACCTCCGCCTCACCGTGTAGTGATTCCACATCGACTCCGAGGAAAATAGCCTCCGAAAACTCTTCTAAAAATTTGAGCGAGATCCAACGGTCGGATTAAAAAGTGGTGGCTCTTTCGTACTGGAATTCTAATCTGGAGCGACGAGACCTCCGCCTTAACCAGTAGCGATTCCACATCTACTACATAAAAAATAGCTTCAGGAAGCTCTTCTAAAAATTTAAGAGAGATCTCACGGTCGGATCAAAAGTTATGGCCCTTCCGAACTGGTACTCTGGTCTGGAGGGACGAGACTTCCACATCACCGAGTAGTGATTCCACATCTACTCCAAGGCTTCCGAAAACGTTTCTAAAAATTTAAGCGAGATCCAAAGGTCAGATCAAAAGTTATGGCCCTTTCGAATCGGTACTCTGGTTTCGAGACCTTCGCCTCACCGAGTAGCGATTCCACATCTACTCCAAGGAAAACATCGTCCAGAAACTCTTCTAAAAATTTGAGCGAGAACCAACGGTCGGATCAAAAGTTATGTCCCTTTCGAACGCGTACTACGGTATGGAGCGACGAGCCTTCCGCCTTACCCAGTAGCGATACCACATCTACTCCAAGGAAAACAACGCCCGGAAACTCTTCTAAAAATTTGAGCTTGTTCCAACCGTCGGATCAAAAGTTATGGCCCTTTCAAACCGGTACTCAGGTTTCGAGACCTCCACCTCACCGAGTAGCGATTCCCCATCTACTCCAAGGAAAACAACTTCTGGAAACTCTTCTAAAAATTTGAGCTAGATCCAACGATCGTATCAAAAGTTATGGCCCTTCCGAACCGGTTCTCTGGTCTGGAGCGACGAGACCTTCGTTTCACCGAGTAGCAATTCCACATCTACTCCACGAAAAACAACGTCCGGAAACTCTTCTAAAAATTTGAGCGAGATCCAACGGTCGGATCAAAAGTTATGGCCCTTTCAAACCGGTACTCAAGTTTCGAGACCTCCGCCTCACCGAGTAGCGATTCTACATCTACTCCAAGGAAAACAGCGTCCGAAACTCTTCTAAATATTTGAGCGAGATCCAACGGTTGGATCAAAAAGTGGTGGCTCCTTCGTACTGGAATTCTAGTCTGAAGCAACGAGACCTCTGCCTCCACCAGTAGCGATTCCACATTTACTCAAAGAAAAACAGCGTTAGGAAACTCTTCTAAAAATTTAAGCGAGTCCTACGGTCGGATCAAAAGTTATGTCCCTTTCAAACTCGTACTCTGGTGTGGAGCGACGAGCACTCCGCCTCACCGAGTAGTGATTCCCCATCTACTCCAAGGAAAACAGCATCCAGAAACTCTTCTAAAAATTTGAGCGAGATCCAATGGTCGGATCAAAAATTCTGGCCCTTCCGAATCGGTTCTCTGGTCTGGAGCGACGAGACCTCCGCCTCACCGAGTAGCGATTTCACATCTACTCTATGAAAAACAGCATCCAAAAACTCTTCTAAAAATTTGAGCGAGATCTAACGATCGGATCAAAAAGTGGTGGCTCCTTCGTACTGGAATTCTAGTCTAGAGCGACGAGACCTCCGCCTTAACCAGTAGCGATTCCACATCTACTCCAAGAAAAACAGCATCATGAAGCTCTTCTAAAAATTTAAGAGAGATCCAACGGTTGGATCAAAAGTTATGGTCCTTTCGAATTGGGACTCTGGTCTGGAGAGACGAGACTTCCGCGTCACCGAGTAGCGATTCCACATCTACTCCAAGGAAAATAGCTTCTGGAAACGTTTCTAAAAATTTGAGCGAGATCCAACGGTCGGATCAAAAGTTATGGCCCTTTCGAACCAGTACTCTAGTTTCGAGACCTTCGCCTCACCGAGTAGCGATTCCACATCTACTCCAAGGAAAACAAAGTCCAGAAACTCTTCTAAAAATTTGATAGAGATCCAACGGTCGGATCAAAAGTTATGGCCCTTTCAAACCGGTACTCAGGTTTCGAGACCATCGCCTCACCGAGTAGCGATTCCACATCTACTTTAACGAAAACAGCGTCCAGAAACTCTTCTAAAATTTGAGCGAGATCCAACGGTCGAAACAAAAGTTATGGCCCTTCCGAACCAATTCTCTGGTCTAAAGCGACGAGGACCCCACCTCACCGGGTAGCGATTCTACATCTACTCCAAGGAAAACAGCGTCCGAAACTCTTCTAAATATTTGAGCGAGATCCAATGGTCGGATCGAAAGTTATGGCCCTTTCGATCCGGTACTCAGATTACGAGACCTCCACCTTACCGAGTAGCGATTCCCCATCTACTCCAAGGAAAACAGCGTCCGGAAACTCTTCTAAAAATTTGAGCGAGATCCAACGGTCGGATCAAAAGTTATGACCATTTTGAACTGGTATTTTGGTCTGGAGTGACGAGACCTCCGCCTCACAGAGTAGCGATTCCACGTCTACTCCGAGGAAAAAAGCGTCTGAAAACTCTTTTAAAAATTTGAGCGAGATCCAACGGTCGGATCAAAAGTTATGGCCATTCCGAACTCGTATTCCGGTCTGGAGTGACGAGATCTCCGCCTCATAGAGTAGTGATTCCACATCTACTCCGAGGAAAACTGTGTCCGGAAACTTTTCTAAAAATTTGAGCGAGATCCAACGGTCGGATCAAAAAGTTATGGCTCCTTCGTACTGAATTCTAGTCTGGAGCGACGAGACCTCCGCCTCACCTAGTAGCGATTCCACATCTACTCCAAGGAAAACAGCATCCGAAACTCTTCTAAAATTTTGAGTGAGATCCAATGGTCGGATCGAAAGTTATGGCCCATTCGAACCGTTACTCAGGTTTCGAGACCTCCACCTCACCGAGTAGCGATTCCCCATCTACTCTAAGGAAACAGCGTCCGGAAACTCTTCTAAAAATTTCAGAGAGATCCAACGGTCGGATCAAAAGTTATGGCCATTCCGAATTGGTATTCCGTTCTGGAGTGACGAGACCTCTGCCTCACAGAGTAGCGATTCCACATCTACTCCGAGGAAAACAGCGTCCGGAAACTTTTAAAAAAATTTGAGCGAGATCCCACGGTCGGATCAAAAGTTATGGCCCTTTCAAACTGGTACTCTAGTCTGGAGCTACGAGACCTCCACCGCAACCAGTATCGATTCCACATCTACTCAAAGAAAAACAGCGTCAGGAAGCTCTTCTAAAAATTTAAGAGAGATCCCACGGTTGGATCAAAAGTTATGGCCCTTCCAAACTGGTACTCTGGTATAGAGAAATAACATGTCCGCTTCACCGAGTAGCGCTTCCACATCTACTCCAAGAAAAACAGCATCCGGAAACTCTTCTAAAAATTTGAGCGAGATCCAATGGTCAGATCAAAAGTTATGGCCCTTTCGAACCAGTACTCTGGTTTCGAGACCTCCGCCTCACCGAGTAGCAATTCCACATCTACTCTAAGGAAAACAGCGTCCGTAAACTCTTCTAAAAATTTTAGCGAGATCCAACGGTGGGATCAAAAGTTATGGACCTTTCGAACCGGTACTCAGGTTTCGAAACCTCCGCCTCACCGAGTAGCGATTCCACATCTACTCCAAGGAAAACAGCGTCTGGAAACTCTTCTAAAAATTTGTGCGAGATCCAACCGTCGGATCAAAAGTTATGGCCATTCCGAATTGGTATTGCGATCTGTAGCGACGACACCTCCGCCTCACAGAGTAGCGATTCCACATCTACTCCAAGGAAAACAACGTTCAAAAACTTTTCTAAAAATTTGAGCGAGAGGCAACGGTCAGATCAAAAGTTATGGCCCTTCCGAACTCGTACTCTGATCTAGAGCGATGAGAAGTCCGCTTCACCGAGTAGTGATTCCCCATCTACTCCAAGGAAAACAGCGTCCTGAAACTCTTCTAAAAATTTGTGCGAGATCCAACGGTCGGATCAAAAGTTATGGCCGTTCCGAACTGGTATTCCGGTTTGTAGCGTCAAGACCTCCGCCTCACAGAATAGCGATTCCACATCTACTCCAAGGAAAACAGCGTTTAGAAACATTTCTAAAAATTTGAGCAAGATGCAACGGTCATATCAAAAGTTATGGCCCTTGCGAACTGGTATTCTGGTCTGAAGCGACGAGATGTCCGCCTCACCGAGTAGCGCTTCCACATCTACTCCAAGGAAAACAGCATCCGGAAACTCTTCTAAAAATTTGAGCGAGATCCAACGGTCGGATCAAAAGTTATGGCCCTTTCGAACCGGTACTCTGGTTTCGAGACCTCCGCCTCACGGAGTAGCGATTCCACATCTACTCCAAGGAAAACAGCGTCCGGAAACTCTTCTAAAAATTTGAGCGAGATCCAATGGTCGAATCAAAAGTTATGGCCCTTTCGAACCGGTACTCAAGTTTCGAGACCTTTGCCTCACCGAGTAGCAATTCCACATCTACTCCAAGGAAAACAGCGTCCGTAAAATCTTCTAAAAATTTGATCGAGATCCAATGGTCGAGATTTCACATCCATTATATGGGAAGGGTCCTCTGGAAACTCCTGTAAAATTTTGATCGCGATCCAACGATCTGATCAAAAGTTATGGCCCTCACGAACTCTTACTCTGGCTTGGCGCGACCAGACCTCCTCCTCACCGAGTGTTGATTCCACATGCACTATATGGAAAAAGGGCATATGGAAACTTATGTAAAATTTTGATCGCGACCCAACGGTCGTATCAAAAGTTCTGGGTCGTTCGAACCGTTACTCTTGCTTGGCGCGACCAGACCTCCTTCTCACCGAGTGTCGATTCAACATCCACTATATGGAAAAGGGCATCCAGAAACTCATGTAAAATTTAGATCGAGATCCAACGGTCGGATCAAAAGTTATGGCCAGTTCAAGCCGTTACTTTTGCCTGGCGCGACCACACCTCCTCCTCACCGAGTATTGATTCCACATCCTCTATATGGAAAAGAGAATCTAAAAACTTATGTAAAATTTTGATCGCGACCCAAAGGTCGGATCAAAAGTTCTGGTCTGTTCGAATCGTTACTCTTGCCCGGTGTGACCAGACCTCCTTCTCACCGAGTGTCGATTCCACATTCACTATATGGAAAAGGGCATCCGGAAATTCCTGTAAAATTTAGATCTAGATCTAACGGTCGGATCAAAACTTATTGCCCTTACGAACTGTTACTCTAGCCTGGCGCGACCAGACCTCCTCCTTACTGAGTCTAGATTCCATATCCACTATATGGAAAAAAGTATCCGGAAATCATGTAGAATTTTGATCGCGATCCAACGGTCGTATCAAAAGCAATGGCCCATTCGAGCCGTTTCTTTTGCCTGGCGCGATCACACCTACTCCTCACCGAGTATCGATTCCACATCCTCTATATGGAAAAGCGAATTCGGAAACACCATTAAAATTTTGATCGAGATCAAACGATCGGATCAAAAGCTATGACCCTTACGAACCGTTACTCTAGCCTGGGGCGATGAGACCTCCTCCTCACCGAGTATCGATTCCACATCCACGATATGGAAAAGGGAATCCGAAAACTCCATTAAAATTTAGATCAAGATCCAACGGTCGGATCAAATGTTATTGCCCTTATGAACTGTTACTCTAGCCTGGCGCGACCAGACCTCCTCCTCACCGAGTCTGGATTCTACATCCATTATATGGAAAAGGTCCTCCGGAAACTCCTGTAAAATTTTGATCGCGATCCAACGGTCTCTTCAAAAGTTATGGCCCTCACGAACTCTTACTCTGGCTTGGCGCGACTAGACCTCCTTCTCACCAAGTATCGATTCCACATCCACGATATGGAAAAGGGCATCCGGAAACTCCTGTAAAATTTACATTGAGAGCCAACGGTTGGATCAAAAGTTATTGCCCTTACGAACTGTTACTCTAGCCTGGCGCGACCAGACCTCCTCCTCACCGAGAATGGATTCCACATCCACTATATGGAAAAGGGCATCCGGAAACTCATGTAAAATTTTGATCGCAATCCAACGGTAGGATCAAAAGTTAAGGACCGTTCAAACCCTTACTCTTGCTTGGCGCGACCACACCTCCTCCTCACTGAGTGTCGATTCCACATGCACTATATGGAAAAAGGGCATATGGAAACTTATGTAAAATTTTGATCGCGACCCAACGGTTGGATCAAAAGTTCTGGTCTGTTCGAACCGTTACTCTTGCCCAGCGTGACCAGACCTCCTTCTCACCGAGTGTCGATTCCACATCCACTAAATGGAAAAGGGCATCCGGAAACACATGTAAAATTTTGATCGCGATCCAACGTTCAGATCAAAAGTTATGGCCCTTACGAACCGTTACTCTAGCCTGGCGCAACCCCACCTCCTCCTCACCGAGTATAGATTCCACATCCACGATATGGAAAAGGGCATCCAGAAACTCGTGTAAAATTTGAATCGAGATCCAACGGTCGGATCAAAAGCTATGGCCAGTTCAAGCCGTTACTTTTGCCTGGCGCGACCACATCTCCTCCTCACCGAGTATCAATTCCACATCCTCTATATGGAAAAGGGAATCCGAAAACTCCATCAAAATTTTGATCGAGATCCAACGGTCGGATCAAAAGCTATGGCCCTTACAAACCGTTACTCTAGCCTGGCGCGACCAGACCTCCTCCTCACTGATTATCGATTCCTCATCCACGATATGGAAAAGGGAATCCGGAAACTCCATTAAAATTTAGATCGAGATCCAACGGTCGGATCAAATGTTATTGCCCTTACAAACCGTTACTCTAGCCTGGCGCGACCAGACCTCATCCTCACCGAGTATGGATTCCAAATCCATTTTATGGAAAAGGTCCTCTGGAAATTCCTGTAAAATTTTGATCGCGATCCAATGGTCTGATCAAAAGTTATAGCCCTCACGAACTCTTACTCTGGTTTGGCGCAACAGACCTCCTCACCGAGTATCGATTCCACATCCACGATATGGAAAAGGGCATCCAGAAACTACTATAAAATTTACATAGAGATCCAACTATCGGATCAAAAGTTATTGTCCTTACGAACCGTTTCTATAGCTTGGCGCGACCAGACCTCCGCCTCACCGAGTCTGGAATCCACATCCACTATATGGAAAAGGGCATCTGAAAACTCATGTAAAATTTAGCTCGCAGTCCAATGGTCGGCTCAAAAATTATGGACCGTTCGAACCTTTGCTTTTGCCTGGCGCGACCACACCTCCTCCTCCTCACCGAGTGTCGATTCCACATCCACTATATGGAAAAGGGCATCCAGAAAGTCGTGTAAAATTTAGATCGAGATCCAACGGTCGGATCAAAAGCTATGGCTAGTTCGAGCCGTTACTTTTGCCTGGCGCGACCACACCTACTCCTCACCGAGTATCAATTCTACATCCTATATATGGAAAATGGAATCTGGATACTTCATTAAAATTTTGATTGAGATCCAACGGTCGGATGAAAAGCTATAACCCTTACGAACTGTTACTATAGCCTGGCGCGACCAGACCTCCTCCTCACCGAGTCTGGATTCCACATCCACTATATAGAAAAGGGCTTCTAGAAACTCTTGTAAAATTTTGATCGCGATCCAACGGTCGGATCAAAAGTTATTGCCCTTACGAACCGTTAGTCTAGCCTAGCGTGACGAGACCTACTCCTCATCGAGTCTGGATTCCACATCCACTATATGGAAAAAGGGCATCTGAAAACTCCTGTAAAATTTTGATCACGATCCAACGGTCGGATCAAAAGTTATGGCCCGTTCGAATTGTTACTCTTGCCTGGCGCGGCCAGACCTCCTCCTCACCGAGTGTCCATTCCACAACCACGATATGGCAAAGGGCATCCAGAAACTCCTGTAAAATTTAGTTCGAGATCCAACGATAGGATCAAAATTTATGGACCGTTCGAACCGTTACTCTTGCCTGGCGCGACCAGACCTCCTGTCCACCGAAAGTCGACTCCACATCCACGATATGGAAAAAGGCATCTGGAAACTCTTGTAAAATTTAGATCAAGATCCAACGGTATGATTAAAAGTTATGAACCCTTCGAACCGCTACTCTTGCCTGGTGTGATCAGATCTCCACCTCATAGAGTGTCAATTCCATAACCATGATATGGCAAAGGGCATCCAGAAACAACTGTAAAATTTTGATCGAAATCCAATAATCGGATCAAAAGTTATTGCCCTTATGAACCATTACTCTAGCCTGGCGCGACCAGACCTCCTCCTCACGGAGTCTAGATTCCACATCTATTATATTGAGAAGGGCATCCAGAAACTCATGTAAAATTGTGACCGTGATCCAACGGTCAGATCAAAAGTTAGGGACCGTTTGTACCGTTACTCTTGCCTGGCACGACCGGACCTCCTCCTCACCGAGTGTCGATTCCATATCCACAATGTGGCAAAGGGCATCCGAAAATTCCTGTAAAATTTAGATCAAGATCCAACATTCGGATCAAAAGATATTGCGATTACGAATCGTTACTCTAGCCTGGCGCGACCCGAACTCCTCCTCACCAAGTATTGATTTCGTATCCACTATATGGAAAAGGGCCTTCGGATATTCCTTTAAAATTTTAATAGCGATCCACCGGTGGGATCAAAAGTTATGACCCGTTTGAACCGTCACTCTTGCCTGGCGCAACCAGACCTCCCCCTCACCGAGTCTGGATTCCACATTCATTATATGGAAAAGGGCATTCGGATACTCATGTAAAATTTTGATCGCGATCCAATGGTCGGATTAAAAGTTATGGACTGTTCGAACCGTTACTCTTGCCTGGTGGGACCAGACCTCCTCCTCACCAAGTATCGATTCCACATCCACTATATGGAAAAGGGCATGCGGAAACTTTCGTAAAATTACGATCGGCATCCAACGGTCGGATTAAAAGTTGAGTTCATTCGAACTGTTTTTCTAGTTTGGCGCAACTAGACCTCCTCCTCACCGAGTCTAGATTCCACATCCATTATATGGAAAAGGGCATCTAGAAATTCATGTAAAATTTTGATCGCGATCCAACGGTCAGATCAAAAGTTATGGACTGTTCGAACCGTTACTCTTGCCTGGCGTGACCAGACATCCTCCTCATCGAGTGTCGATTACACATCCACGATTTGGCAAAGGGGATTCGAAAACTCCTGAAAAATTTAATAGATCGAGATCCAACGATCGGATCAAAAGTTATGGCCCCTTCGAACCGTTACTCTTGCCTGGCGCGACCAGACCTCCTCCTCACCAAGTATCGATTCCACATCCACTATATTGCAACCATATTATTTGATAGTTTCACCCCCATTTAACTAGTATTTTGCCTATCTTTTATATATAAAATGCCTTGATATTCTTTGTTTTATGTTTTGAAGGCACTTTTGGATGAAAGATGCAAAAAGGAGTAAATTGGAAGTAATTGGCAGATTTGATGTTCAGTCGATGTTTTGTGCAGAGCGTGAGTTTTAGAGATCAAAATGAAGTGATTCCAGTGGCACTAAAAAGCTAACATCCATACCTTTCTGGAAATGCAATGCAAGAAAAATAAAAAGAGAAAGATCATGGAAATCACATCCTGCAAAGTCAAATCTCG
>Ga0325404_1000344_pt1 | contig 45901 bp, 19 predicted proteins | sample PopdelMetagenome_18_FD_205664 | JGI IMG/M metagenome (GOLD analysis project Ga0325404, IMG submission 205664) | Populus deltoides microbial communities from Bellville, Georgia, United States - Xylem-Control-R1 | ecosystem: Host-associated > Plants > Phyllosphere > Stem > Wood/Secondary xylem...
CGATATATTGATATATCTATATATATATATATATATATATATATATATATATATATATATATATATATATATATATATATAGAATTCATTATTATTTATTTTTAAATAATAAATTAAAAGATATACTCAAACTAGTTTACATATCTATAAGTCAAGAATCAATCCCTTCTGCACAGATTCTTTAAAGTTGAAACCTCTTGATTGACTATCATTCTCTTTGTACAAAAATAACATTATTATAAAATATCACGATACTGCTATGCAAATTCAATTCAACTTCTAATAAAAAAAAAATATTAATCACAATTGAACTAACCTGTATAATACTATATTAGGACTTTATTTTGATTATCAAAACTAAAAAAAATTAAAAACAAGCCAACAAAAATACTAAAATTAAAATAAAAAATAATATAATTACATCAAATTTATAAGATTTTATGTACATGTTTTAATAAGGGATTTTACTTAACAGTGTCTTAAAAATTAGTTTTGACTTCTTTGGACAAAAGGATTCACAAAACATAGACTATTCCTTCTGATAAACTTTGCTAATAGCTTTTTAATCACTTAACACAAAGGTTTCATAGGAAAAATCTGAAGAACGGATTTTTATGTGATATAAAAAGAAATTATGGAAATAATCATACATATAATTAATTTTTTTTTACCGATATCTCTTATTTCTAATTAGAAAACCTCTATGAACAAAATAAAATAACAAATTCTTTTTTTCTAGAGTTCAATTATTTTTTATGTAATTTCTATTTATGTCTTATATAATTAAAAAAAATCTCTTCAAAATAAAGAAGTCTTGAGGAAATAATGAGAATACTATTATTGACTAAGTTATATGAAAGAGATTTTTGTTCATTTATGGAATTTTATTTGATTAAAGAATGCTACTTGAATAATAATAATAATTGTGGTAGAAAAACATTATAATTTTATAATATGAAAGTGTAAATATTAGTTTAATGGGCCCTGAAAAAAATGGTCCATTTAGACTAGGCCTCAACATCTTGAACAAACTAAAAATCATGCCTAAACATGTTGAAACCAGTCCATTTTGATGAAATGAATCCAAAAATTAACTAAATTGTAGGTAGTATATAGCCATTGGCACACGAAACAAGATTGTGCTACATAATTTTCAAGAGGTCATGTGGTATTACCATAATGCTTGTTTTAGAAGTAATTGTAACCTGTAAAACTTTTAGATGTACAAGCCTCATGATTGGTCCACATCTCGGTGAAAGAATATTCGCCTAACCAACCACGTGATGAGATCATTTTTATTGAATCAAAATTTCCCCAATTCAATGGCCCACTTAACTAGACATCTTCACAAGTAAAGTTTGTGGAGAATCTGTCTTAAAGGTTGATTAGTTAATATAATCATGTTGTATGATTGGAAGTATGGATTTAGTTTTCTCACAGAACTAATCAACGCGAGAGCCACCTTCTCAATTTTCAAGTATATAATTTTAACATCTAAGAGAACCTTGCTAGTATAATATACTCGTTTCTGGATCCTTTTTTCATCTCAAATAAGCACAACACTAATTGTAAGATTTGAAACCCCTAAGTGAAGGAAAAGCTCTTCATCTTCTCTTGCTTGAGATAAGATCGTTAGAGAGGATAAGTAAGACTTAAGTTCTTTAAAGGCTCATTGATATTTTCGAGTCCATTTAAAATTAAAAATATTCTTTAGAGTTTTGAAGAAAGAAAAGTAACATTCTCCTAGACAAGAAATAAACATATTGAAAGCTATTATTTTTACTATCAACCTTAGAACAACCCTCACACATTGAGGAGGGGTCATGTTTAGGATGACTTTGATTTTCTCAAGATGAGGTCATGTTCTTCTTTCACTAACTAGGAAACCCAAAAAAATTTCTCCATTCATAGCAAAGCCATACCGGGAGGGGTTTAACTTTATTCGGTGATGGGGTACAATGGAGAATACCTCTTGTAAGTTTTTTAGATGTTGCTCAAATCATACGTTTAACTAGCATATCATCTATATAAACCTTTATGTTCCTACCCAGCTGACCTTTAAAAACTTTATTCACCATTCATTAATAAGTGGCTTTAGTATTTTTAAACCAAAAGGCATAACATGGTAACAAAATTTCCTTTATTAGTTATGAATACAATTGTCAAGATGCATAAGTATGTGGTGATCCCCTAAATTAACATCTAAAAAACTTAAGTATTCAAAACCAATAGTTGAGTTGACCAATCGTTTTGTTTTAGACAAGGAAAAACTATATCTAAGATATGCCTTATTGAGGTTAGCAAAGTCCACACACACATGACACCTACCATTTTGTTATTTCACTATAACTACGTTTTCCAACCATTATGGGTACATTACCTCATGAATGAACTCACCATCCGATAGCTTGTCTATCTCCAATGTGATGACTTTTTATTGTTCTCCACTAAAATTTATTTCCTTCTGTTGATCGGGGAGAAGGATGGGCATACATGTAAATAGTAAGAAGACATATTTGAATTGATGATTGGCATGTTTGATGGCTTAAAGATAAAAATATGTCTTTGGATATTAAAGAACTCTACAAAGAGTTTCTCTTGCCTGGGTTCCAAAGCGGACCCAACCTTAGTGTTTGCATTTTTTTTAGAATGAAGACTAACTTTTTTTAAAGTCTTCCACAGTTATTGTTTGCATTTCAAAGTTTTACTTTAAAAGATGCTTATTGATCTATCAACAAAATATTCTTGCCTTTTAGATAGGTGAAGGTGCATCTTTTAAAAATTGATCGATTCCCTTTAACAATCATGATTTTTTTTTATTAGGAACTTCATTGTCAAATACTCGGTATTGATTATAACATTTATCTTATAGAGAAGAGGTCGTCTAAGGATAGTGTTATAAGACAAATCTATTTTAATCACCATAAAAGTTTATTGTAGAGTGCGACACTTGGGATAAATACCAATGATAACTGACAAGTTTAGCACACCTTTTACTAGTACACCTTTTCCTGATTTCCTAATTAAAAGGGTCTTCATTAGTGTTAACTTGGATGGATTAACACCTATTTATATCATCATATATTTGGAGAGAATGTTGACTCGCTCCCATCATCATTTAGTACCTTGTGCATTTTATTATTGGAGAGGACCCTGGTAATTAACAACATATCCTTATATGAAAAAAAAAGGGTCACTCCCTTTATATCTACTGAAATGAAAATGATTGCTTATACCAAGGGTTTTGGAGTCATAAAGAGAATAACACTTGTTTTCCAGAAGCTTTTTTATTGGTGAAGTGAATAGCACTTGATATTATGCAACTCTTTATGCGGAGGGCTAAATTATTCTTTTTTACTTCTTATGCTCAACTCATTTTTTTTAAATTACAGTAGGTATTATTTGATGATAAATCTCTCTCTCTCTCTCTCTCTCTATATATATATATATATATATATATATATATATATATCATAGCAATCTTCTATGTCATTTCCTATTTTTTTTTAAATGATAATAATTTTAGGTTGTGGTTATCAACGTCTCCTTTCATTGGTTGTGGATACTAGACAAAGTATTTTCTTTTTATAGTTATTAGCACTTCAGTTCTAGTGGTGTTCGAAGGAGTGGTCATCAATTCAAGCTATATTAGTTTGCTTCACACTAGACATCTAAAGTTAATTTTACATCTCTGAGAGCTACCAGGAAAGCATTTGTACTTTAGATGAGAATTTTCTTATCTAGCTACACTTGTTTCTTCTATACAAATATGATTATTTATTGGTTGCTTTATTTTAATAAGAGTTATGATTGGGAGGGCATATAATGATAGTGGTGATTCTTATAGGTGTGATCATTACTTGTTGTTGCTTTGCCTTTTTATTTATGAAGATCATATTTCAAAGACCTAGTTTGATAGCGCTCCTCATGTTGGTGGCTTCATGGTATAATAGAGGTATGATGATATTTTTGTCTGCTTTTTTATATTTTATTTTATCCAGTCTTCTCTAGAAATGTGAGGTTGTTTGTGAACTAGTGGAGCAGTTTATAAGGTGATTGATTATGTGTTATATGATGGTAGAAGAATTGTTCTGCGTTGCTTATGAGTTGTAAGAAAAACTTTCATCGGTGCTCTCATTTGCTATGCAAGTTGAAAAAGATCTATGAAAGTTGATGTTGCATTGGTAGGAAGATAAATTACTTTTCCTCCTGGGATTTTCATGTTGTCAGACATGACGAATTTCTTAGAAAAATATCCATAAGAAAAGAGCAAACTAGCTTTTGTTCAATTCTTCCTATAGACAACGTCACTAATAAAGTTGTTGAAACTTCCAAGGGATATTGGGCTTTTCATAACTGATCTTAAACCAAAATGTTTGGGCTTAAATGTGGGGCTTGAATATCGAGCATAGAGTTTTCCTATAAAAAGTTACCCTATAAAATTAGAAGACCCCCAATAATTAAGTGAGTGAAATAGTGATGAGAAAAAATAGAGAGAACAAGATGAGTGAGGGAGAGAAAGTTCAATTTATTATGAAGAAGATGTTGTTTTGAATACCCTATTGTGTGGGTAGTTTGTGGTATTTACACATATGAACACCCAAGTTCACATGACTTACCTGATGAGAAGGAATAGAGAGCAATAGGTAGCTCACCTAATGATGAGGGGTAAGGAATAATAGTTCTCCTAACAATGAGCAAAGGATTTGATGGTGGGAAGTTACGACATCGTTATTTACCTGTTTTCCTAACCAATAAAAATGGTTTGATCATGTGGGTGGTTAGGTTAATATTCTTTCACAGAGATGTGGACGAATTAGAAAACTTGTTCATGTGAAAATTTCACATGCTATAATTACTTTTAAAATATGTAATAAGATGGCGCCACACTAACCTCTTGGAAAATATGTAGCACAACCTTGTTTTGTGTGCTAATGGTTATATATTACCTATGGTATGGTTAGTTTCTAGGCTCGTTTGGTCAAAATGAACTAGTTTTAGCCTATCTAGTTAAATTTGTTTGGTTTCCAGCCTATTCAGGTCATTTGAACATGGTTTTGAACCTGTTTAGGTCATTTAGGCCAAGCTTGGTTTTTTGTTTGTTCGGCCTAGCCTGGATGACTTAGTTCCTAGTCATCTAGGCCTGGTTTGGCTTTCTGGTTGTTCAAGCTTGACCTAAATGGATTGGTTTTCTTTTTTATTTTAGGCCCATCATAACTCAAGAAGAAAGCTTATTAGGACAAATCAAATGACTTTCCCTGTGTGTGTGTGTGTGTGAGAGTGATGAGGTCATGAAAAACCTCAGATGTTATTGGGTTTTCCATGGCTGTAATTTGGGGCTGAAAAAATGATTAGATTAATAGTCATGAGCGTTCCTACAAAAAAAGTTCCCTATTGATACATGGGACCCTCCGATGCTTAATTTAGCAAATATTAAAGGAATGAAATTATGTGTGAAGTAGAGAGAGTAATGTATGATGTAAAATTGAGTTAGTCTTGTCTGAGTCCGTTTTCATACTTAGTAACCTATGATATATATATATATATATATATATATATATATATATATATATATATATATATATATATATATATCATAGGTCATATAAGTTTACTTAGTGGAAAGAGAAAATTGATGGGGATATCTAACTTCCTAGAAAATTAAGTAATTAGTTGATGTGTCACGCTTGTCTTAAGAGATAAGTTGGTGTTTGAAAGTAAGTCATTAGTGAAAAAGGTGACCTGACCATGATAGTTGGTGCAAATTCAAACTTCAAGATAGCATTTGGTGGCAAGATTGGTTTGAAATAGTTTGAGAAAGGTTGTTACTAGTGAGAGAGGGTGGCCATTATAAACGAAAAGATTGAGGCGCATGAATCAGGCCGAATGCGCCAAAAATGATCATTATGGACAAGAACACATTATGGTTTGTTTATGAGTGAGGTAGTTTTTGGTGATAGATGTGGTAATTCTAGGTTATGAGTAGGGTTCAATTAGGCTTGACTAAGGATGATGAGGGTTCAGTTGAGCCAAGGTTAAAGGGGGTTTGTTTGGAGATTAAATGGTTAGGTTGGGCTTGAGAGGGTTAGGTTAGGTTGACCTTATTTTCTCTTTTCTTCTCCCTTTCCTCCCCACCTAGCCTTAGTTGGGCAAGTACGGTTAAATTGTGCTAGCTTTTAGCTCACTTATTTTTCTTTCCTTTCACTTTTCTCTTTTTTCTTGTTCTTTTTTTTTTCTCCATTCTCTTTTCTCAATCGGACTACCAACCTCTAGGATCAATAGGGCTTTATAGACCAAGCTTGGCTAGTTTGCGAACCTTTTTTCTTTTGGTACCATCAATACACACACACAAACTACCTTATTCTTCAAAATAAACATATTTATTACCTTCTCAAAAAGAAAAGAAAAGAAAAGAAATCCTCTATAAAAGAAATCATCTTCATGGATAGAAATTAACTCCAATAAATGGCATAACAATACGGGGGCCTACTCTATTAAACTAGCTTGTGCGTTTATGTCATATCTAACAGGCTAGCCCTCATATATGGAAAGAATCATGTTCACTCCCATAAACTTTGAAGCAAGCCCTACCTTAAAGTCTAGTTTAGACATTGTCGCATGTGTGCAGCATTGCGATGATCATCCTCCCGGACTAGGATTTTTATAGTGATTGGTGGAAATAACAAGGAATTCTTATCATTTATCAGTAAGAAAAGGACAATCGCCACCTAGTATTTTGGTTACTAAGAACCCTAACTGGTCTTAGAGTCTGGATAAAGGGACTGGTTGTGTATAAGAAGGATGTATCACCCCCAGTACACCTTACCTAAGATAAGTTGCATTGTTTATTTGCTGATACATACTAAAGGACTGTTGTGTTTTCTAATTATTAGTCTGTCTAATGGTTAAAGTCAATCCACCCCAGTAAAGTGAACCATAACTTTAGGGGTCAAGCCTAGTCATTCTAGAATCACATTATAAAAATAAAAGAAATTGTCTTTTTATTCAATATCAGAAATATATTTTATGTATAAGTTCATAATCCTATGTATTAAAAAAAACAAAATAATTTTTTGATGTTTTTGAAATGTAAGTCAAGTTCTCATAGCTTTAATAAACTAGTTATTAAATCTAAGAATGCATATAAAGTATCAACAAAACTAATTTTCTTGAATTTTAGTATTTAAAGATGCTAAATCATAACATGTATTTTTTTTTATGTAAATATGATTTTTTTTATTTATTTTTGAGAGATTTAGCCATATGCAAAATAAAAATATTTAAATGTATTTTTGGACGAAAGATTTTTTCATTTCTATCATGTTTAATAATAAAATAAAATTAAAAATTAGTTTATCTAATACCGAAAAACATCTTGTGTGTAGGTCATAATTTCAAATATTAAATATAAGAGAGTAGAAAAATATAAGGGACTAAAAAACAATTGCAAAATGGTTCATAGAAATAATAATGATGATGATGATGATAATGATGCTTTGTTTGGAAAACAAACCTTAAAAAAAAGCATTTTTTCTTTGACAGAATTAGGGTTTGCCAAATACAACCTTAGACTTTAAAGGTTCAACCTGGTCATATAGACTGAGCTTCCTAGCTAAGCCTAAAATTGATGTAGACGTCAAATAAAGAAAAACATATGGGCTAAAAAACACAGTGATTATCCAAGCAAAAAGAAATAGACCATTATGCTAAAAAGTTGGCTTTGAAAGCTTGACCCATAAAGAAAAACAAGTGTGTCATTCTTTTATTGAAATATCTAAACAACACTTTTAAAAAATCTTGCAAATAGCTTATGCCCGGAAACATGAGGTTTCAATCAATACAAAAAGTACAAGCATCTTCTCATTGGAAAAAACACAGGTTTTTAGTCGTTTGCCTATGGTTAACAAGTCATTATATTACTTTATAATCAAACATATAAGCCCTATAATCAATCATGCTAGAATAGCTCATGACAACAAGTTGGAAGTTCATGCTTTAAAGGTTTAAGAAAATGACCTTTAATGAAGCAGAAATAATGAAGCAAGGTTGTTGAAGCTTATAACTCCTTTTACTAGTTACGGTTGAATCAAAGGCTCCTCACGGCAGCAGCAAAGTTTTTCTTCATTCCAGTCACAACAACTACTAAAAAATCGATGAATGCAAACGAAAACACCGACGGATTTTTTCCATCGGTATTTTGCGGTGATTTTTATCGATCGAATTTTTTCCATCACTAACACTATTGGTAAACATCGATGAAAATATGTTGTCAGTATATACCGAGGGAATCCCAGTCAGAATAGAAGGAATAAAAAAACAAAACAGTAGAATGATATGTAAGTTTTTATGAACACCGTGATCGATAGAATTACAATGAGATTCAAATAGGCAAACTGTATATTGACGTGACACTTATACCGACAGAATTGTCGATGGATTCAACGTCAGAATATTTCCATCAGTAAATCTATCGGTAATATTTAATATATGACCTGACGCTCGACCCTCTTCTCCCCCCTCCTCTCTTTCTACTTCTTCCTTAAAAATCCTCTACAACAAAACAGCCCCCTCATCCGCCCTCATCTTAACACAACTCATCCTCCCCTGATTTTTCTAGTCACAACAACATTTTATATGACGACATTCATGTTCTGATTGAAATTTTATTTAGGATTTTCCATTTTAAATAAACAAATCTACCCTTTTTTAATTTGAACATAATTTTAAAATTTTAACTTTTTATTGCATATTTTTGTAGTATATATATTTTGTTTGGGTGTTTATTTGTTTTATTGTTTTTTCTCAAACAAACTTGTTGTATGGATTTATGATTTAATTTATACATGTTATAGTTTGTTTTAAATTTTGTAAAATTATATTTGTTTGTAAATTGTTGAAACTTATGTCGAATTACCAACTTAGGTGTGTTGTGATGAAATAAATAATGACTTGTTTAACGGGTTCATTTTATATTTTGTTAATTTTATTGCTAAGTTGTAGATGTATCGAGATTCACCTTAATGATTATGGAGGATGGATTATTGTAATGGGGTTCATGGTTTTATTAATTACGCAATATCTAATCCAAGATATATTAGTGGAGGTCGTATTAGGTGTCCATACAAGAGGTGTAAAAATAAAAAGTTTCTCGATCCAGATATTGTAACAATGTATCTTCTACAAAAAAAGTTCATGGAGGAATATCTATATTGGTATGCACACGGAGAACCATTTGTTCCTCATGAGACCATGATAAAAAGGATAATTGGGTCAACTTCTAGTGCTAGCAATGTGTATGGAATTGTAGATAACAACAATAATCCATATAGGACTATGGTTATGGATGCGATGAGAATGAATCAAAGCCATGTCGATCAATTTTCAATTGTAAATGAAGAACCTAATGTAGATGTGGCTAGGCTTTTGAAAGATTCTGATAAACCATTATGAGATGGTTGCACAAATCATGGTAAATTATCAATCATTGCACAGTGTTTACCATCAAGTCGGATTATGGGTTAAGTAAGGCTGGTTATGACAAAATTGTCGAATAGGTGAGAAGCAATTTACCTGAAGGGGATAGGCTAAAAAAGAACTTCTACACTGCTAAGTCCATGATGAAACCCCTTGGTCTAAGATGCCAGAAAATGGACATGTGTCCAAACTTCTGCATGTTGTACTACCTTGAAAATGATGAGATGACTAAGTGTAGGACATGTAGGCATTCTCATTATAAACCTAAAACTAGCAGGGGAAGGACTCTTGTTGCACATAAAATAACTTAGATACTTCCTAATCACACCAAGATTGCAAATGTTATTTAGGACACCAAAGACTGCTCGGCACGTGGCATGACACCAATCGCATGATGTGGTGGATGGAGTGATGGTGCACCATTCCGATAGTGAAGTATGGAAACATTTTAGCAGTGTGCATCCTCACTTTTCAGTTGAATCAAGAAATGTGCGTCTTGGGTTATGTACAGACAGATTCAATCCATTCAGGTCATTTGCTGCTCCTTATTCTTGTTTGTCGGTTATACTCACGGTTTACAACTTGCCACCAGGAATGTGTATAAGACTAGAGTTCATGTTTTTATCTACGGTCATACTCGATCCTAATAGTCCGGGCCATAATATAGATGTTTGTCTTCGACCGTTGATTGATGAGTTGACGCAGTTGTGTTCTTTCAGGGTTTTGACTTATGATGTATCGATGAAACATAATTTTTTATGAAGGAAGCTTTTATGTGGACTATCAATGATTTTCCAACTTATGGAATGGTTTTAGGTTGAAGCATGCATGAAAAATAACAAGACATTCACGCTAACAAACAACGGTAAAACATCTTTATTTTACTATCACTGGCGGCTCTTGCCAACGAATCACAGGTACAAAAAGGACTTTTTTGTTGACAGAGTTAAAAAGGATGTTACACCCCCATATCTTTTGGGTGAAGAATTGTATGACGTGGTGTTAGAGTACGGTAACATTGTGTTTGGTTTTCAATCTAGTAAGCAGAAGTTTCCTGGTTTTGATTTGAACCACAATTGGATAAAATGAAGTATTTTCTAGGAGCTTTCTTATTGGAAGACCAATCTCCTTCGTTATAACCTTGACGTCATTCACATAGAAAAGAACGTTTTTTAGAACATTTTCAACACAGTTATGGACATGAAGGGGAAAACAAAGGACAACATCAAGGTTAGAATAGATAAAACTTTGTTTTGTAATCGTAAAAATATGGTTTATGTTGGGTCACAGGTCGCAAAGCTCAAAGCAAGCTTTGCTTTAGACAATAAGGCACGACTACTTATCTACCAATGGTTTAAAGGTCTGTGTTTTCCCGATGGACATGCCTCAAACATATCAAGGTTGGTTAATTTGGAGGATTACAGATTGTATGGAATGAAGAGCTATGACTGTCATGTGTTTATTCAAACACTCATTCCATTATCTTATTAGGATTTATTACCAAATGGGATATGAGATACACTCACAGAGATTAGTCATTTCTTTAGATATATATGCTCCAACAAGTTACATACACAACATATTGAAAGGCTTGAAACGAATATTGTTTAGGCAATATGCAAACTTGAGATGATATTTTATCCATTGTTTTTTTACTCGATAAAGCATCTACCCATTTATTTACCGTATGACGTAAAAGTTAGAGGCCCAATCTAGTATAGATGGATGTATCCATTCGAGAGGTTAAAGATTACAAATGCAATGTAATTAAAATTGTATTTTCATTGTTTTTGTTAATTGAAAACATTCATTTAATTCAATGCAAGTACTTGTTTAACCTTAATAAAAAGGTTGAAAACAAGGTGTATATTGAGGCATCGATATGTGAGACCTATATTGTTGGAGAGATCTCAATATTTATCTTGTACTATTTTAAGCCTCAATTAAGAACAATAATCAATTGTGTTCCAAGGCATGATGATGGTGGTGGTGAAGTGCTTTAGAGTGGGAACTTGTCAATATTCTTCAATCCTGGATGACTCGCACCAAAAAATATTGTCAATGGAAGATATTTGTCTGAAATAGAATTTAGACAAGCAAGTAATTATATGATATTTAATTGTGATGAACTAAGACCTTTTATTCAGTAAATGTACTACTTAAACTTTGTTATTAATGGACTATTTCTCTCTTGTAATATCACAAGCTTGTAACGTCAATGATGTCTTTGTTTTTGCCAAGCAATGTCAGTAAGTTTATTACACACACACCCCTTCCTTAAGAAAGGATTGTTCAAGAATTGATTGGTTATCCATATTGAAAACCAAATCCAGGGTCGTGTCAAGGTTGTTAGGATGAAAACAATGAATCAAATGTGGGAGATGATGTCTTTCAAGTTAGTGAGTTGGTTAATCCATATCGAGTTGCTCCATCGATTGACTTAGAAGAAAATTCAAATTTTCGCATCTGCAATAATATTTTTATTGATGTTGATGCTGAGAAGTTGAATGTTGTTATGAGCTCCGACGGACAAGCACAAGTTGATGAAGATGATGATAGCAATGAAATCAATGTAGAAGATTGCGATGGAGCTGATGACGAGTCAATTCAAGAAGAAGAAGAATAAGATAATTCTAACTAACTATCAAAACACGAAAGTGTAATGCCATAAACTATAATGTAATATTTATTGATGAAATTCTCTGCAAAGAAGTATTTTTTTTATTATTGTTATGTGAACTTGTGTTATTGGATAGATAGGAAATACAGATACAATTTGGCATCAGACATTGTTTCACACCAACGGAAATACCAACAGTTCGTGATCGTCGATGTATTCTAAAGGCAAAGGGAGTTGTTCCCCTTTCCTCTGGCACTGTTCATAGAAAATCACACCAATGAAAATACCGACGGTTTGTGTCCGTCAGTGTATTCAAGAGGCGAATGAAATTGTTCCCCTTCCCTCTAACACTATTCATGAAACATCACACTGATGGAAATACCAATAATTTATGTCCATCTATGTATTCCAGAGGCGAATGGAACAGTTCCCTTCACATATCGATGATGGTAATTAAAGTTTATTAACTGAGTGGCAGTTTCACGAAAGAATCACTGATGGATTGTAAATTCCAACGCGCTGGTAATTAATGCATTTCTAATTGTTTACTATTTTACCGACAGAATCATGAACGAGCTGGAAAACAATCTGGAGGGGTTTTTGAAATTTTTATTGTGAAATGAAAATTTCAAGGGGACGTTACCAGGGAAACACTGATGGACTATTTAAAAATAATAATATTTAATATTTTGTTGGTAATTTTGTCCATAAACCATTATATAAAAACCCAACGAGCGCATAAGAACTTCATTTTTTTTTCTTTCAGCTAAAATTCACTCTCTCAAATTCTCTCCTCAATTGTTTACAATTACATTCTGTCTTTCAAACATCAAGGCTAGAAATCAAGCTTTATTTCTCTCAACACAATCAACAGGTATAAATGGTGAATATTTTGTCATACTTTCTTCTTATTTTTCTTCTTTTCTTTGATTTATTAACAATTGTTTTTTTTTGTATACCACGTACTTCAAATCCGAAATTAAACATGCCATTAAGGTAAGAAATTTTCATTCCAAAGGCCTATATTTGTTTTTGTATTATTTTTTCTTTTTTGTCTATATTGCAATAACATTTCATTGTTTTGTTGATTTTTAGTTGTTATTATCAAATTTGTTGTTCAATGTGAATTGAATATTTAGGATTAAATTTAATTACAAAGAAATCTTGTCAATTTAGGATTAAAAATATTATCACATAAAAAATATAAATTTTCTATGAAATTGAATTATTCAAGATTATTGGTAGAAATTAAATAAAATCAATTAGGTTGTGGCATATATGTTGTCTATTTATAGGATTGAAACTTTTAGGTACTTTCTCATAAAGGGGAGATGCTGCCGAATTGTTTTTTAAAAAATCAAAATTGTTTATCCAAATATTCATCAAATTTGTGTAGATGCATAGAGGAAAGTTAATTGTACATCGTGAGCACATGATCGCCGCTAGTTCTTCTAGCAACAACGATGACAACAATGTGTCATTAAATGCCAACCAATAAAAGGCACCTAAAGCACATGCATCGACTCATGACGCTGCCTTTTTTAGTGTAGTTCCATAACGTAGAAGCGATGTCTCTTCACAATGGGATATATTCACCCACATGTACGATGTGCAATGCAAGGACAACCTTTCAATATAAGTTTGTTTTATTTTGAGTATGTTTATGTCTAACAATTTATGAACAAATAATATTTCATTAAATTTATTAATTTTCAGGTTCACAAAAATTGAGGCTACCCAAAAAAAATAACATCAACATTTAAATCATTAATGAAAATTCTATTGTTTCAATGGATACAGGTTTCCAAACATCCTGAATGGGAAACCAAATGTCGATGCATAGTTTACAAGATTTAAGGGTAGTATTAATTTAAATTTTTTTACTATTTATTATGTTAATTTGTTTGCTTTATTGAATTTTTTTTTATAAATTTTTACTGTAAGGCTAAATTTGAGTGGGATAGAGCAAATGAAAATGTTGCGAGGAGGATTTAGGAGAATCACGTTGCAACTAGGTAACATAAAAAAAAACACGATAATATTTTTTTAATTTTAAATATTAAAATTTCATTTTTCATTTACTGATATATAATACGTTTGTACCATATAGGTTGTGTGATTTTTCGTATGAGATGCAAAAAAATCTAAAATACATGCCAGAGAAAATGCTCTACCAAGATGGAATGACGTGGCAGTTTGGAAAGAGTTTTGGCCACAATAAATCCCTGAGAATATACAGGTGGAATATATTCAGCATGTGACGTCCAAGCATTTCACACGATGCTCATAGTCCGATGCGAAGAACCGGAGCTGGAAAATTCACGGTTCGGTTACCACACATATCGACGGCTCCATTCCGTTTGTTTTACATGCAAAGCGGATAGTAAGATTTATTTTAATCACATCTATTTTTAATTAATTTATTTTTATTTATAAATATATTCAACTGGCAACATTTTTTTCTTATAGGCTACGGCTCTTGGATGTGAGCCAAACCCAATAGAGCTTTTTGTAGAGGTACACGTGCTGAGTAAAGACTGTTAAAAAAGGGTGCAACAGTTCATCGACAACCGAGCTCAATACTTTGTGTTTCGTTGTTTTTCAACCATTTTCTTTCATAAGTTATTATCTTCTTAAATTTGATGATTTTTATTTTTATTTTCAGGAGATATATAGCAGTCGGTTGAAGGAGAGATATGGGGACGATCTTTCAACCCACCTGAATTTCGATCTAGATTTGTGGTTAGACGCAAGATTGTCTGGTGGACCCGATAGAAATCAGGTGTATGGACTTTTCAAAACTACGGTCGAGAATTTGCAGACGACTCGTTGTGTTTCAACCGTTGGGAGCTCGCAATCCATACCGAGCACTCAGTCTTTGTAGTTCACAGCCTTGTTAGATCAAGTAGTGCAAGAATGTACGACACTTCTAAATGAAAAATATGAACGACTATCTACAGATTATGAAGAAATTCATTAAATGGTCATGGATATTATATCATAGATGGGTGGTATATGTGCATCCCTTTATTGGCCCTATGGTCCCAGGAACGATCAGCCTCCTCGTCTTCTTCCTCTAGCGCCGCCTTTGTTCTAGTTTCATTGTATTTGAATGTATAAATTTGTAATAAATATTTGGATTTTATATTAAGACAATTTATTTTTACATAATTCAATTTTTTACAAATTAAAATTTTTTTAAATATCTTCTTTTTATGTTCAATAGATTTTTTAAAATATATATATTTTTTAATTATTATGAACGAGATTATAGATGGAATAATTCTGTTGGTATATTCCAAAGAGTTGGGAAAAAATTACTGCAAATGTCATTTCAACTGTTACATCACCGACATAATTATTCCATCGGTATATTCTAGATAGTTGGAATAAAATTACTACAGATGCCATTGCCAATCACTGATGAAATAATTCTATTTGTATATTCCAGCGGGTAAATTTTTTTTACTGTGCATTGTTCGTCTGTAATACCATCAGTTTTTTTTACCAATGAACTTTCCGACATACTAGAAATTACCGACAAGGTTTTTTTTCGATAGTCATTTTTCATCTATGAATTCGTCGATAAAATAATCATAGATGGAATGTTAGAGTAAACACCAACAGAAATTTCTATCAGTGAAACTATTAAATTTGGTTGTGAGTTGTCTTATTTTTTTCCCAATCGAGGGACTCTTCAATGAAGACTAAAGATGCTGGAAAGTAGGGTATGCTCCTACTATCGATTGGGAGAACAATCTCTATCACTTTCAGCTTGGGATGAAAAGCAAAACTTTGATGCTTTAGTGGTTCACAGTATGGTTAGTCTAAGAGAAGTTGCTAGTGAAGAGAAACCTCTGCATTGCTGTTAAGATGGAGCTGTTGTCGTAACTGATGAACAAATCTCTACTGGCAGTGGAGTTGCTGAGAGATCTTCTACTGCTCACGGTGGTGTAGAGCTGCTTCAATGGAGGAATGAAGGCTGGAAGAGTTAATTATTTAGCAATCTTCGCCTTGAGGGAGAAAGGGTTGTAAGGATTTTTTTTTTTTTTCAAAGATAGAGGGTCATCATTTTAGGGTGTTTTGCAAGCTGGAAAAAATTAAGGAGAAGATTGTTATAGTTGTTGTCACCCACTTTTGACCACATAAAAAATCAAGAAAAAAAATCTAAAATACAAGAGGATATACATGAACAAAGCCTAAAATATTGTCCAAGTTGGTGGTGAAAGACCAAAATGACAAGTGGAAGAGTTGGAGGACCAACATATATAAGATTGACAAAATTCACAACTCAATTCTGATTGACAAAATTCGCAACTCAATTCTGATTGACAAAGAGCCTATTTGGTGAAAATATTTTCATTTGGGGTAAAGAAATGCAAATTTAGATAGGTAAGGACTCAATGAGAATTTTAGAATACTTAATTAATTTTATTAAAGACTTAATTGTAAGAAAAAATAATATTTGAAGTCAATTTAGGCTTTAATTAGAAGAAATTAAAGTTTGGAGGTCGATTTATGATTTTAAAGAGTTAAATAAGTCCAATTAGGGGCTTAATTACATAAATATTAAAGATTGATGGGCAATGAGGGACTTGATTAAAGAAATAAAAAACCAAGGACTAAACTGAAAAATACATGTGATTGTAAAGGCTTAAATTGGCCAAATTAGGGCCAAATTGAAAAAAGTTATAAGTTTGATGGTCAATTAAGGGTCGAAGTGCATAAATCGAAAACCAAGGACAAAAATAAAAATGATGCTAAACTTTGGGGTTGATGACTGAGTTTGGCAATGGTGAAATTATATGAAATTAAGAGTTTGAGAGGCAATTACGGTTGCAATTAAAAGAATATAGACTAAAATAAAATTTGTCAAATCCCAAATTAAAAACCCTAATTTCTAGGGTTTCACCTAGATGATGCGTCGTTCAGCCGTTGTTTAGCTTTTTCTTCTACAGTTTTGGCTGATTGAGTAGACACTTTCAAGCGAATGAATGTTGCGTTTCCGACCATCTATAGGGCTGTAACCACCACCATTCAACTGATAAACACCCCTTTTACAAAGATCAGCTACTTTCATCAAATGTTTACATCTTATTTTTTTTAAGGAACTCAACAACATTTTGTCCCCGATTAGCCATCCCTTGCATTTTCAAATTCTAGGATGATCGGGTTGACACTTTCAAATGAATAAATGTGGAGCTATAAACCTCCAAATTGAGTAAGCTTGAATCCAAATAAAAGGTGAGCACCCCTTTCTACAGCGATCAAGTGGTATTCAACAACAATTACATTAAAGTTGCTCCAACAACTCATCGAAAGAGGTCAACTCAGTCATCGATAGTTGTGATACCCATTTCACAAAATCACTAATCATTTTCGTGTGTTCACACTCAAGCCTTATTAATGGGTTATTATCAAAGGTTGGTCACGTTTCTCTCAAAACCAAAAAGCTAGAAAGAAGCTTCTTAGTCTTCAAGTTTGGAAAACCACCAAAACCTCTAAAAACCTAGTTTGTTGTAAAACCACCATTGAAAAATCAGTATAAGGCCAAGCTTTGATCAATCTATGTTTAAACTCATCAAAAACCCTATAAAACCCTAGCAACCCCTATAAATATCCCCTAGAAAATCAGAGCAAAAAAAGAGAAAGAATGGGGAAAAATTGATAAAGAAACTTTAAAGTGTGAAGGTTTAAGAGCCTAACACAAGGATTTAATCAACTTTGAAAAAAAGTAACAAACTTGGAAAAGAAGAAACCAAAGGGCAACAGTCATTACTTGAGCTTAGAAGGTATAAAACATTCATTTATCCTAGCATATGATGTCCATGAGACACATCTCCACCTTGTTCTTTCAAGTTTTATGGTGTTTTTGAACATTTATTATATTATATTACTTTTGGCTTTGATTTTGATTAATGCATAAATTGTCATTCTTTTCTTTGTTTGATCCTATTAATATTGTTGGATGTTTAGAATATACTTGGATGTTTAAATTAAATGAAATAAAAGGAATTGGAAATTTAGCAATAAGGTTATTGATTTTTTTTATTAGTGTGTGTGTTCTTGGTTCCTAAGCATGGCTTGGGTTCCAAGTATTTAAATAGTCAATTTTGAATCGAAATTTGATGCTTTTTGTAGGCTGTTTCAAGTTGGCAGTTTTAAAGTTTGGAACCTCTTGCATGATTTTAATGTTATTTGATAGTTTTTTTATTCAAACATGTTTGGTTATGGTTGTGTAACTTGTTAGAATGAAGAAAACATGTTTTAGAAGTCAAAAATGTCTGCTTTGGAGGCTTGATAGTGTGCTGAGTTTCTAAGCTGATTCTGGGTTACTAAGCAGTGTTTTTCATGTTCTTGGGAAGAATATTGTCTTATCTCAATGATTTGGGCCAGTTTTGGTCCCATTCCTTGCACTTAATCCTTCATGCATCTATATTAGTCAATAATCTAGGGTTTATTTGCATCAATAACATGTTTTTAGTAGGTTTTAATCATAGGATTTAGGTTTTAAACCGAAACTCATTTTGACAAAATTATGATTTTTTAGTGATAATCAAAGTGCATGAATGCTAGATTATTGCTCCTTGCATGATTTCCAACATGTTTGTGTCCTTGTTTACTCCATATCTAGTCTGATTTGAAATCTACATTGCTGGATTCTTATTGAATGTTCTTTAGTGTTCTTCATATTCTTCATTTTTCTGAATTTTGATAAATAAAAAAAAGTATAAGTTTTTGTGTTTTTTTTTTTAAGTTTGGTTTCGTTATGGATACTAGTTTAAGTTTTGGTTTGTTTTTAGGGTCAAACCAGTAGAGTTTGGTTCGGTTTATGGCCGAACCAAATGTTTCGAGTCAACTCGATCAATTCAAAAACAGGTCAAACGTTAAGACCTTGTTTGGCTAGCAATGTTTTTGTTAAAGGTTTTCTTCGGCTTAATGGTGTGTTTGGCGAACACCTTCTAAGTCTATTGTAACAGTTTTGGTTTTAAGAAAAAATGATATTTTACCAAACATGGCCTTAAAAAAACAGATTTCTTCTTGTTGCGTACAGGCTAATCCTTACATAACAAATTGCATTTTATTCATAAAAAAAGAGAATTTTTTTCTACGTTGTTTTAGAAAATGTTTTTTGTATCTCTTTGCATTTTTTATGGAATTTATAACAGGTTTATAAAAATCCTTAAGGATTTGACCAATATTTCAATAACTCTAATTGTTTTCCTTCTGAAAATTAATGGTCAATATTCTAGTATAAATGTTAGACAAACAAATAGGCTGGTATTTAAATATTAGAAGTTGATTGGGAAGTTCTTAGAATTGTTTTTGAATATTCACCAATATTAAATGGAAGTATTTTTAATCACAATATATGAGTTGTGGAAAATGTATTTGCCTTCCAGGATAGGTGAACCTTCTTCACGACACCTACATGGATTCTTCTTATAAGGATTTATCAAGGCATACGAGCTTATAATAAATTTGAAATGTTGGTTTTGTTCATCAGCATAAATCTTTGTTCTGAGCCATAAATGGACCACCGGCTAAGAACCCATCAACACTTTTAAATCACGTCCAGACCACACAATACAACTTACCTCAAGTAAGGTGCGTTAGGACTTCTAATACCTTTCCTAGCCACAATCAGTCCCTTACCTTAGAATTTTTTATAAGATCAGTCCACCTAGGTCACCTAGTGACCTTAAACAAAACAACCAGATGGTGAATCCTTGACCCTGACATCCCATCATGCGCACGTGCGACAACAGTCATGACGAGAGATAGTGTTTATGGCAATGGCTCCTCTCCCTTCCCACAGGCTGCTTGAGTTTGGGTTTTGTGGGATTTTTTAAAAAAATAATTAAGAAGGTTCTAGGGCTTATGGGTTGATAGAATATTGACCCTTCCTATTAAGAAATATATCTTAGCCATTCATCGAAGCTAAGGACAAAAGCTTGTCCTGCTCTATAACCGACAAAGGGAGGACACAAGGCTATTTTGCAGGAAAAGCAGTGATGGGTAGTGTTTTTGGGAGAGAATTTGCAAGAGTTTTTAGTGTAATAAGAGTTGGAATGTTGTCTTAGAGTGAAGTACAAGTGTCAGGGTGTAAGTTGGCAAGAGATTTGTATAGTTTGGTAAAGAGATAAGGAAGAAATTAAGATTGAAATGTGGGTGTTTGGACATCTTTTTATTTTGTTTTTAGGAAGAAGACAATGAATAGTAAAATTATAATCTTTTTCAATTTGGTCCCTGAACCTCTGGCACTTTGCAATAGAGCCCCCTAATCAGCCTTAATCTTTCAGATTCCTTGGAATTTCACCCTTAGCCTTTTTCAATTGAACCTTTAAATTCCAGCATTTTTTATATCAAATTTGGTTTTTGGTTTCGGATTTCTTTAATGTGGTCATTAATTGAACTTTATACTTCAAATATCTTTCAATTAAACCCCTGATTGCACCAAATTAGCATTTCAAAGTTTCAATTGTGTCATTAATCTTCCAATCTTTGCGAATTGATCTTAATTCGGCCTCTAATCTTTGCGGATTTTAAATTTCTGATTTTTTTAATTTTTGAATAAAAAAGAAAAATATACAAATAATTTTAGGGGATTCTAAATTGGGTTATGACAGCTTCTCTCATCTTTACAATATTTACGGTATAAGGTCTTTTAAAGAACTTTATAAAAAAGTTTGTAAAGAAAAGAAAATGGTGTGCAAACCTTTTCAAGTTGGGAGAGAAAACCATTAGGGAGTTCTAACAAATCAAAATGGTGTTGGGTGTTTGAGCGTCTGCCTATTATCTAGGATTTTTCACAAATGGTTTATGTTCGGGAGATTGTCTCGTAGTTTGTGATCGGGTAATCAACCTGTGGTTTATGTTCGAGTGACCTTCCCGTGGTCTCTATTTTACTGACCTGCCCATGGCTCATGATCATGTAACCTGACCGTGTGTGAAAAATATCTTGAATTTTTCATTGATGATCTTTATTCGGGAAACTAGCTCGTGACTCGTGATTGGGTGACCTACCCGTGTGTAAAAAATATATAGGATCTTTCATGAATGGTCTTTGTTCGAGTGACCACCTGTGACTCGTGATCAAGTAACCTGCATGTGTGTAAAAAATATCTAGGATTTATCATGGATGGTCTCTATTCAGGTGAGCAACTTATGGTTCATGATCGGGTAACCTACTCTTGTTGTGAAAAATATCTAGGACTTTTCAGGAATGGTCTTTGTTCAGGTGACCAACTTATAGCTCATGATTAGGTAACTTGCCTGTGTGTGAAAATATCTAAAAAATTTTATGAATGATCTTTGTTCAGGGTATCAGCCTGTAGCTTATGATCAGATAACCTGCTCATTTTGGTGACCAGCTCATGGCTCGTGATCAAGTAATCTACCTGTGGTCTTTGTTTGGACGACCTGTTCGTAGTTCGTGATCGAGTAACTTGTCTGTGTGTAAAAAATATATAGGATTTTTCATCAATGGTCTCTGTTTGGGAAACTAGCCAGTGGCTCCTTATCAAGCAACCTGCTCGTGTTGTGAAAAATATCAAGGATTTTTCACAGATGGTGATGATCTTCTTGTATGATGTCTTTGCCTTTTTTTATGAGATAATCTATCTTTTAATATTCTTTGTCCATGCACTTTTGGTTATCTCTGGACTGATTTTTTTATGGTTCATATTTGTTGAACCTTTCTGGCTGCTTTTAAAGAGTCTTCTTTGAAAATTCTTGGAAATATATTTATGATATTTTGTATGCATTTCACTTGTTTTAAGTTATAGGCCCCTCTTTTCTTGCCATCTCTCTAATTTTTTTATGAATGAGGTTTGGAATTTCTGAGATTTGGTCTTTTGACTTTTCAGCCCACATGGGTTTTACCTATATGGTCAATATGTTTGATTGCCTTTTTTTTCGCATAGCCTGAACCTCTAGGCAATAAAAAAAAGATCTACTTAGTTAACATTTCTTTGAGAAGTGACAAACTTAACCATAAAGTCACCCCTTGGTTGACGATGCCCCTAAATTTGTGATATTTTTTCACCATTGCCCGCTTATTTTTATTGTGGTGGAGAAGTGGCACTCTGTCATTCTCACTTCTCTAGAGAAGTTTATCAAATCATTTATTGTCAATGACTATTGCAAATTACCCCCAGCCAATCTATTTGTGTGCATCCTTTCAGCATTTATCAAAATGCACTCCTGTGATAGCATTTTCTTGTATCATAGCCATCTTTCAAATGGTAAACTAGACTTTTAGCCATTAATATACCCGTCAAGTGTAGCATTACTCTCAACTGCTTTTGGAGTTCATCGAGTAATTCACTATCATAGACTACCTTTGAGCAACATTTCCTTCAACTAATATAGATATTGTCCATTACTCCTTATAAGGTACATAACATTGCCTCCCTTAGCTACTCAATTTTCCAAGAAAGTCTTATAAGAAGTGTCAATTCTTTCAAGAACTTTGCAAACTTGGTCAATGACCTTTTTTTGTTTAAAAATCATCTTCTTATTTTGGAATCAACTCACAAAATTTCCAAAATTGAATGCATTTTAGTCTTATTATTGTAATGAAATCACGAGATATAATTTTTGAAAGTGTTTCTTTGATCATAACCCTAAGACATGTCATCCAACACTAAGATGCAATTTTTAAGCATTTTTGGTTGAGAATTGACAGGGAAAAAGGTTGAGAAAAAAATGTTAGCTCAAAGTTGGGTTATCCTTTGCTCAAATGAAATTTTATATTTTTAAGATAGAAATTTATCCGACGTAAGCTTAAAACAAAATTGTTTTGAATTTCTTACAATTCCCAATAGGTTTAATCTTTAGGAAAATGATAATTTGATCTTTTATTCTAGCAAGATTGGAATTAGTTAATTACATGATGACATGACCTTCTGTTGGCTTCAAAGTAAGAGGTTCGAGTAAAAACTCGTGGTTTTGTTTGAGAAAAAATCTTGTCTTTTTTTTCTAGAAAATTTTTTTGTCAGCATGAGTAATAACAAGTAGCTTTATTTACAATGTCATGATTAAAAGTTTTTTCATATTTTTTGAGAACATCATGTATTGGTCTAAGTCGCTTGCTTGCTTGGTTAGAAAGGGCTTCTAAAAGGCACGTAATACAGGTTATGACTTTTGGCTATGAAATAAAGGGACTTGTAGGCTCAAAGAATGTTTCAAGGTTCTTAAAGAATTAGGATCACTACCATAATATATTTCTTTTCTTTCATCATATTTCTTTGATTTGTTTTTTTATTTGCTTTGGTAAGGCATTCTAATTTGTTCTGATCTTGACTTGGTCATATTTATCTTTCATTTAGGCATACCCCCTAGCATTTAGAATTTCTTGGGCTCTTTGGCCTTTTCACGACCTCTTTAGTCTTTGATATTTAAATATTTATTTACCTCTTAGTATAGGGTGTGATCATAGTTAGGACTTTTACAAAGAAAACACTATTCAGATTCAAATGAGGACCACAAGGGATATGTTTTTAGAACGTGAGGGGATAACAAAAATGGTTTTTTTATCATTTCAAGCACAAGTAAATAAAACCAACAAATGTTTTTGTAATCCAATGTAATGCTTTGGAACTTCTATATAATACTTGTGTTTTTATGAATTAATTACTAGCAAATCAAACTACATACTATTATGCATAATGCTAAAATATGGCTCAAAAGACATAGGGCGTTTTTTTTGTCTTGGTTCAAAATTCTTTGATCACTCAAAATAAGAATTGCTTGAATGATTCGTTTGTCATCTTACAAAATAGGTGTCTAAACACTGTTTTAAGCAGATATCAAATTATTTTTGAAATAAAAAAGCAAATTTGAATTTTTAAAAATATTTTAGCAAAAGTATTTTTTTCAAAAACTGATTTGGTCACAAATCTTTGAATGGAACCATGGAATAAAAAATAGGGGTTAATGAGTTTTAAAAGGGTGAGATTGCCTCTTAGCGTTTTGTATGACATACTTTAGAGTTCGATCATTTTTACCAATCATAGACAACGAATAAATGCTAAGTATTACTTTTATGAAAACATTTCTTAATTTCAAAACAATAAAGAGATAAATGAAATGCTTATTTCTTTAAAAGATGTGATGTGATCCAAATACACATTGAAAACATACTAACAAACAAAAGTAGCAAAGTTCTATAACAAAAGATTGACAATGGAACACCCATTCTTAGGTCAGCTTCTCTAATAACATCAAAGTTTTATCAACGTTTTCCCACCACTTGTAATGTTGAGGATGGTCTAGTGACAATATAATAAGTACCATTATCCTTCACAAACTCAACTTTTCCATTCGTCACAAGCTTTAGACCTGATACTTGAAATTTTTGTAATTTTTAATTGAGTGGTTGAGGGTCCCATCATGATATTCACACTTCTTATTTAGATTGTACCACTTAGGGAATGATGTTTTTATAGGATCTGATGGAGTTAAGGTAATATGTCTGGTGTTCAAAAGATGTTGATAGATATCTTTGAAAGGTAAAGGTATGTCAATCTTTAGCAATGGCACTTAAGCAGCTGATGACATAATAAGACCTGATCAGACAAGGTTCCCAATCTCAAAGCCATTTCCTAATTTATATTCCATCATGACTTTAGAGTTCACATTTGGGGCTTCCTCAAATGTGATACATCCTACCTCGATAAATTAGAGGAACTTGTCCTTAAAAGAACGGAAGTTTTCAATGTTATGCCCACTTGATGCAACCATATTATTCGATAGTTTCACCAACATTAAACTAGTGTTTTGCCTATATTTTATATATAAAATGCATTGATATTCTTTATTTTATGTTTTGAAGGCACTTTTGGATAAAAGATGCAAAAATAAGTAAATTGGAGGTAATTGATAGATTTAACCTTTAGTCGATGTTTTGTACAGAGCATAAGCTCTAGAGGTTGAAATGAAGTGATTCCAGTGGCATTAAAAAGCTAACATCTATATCTTTCTGGACATCCAAGGTAAGAAAATAAAATAAGGAAGAGCATGGAAATCGCAGCCTTCAAAGTCAAATCTCGCAATCTACCAATGTTGACCTTTGGTCATTTCGACTTGAATATCTTGAGCTAAAGAAGTTCAATTGATGCAAAATCAATATTTTTGGATTCCTGACTCAAAGCCCTATTAACACTCAAAATTCCAGCCAAAAACGATTTTATATGAGGGAGATATGATTTTTCAAATATGACAACTGAATTCTGCCAGCAAACAGGTTTCGTGAAGAAACGAGTCCAAATTACGTTCTGAAACATCTAAACTGATATCCAAGTTTTTATTTTAACAATTTAGCTCGTCTAAGTCAAAGCTTGAAGGTTTCATGTAAGGCTATTTCTTTTTTAGAAAAATAGTTATTGAAGTACTTAAATGTAAACTGTCTATTTAAGGGAGGACTATTTTGTAAAATAGAGGCTAGGGTTTCCTAGGATATAAAAAGAATGAGAGAAGAGAAGGGGGCAACTAGCCAAGAGGAGAAAAACGCCCCCCTCCTCTAAGAAACTTGAAATTATGCATTCTTCCTTTTTTTTTTATTAATTGTTCAACAAATATGCAAGGCTAAACACTTTTTCTTGGTTACAAGGACAAGGAAACCTTCGGATTTCAAGAACTGTGAGATTCATTTTACCCTTTCTTTTCAGTTTATATGATGAATATGTTTTTTCTCCTATGCTTATTTTTTCTATGATTGTTTATTTTAATTGTTAGAGCGGACTCTAAGTTATTATTGTAGACAATCTATTGATAAGTTTGATATCAAAACCAGAGTTGTGGTATATGAACTTGTGAAGCTGAGTTTAATAATTATGGTGGATCTTCGTTATTAATCTTAGGGAGAACATTCAATCAAATCAAGCATAGACTGCGCACAGTTATGTTTTTTTGATTAATCAACTTATCTAGTTCTTAAAGCTGCCATTGAATCAAATTACTAATGCAGACACTGTGGTTGTTTGATGGTTAGGGTTAGTTATACGGCGGATCCGTTAACTAACCAATGTTAAGAAGAGATAAATATTTAGAATATAAATTGATGTTCTGTTTCCATGATCAGTTTTGATTTCTGTAGGTGGATGTGTACTTGCGACCAAGGTTTGTTCTCTTGATAATTTTCTGATTTTATTAAATTTCGTTTGATAGTTTTCTGTTTTCTTAGCCTAGATAACGTTCAAACTCTCCCCAAAAAAATTGCATATCATCTAGCATAAAAATCTGACTTGAACCTTCCTTGTGGAATCAACCCCTTGCTTGCTCTATATTATCTTGTGTGTTGTGTTTGAAGCTAGGGTAATTAATTTGTGCGACTGTGACATCGCAACACCACTGGTGTCACCATGGTACTCATATGTCTGGTTAGGCTCATACCACTTTAGATATGAGAGTCGAAATGGTTTCTGAAGAATCAGAATGATTTATCCGATACTGACCAATCTTTAAAACATCTTCTCAAAAGATAAAGAAATGGTTAGTAAAGTTTTATTTAGCTACTATGAGTTTTCATATGGTTTTTTATTAGATTGAATCTGATTAGTCATTTGAGGAGAATGATTGGGATGCTGAAGCTCATAATTATCTTGATTCATACTTCTCATGTGGGAATTATCTTTTGATTTGTCAATCAGCATAGCATCAAGCCTTCTTTTTAGATATTAGATCCTTTTCAATTTCAATCCTTGCTCCACCTTATTTGTTGTTGTTATTACCTCTATAAAATAAGTTAATGAATTACCACTTATATAATCACAATAAGGAGTCTTTAAAGTATTGATGAAGATGGGATTGAGTTCATTCTCAAGTACTGGAGGATAAACTTGTATTGCCATTTCTCGTAGCCTCATTGCATATTCCTTGACTGACTCATCATTTCTCATCCCTGTTCTTTTAATATCTAACCTAGTTGGAGCCATCTTTTAGTTGAATCCAAATTATTGCACAAATACATCAGCAAAATACTCTCATTTCTCCTTTTCAAAAACATTCAAACTCATATACTAGTTGAGAGCAGGTCTAGCTAGGCTATCAAAAAAATGTTGGGTTAGGAGTTTCTCATCATCGATGACTTCAACCATTATACTGTAGTATATTTTAAGGTGAGTCTATGGGCATTATTCTCCCATATATTTAATGATTTTTAAAGCCTTTAGATTTTCTAGGAATCTCAACATCTAACTTACAACATATTTCCCTAGCTGGAAGTAGATTATGCAAATCTTCATTTTATATGATTGTACTGAATACGTCATTTTTCTTTTGGAATGATAGCCACCCATGTTGAATCAGTTGATCAATCTTTTTTCCAAAGTTATTATAGCCATCAATGGAATGACATACTACTCCTGCATAGTACTTGCATTAGGCATTCTTGTTATGCCATTTGGGATAGGGTTGTTGGTTGGGTTTAAGTGGTTGAGGTATTATTTGATAGGCATTTATAAGGTTTTAATAGATATCATTAAGGGGAATTGGGAGAGGAGAAGATTAGCATGTTATTTTGTAGTTTAGATTTTTATGATATCCGGAGTGGAACAATAGCGAAGGTGTTTGATGCATCTGGTTAGCATCAATTTGCAGTGAACTTATCAGCATGATAACATGAATCTCTAATGAAGTTGGAAGCAATATTTTGCAAATTTTGATTAATCAAATAAGCATCTAAAACTTTCTTCTGATGAGGGCATGCAAAATGACAATGGGAAAATACATAGTATACTCCTCAGTATTGGCTTCCATGTGTTGGGGCCTCCTTTCAAAGCAAATAGTTTATCCTAGTAAATCAGTTAACTAAGCCATTTCACTTTTTAAAAAACTATTTTGCTTCTGTCCAAGCTGAATGTCCTTTTTGTCTTCCATTTGCTTCTTGTAGATCTTAGCAGGGGTGAGCCTATATTTTTCCTTTTAAATGAAAAACATGTAATGTTTGCAAAATAAATATAAGATGCTTACAAAAAATAAAGGTAAATTGAATATAGGTTTTCCCTTCATGAGGTGACAGTGGTTGTCATCTGATATCAGTATTACACCGATGAGGGGATTCATATTCATTTTAGTCAGTTTGTAATAACCTAGACTCTTGTAGAAACTATATAATCACCATTTGCCACCTAAAAATCCTAGAATTCAAGATGCTACATGTCGGTCTTTCCTTGATGTAATTTACAAGTGGCACATACATCCTAAGCATATGTTCTATTCATTAAATGAACATGGGTAAGTTTTCTACATGGTCTCAAAGGGTCTTAAATATGCCAAGTGATAATTTTTATAAAGACAGTATGTGGTCATTGTGAGGAATGGTTAAGACATATATGCCCAACATTACCAAGCAGACACTCAGATCCTAACCCATAGTTATATGGCAAATTGTTAACCCCCCACCTGACTTAGAAACTTATATGTGCTCTCAAAAAAATTAAAGCATGTGATGCATGAGACATTAATATATATTCAATATACAAATGCATACGCAATATAAAAAATTAAAGCATAAAAGTAATGCATGTTGATAATAAAAACATATAGACCAATAAGCAATAAATAATTTAAAGCATAGAATGATGCATGTTAATAATAATAATAAAAAAAAAACATCCAGACCACTATAAAACACATTAATCAAACAAACAACAAAACTTAGTTTACGAAATCCCTAGTGGAGTCGATCATCCTCCAGGATTAGGATCTTTATGGTGATAAGTGAAAATGACAAGGAATTTTTGTCCTTTATCAGTAAAAAAAGGATGGAGTTGTCACCTAATATTTTAGTCATTAGAAACCCCAATTGGTCTTAGAGTTCAGATAAGGGGAATGGTTGTGTATAGGAAGATATATCACCCCTAGTACACCTTACCTAAGGTAAACTACATTATTTATTTGTCTGATACTAACTAAGATACTATTGTGTTTTTTAACTGTTGGTTTGTCTAACAGTTAAATCTAGTGGACCGTAGCTTTAGGAGTCAAGCCTAGCCATTCTAAAGTCACATCATAAAAATAAAATAAATTGTTTATTTATTCAATATCGAGAATATATCTTACATATAAATTCATAATCTCGTATATTAAAATAAACAAAATAAATTTTTGGTGCTTTTGAAATGTAGAACAAATTCTCATGGTTTTAATAAACTAGTTATTAAATCCAAAAATACATGCAAAGATATCAACAAAACTATTTTTCTTGGATTTTAGTATTTAAAGATGCTAAATCATGCCATTTATTTATTTTTATTTTTCTTATTTATGTAAATATGATTTTTTTTTCATTTTTGAGAGACTTGGACTTATGCAAAATCAAAATATTTAAATGTATTTTTGAAAGAAAGATTTTTTTTATTTTATATCATGTTTAAATAATAAAATAAAATAAAATATATGATTTGTCTAATACCAGAAGAACACATAGTGTAGGTCATAATTCTAAATATTAAATATAAGAGAGTAGAAAAATGTGAGGGAATAAAAAAAATTGTGAAATGGTTCTTAGAAATAATAATAATAATAATAATAATAATAATAATAATGACGCTTTGTTTGCAAAAACATGAACTAAAATAAAATCTGCCATTATTTAGCTTCTTCTTCGACAGTTTTGGTTAATCAAGCAAGCACTTTCAGGCAAATAAATGTGATGTTTCCAACCACCTATAGGGCTGTAACCACCACCATTCAACTGAAAAACACCCCATCTACAAAGATCAACTACTCTTATCAAATGTTTACATCTCATTTTCTTCAATAAACTCAACAACATCTTGTCCCTAATCAGCCATCACTATATTTTTAGATTGTAGGCTGGTCGAGTTGGCATTTTCAAAACAATGAATGTGGAGCTACAAACCACCAAATTGAGTAAGGTTAGATCCAAACAAAAGGTGTGCACCCTCTCTACCAAGATTAGGTGATTTTCAATGACGATGACGTTGGAGTTGCTCTAACGAATCCTCAAAAATAGTCAACTTAGTCATCAATAGTTATGATATACATTTCACAAAACCACTAATTTTTTCATGTGCTCACACTCAAGCCTTATCAGTGGGTTGTTCTCAAATGTTGGCCACGTTTCTCTCAAGATCAAAAGGCTAGAAACAAGTTCCTTGGTCTCCAAGTTTGGACAATCACCAAAATCTCCAAAAACCAAGTTTGTTACAAAACCACCATTGAAAAACCAGTATAGGTATAGAGCTCATAACTGTGAAATGCACTCTAGAACTCTTTCATTTTGATCAAAGGATTAAGCTTTGATCAATCTATGTTTAAACCCACAAAAAACGCTATAAAACCCTAGCAAACCCTATAAATATCCCTGAAAAATCAAAGCAAAAGAAGCGAAAGAGAGGGGAAAGGCTGATAAAGGAACTCTAAAGAGTGAAGGTTTAAGAGCCTAGCTTGGAAGATATAAGAAATTCATTTATCCTAATAGATGATGTCCATATGGCACATCTCTAGCTTGTTCTTTCATATTTTGTGGTGTTTTTGAACATTTGTTGCATTATATTGCTTTTTGTTATGATTTTGATTAATGCATAGAATGTTGTTGTTTTCTTTGTTTAATCATGTTTGCAGTTGTCTGTCAATGTTATTGGATGTTTTGAATATACTTAGATATTTAGATTAAATGAAATAAAGTAATTTGAAAATCTGGCAGTAGGGTTATTTATTTTTTTTGTTTTGTTAGTGTGTGTTCTTGGTTACTAGGCATGGTTTGGGTTCCAAGTGTTGAAATAGTTAATTTTGAATCAAATTTGATGCTTTTGTAGGCTGTTTCAAGTTGGCAGTTTTGAAGTTTGAAACCTCTTGCATGATTTTAATGTTTTGATGTTATTTGTTAGTTTTTTTATTCAAACATGTTTGGTTATAGTTGTGTAACTTGTTAGAATGAAGAAAGCATGTTTTAGAAGTGAAAAGTGTCAGTTTTGGAGGCTTGATAGTATGTTGAGCTTCTGGACTATTTTTAGGTTACTAGGTAGTGTTTTTTATGTTTTTGGAAAGAACATTGTCTTATCTCAATGATTTGGACTAGTTTCGGTCCAATTCTTTGCACAGAATTCTTTGTGCAACTTTATTAATCAATAATCTAGGATTTATTTGCATTTATAACATGTTTTCAGTAGATTTTAATCCTAGAATTTTGGTTTTGAACCGAAATTCATTTTGACAAAATCGTGGTTTTTGAGTGATAATCGAAGTGTATGAATACTAGGTTATTGGTTCTTGCATGATTTTCAACATGCTTGTGTCCTTAGTTAGTCCATGTCTGGTCTGATTTTAAATTTGCGTTGTTGGGTTCATGCCGAATGTTCTTCGATGTTTTTCATGTTTTTTTGTTTTTCTGAGTTTTGATCCATTTTGATAAAACATTTTTGAGTTTTTATATTTTTTTTAAGTTTGATTTTGTTTTGGATTCTGATTTAGGTTTTGGTTTGTTTTTTGGTTCAAACTAGTAGAGTTTGGTTTGGTTTATGGTCGAACCAAAAGTTTCGGGTCAACCCGATCAGGTCAAAATCAGGTCAAAAGTTAAGACCTTGTTTGGCTAGCAATGTTTTTGCTAAAGGTTTTCTTTGGCTTAAGGATGTGTTTAGCAAACACTTCCTAAGCCTAATTTAACAGTTTTGGTTATAAAGAAAAATGAGTTTTTGTCAAACATGTCCTAAAAAAATATTTTTGTCTTTGTATACAACCTAATCCTTACAAAAAAAAAATTGCATTTTTATTCATAAAAAATGAAGAAATTTTTTTGAGCATTGTTATAGAAAATGTTTTTTTTTTATTTGTTTGTATTTTTTGAGGAATTTATAACAGGTTTGTAAAATTCCTTAAAGATTTTGTCATTATTTCAATAACTCCAATTATTTTACTTCTAAAAATTAATGGTTAACATTAAATATCAAGAGTTAACTAGGAAGTTCTTAGAATTTTTTTTGAATATTCACTAATTTTAAATGGGAATATTTTTCACCACAATATACGAGTTGTGGAAAAAACATTTGTCTTCCAAGATAGGTGAACCTTTTTGACAACACCTATACGGATTCTTTCTATAAAGATTTATCTAGGCATAAAAGCCCATAATAAATTTGAAATGTTGGTTTTGTTCATTAGCTTATATCTTTGTTCTAATCCACAGATAGATCACCGGCTAGGAACGCATCAACACCTTTAAACCACGTCCAAACCACACAATTCAGCTTACCTCAGGTAAGGTATGTTAGGGTTTCTAATACCTTTTCTAGTCACAACCAATCTCTTACCTTAGAATTTTTGATAAGATCAGTCCACCCGAGTCTCCTAGTGACCCTAAATAAAACAACTAGGTGGCAACTCCTTGACCCTGACATCCCGCCACGTTGTGCGCGCACGTGCGACGGCAATCATAGTTGGGAGATAGTGTTTATGGCAATACTCCTCTACCTCGCCTAAGGCTACTTGAATTAGGGTTTTATGGGATTTTTATAAGAGAAATAAGGAGGTTCTAGGACACATGGGTTGATGGGATCTCGACCCTTCCTATTGAGGAATAGATCTCAACCATTCATCAAAGCTAAAGGCAAAAGCTTATCCTGCTCTGCAATCGATATAAGGAGGACATAAAGTTGTTTTTACAAGAAGAGCGGTGATGGCAAGTGTTTTGGAGAGAGAATCTGCAGGTGTTTTTAGTGCAATAAAAGCTGAAATGTTATCTTAAAGTGAAGTACAAGTACTAAGATGTAAGTTAGTAAGAGATTTGTGTGGTTTAGTGAAGAGATGAGGGGAAAATTAGGGCTAAAAAGGTACTTAAGCATCTATTTCTTTTGTTTTTAGGAAGAAGACAATGAATAGTAAAATTATAGTCTTTTTCAATTTGGTCCCTAAACCTTTGAAACCCCCAATCAGCCATAATCTTTAAGATTCCTTGGAATTTCACTCTTAGCCTTTTTCAATTGGACCCTTAAAAATCAACACTTTTTACTTCAAATTTGGTCTTTGGTTTCGGATTTCTTTAATGTGGTCCTCAATTGAACTTGATACTTTAAATTTCTTTCAATTAAGCCCTTGATTGCACCAAATTAGCATTTCAAAGTTTTAATTGTGTCCCTAATCTCCCGATCTTTGCAAATTGATCTGAATTCAGCCTCCAAACTTCATTTGTCTTCAATTGAATCCATAAAACCCATTAAAAGTTATATCAAGTTCTTAAACTTAATTAATTCTTTCATTTTTTACCCAATTGACTTTCAAACTTAATTTTTACTTCAATTAAGTCCTTAATTAAGTTAATTAAGTATGTTAAAAGTTTAATTAAGTCTATAAACCTAATTGGTTCTTATAATTTTGATCATGTTTGTATCTCAACCTCAATTTTCTTTCTTTCTTCATTCTATATTGTTGAAATCTCTCAATCTGGCTATTTTGTTGGTATTTTTATCTTTTATGGCTCGAAAGTTTATCTCCTCATATTCTGAAAATATTTTTAATTTTTATTTTTTTTTTTGAATAAAAAATAAAAACATACAATCCAAAAGTGGATTATGAAAAACATGTTATAGCTTCTGCTCTACTACACATGCATATATTATCCATCTTCTTTCCTCTTTTTTTGTGTCAATAAGATAAATTCATGTGATACTAGATCATCATGTGTTAACATGTTGCTCTTCTGATTTTTTTTTTTTTTTATCGAGTGGCAATGATTTTGAGTTGTCGCGCTCAAAATCTCAAGGATATAAATTTGAAATTTAACTTGAAAGTTTTTTTAAAATATAAATTATATTTAGACAAAGGTTTTTATACAAGGAGAGCTTTAAAAGAAGTTTATAAAACTAAAAATTATGAGATTTTATAAAATTGTAGTACAGAGAATTACTTTTTACTAAAAAAATTTACCAACTTTTTGCATCTCATCAGAGTTAGTTTCTAAATAATTTTCAAAAATTGAATAATTTTTAATCAAATACATTTGCCTATAACTTCCAATAAATTCCACGGAAATATTGTAAAATGATGGTGATTAAAAGAAAGACTAAAATCTTTTGTTAAAAAATTGTATTGATTTTTTAAAAAAAAACATGGATATAACTAAGAATTAATTCATTGACCTTTGAGGATCCCATTTAAAAAGACGATTCTTTTGATATTCAACTTAGAATGACTTCATAATTGGGGGATTAATTTAAAAATTGCCAAAAAGAAATTTAAACACCTGTACATGGTTTTATGCTTTATTAGCCCGATACCTTAACCATGGCTCCCTCCATCCCATCAACTTTATCAAAAGGGTAGAGACAAAAAAAGGTGAAAGTGTGATTTAAAGTAAATTAACATTATTTCATCTTTGAAACTGGACAAAAGCAAAATCCTATAAAGATTTCCAAAACCAATATAGCCGTTTTTGAACTTGAAGCATATAATGAGAGATGAAAAGGTTTGCTTTTACCTTGGAAGCCATGATTTGAAGGCCAGCATACTTGACATCCCAACTGAACTCTGTCATGGCCCAGCCAATCCCACCAAAACAATGAGCATTGCCGATGACGTACTCCAAATACTTGTCATCGCCGGTGGCCTTGTACAACCACATAGCTCCCCACAGCAATTCGTCTTCGTATCCACTCACCGACGCATAGTAGCTTTTCACCACCCCCACACTTTCATCGTATTTACCTCTATACTTGTCTCCAAACTCAAACAACTGCACCAAAACAATGATTATGAAATTATGTTGCACTAATACAGAATCCACTAGAATAAAGAGTTGTGTGAAATTGTAAGTTGAATTCATAACCCCACACAAGATCTAAGTTATCTAATGACTAAAGTTGGTCTTTGAATTTACCTGTTGGGCATGGTGCAAGAGTAGATGAGAGTAATGCGGGTTTGTTCCCTTGAACACTATTGATGCTGCAGCCATTGCCGCCGTAGTTTCTCCAGCAAGATCTGACCCGGGATTATTCTCGTCGATCTTGTAAGCTTGCCGTGATGTGGTCATGTCCTCTGGCCGTTGCCAGCAATAGTGGTCGGTGTCACCATCACCCACCTTACAACATGGAGCAATAAAGTTTGAATAATTAATTATGTACATAAAAGCAGCAAGTTAGTACTAATTTGAATTGTAATTAATGCAATGTATCATACCTCTGCCCATAGCACATTCGGGCTAGTATGTGCCTTGATGAAATAATCAGTGCCCCATTTAATTGCCTCTAATGCATGTTCTAATTCTCCAGCAACGGCAATCTGATGTTGAAATTCTATTACATTCCATGAAAGCATGGTCACAGTGAACGCCATTGGCAGTCCAAATTTTACGTGGTCGCCTGCATCATAATATCCTCCAACCAAGTCTACCTACACAAAATTCAATTGATTATTTTGAGAAAATTAGAATGTAAGACTTTTAGGGAGGGATTAATATGGTAGTCAAGAAATTAAGTTTATACTAACTCCTTGTTCTAAGCCATCGGTGAGACCGGAATGGTGACGCCAAGTGACTCGGTGGTTGTAGGGTAAGCGACCGGAACGTTGTGACTCGAAGTAAAGGAGGCTCTTTCTTAAGGCATCACCATAATCAAAAGCAAGAGTTCTTGTATTCAAAAAGAGGAAGATAGAGATCAGGAGAAGACACCAATGTTTTGCAAATGTGGTAGGTTTTGGAGCTGCTCCATAATATTGATGCTGCTGCCTTTTGTCCATAGTCATCTTTCCCTCTAAATCCCAATTCCCCTGAAGAGCTTTTTTCTTTCTTTCTTTCAAGGGGTGGAGGGAGGCTAGGGACAAGGGAGAGATGGGAAAAAAGGGAAGACGACTGAGGAGTCGCAGTGACTTTGAGTCGAGTCCTCAATCTATGTAGTGTAGGATTCTGTACGTCTCATGTGCGTGTCACTCTTCTTTTGTTCTTGCACAAGCATGATTTATGCAACGATCGATTTTTATTTTTTTTTCGTCTTTCTACATGTGGAAACGGAGGAATATGCTAAGACTTTCGAGCCTCTCTCAATCTATGGAAAGATTGTGACTTTTTTTTTTTTACGTTAGGTATTTTGAGTGTGTTTGTTTACTAAGTGTACCGTGCGGTGCACTCATCAAAAACACAAGGCACAGCTCGCGAATAAACATAATCTTACTTCAATTACTCCATAGTTATCCTGATATTTTCATAAAAAAAAAAAAGTTGTTTTCCCATTATATTCAAGGAATCAAATTACTGGGTAGCATAAAAAATAACTTTTCTTTAATATATAAAGCTAGTTCGAAAATATCTTGCAAGTCTTTTTATGCACAATGGACATTCAAATCATGTGTTTCGAACTGAATATACAAATGTCCATAGATTTTTGGCTTCCTTAACGAATTTGATATTGGAACAGGGAGATGAACAGTTGTCTTCCTAGTAAATTGCTTTGACAGAATGACAGTGGTTCTGTCTAACATTCTGGAACTAATTTTGGCCATTGTGCATCAATTAGAGATGATTTCATGACTGTTTTCATAAACGTATCAAAACCACTGTCTCTATTCAGGAGAGTTCGTTGACAGGTTCTTGGATCGATCTTTTTATTTACAGTGAAAACTATCAGAACTACTAAATTATTTGACCTCTGGAAGGAGGACAGTACTCCTGTGCAGGCACTGTCAACGTAGCCCTACTGATATTTCAACAAAAAAACTATTTATATAGTCATTTAGAGTTCAGAAAAAAAACAATTATTTGTTCTTCAGTCCTGCCATGTCTCATTTGGCACTCCTACTTATTATTCAAATTCCATTTTGCTTCAACGCAAAAAATCTCAAATATGCTTTGATAAACGACTGTTGCTGGGTAGTTATAGTGGTAGAATCATCAAATAATTTAGCTGGAGGCCATCAGGTGAAAATCAACAAACCTTTGAGTAGTCTTGATTACACCAATCAATCCAAGATTGGTGGTGCCTAAGAGTATTATGTCATAATCATCTTCGCGTGTTAGTAAAAAGTAAACATAATTATTGCCAAAACCCGGCATAGCCATGATTATTCATGATTTTAAACTGTGAAGTGGTTTCCCATCATTTACTAAAAAGCAAGCAACCATATTTATTTATTTTATCTCCTATTGATCAAAGTAAAAATAAAGTTAGATAGTCGCCTACTCTAGGTAGTTTAAGCGAGTTATTTTGTATTTCTTACATGGTGGACGAATAAACAAGAGTTTGCTCACATTAGAATTGTGGATTACTGCAATAATGTATCTACTGTGCTTTGAAATGTCTAGTTTCATCCTTGAAGTTTTTTTATAAATGTCGGTTTGTGTCATGTCTAGTTCATGTCGGTTTTTGTTTTAACACTTTGATCCTCCAATCTTTTTTTTTCATGTTTCAATTCCTAGGTGTTAAAATAAAAAAGAGAAAGTCATCAAAAAAAAAGGGGGAAGAGAGAAAGATTTCAATCAATCACAAAAAAAATTAATTTTGAAATCAATAAATTCATCAGAAAAACGAGAGTTGGCAAAGTTTGTTTAATTAGATTTGATTTTGAGTTTTGAAATTGATTAAACATATTTTAGAATTGAAAATGTAATTATTAAAATTTCTAATATTTTTTTTTGGGTAAAAATTAGATTAAAATCTAGGTTTTGAAGTTCAACTTCCTGTATCCTAATTTTTCAGTTATTAGAGATGGTCAAAATTATTGCAATTGATGACACATTGTTGCCTATACAGGCAACATACAATCCATTTATTTTTTAAGAGAAAAAAAAAACTCAAGTTAATGACATCTTATCTATTTTATAGTTAAAAACAAAAATAGGCACATAGAACTAGAATTTTTTTCTTTTTTTAAGACTAGATACTCGGGCCTAGTTTTTAACCAAGTTCAAGTGTCTAGGATTGACTTTGTTGAGCCTTTCATTTTATATTTTTAAATATTCTAAAATAAATTTATTTTTAAATAAAACAATTACAATGTTATTTTAAAAATCATATAATGATAACATTCTTTTCATATTATTAGAGGTTTCTAATGATAATATTCGTAAGTAATTACTTAAAGAATAACTAAATATTAAAATAATATGCATATTTATTTTTGAGAATTTTTTCATGACTATTTAATGAGAAAAAAATATCTATTTTTATTATTGCTAAGTTTTTAAATTAATTATTCTTTAATTTTCACATAAAGTAGCATAAAAATTATCAAAGCATAATTTTTTGCTTTTTTTATTAGAATTTACTTATCAAAATCATGGTAAGTATTTATTAAAAGAACATGCTATATATAAATTAAAAATAAATACTTTTATATATAAAAAAACGCATAAACAAAGAAGTAAGATTTAGCTAGAGAAACTTTTGAAAAAGATTCCTAAAATAAAAACTGTTTGTCCTACATAAATGTGTCTATGGTTTCTTAAAGGAAAAAAGCTTTTTCATGGTAAAAACTCATTATTTTCTATTTTGTTATAAAAATAATTTGATAATCATTTATCATGACAAATGTTTTATATAAATAAAGTAAACGGACTTATGCACATACAACAAGTTTTTGTTTTTAGTTTGAAAATTTAAAATTAAATAACATTATTCATTAAATGAAATATAATAAAACAATACTATTTAATACAGCCAGTTAAACCAGATTTGTACTATATGACTATGCTTAAGATAGGTGCTTATTATAGTTATTTGAATTTAATGTAATCGTGATTTATTCACATTTCCAAAGTATGAAGATAAGATTATTAAATAGTATTGTTTTCTTCTATTTAAATGTAATAATATTTATTAAGTCGTAATTGCATTATATATATATATATATATATATATATATATATATATATATATATATATGATTCACATATAGCATATCAAACTAATTAATAAACTTAAAAGGTGCTGGTGAAATAAATTTTTGTAAAATAATAAAGATAGTTACTTAATAATATATAATTTGGAGTCATTATAAGCATAATCTCTTCAAATAATTATAGAAAATATCGAGATTAGGACAAGTCAAGACACAAGATATGAATAGAAATATATTTAGTATTGTGATAGTTTTTTTTTTTTCAAAGTGTTATTTAAATTATTTTTCACCTGAAAATACATTAAATTGATATATTTTTAAATTTTTTTATGGTTTTGATGTGTTGATGTTAAAAATTAAAAAAAAATCTAAAAAAAATATTTTGATGCATTTTCAATTAAAAAATACTTTTAAAAAACATTTTTTATCACATTACCAAATACATACTAAGGCTACTTAGGATCGGCCAAGATTCAAGAAAGAATGAGAAGATTAGTATGTGAAGATTAGGGAGAATGTTGGTTTTCTTATTTTGATTTTCTTTGTTGTTCCAAAAAAAACAAATTTCTATGTTTAATCTTTTGAACTCTTATTAGTTTATGAAAATGTGAGTATTACATATGAGAATTAATTGAGATAGATGGAGATATGAATCGAATGAAGGAGTGTGCATGCAAGTTTTAAGGTTTAATTGGTTTAGGGATTGAATTTGAGAATATGTCATGTTGACTTTATAGTGTTATACCAATGTAAGCTTTTGAGCCTTCAACATTATATTTTTTGATTGTGCATTCTTTCAATGATATGTATCTCTAGAACTTGCTTCATATCTTGTTGAGATTACATTCACATTATATATATATATATATATATACACACACACACATGAAGATGATAAAGGCATTAGAAATTTTAACCACTTAAGCCAAAAAGCCAACCTAAAGCATATTATCGTTAATGAGCCCCTTTTGAGCTTGTTTATCTTTTCTTTGCTTTATCCATGTATAAGCCTTAACTTTTATATGTTTTTCTTTTGCCCTGGCCAAGGATTAGTAGAGCATATACTTATGATATCTCATGGAATTATGGTTGGAAATTATATGAAAAGAAAGAGGGAGTGATGCTTGATGAAAAGATGGGCAAAGTTGCCAAAAGTAAAAAAAAAAAGAAAAAAAAAGAAAAAAGAAAAAAGTGTTCCTTTATGTTCTTAAGATTTTATGTTGAAAAAGCTTGAAATCAAAAGAAGTTAAGCATTGGTGATTAAAGATGGAAAATTTAAGTGCTTTGATGGAATATTTTATTTGAAATATCATTTTTCAGAATGCTCTACTTTCTTTGGTTTGAATCTTTTCTTTTACTCTCTTTTACCTCACCATAACCTTAGCCCCATTACAACCAGAAAATAAGACATTTTGATTCATGCATTGTTTGTAATATGTTAGTAATGGAAATCATATTGAAGAGCAAGCTTATGCTAGAATATATTCATTGACTGAATTTGAGAGATTTAAACACATAAGCCTTAAACACGTGAGTGTTGTAGTGTATATCAATGAGAGGATCTATCATTTGGCATGGCATAGATTTCATTTAAATCTCAATGATCAATTGAGTTTTAAAGTTTGCATGTAAATAAATTCATGAAAATTTATACTTTTTATCCTTCTTGATTGTATTCTTATTTATAATGCATATATTATTGGATATTGATGGGAGATTAGAAGATTAGTCATAGTGATTTAATTTAATTTAACTTCAATTTGATTTTACCTATCCTTTCTTGAAGAAGAGTAAGAGCTAAATGTGGGGGTATTTGATGCAATCATATTATTCGATAGTTTCACCCACATTTAACTAGTGTTTTGCCTATGTTTTATATATAAAATGTCTTGATATCCTTTGTTTTATGTTTTGAAGGCACTTTTGGATGAAAGATGCAAAAAGGAGTAAATTAGAGATAATTGGCAGATTTGACCTTCAGTCGATGTTTTGTGCAGAGCGTGAGCTCTAGAGATTAAAATGAAGTGATTCTAGTGGCATTAAAAAGCTAACATCCATACCTTTCTGGAAATCTAAGGCAAAAAAATAAAATAAGGAAGAGCATGGAAATCGCAGCCTTCAAAGTCAAATCTCACAATCTGCCAGTGTTGACCTTCGGCCATTCCGACTTGAATATCTGGAGCTACAGAAGTTCAATTGATGCAAACTCAACTGTTTTGGATTCCTTACTCAAAGGGCTATAAACTCTCCAAATTTCAGACAAAAATTATTTCATATTAGGGAGATATGATTTTTCAAAGAAGACAACTGAATTCTACCAGCAAACAGGTTTTGTGAAGAAATGAGTCCAAATTACATTCCGAAGCATCTAAACCGATATCCAAGTTTTTATTTCAGCAATTTAGCTCCTCTAAGTCAAAGCTTGAAGATTTTATGGAAAGCTATTTCTTTTTTTTTAGGAAAATAGTTATTAAAGTAATTAAATGTAAACAGTCTACTTAAGGGAGGACTATTTTGTAAAATAGAGACTATGGTTTCCTAGGATATAAAAAGAATGAGAAAAGAGAAGAGGAGCAGCCAGCCAAGAGGAGAAAAACGCCTCCTTCCTCTAAGAAACACGAAATTATGCATTGTTCCTTCTTTTTGATTAGTTGTTCAACAAACATGCAAGGCTAAACACTTTTTCTTGGTTTCAAGGACACGGAAACCTTCGGATTTCAAGAACTGTGAGATTTATTTTACATTTTCTTTTCATTTTATATGACGAATATGTTTGTTCTCCTATGCTTATTTTTCCTATGATTGTTTATTTTAATTGCTAAAGCGGACTCTAAGTTATTATTGTAGACAATCTATTGCTAAATTTGATATCAAAACCGGAGTTGTAGTATATGAACTTGTGAAGCAACTAAGTTTAATAATTGTGGCGGATCTACATTATTAATTTTAGGAAGAACATTCAATCAAATCAAACATAGACTGCGGACATTTATGTTTTCTTGATTGATAAACTTATCTAGCTCTTAAGGCTGCCATTGAATTACATTAAATTAAATTACTAGTGCGGACACTGTGGTTGTTTGATGGTTAGGGTAATTAATTTGTGCGACCGCGACATCGCAACACTTGTAAACTCAATATTTGGTTTATATCATGTTTTCAAATTAGTTTAAAGGTTGACCTAGTCAAATTCATATTGAATAGGTTAAAAATCACTATAAGTTGATTGACCCAACCATACTATAATGAGATTCAATTAGATAAACTAAAAAAAAATCAAAATAATATTATTTTAAAATTAATTAAAATTAACTCAATAAACGCAAGAACTAAACCTTGGAATTAGTCATTCCCGACTAATTTTGAATATTATATTAAAAAGACACCATAAGCAAAATACAATAAATGCTTTGAAGTTTATGATAATTTTAAACTCATGATGATGATTGAAGAGCCGTCACTTGTTCTAAGTTTAGAAAAGAGAAGGTTTGAAGCTAGTATACAAATGAAATGTTATTTTAGTAATGTTAAACATGAATAATTAGATTATGATTTTAATCAAACACCAGTTTTTAATAGCAAAAGGCAGGCCTTGTCCTTCAAAATTTAAAAAAATTTCAAAATCCCCTTTAACTTATAAAAATTTTAAGAAACTTTTATGAAATCTCAAAGAAAAAAAATTATACCGTAATTTAACAAGATTTATTTATACATCTCACTAATCATAATGGTCAATATATATATTAAAATATATTTGATGAAGTCATAAAAAAACCTTTACACGAAAATAAACTTTTCCTAGTTGAGTCCTGGCCTTGAGTTGTTATTGTTAAAACAAGTCTCTCATATAATGAGAAATACTATAATACTTTTGCTAAACCTAAGAATATATATCCTATCTAGAAAAATATTTCAGCAGCTCGTCATGAAAGGTGATATTTTTCATTGTTGTAACTCTAAAATATCTTGAAAAATCAACATAGACAAAGTGTGTGTGAGAGAAGGGGGGTTAGCCCGTTGGGCTTTGAAAATCTTTATAATCAAGTTACATGATAGCTCAGTTGGGATGAAAAAAATCAACTCAAAATAGCTCAGTAAGGCCAAGAGATTCAACCCGATTAATCCTTGATTAGATCGAGCCAAGTTGGTTGGTAAGCCCAAAATAATTTATTTTTTTGTATTATTATTTTCCTTCCAAATCTTGTAAATGTACATATATGGAAGATTTTAATCAGCTAAAGAGAAGGAGAACATACTACGGTGTAAAAGTTTATATTTGTCATGCTTGCACAAAATTTATATCTTTAAGGGCATGCCTTAGAATATTTGTTATTTTTTATGAATTTATAAAAGATTTTTGTCAATGTTTACTAGAAGGATACATTATCTTTTAGATATAATAGTTACTGGGACTTGAAAAATGATCTTTAATCCTTTCAGATACATGTTGTCACGAAGACCTGAAAACAATTGGTAATGAGAACCTAGAAATAAATGGTTGCAAGGACTTGGAGATATAATGCAGATTTTATTGATTTTTAGATCAAATATTCATGTTTTTATATATTTTAATAATAGAATAAAATAAAAGGACTTGGAGATATAATGCAGATTTTATTGATTTTTAGATCAAATATTCATGTTTTTATATATTTTAATAATAGAATAAAATAAAAATTTAATTAACAATATGATTGGTTGAGAAAAATTATTTAAATAGGTAAATTTTATATGAATAACACATCATCAACAAGCAGAGGACGGAAGTTCAAGAAAGAAGTAACGTGAAGACAGAGTTTAAGTACTCATTTAGTGTTCAATGTAAATCTTTGGGTTGTCTGTATAGTTGTCTCTCTTTGATGTTTTTGCATCTCTTCAGGCTATCTTACTATTCTTATTAACCATGGATCACAACATCTACCTGCCTTTTTGTAGTTCTTAAGGTCCAGCAATCATTTTCTCAACGACAGAGAAGCTAAATCTTACTATTGTGAGTTACTATGGAGCCTATTGGTGAAGGTAACATTCTGGAATTTGAGAGTTCAGAATCTTTTTCGAATAAAAGTCTTGAAACGTTTTCCCTAGTTTTTTGTGCAGCATTTCCGTTTCAACTAGGAAGATAGGCACTTCTCTGAGGCAACAGGGCTTTGGCATATTGCCTGATGACCTGTTTAGAACAGGCACTGGTTCCACCTGTGTACGAAACACTTGAACCAGACATCTGTAACATTACCTTAAATCATGATGTTGGTTTCTGTATTTTCTTCGATATTCACTGGAAACTTGGTTATGATTTTCAGAGAAAATGTGGAAAATGTGGGAAGTTGGATGTGGCAGAGTTGTTCAAATGTCCGCTGGCTTCCTGATATTCTTCTCTATCCTAGATTTGCAGCTAAAAGTTTAAACAACTGCTTTTCGCTACTGTCAAATGTATCACATTAGATTCGGCTTTGTTGCAGTTTAATGCTTTTCTGAATACCATATTCTCATCTCCAGCAACCGGGGTTGATTGTCGCCGTGTTTCCAGACAAAACATTGGAGGTGGAGAGGTCAAAGAACGATGGATGCCATGGTGAGCAAGTTCAGAACAGATTTTTTCCACCACCTAAATGATTCTGCAGTCCAAAAGAATTAACCCGATGCAACGTTTCCACTTAGAGAAGTAGATCATTTGGCTGTGGTCTTAACAGTCCCATTTTCAGGCCATGAATGGAGAATAATAGTTCCATTTTAGTTTATGTAAATAAAAAGAAATATCGATCATACTTGGCAGGTATAAAAATCGTAAACATAAAATAAATTTGATCTCAATCTTCATTATACCCCAGTTCGATTAGCAGACAGTGAGATTGGATCATAATAACATCAAAAATGAAAAATTTTTAAAGAGATTTCACATGGTTTTAAAAGAGAATATCAAATTCGTTGAAAAAAAGTAATTTATGGTTTAATTAAAATGCCCAAAAGGTATCAAATTCATCAAAACCTCAGGAACATGATTAAAATCATTTTTTTATGCAGTATTATGATGCCTCAGACACAGCCAGTATAAAATGACATCAAAATGAGATTCAGCCGGTAATTCCAACTAAACAAAAACAATCATCATTGGCTACATAATACCCTTCGCTGCACAAAATTCAAAAAATAATGATTTTTGAAAAAGATTTAAAACAAGAAAAACATATGTAATCGCAGGAAACGGCTCCGTGTATCAACTTAGATGGGATCCACAGATTCCTATCAGCAAACGAAACATGAGATTATTTTCGGTCCAATCATAGCATCGACGGTCAACGCCTATTTGGCTACCGGCGACGTGGCATCAGACCTTAATTGCTCAGAAACAAATATGATTTAAGAAATAAAACCCTCAGAGACCCGTTCCAAATCACACACACAGCGGCACACAGTAGCCCACGTGATCCTGATCAATCAGCGACCCAAGGAAGACGAATCCGGGAGAGGAAACGCCTCTCTTGGGCTGTGATTGGTGGATGGGAAACGTGGGTACATGAGTGTGACCGCTGCTGATTAAAGTGTCATACGGCACTTCCTATCTTTTGGGATTGCTTCCTCATAGGGAGAGTTTTTTTCAAAAGGGATAAAAACAACGAGAAATTGATGTGATTTTGAAAAGCTTTAGTTGAAACACTGCAACTGGGAAACCCTAGAATTCTAGACGGGAGATGGCGCTTTAAGGAGTAGAGAGGCGTCGAAGGGTTTATATAGAGAGGTGCAGAGTAACCCTAGCTAGCCAGCCGTGGCTGTGCGGTTTTCAAACTGGGTGCTGGATAAGCTGGGCTGCTTGTGTATTTTGTTAGGCGCGGTACGAATGGATCCAGCTAATAGGCCCATCTTTGCTTTTCCTTCTCTTTTCCCCATATTTTTGCTTTAACTCGTTGCTCGTCTATATATATGATTTTGTTTGTAAATTATCCACAAGCAACATGCATTATATTTTTTATTTAGTATAGAAATTATTTTAAATTTAATTTTCTTTTCATTTTCTTGATA
>Ga0325404_1000345_pt1 | contig 45751 bp, 23 predicted proteins | sample PopdelMetagenome_18_FD_205664 | JGI IMG/M metagenome (GOLD analysis project Ga0325404, IMG submission 205664) | Populus deltoides microbial communities from Bellville, Georgia, United States - Xylem-Control-R1 | ecosystem: Host-associated > Plants > Phyllosphere > Stem > Wood/Secondary xylem...
AAATTTAGGTCAAACCTCCATAAAAAATGCAGGCGATAAACTACTATAATCTAACAGGTAAAAGAAAGGTAGAGATGTCCCATAATAGTTGTAATGAAAGCAGAAAAGGTATTGTTGGGTAATTAATATCATGTATTAAATTAAATTACATTCTTGGTGTTCAATAATTTTATATTGAAGAAATTTCTGATAAAAAACTCATATTACTAATTTACTAAACCAAAACTTAATTACAATCCTAATTAAAAATGCAATTACTGTCCCATCTCATGAAAAAAGAGAGTATATATCTGTTCGACAAAATAAAAAAAAGACAAATCTATAAAATATCATCAGAATTAATTATATGAATATAACTAATTATTTATGAATTTCATGTCATTATAATACATACTTTAAGAAGGATTACATCTTTTCTTTACAATCAAAATACAACAAACTATATAATACATCAATTCTATGTCATTTTTTCAACTATTTAATTACATGGACTTTAATTTATTTTAAAATATGATTACATCAACTTGTTTAAGTCAATTGCTCCAATATTTTCAACTAATTAACATGTCATTTAAACTTTACCAAGGGAAAATCATAATTTCGAACACCAACTTACAATTTTCCTATTTAGAACGAGCACCTTAATTAATGTTTAAGTTCCTAAATAAGTTTGTCTCCCTAATCCAGCCAATAACAAACCGTAAATTGCTAATTAAATTATTATAACCGTACCAAGAGAAAAAGCCCACGCACTTAAAGGAGGGAAAAGTAAAGTTGGTGTACATGAATTAAGATCAAATGATACTTCCGTATAAAATATATCAATTGACAAAAGTTGGATATAAATATACTTGATTGAAGGTTTTAAGAAATTATATGTACTCTTAATGAAAAAAAATTCACACACTCAATTGATAATTTTTTTTTTTTTAAAAAGTGAAAAGTTGGTGTTCAAGCCATAGTTTTCGGATCTAGTCCAGTGACCTGCCCGATCCAAGAACTAGGTTCCGAGTTTTAATCGGGTCACTGGATCACCCTGGTTAATTTTTTTTTAAAATCAAAACGATGTTGTTTTAGTAAATAAAAATAAAAGTCAACGGGTTACAACCGGGTTTTTGACCGGGTCTTGCCGGGTCAACCGGATCACACCGAGTTTTTCCTTTCTCTTTTTTTTCCTTCCGATGATGTTGTTCTTCAAATAAATTTCAATATTATTGAAAGGAACGTGGTCTTCAAATAAATGTCCTATTACGTTTAAATTAAATTAAAAAACAGATACGTTAATGCTATTTTTATTTAATTGCATTTAAATGGTCTTCAATTTTATGAAACTATTTGAAAATTAGAATGAAAAAATGTCGAAATATTGAACTTATTGCATGGAAAAGCTAACTCTATTAATTAAAGACATTAAGAAGACTTTTACTCTGGCAAACATTCCACTATAAAAGAAGGAATAGCAAAAAACTAAGCTTTACAAATCCAAATCTGCTTGCATCACGTACGATACCAACATGCAAGCAAATATATAATCGATAAAAAAGTTTGTGGCAAACCGGAAGTGGGGTTTGTCTCCCTGACTTAATTAAAATATATGCCTGCCCTGCGCCCATGGTTTTCATATGTTTTCTGCCCTAATTTCAACTTGTTATTCCCTAATCCATGGGCTCCCAGACTTGTTTTGGTGCCAAGATCACAGGGTTCCAATAATATTTAATTAGATGACGTTTTATGAATTTTTTATGTTACATTCTCTTGCAATAGCTAGCAAGGTTTTATTTATATTTCTGAGCAAGAAACCACCATACATGCAGGGATCTTCATGGCTTTGCAGGAAAAAGTGATTGCCTGTGGCGCAAGTCTAACTGTTATTGGGATGGTTTTAAGGTTTATAGCAGGACCCGCTGCTATGGCTATTGGATCAATCGCTGTGGGCTTGCGCGGCGATGTTTTACGTGTTGCTATCATTCAGGTACAGTGCTAGATCGATGAGCAAATAACACATAATATAGAGTCGCATCCCCTTTTTTCTATGTTTACATATGAAATAAAGACCCACAAGAAGTTTAAAATCGCATAGAAAATATATAGTTCTCACTCATATCATAAAATTCCTCATTTCAAATCATCCTTCGGATCTTAATTATGGCTATCTAGAATATTTGGAATGTTTTGACGAGTTTCTCTAAATCTATCCATCTGAAAAAAGTAAGAAGAAGAATATTTTCTAGATTTTTGATACGGTCTGGAACGATCCAAGATCAAAGACTCCAAGTAAAAGGTGTTGATTCATACGGAATCATTTTGCAGGCTGCTTTCCCACAGGCAATTATATCCTTCATCTTTGCTCAAGAATACGGATTACATGCAGAGGTGCTAAGCACAGCGTAAGTTAAATATTGCAACTGTTTTCTTTTTCATAAATTATCTAGATTTTATTAAACAAAAACGGAATAGTCTTCGATTGATTGCTATTTTCATGTTTCTATTGCAGTGTAATCTTCGGAACCATCGTGGCTCTTCCGGTGTTAATCGCTTATTATGCAATTTTAGACTTTGTACATTGACCAATCAATCAAGGCGTTTTCAAAACAATCCTAGCTATTATCTTACTTGTTAATAACATTGTTCTTCCAATCAAGATAATAAATATGATTATCATGCATAACTAAGTTTGAGAAGCTTACCATATATTAACATTTTGCTAATACTTGTCGTCGGAATCCGGCAAGAGGGAGTTTTAGCAAGGACATGAACTCATTTTGCGAAGACCCTATGCCAAGTATCGGACAAACTGGCAGGGCGGGGCTAACCTGATGCAGATATTGACAGTTGTAGTTGATAAAACCATCTTACTTGACAGTATTTGTTTCGTGTTTCTTGAAAGACGAACCCTTCATTCAGAAAATACAATCTCTGCCCACAAGTCTCTTTAATCAGAGAAAAACAAATAGCTAGGAACCAATCCCCGCTGCAAAGCAAGAATCAACTAAGTGCCAATGGTAACAAATTTCAAGCAAAAGAGTTTTTCTAATAGCTCATACGAGGGAGATTGAAGATGTCTTTTTTTTAAAATAAAATAAAAGGAAAGGTTATTAATTAAAACATAAACTTAAAAGTTATTAATTAGAAAAAATAAAAAGAAAAAAATTGAGGTAAGATGCTGCTGAGTTTGGTAAACCAATTTTTATCTTTAAAATTAATGGGGCAAGAGAGATGTTTCTTTTGAAAAAACAGATAACACGTCATCAAGATTCTTAGATTTCAGTCACTGTGGTGGCTGAAAAAACAAGGTTCATGTTTTTTATCCATCCAAAAAACCATTTTCAATCTATTTTTCATTTCAAAACACATAGAAAACACCATGGGAACCTTGCAATTCATGGCCTTAAAAAACGCAAAAAAAACACCTCAAAACCCGAAACCAAAAATCTTTCTGAGCTTATTTTTTTTAGGCATTTTCAAGATAAAAAAACACGTAGTTTAAACTCATTTTATCACATAGAATCATTTGACATAAAAATTGATCATTTTAGTGGCTGAAATCACCATCAATGACAACTTTCTTTATCCATGCCATAATTTGACGAGTCCCTCTCCCCCCATTAAAAAATGACTGAAAAATAAGAAAAATCAAATTTTATACCAAAATTAATTTTTAAAAATTAAATGGACTAGTTATCGAAGGGCCAAAAAATAACAAGGGATGAAAATAAACTTTTAAGACAAATTTCAAAATCATCATCCGTTTCACCTATTTTTTTTCACTTCAGTTTTTTATCTTTCAATTCAACATTTCCTCACAAAAAAAAAAAATGCAATTAAGTGCTAATTTAAGCTTAAAAAAGCTAAATTATATAAAATAAAAGTTTGACGATCAAATTGAAAATTCTTACAAAATCAATGCTCGAATCTATAAGTGATACGTGAAATAATGTACAGTAATGATGATATAATAATAAAAAATCTCTTTTAATATATACGAGATGAATGCCCGCGCGCTGCTGCGATCTTATAAAACAAATATATTTAATAGTGTTATAATTATGAATCAGCGCTAGATAAGTAATAGAAACTAAAGCTATGATGGAGCCAATATTTCATGACAGAAAAAAAAGTTGTGTTGGTGATCAAAACTTAGAGACTGAACAAAATAATTTGTAGCAATCCACAGTGTTTTGAGAGGAAGGATACAGTGCTTTCGCCACATGATTTAGCTTTTTTGTTAATAAAAAGCAAAAAAAATTACAAAGCTAAATTCTCTACCAACTTAATATTAAAAAAAAAACCAACAAAGGTAATTTTGGAAGGGAAAAAAACCCATGAGAAAAAACGTTGTAGCAATTGATAATGTTTTGTGAGGAAAACTACAGTGCTTTCCCTAATAAAATAAAATAAAAAACCATTTAGAGAAATACTGTAGCAATCTATAGTGTTTTGTGAGAAAGATTACAACGTTTTCTCCATATGATTTAGCTTTATTGTAATTATAATTCTTAACCAACTTAATATTAAAAAAAAATGGACAAAGATAATTTTGGAAAAAATAATAAAAAAATCATATGGGAAAACACCGCAATAATTCACAGTGTTTTAAAGAAAAAAAATTATAAAAATAAATTCTTAATCAGCTCAATATTAAAAAATCAAATCGACAGAGACAATTTTAGGAAATTTTTTTTTAAAAAAAAACACAAAAAAAGAGGGAAAAAATCATGTTGGAAACACTGTAGCAATTCATAGTATTTTGTGATGAAAGCTACAGTGCTTCCCCACATGATTTAACCTTATTTGTAATAACTTGTAATTGTAATTTTCAACAATATTTTGTGAGGAAAGCTACAATGTTTTCCCCACATGATTAAGTTTTATTACAAAATTAAATTCTAACTAAATCAATATTAAAAAAAATAAAATCGACGAAGATAATTTTTAAAAAAAATATTATAAAAAACACACACAAAATAAACTGGAAAAAAACCATGTGAGGAAAAACTGTATCAATCCATAATGTTTTGTGAGGAAAAACTTGTATTTACTTGTAATTGCAATTCTTAACCAGCTTAATATTTAAAAAATAAAATTGACAAAGATAATATTAGGAAAAAACATAACAAAACATAAAAAAACCATATGAGAAAAAACACTATAGCAATCCATAGTAATTTGCAAGTAAAGTCACTGTGCTTTCCTCACATATTGTAACTGTAATTTTTAACCAGCTCAATATTAAAAAATAAAATAAAAAAAGATAATTTCGGAGAAAATCATAAAAAACCAAAAACAAAAAAAACCATGCGGAGAAATACTATAGCAATCAACAATGTTTTAAAGAAAACAATTACAAAACTAAATTCTTAATCAGCTCAATATAAAAAAAATCGGCAAATATAATTTTGAAAAAATAAAAAAATAAAATAGAAAAACTATGTGGAAAAACATCGTAGCAATCCACAGTATTTTAAAGGAAAAAAATTACAAAGTGAAATTTTTAACCTGCTCAATATTTAAAAAGTAAAATGAACAAGGATAATTTTTTTTAAAAAAAATTAAATGGAAAAAAAAAGAAAAAAAGCAAAGTTGAAAAAAAAAATGGAAAGCAATTTTGGAAAAAGAAAAGAAAAAGAAAACGAAAAAAAAGAGGGAAAGTTGGAAAAAAAAATGAAAACATGCAAAAAACAAAAAAAAAGGAAAAAAGCACTATGGATTACTGTTGTAATCTACGTGTGGGGAACAGTGATTCCCCCACACCATTTAGATATTATTAATATACACACACAAACACGTTGTAGCCTACGTATTATGGAGAGGAGTATGGATTGTATTATTCTATTAGATGAAGCAATTCGGTTAGTTAAATTTCTGTTTCGCCATGTGGGGTAAAGAGAAGCACCCGAGCAACCCTAAAAATCATATGGAAAAAAAAATCAATTAATCTAAGGTAATAATCATCTTTTGATTATTTAAATACCTTCATCCAGTTATGTTATACTCAGTAACTACTCCTTTGTAATATTTGATTAAGGCAATGTCTAGTCAATATTAAAATATATTCTTTATATAAGATAATTTAATGATTTTAAATCTAAAAATCATTTACATAACTGCTATGTGAGTCTTTCTATATAAATGAATAATATCTCCATATAAAATCTTCAAACACCTATATATTAGTTCCAAGTATTTCTTATACCTTAACTTATGAGAATAATTGCTTCTTTTCATAAAGGAAATAATATATATATATATATATATATATATATATATATATATATATCATTCTTAATGACTCTAATTAATGTTCAGTTTTAATAGAGTATTGATCAATAATATTTAGGAACAATACTTTAATGCAATAAAAATCTTCATAATTAAAATTACTTTATAATTTTCTTTACAAAGTACTTTTGTTCCAAGAACTTTATATTTATTATAGACTCATCAACTAAACTTAAATGAATATTAAAGATAAAAATTGTTTTTATAAATAAAATTATATATTTTATATGAATAAAGTCAATGCCATGTATAACTAATTGATTGGTTATAGAGAATATATACTAATAATCTCTCAATTGCATTAAAACAAATTATTTATGTATCTAATTTCATATCACTCCGCATGGTGACCATGCATCAACTAGGAAAGGATATGTACGATTCTCTTTAATGGTCACTTACTCTATTATTATATCCTTTTCTTTTATGATTTATCCAAATAGATGGAATCAACTAAATGCATGTTTGGACTGATTTTAGGGTCATTTGACTAGGGTGGACACAAAAGTGATATCGGTTAGTCTAAGTTAAGAAAAAAAATCAATTTTTTGTGTATTGATTCTAGAAACTAAGGAAAATATTTCCAAGTTCACACAAGCTTTACTTGTGTATGAGAAGATTGATAAGTCATACTTCAATAAGAGTTTGATAAGGTATGATCTTGGACAAGCTAAATTTGTTTATTGAAAGTCAAATAAGTGTTTATACTCCAGGTCTACATATGACGTGTTGGTTGATGCAACTATATTATTCGATAGTTTTATCTACATTTACCTAATATTTTGCCCATGTTTTATATATAAAATGCCTTGATAATTTATTTTTTATTCTTTGAAGGCACTTTTGGATGTAAAATTTGAAAAAGGAGTAAATTGGAGATAAAATTCAAAGCATGTTTCAACCTTTGTCAAATAATGGTAGATTTGATATTTAATCGATGTTTTATGCAGAATTTGAGTTGTAGAGGTTGAAATGAAGTGATTACAGTGGCATTAGAAAGCTAACATCCATAACTTTCTATAAATATATGGCAAAAAAAAAAAAAAACAAAAAGTATGGAAATCGCAGCCTTCAAAGATAAGTCTCGCATTCAGCCAATTTTGACTTTCGACCATTTCGAGTTGAATATCTTGAGTTAGAGAAGTCCATTTGATACAAAATTATTTTTTTAGATTTCTAACTTAAAGACCTATCAACCTACCACATTGTAGTAGAAGAAGAACTTAATGAGAGAGATATGATTTTATAAGATAACTCATAAATTCTGCCAATAAATATGTTTTGTGAAGAAACAAGTCCAACTTACTTCCTAAGCATCCAAACCAACATGAAAATTATTTCTTCGTATAGAAAAGGTATTTATTTGGGCAATTTAACTTATCTAAGTCCAAAGTCAAAGCTTGAAGATTTTATACAAGACTATTTTTCCTTCTTTTTAGGAAAGTAGTTATTGTACTACTTAAATGTAGATTGTCTACTATGGAAATGACTATTATTATTTTGGAGGATACAAATAGATTGGAGGGATGTGGGGATTAGGACTTCCTATCAAATAAAAAAAAAGAGAGAAAGAAAAAGAGGGGCGACCAGAAAGAAGAAGAAAAACTCTCACCCTTTTCTTCTATACTCAAAATTATATTTTCGTCATTTCTTTTCCTTAGTTTTTCGATAGACATGCAAAGCTAAGTTATTTTTCTTGGTTGAAAGGATACAAAAACCTTCAAATTTCAAAAATTATGAGATCTATTTTATCTTTTCTTTTTAGTTTATATGATGAGTATGAATGTTTTTCTATACTTATTTTCTATAATTATTTAGTTTGATTGTTAGAACAGACTCTAAGTTATTATTCTAACCAATCTATTGATAAGTTTGCTATCAAAACCAGAGTTGTGATATTTAAACTTGTGATAATTTTAGGGAAAATATTCAATTAAATCGAGCATTTACTATAGATAATTATGTTGTCTAGATTTATCAACCTATCTAGTTCTTAAAGCTGCCATAGAATTAAATTACTGGTGCAGACACTATGGTTGTTTAATGGTTAGGGTTAGTTATACTACGGATCGATTAACCGACTAATGTTAAAGAAAGATAAATATTCAGAATATAAATTGACATATCATTTCAATGATCAATTTTGATTTTCATAGGTGGACGTTTACTTGAGAACAAGGTTTTTCTTTTAATAAGTTTCAATTTATTTAATTTAGTTTGATTATTTTATTTTGTTTATCATAGCATAGCCTAGATAACCTCGAAACCCACTAACTTTGAATCATTTAGCATAAAGACTTGAACTAGATCTTCCTCGTGGGATCAACCTCTTACTTGCTCTATACTATTTTATTTGTTTAAGCTAGGGTAATTAATTTGTATGATCGCGACATTGTAACATATTTTGATGTCATTGCTGAGAAATTGATTCTAGTTGATTCTTGTGCTGTGTTTGTTATTTATTTCATTATATAAAAAAAAATAAGTGGGTACTATTCAAAATGAAATTTGTGGTGGAATAAGGTTTTAACATTTAGTTTCCTGAAAGAGAACAATGTTCTGAGCAAGACTAGTCCCCTTTGGCCACTACCTCCACCCTTTCGAGGCAAAATTTCACTGTTTTCTAGGGTTTTTAGGCATTGTTATGTTTTAGCATTGGATTTTTATTTACTTTCAATACTTTAAATCTCTCTTGTGATTGATTTATTTTTAGTTTATTCAAGTTTTCTTGACTATTTAAGCCTGTAATCTGATCTACTGACCAAGAACAAGTGCAAGTAGATCTCAAAATAGAAAACACTTTACGCAGATTACAAAAGGAAGCCCGCATCAACATCATGGTTGTTACACAATAACAGACACTTAAGGAGCTTATTTCTCCTAAAGTGGAGAATCAACCATTGTGCATAAACATCATCAACAACAACGCCAACTTCGAGCTCAAGTCTGGCTTCATACACATACTGTCAATAATTAATGGACTCGCTGGAGAAAACCCTCATACTCATCTCAAAGAGTTCCACATGGTTTGTGTTGACATAAAATGATATGGAGTTGATGAAGAACAAGTTAAGTTGAAAGCTTTCCTTTTCTCTTTAAAAGGGGCAATAAAAGCATGACTTTTCTCTATTCTCTCTGGTTCCATTGAGACTTGGAATGGTTTGAATAAGATTTTTCTAGAGAAGTATTTTCTAGCCTCTTGAGTTGCCAATATAGGAAAAGAAATATGTGGGATTTGACAATCTTATAGGGAAACACTCTCTAAATATTGGGAAAGATTTGAACAGTTGTGCATTCAATGTCCTCATCATCAAATACCCGATTAGCTGCTCATTCAATATTTCTATGAAGAACTGATGCCTACTGACTATAATATCTTTGATTCGACAAATGGAGGAGCATTGGTAGATAAAACACCAGTGGTTGCATGCCAATTGATCTCAAATATGATAGGCAACTCGAATCAATTTGGCACGCGTGGAGACTTCCCAAGCACACGAGTAAACAAGGTAAGTTATTCTTGCATAGTTTTGTCTATCCACTTAGTGTAATAGAAGATGTCCTAGTTAATATTGATAGTTTAGTTATTCCAAACGACTTTTATATTCTTCATATAGAATGTGATTCCTCAAACACCAACACTCATATCTTGTTTGGAACACCATTCTAGAAAACTGCCAACAATTAAATTGTTTATGGTAAGGATACTTTATCTGTGGAAGTAGGAGATGAAGCAATTAAATTTAACTTTCATGATGCAATTATCCTTACAGTAATGTTTATTCTATCATATGTTCTAACCAAATTGATGAGTGTGTGTAACAAGTTCTTGCTTTTGATTGTGATGACAAATTAAGCATGGCATTAAGCCATGACATTAATTTTACTAAGATAGAAGAGATGGAGAAGAACATATATGTTCCCCAAAACATGCAAGAATCAGCCTTGGCTTTGCAAGCTTTGCAAACTGCCCTCTATGGTAATGTTTTTGTTGATTTGGTACTTTCACATAAAAAGCTTTTGCCATATATTTTATACGCACCCGAGTTAGAATTGAAACCTTTGCTCAATAATTTGAAGTATATATTCCTTGGCGATAACAATACACTCCCTATTATCATAGCAAAAGGTTTGACAAGTGCACAAGAGGAAAAACTTGTGAAATTGTTGTGCGATCACAAAATAACCATTGGTTTGACTTTAGCCGACATCAAGGTCATTAGTCCCTCTGTGTGTATGCATCACATACTATTAGAGGACAATACAAAACCAACAAAAAAAAAATCAAAGGAGGTTGAATTTGCATATGATGGAGGGTGAAAGTTGAAATTTTAAAACTATTAGATGTAGGAGTTATTTACCTCATCACGGACAGTAAGTGGGTGGCATCAATCCATATGGTGCCTAAAAAGACCAAAATCATAAGGGTAAAGAACAAAGATGAAGAATTCATTCCTACTCGCATCTTGAGTGGTTAGAGAATATGTGTTGACCATAGAAAGCTTAATCATTCCACATGTAAAGATCACTTCCCATTACCATTCGTGAACCAAATGCTTGAATGTCTAGTAGGTAAGTCTTTTTATTGCTTTCTTGATGGATATAGTGGATCTAATCAGATTGTTATTAATCTTGAAGATCAAGAAAAGGCTACCTTTAAATGTCCATTTGGTACATATGCATATAGGAGAATGCCATTTGGTCTGTTTAATGCACCCATAACTTTTTAAAGATGTATAATGAATATTTTTTTGGACTATGTTGAAAAAATAATTGAGGTTTTCATGAATGATTTCACAGTGTATAGTGATTTTTTTTATAAGTTTAGAAAATTTATCTTTAGTCTTAAAAAGATGCATTGAAACTAATGTTGTCTTGAACTATAAAAAGTGTTATTTTATGGTAGAACAAGGAATAGTTCTTGGGCATGTTGTTTCTTCACATGGTTAGAGGTTGATAAAGCTAAAATAGACATTATTTCATCATCATCTTACCCCTCGAGTGTGAGGGAGGTTTTTTTTCCTTGGCTATGCAGGTTTCTATTGACCCTTTATTAGCTAAAAAAATGGATTTTGTGTTTGATCAAGCGTGTAAAGTTGCCCATAATAAGCTTAAAAGACGTGTTACATCTGCTCCTATCATGCAACCACTAAATTGGGATGAAGTTTTTGAGATAATGTGCGATGCGAGTGACTATGTGGTAGGGGTTGTACTTGGGCAAAGAATAGGGAAGAATTTGCATGTTATCGCATATGCTTTCTGCATGTTGAACGAAACATAATGCAATTACCATACAATTAAAAAAGAACTTCTTGCAGTGGTGTTTGCTCTAGAAAAATTCAGGTCTTATTTACTTGGTATAAAAGTTGTTCTTTTTATTGACCTTACAACTTTAAGGTATCTTTTGAAGAAAAAGGAATCCAAACCAAGATTGATTAACGGGTTCTTGCTTTTACAAGAATTTGATCTTGAGATCAAAGACAAAAAAGGTGATGAAAATCATATAGCTGGTTACTTGAGTCAACTGCGGACTAAAGATATACAAACCAACACAGTAAAAGAGACATTCCATGACAGACAATTATATGTGTTACATTCCTCTATAAGATCATGATATGCTGATTTGGTGAAATATTTAGTCACCAAAGAATTCCCTTCAGGTTTGTCTAAATCCTAAAAAGACAAGTTACGAGCTAATACTAAATATTAATTTTGGGACACTCCTTATCTGTGGAAATTTTATGTGGATCAAGTAGTTAGAAAATATATACCACAAGATGAATTTCATTTCATTCTCACTTTTTGTCATTTTCATTCTTGTGGTGGGCATTTTGGAGTAAAAAGAACAACCCATAAGGTACTTGAAAGTGGTCTCTATTGACTTTTTATTTTTAAGGATACATATCACTTTTACAAATCATGTGAAAATGCCAAAGAACAAACAATATTACTTATAAGAATCAAATGCCATTAACTAATATTCTTGTAAGTGAATTTTTTTTTATGTTTAAGGTATTGATTTTATGGATCCATTTCCTTCTTATTTTGGTAATCTTTATATCCTTTTTGCTGTTGATTATATATCCAAATGGATTGAGGCGAAAGCCACACAAACTAACGAAGATAAGGTTGTTTTAGATTTTGTCAAGACTCATATATTTGATAGGTTTAGAATCCTTAAAGCTATCATTAGTGATTATGACACTCATTTTTGCAATCATTCAATGGAAGTATTACTACACAAGTACCATGTAACTCATCGGACTTTCATAGCCTACCATCCTTAAAAGAATGGCCAAGCTGGAATTTCAAATTGAGAAATCAAGTCCATTTTAGAGAAGATAATGCAACCTAACCAGTAAGATTGAAGTCTGCGACTTGTTGATGCACTTTAGACTTATCAGACTGCTTATCAATCACCTATAAGAATGTTACCTTATAGGATGATTTATGGAAAAGCATGCCATCTACCAATGGAGCTTGAACACAAAGATTTTTGGGCCATTAAGCAATGCAAGTTTGGTTATGATGTTGTTGGGATTATAAGGAAGTTGCAATTGCAAGAGTTGGAAGAGATACATAATGATGCCTATGAGAATGCAATGATTTACAAAAAAACAGATCAAGAGTCTTCATGACTAAATGGTTATAAGAAATGAGTTTCATGTTGGAGACAAAGTCCTTCTTTATCATTCATGTTTTAAACGTTTTCCTGAAAATTTGTGTTCTCGTTGGATTGAACCCTTTTGTTGTTTCTAATGTTTGTCCTTTTGATGTAGTTGAGATTACAAGTGTAGGAACAAACAAAATGCTCAAGTGGGCATCGCTTGAAATCTTTCTATGAAGATTGGACAACAAAACTCATCGCTTTCATTGAGTTAGCTGAACCAATTTATTAGGCATGAGCATGCGATGTGTCAAGCCAATGACATAAAATAAAAGCGCTTACTGGGAGGCAACCCCACAAAAGAATTTTCAGATTTGCTTTCTTTTTCCCTTATCTTTTATTTTTGGCATTTTACTTTATGTTTGTCATTCTCTTTTATTCCTTTTCTTTTATTTCAACATTGAAGACAATGTTGTGTTTAAAATGTGGGGGAGAATTTTGGTTTTCTTTGTTGTTTTTATGTGTTTTATTAGAATTAAAAAAACCCATAAACATTTGAAAAAAAATATTTATGGGTTTCCAGTAACACTCTCCTTCTTCCTAGCTTCTCTACCCTTTTTCCCAAGCCTACTTTCAACCTTAGTCTCCAATTTTTCAAACCTATCTTCAAACCTACTCATCATCTCTCCAAACATGAACTCTATCTGTTTTTGCATTTTAGATAGCTCATCCTCTGGAACTCCTCTCTTTTTCGGTGACACACTGGTAGAAGACATTATCTCTTTTTTCTTATACCTGCACGAAATTGTTAGCAATAAAAAAATAATAATACCTCGCACACTCGTGTTTCACATAAACATACAGGCTTTTCACTCTAATATGCTCACCACACCTCTTTTGTTTTTCTTTTTTTTTTTCACTCAACATTGCCTTTCTTTAGTTCTTAAGATCACTTAGCAACAATTTCAGAAAAACAACCAACTATGTAGTGAATTTATAAACTCAATATAGACTCAAGAAGCAAAGAATTACGAAACTAACAAAATGAAACTCAATGATAAATTCACGAATAGCAATGCAAATTTGTACGAATAATATGATGAAACTCGATGACAAATCACGAATAGCAATGCAAATTTGTACGAATAATATGAAGATTTGAAGACATGAAATAAAAAGAATCAGAAAAGAGCTAAACAATTACGAATTATCAAGAACTAAAAGAAATTTTCAGAAACTCAAGAAATCAACTAACTACCCAAATGTTCAAGAAACACAATCAAGACTACTAAAAGATTCACGAATCAAGACTATCCAATTACCTAATGATCAAGGTTTCTTTAAGCATGTATTCAGCCAAAACTCAAACAAAGTGATTTTTTTTTCTTTTTTTTTTGTGCAGCAGCAATCAAGATTTCAAGATCAAGCCTCCCTTATATATATATATGTATATATAGGTGGCCGAATCTATCAAGAATCAAACAAGAAACAACAAAGACTCAAATTGAAGGATATAACTTGTGATTAGATCAACTTTGATACCAATTGATGCGAACCCTAGCGGAATTTAATGGAATTCACGACACCAAGATCAATCTAATACAAGTTTGTTAAGATTTGAATGAGCTTATCACAATGGAAGACTTGCTCCAAGGCAACAAGACTATAAACCAACTCGATCACAACGCCTACACCTGGAGACGAGCAAAAGAAGTATAAATTCACAACAAAGAATGGTAAATTCTTTAAAGAGTTGAAAGTTCAATCAAGAACCAAGATTAAGCAACCAAAAGTCGACTACAATGTTGAAAATATCATCAAAATTCTACCCTAAAATTATTCCTAAAGAGTATTTAAACTCTAAGCCAAAACCCTAGTTTCCCTAATGGGTCTCACATAAGCCCAATTTAAATAATAATCAAATCAAGCTAAAAATAGCCCAAACTAATTAAAATAAACAACATAAACAAGTCTAAGACCCAAATAAAATGTATCCTCTCAAAATAAATAAAGTTTGATAGCCCAACTAATTAAATAAGACAAGTTCGTTATTTCCGCATTTTGTCTGGCAGCAACAAAAGCTCAAATTAAAATAGATGGTTCTCTCTTGGCTTAATGAATTAGAAGATATGTCATATACCACTGGAAAGGTATGGAAGTCTAGTTTCCAGCACAATTAGAATCACATAAAAATTCTATCTGTAGCTTCAGTTATGACCCAAAGAGTAAAAAAAGGTCAAATTGTCCGAATCTAGTCTTCTTCTCCCAATCCTTGTGTAATGGTTTTGGTTCCACCAATGAACCCCTCTTGAACATGAATCAGATTAATCAAAGCTTGCTCTTTATTATTACAAATCCTCTTGAAGTCCACCTTAGCCCATGTATCTTGAAGAAGTCCATTGAAAGCTTCTTTGAACTTCTTAGCTTTAAGCCTAGTAACTGGCCAATTGGAACCTCCAATGGATCTTTTGATGGTTGGATCGCATCACTTGCATTTTGCCAGGTTTAACCTTCGATCATTCCGACTTGAATATCTTGAGTTAGAGAAGTCCATTTAATGCAAACTCGATTTTGTTGGATTCCTAACTCAAAGACCTATCAACCTACCAAAGTTTAGTAGAAAAGAGCTTATATGAGAGATATATGATTTTTATAAGACAACTTATAAATTCTGCCAGTAGACAAGTTTTGTGAAGAAACAAATTCAACTTACTTCCCAAGCATCCAAACGGACATGGTAATTATTTCTTCATATGAAAAAGGTCTTTATTTGGTCAATTTAACTTCTCTAATTCTAAATTCAAATCTTGAAGAGCTTATGCACGACTGTTTTTTCTTATTTTTAGGAAACTAGTTATTTTACTACTTAAATGTAGATTATCTACTTTGGAAAGGACTATTATTATTTTGGAGGATACAAATGGATTGGAGGGTTGTGAGGATTATGGTTTCCTATCAAATAAAAAGAAAAAGAGAAAAGAAAGGGGGGGCAGCTAGAAAGAAGAAAGAAAGCTCTTACCCTTTTCTTCTATATCTGAAATTATGTTTTCATCCTTTGTCTTCCTTAGTTTTTTAATAGACCTGCAAAACTAAGTTATTTTAAATTATTGCGAACACTGTGATTGTTTAATGGTTAATGTTTGTTACACTTTCGATCGGTTAACTGACTAATGTTAATGAAAGATAAATGTTCAGAATATAAATTGATGTATCGTTTCAATGATCAATTTTGATTTTTGTAGGTAGATGTTTATTTGAGACCAATGTTTTTCTCTTAATAAGTTTTAGTTTATTGAGTTTAATTTGATTACTTTATTTTGTTTATCATAGCATAACCTATATAGCCTTAAACCCCATCAACTTTGAATCATTTAGCATAAAGATCTGAACTAGATATTTCTCTTGAGATCAACCTCATGCTTCCTCTATATTATCTTATTTATTTAAGTTAGGGTAATTAATTTGTATAACTGCGTTATCACAACATTGGTTGGATGGATTGATGAAGTAGCTAAAAGTGTGAGTAAGCAATAAGAACTGATTGTTGACCTTCAAACTGAAGTGACAAATCTCCTTTGAATGAACAATGAGTATGTTTCAGATGAAAAGTTGAAAAAAAGGATCCCACCAATCCTTAATGGAATGAATCCTATGTAGTTTTATAATGCTTGCCTATTATCATGGTTGATTAATTTTATTTCATGCATTTTATTTCTCTTGAACTAATTTATTTAGACATGTGATTTCTTTTTGGTGATGCCAAAACAAAGAGATATTAATAGGATAATATCGATATTTTATCTCTATGATATTTCTATTGGTAAGATGAGAAATGGGTAACATGTATTTGATTTGTATATCATCTCAAATGGTTTCATTTGGTAGCATCAAAATGCTTCTATATCTTGGTATAATATGTTCATATTTCATGAACTTGTGTTTATTGATATTGAAATTCTTATGTTATCGAATTCTCTCACGTATTTCATCGTCCTATAGTATAATTGATAAAGGGAGTATAATATAATTAATAGGAAATGCAATCAATCATGCATAATTGTTGTTGACATGTTAATACTAGTGAAAGTATTAATGGTTTGTCATCGTATAAAAAAAAGGAGAATGTTGGCGGTATCCATTGTTCCTAGTTTTTATAAAACAAACCATTAAAAAGTTACTAAAAATTCTTTTGAAATTATGTTAATTTAGATTCATTATTACGCATTACATCTCAAGGATTATTAATAAAGTCTTGAAGCTACGCCTAACAGTAAGCCACATTAACGTGATATTATTATTCAAAGTTATTCTTTAAGGATGTTATTATATGTGCCTCAATTCCTTTTCGGAATTAATTTGACTCTTAAAATCAATTTTTTAGATCCAAAATACTATCCTAAATATTTAGCCTGAAAATTCCTTAAAACACCTTGTCTACACCTAAAAAGTCTAAGACCTCTCGTACACCAGATGACCATACCATACATATTTTTGAAACCTTCTAGTAAGCTATACAACAAGTCAAATAGTAAATGGTACACAAGTTAACCAAACCAAAAACAAAAATCCATTGACAATTGATAAATTGGACATACCAAACCATATAAAAAATCCAAAAAAAAACAGGTAAATTAGACACATCTACCAAATAAACTTGAACCATATGATATACAAGGATGTATCCAAGGTTGTTAAAAACACATTTTTAACTCGGCATGGAAAAGAGATAATAAACTCGGATCGTAAAATCGTAAGGAATTTTAAAATACATAAAAAAAAATCATGCTTCAAATAAAAATTCATACATAGTTCAAGCACCTTAAAATACATGCTCCAAATAAAAATTCATACATAGTTCAAGCATCTTAAAACATATGGTTCAAATAAAAATTCATACATAATTTAAGTAACTTTTCATTAACTAATAATTAACAAACTTAAAATAAAAAATCTACTGGTGTGTCATATAAACTAAAACTAGCTTCATTGCCTTCAGCTTCCTCATTATTTCTCAGATATTCATCAATATCATTAGCATCAAAAGGATTATTAGTGTCACTATTAGTACCAACACCAATATTATGAATATTAGTGCTACTACTAGTACCAACACCAATATTATCAATGTTATTTAACTCAAAACTCGAATTCTCTAAATTCTCATCAATTTGAATCTCTAAATCATCTTCAGTACCATGACTCTCCATTTCAGCATCATAAGAAATTTCTTCTTCATCACTTTCATCTTTTTTACCATTTTTTCTTTGTGTTGCACTGTCAATAGCACCAAGCAAATCAATTTTTGAATGTTTTTCTCCCTCGGTTATCCAATCATCATCAGATGAAAGATCATCTTCTACACCAAAATCATCAGCTTGCCTTTTGACTTGGTTATCATTCAATTTCAGATTGCACATTACAAAAACCAAGTCATTCATTTTTCTCTGGTGCAAACAATTTCTTCATTTTGTATGAACCTAAATAAACAATTCAAATTTATAAGATTTTTATCAAATATTTCAACATTTAAAATAATAAAATAAAAAACTCACCATTTCAAATGCACTCCAGTTACGCTCACATCTAAATGAAGTACAAGTCAAGCTTAGAACTCAGATTGCAAACCTTTATAATTCTGGACATTCATCCCCATAAGAATCCCACCATTAAGTTGGAGGTTTTTTTTTTTATCTCTTGCTATCTGGCAGCTTCAATGCCAAACAACCCTTTTGCATCCTTGAATGATTCAAGTTGCAAATCAATTTTGCATCTTTCACTTGCATTAGACACCATCCTTTCTAAGCATTTATATAATCCAATTTTAATATTGGCATTAACCTTAAAATTAGGATTATACTGATAATGAGGATTCAAATAATAAGCTGCTGCATGTAAGGGCCTGTGGAATTGAAGTTCCCATCTTGCATCAACAATATTCCATATAGGCATATAACTATATAAAAAAACAATAAAAATATCATTACAATCTAGGAATATCTCAATTAGAAGTATCTCTAAAGACATTCATATTAATAGATGACAACATTTGAAATAAAAATTAGCAAGATATATAACTTTTTTTCACAAAACCAAAATTCACTTGTATCTTCTCTTTTGCTTCATCCATTGCTTTATATATAAAACCTATAGCTGGTTTCTCATTTGAATAAACTAATCGAAGAACTTTAATTAGAGGATACACTGCCTTAATACATATAGTGACATCATGCCAAATCCTGCTGTCCAAAACATAATTTTGAATTCGTTTCCCTTCTTCTATTCTTGCAAACCGACATGAACTCTACTGTTTGGAAGTAAACATGGCCATCAACTGCATTTTATGATCGTTCAAACATCCTAGAGTCAAATATGCAGTAGCAAACCAAGTGGCAGTAGGCCTAATCAAATCCCTTCCTTTCGTAAAGTGCCTTAGCATGGAAATAAAAATAGTTCTTGAATAAATATATGAGGTGATTCTTCTCCCCTTAGAAATAGTTACTTGATGAACCTCTAACTTCTTCTTAAAATCTTCTAATATCAAGTCAATATAATGGGCAGCACATGGTGTCCAAAACAAACTCTTTTTTTTTCCATCAATAATTGTCCCGCTGCCTTATAATTTGCAGCATTATTGATGACTACTTTGACAACATTTTCCTCCTTAATCCTCTCCACAATGACATCTAACATCTCAAATACCTTATTAACAGTTTTGAACATATCAGAAGTATCCACCGATGACAAAAAAATTGTCCCTTTAGGACTATTAACTAAAAAGTTACAAATACAACGTCCATCCATCAGACATTATTGAACAACCTGTTTTTTTTTCTATTCTAGCTTGTACACCTCAAGTAATTTCATTGTTTGATCCACTTCCTGCTTCAAATACTTCTCTCTAATATCATGGTAGGATGGAGGCTTGAAACCTGGCCCATGCTTTGCAACCAATTTAAGTGCCTTTAGAAACTCAGGGTTTTTTACATAATTAAATGGAATTGCACTAGTGTAGAAAAACCTTGCAATTTGTCGACATGCTTCTTCTTTAATATCCTTTTTTAGCAATTGATTTAGGGTTGTTTGTGTACTTCCACTCCCACTAGCTGCTCTCTTTTCTGTCCTTGGAGCTAATTTCTTTTATTTCATCATCATCATCATCATTTCCACTATATTGATGGGCCTTTCTTTTCTTTTCAGTTGTTTCTAGATTTTTCACCAAAACACCCAAAATCATTTGCTTAACATTTTTTGGAACTTGCTGTCATGGCTTAACATCCTTACGAGTGCAAGCCAAATGTTGTTTGAAATGAAAAATACCTTCACTGATAATTTTTTAACAATAGTTGCACTGAACTTTTCTAGAATTCTTATCAATATCTATACCATGTTGCCATCCCACATCAAGTCTATTATTAGAAGAATTTTTTCTAGATGCCATAAGTTCAACAATTCAAGAATCAACTCAAATAAGCCTTGTAATCAATCCAAACATTTTATGATTGTAATTAACTTTTTGTTATACGTAACAATTCACAAAACTATAATACTTTCATTCAGCCACTAAACTATTTCATACGAAGTTCCTCAATCTATTATATTACTCTATATTAATATGTTATTTATTAAAAATTCTGAAGGAACTACTTGCATAGAATATGTAATTCCCATGGATGCAGACAACATATCAAAATCAAGCAGAACATATATTGAATAATCCCTTGCTATTCTATATAATTAAACTCTTGATTTTTCCCAAAATATACTACTACCTAGATTGAAAATGAATCTACTTCAGTGGCATCCTAAAATCATTCTATCATTCCATTAATAACACCACAAACACAGAGCAATCAAGCAGACACGTTCCATCATCCTGAAATGTGAATTACTGGAATGAACTCAACGTACACCAGACAGGCAGACACCACCACTACCATTCGTTGTAGAACCAAGGTATGCAGAAATTCACATTTCACAAAGGTTATATATAATTAATAACACCACAAACACAGAGCAATCAGGATCGGGAAAATCATCATACTAAAATCATTCCATCAAGAAAAACATTAAAGGGACAAATTGTTATTCAAAATCATGGGCAATCAGGACTGGCAAAATCAACATTCAACATCTGTACAGGGGAATATTACATTTTCACATTTTGACTCTGTACAGGCCTACAAGGGAATATTACATCATGGGCAATCACCAAGGTACAATGAAACAATTTACAGTGAATAGGAAGTCGTTGATGATGAAGGCTGAAGAGGAGAATGATGTCGCGTGCCACTGTTGATGAAGAGAAAGTCGTGAGCTGTTGATGATGGGAAAGAAAGGAGATCGTTACCGCTGTTGATGAAGATTAAAGAGGAAGCCGTGAGCTATTGATGATGGGAAGAAAGGAGATCGTCGCTGCTTTTGATGAAAAGGAACCATGAGCCATTGATCTCATGGTGGCTGGTTAGTTGATCTCACGGTGGTTGCTGGTTGGTTAATAGAGAAGGAGATTAAGGATTTGAAAATGAAGAAAGGCGATGCACTGATGACTGGACGCTGGAGTGACTGTACATTTACCCAGCCAATAGGCGCCGAACAGCTGGAGCATGGAGGGAAACATTTACTTCAATTTATATGTTTTGGTGAAATCGTCTATTCTCTCTTACTCTAAACAAATAACTAGTCTTGTTTTCCCTATAAATAGTCCTCTATTTATACCTTTTAAAGATTGTTGCAGTCATTAGTTATAATTCATATTATTACATAATCATTCCTTTTTTTTTTCTTTTTTTAGCTTAATCTTGATTATCCTCTTACATATTGATTGCACCTGATGCCTTACATAAAAAGAGTTAGATTACACCTACTAAAGACTTGAGTTTATTTGATTATAATATATTTTTTGGAAGTGAGTATTGCTTTCATTCATTTTGAGTGAAATTTATTGTAAAAGTGTTAGTGGCATTATAACCAATTGCTTGTAAGCTTTTATGAGATATCATATGGTTTTTGGTTTATCTTAATGAAAAAGATCATATTGGGTTTGACCTTGTTCCTTGTGTAAAAGGGTTTGTTGGTTTCAATCTTTATCCTGTGAAAAATATTGGTGGATTTGATCTTGAGCTTGGTGTAAAAGGTTAGATTGATTTCAATCTTTGTCTTGTGAAAAAGATTAGGTGGGTTTGATCTTAAGCCTCATGTAAAAGGATCATTGTAAAGGTTTGAATTCTAAACCTATAAAAGGATTTGTTATAAGGTCTCATCTAGCTTATGTAATAGACTAAGAATGATAGTAGAAGCCTACACATACCACTTAGGAAGTGGAGTCGGCGGTTAGTGCCAAACTATTATTAAATTCATGCATATATCTCTTCCTTATCTCTTTACTTTTTACACTATTATTAACTTCTTGTTGTTGTTGTTTGGATTGTATGCATAAACAAGTCATTATTGTGTGCTTGTGTGTGGCTAATAAGGTTGTTGAGGGTGTTGTTAAGTTCCTTGTTGTGATTTGATAAATGATACAACCATATTATTTGATAGTTTCACCCATATTTAACTAGTGTTTTGCCTATATTTTATACATAAAATACCTTGATATTCTTTGTTTTATGTTTTGAAGGCGCTTTTGGATGAAAGATGCAAAAAGAAGTAAATTGAAGGTAATTGGCAGATTTGACCGTCAGTCAATGTTTTGTGCAGAGCGTGAGCTCTAGAGATTAAAATGAAGTGATTTCAGTGGCATTAAAAATCTAACATCCATACCTTTCTGGACATTTAAGGCAAGAAAATAAAATAAGGAAGAACATGGAAATCACAGCCTTCAAAGTCAAATTTCGCAATCTGCCAATGTTGACCGTTTGCTATTCCAACTTGAATATCTGGAGCTACAGAAGTACAATTGATGCAAACTCAATTTTTTTGGATTCCTTGCTCAAATAAATATCAACGCTTCAAATTTCAGCTCAAAACAATGTCATATGATGGAGATATGAGTTTTCAAATATGACAACTGAATTCTGCTAGCAAACAGGTTTTGTGAAGAAATGAGTCCAAATTGTGTTCCGAAGCATCCAAACCGACATCTAAGTTTTTATTTCAGCAATTTAGCTCCTCTAAGTCAAAGCTTGAAGATTTTATGTAAGATTATTTCTCTTTTTTAGAAAAATTGTTATTGAAGTACTTAAATGTAAACTATCTACTTAAGGGATGACTATTTTGTAAAATAGAGACTAAGGTTTCTTAGGATATAAAAAGAATGAGAGAAGAGAAGGGAGGGCAGCCAGCCAAGAAGAGAAAAACACCTCATTCCCCTAAGAAACCCGAAATCATGCATTCCTCCTTCTTTTTGATTAGTTATTCAACAAACATGCACGGCTAAACTCGTTTTCTTGGTTGTAAGAACACGAAAACCTTCGGATTTCAAGAACTGTGAGATTTATTTTACCTTTTCTTTTTAGTTTATATGATGAATATGTTTCTTCTCCTATGATTATTTTTCTTATGATTGTTCATTTTAATTGCTAGAACGGACTCTATGTTATTATTGTAGACAATCTATTGTTAAGTTTGATATCAAAATCGGAGTTGTGGTATACGAACTTGTGAAGCAACTGAGTTTAATATTTGTGGTGGATCTACATTATTAATCTTAGGGAGAACATTCAATCAAATCAAACACAGACTACAGACAATTATGTTTTCTTGATTAATCAACTTATCTAGTTCTTAAGGCTGCTATTGAATTAAATTATTAGTGCGGACACTGTGGTTGTTTAATGATTAGGGTTAGTTATACGGCGGATCTGTTAACTAACCAATGTTAAGAAGAGATAAATATTTAAAATATAAATTGATGTTTCGTTTCCATGATTAGTTCTGATTTCCGTAGGTGACTGTTTACTTGCAACCAAGATTTGTTCTCTTGATAATTTTCTGATTTTATTTAATTTTGCTTGATAGTTTCTGTTTTCTTTTGCTTTAACCTAGATAACGTCCAAACCCCCCCAAATTGCATATCATCTAGCATAAAAATCTGACTTGAACCTTCCTCGTGGTATCGACCCCTTGCTTGCTCTATACTATCTTGTGTGTTGTGTTTTAAGTTAGAATAATTAATTTGTGCAACCGCGACATCGCAACAATACAAAAATGGATTGTTGGATATAGTTTTAGAATACCTAATTCACCCCCCTCCTAGGTGCATGGATAGATAAATAGATCATATTTTTTTTTAAATAGTGTTATTAAGTCTTTTGAATTGGTTTGTGTACTTGGTTTTGTGTGTTTAAGCATGGCCCTTGCAATACCCTTCTAACTTGCTTCTTAGGTTCTCCAGTCAACTATTGTTTTGTTAGTTATGTCACTTATAAGATGATTTTATTTATTTATTTAAATTTTAACATTTGATATATTTGTAAATATTTTTCTTATAATATTTCTTTTTATTCAAAATGTTAGATTTCTAATGTTGCATGGTTTTTTATTTATTTATTTGAAATTTTGTATCTGTTTGATCGTTAAGTAGTTTTTTTATATATATTATGGAAGTACCTTCTTTCATTGCTTATTTCTATGTGAGTGAATTTGAGTTAGGTTATTTTAATCCCTCGTAGGCCTATTAAGTCTTAATAAGGGCTTATGACCTAATTTTGTCTTATTAAAACAAAGTGAGCGTAAACTAATTGATTACTCACCTTACTTTTGGGTCCAAAGTCCAATGATGCTTAAAAGTGAGGAATGAAGCCTTTTCTTAAACCTATTTCAAAAATTATTTCATTTTTACAATTAGTAAGTTTTCGAGCTAGTAATAAATACATATAACATGTTAGATAGCTTGACATAAAAGTGTGATTCTTAAAATGGCTTTTTAAGTTAAACAAACACATGATAACTTATCTTAAATAGCATACTTTATGGTGATTTTTATTTTTTCTTTGGTATAACAAACTCTTTACCATAGAGCAAGTCTCTACAAGAGTAGTTTTTAGGTATTTTAGTTATCTTTAAAACTACATGATTCTTCCTTTAATTTTTTTTTTACACCTTTGCTTACATAAATGTCCCTTATGATAATAAAGATAAAAATAGAACCAATAATATCTCCAATAAAGAAATATGCAAACTGGGATAAATCACCCAAACAGTTTATAGCTTAGCTTGTTGAGCACCCATCTTGGCTAAAATAACTAGCACACCAATTCCTTCCCCATATAACATGGTATATAGTAATTTTGCTAATAATGACTCAATAATGCTCGAATTTCATTTATAGCAACCATAAAAGCTTGAGAAGAACCACAAACTAAGTTAACCAAATAAATAGCTTTCATGTCTAATCCTCTTACACATAGCTAATACAATGCCATATTGAATAGTTAGAAGCTTAGTATCAAATCCTATATGACATGAAAAAAAGTTGTCAGGTACCACTATTATTCCTGAGTATATCATCAAAACACATAGTACTAGGGTTTCCTTAAGCATCATTATCCATATCTAGTTTGATTAAATCATCAAGGAAAGAGACCAACTTACAAATTGAGTAGCTCAATTAATAAGAGATTTTAAAGGGTGTCAAAAGCCATATAACATTACACAAGTAACTAATGCAGATATTGCAATTAACTTTGAAAAGAATGTAATTTACCCTGAATAGATCCCAATTCTAAAATTTCCAAATGACCTATATCATAATAACAAAAGAAACAAAGTGCACAAAAACCTAGACATGCCTAAAAAGACTATGAATACATGTTTGAGGAAGGGCAATCCAAAAATAGAGTATGAATACATGTTTGAGAAGATTAGGACAAATAACCACAAACACTAAAATCTCTAAACCCCCAATAAAATTGAACATCATTGCTAAGAGGACAATTATAGAACACAAGTCATAAAAGTATTTCATCTTCTTAAGAACTTGGATTTGCAAAACCTAATTAATAGAAGTAGCTATAATTGAAAGAAACAACTTTAGGAAAAAGCAAATAATAAGCTATATTAGAAGAGTAATCATCATTTGGTAAAGGATCTAAAACTTGATGATTCAAACTGGTGTAACTAACATTTTTATACGAATCTCTAAAATTGATGTATAATTTAGGATTTCTAGTTTCTTTTAATTACTAGGTGGCGACTCTATTTTTTCATAATTTCTCTTTTAATTTTTTAAGGTCCTAATTTATGTCATGTTGCGAAATCCATTATTTTCTAACACATTATCTAGTAGAAAATCCAACCATTCACTTAAAAAATTAATTATTTAGTCAGATGGAGTAATAATTATATTGATAGCAGTACTACCAAATATTCAATTGCTTGTTAGTTGTTTAAGTCATCTACTCCCAAGCTATTGTGGTAATATCTATTTTAAATCCAAACTATTTTTATATCAATTTTATTTCCAAATTATTTTGATTTTTAAATAATAATTTTTGTTAGTCATTTAAAGGGTAAGGTAAAACCTATTAAGAATTGAGTTCTTTTATTATAAAAAAAGGTACAATTTGGATAAAAAGTTCTAGAAAAGATGAAAGTCTTGATTGAGAATTTTTAAAAGTTTACAGCTAAACTTGATATTAAAAATTATTTTATAATAAAACTCAAACTACCTATATAATCAAAGAGTATTTTACATGATTGTCTTAGTTTTTTTTATTTCTAAACAATTTGTTGTCGATACACAATTAAAACAATCAATTATTTTAAATATATAAGGGCATATGTCATAGTCGTAAACATTGTAGTCATATTCTCTAAAAATAATTATTTGGATATTATATTCGTCAAAATTATGGGTCCATTTATTTCTTATTATAAGATATATTGCATTTCAGTCTTCATAGTGTGATAAACTTTTTTTATTTTTTTCCTTGAATTTTAAAGTTTTAATTCATAACTTAATGTTTAATTAAGAGTTTTAATGTGGCTCATAATAAGTAAAATTCAAAATTATTGGAATTTATCAGCAAGTTTGTATGAACTTTTCAATATCATCTTTTCATTTATTATGAAAACTATTTTCATAAATATATTGTGTTATTGATGCATTTAAGATTTCTATCTTTTCACCAATATAAATGACAATTGAGATTTTAAAAAATCTTTATCAAGTAAAATTGGTACACCACAAAAATATTGCATTATTTTATTATCATTTTTCATCACAAAGAACATCTCTTAATGATCTATAAAGAGTATCGAATTTTTTTTTCATAATTCACTAAAGCTTTATCCCATAGTTTGTTTTGATAAATTTTCTAAAAATATCTCTCTTTTAATTTCACATGTAGGAATTATAATCAACATGCAATGGTATTTTAAATATTGAAGGAGTATTTTGACCATCAAGTAATAACAAAAACAAAAAGATATAACAATGCAAGGATGGAATATAAACAAACATAGGTGCAATAAACAAGGAGAAATGCATAACACATTAAATGCATAATACATTAAAGCCAATCATATGGAGGTAAAGCATGACAACTGGACCAGATAAAATAATGATGGGCTTTAGTTTTTCAAATATGTAGATGATAAAAATCCAAAATTGCAATAGGCTCAAAATATAGATCCCCATTAAAAATGATAGCATTATCTAAATAATGTGATATCATGTGATACCCGTAACTTTAAGGTAATATTTGGTTACTATTCTAAGATAAAAAAAGATGGAGACATTAGAGACAGAGAAGATGAGAAAAAAAAAATTGAAAGTAGAATTGTGTTTGGTAATGATGTACAAGACAACATGATTGTCTATGTATCCTATTTGGTTATTGTGGACAAGAAATAATAAAATATAAAAATTTCTATTTTACCCTTAATATATACTATTGTCAAACTTGCATATTTTTAAAAAATAATTAGATTTTTTTTAGTTTATATTAAGAGATTAATAATATTATAATAACCCTAGTTATATAATCAAGATTGACTTGACTGGTTGACTCGGGGTCTGGACTGGTTCGAGTTTAAAAAAATAGAAAAAGGATTGACTCGACTTGACCTGATCAAACACCTAGGCCAACCCGAGATAAAACATGGGTCAAAAGCCCGTTCACTTTTTTGAAGAAAAAAATTGGTCAAAACAAGGTTGCTTTGATTATTTTAAAAACTATTTTTTAGGTAGCCGGGTTGATTTTCTTGACTAATGACTTAAACCTTGGATCAATTCGACTCTCGAGTCGGGTTTTAAAACTATCATAATAATTATTTTTATCTATATATTGACTTGTGATGACCCTTTTAACCCGTGACCTAAGCCTTGCCATAGTTGACCCATGAGTTTGGTTTTAAAACTATGATAATAACAACTTTTATCTTTACATTGACCTAAGTCAACCTGGGTTGACCCTCTTGATCCATAACTAGGGCCTTGCGTTAGGTTGATCCCCGAATCAAGTTTTAAAAATTTGATAATAATTATTTTTATTTTATATTGACCCTCCTGACATATAACCCAAGCCTTATCTCAGGTCGACCCTCAAGACAAGTTTTAAAACTGTGATAACACTAATTTTGTCCTTACATTGACCCGGATCAATGATCAACCCCACTCGTGACATGGACCTTGTCCTGGATCGACTCTTGAATCAAGTTTAAAACTATGATAATACTCAGGTCAGCCCATCCTATGACCCAAGTCTTGACTAGTGACTCGAGCTTTGCCCCGAATCGATCCCCGAGTTAGGTTTTAAAACTATAATAATAACCATTTTTATCCTTACATTTCTTAGTTAGACAATCTTGGAATTGAGAGTTTTTTTATAAGGATATTTTAAAAATAAAAAAATAATAAATATTATCTTTGGAGATATGTACCCTTTGTACCTCCTGTTTTGAAAGTACAAAAATTCACTCTAAGATTATACCAGAGATAGATTTATTTTTGTTTCTGCCTCTTCAACCAAACACATATGTGTTTCTATTATCTCCGTCCCTATTGTTCCAGTAACCAAACCCTACCTAAAAATCTTTAAAAATATAACAAGAACAAAATGCAGAAAAGGTGAAAAGGCTTTTGACAAATTAAAATCAAGACTTGTCTAGATTAAACCAATAAGCACAGGTGAAACAAAAGTAAAAAAATACAATAAATAAGCACATGATTATAAAATAAATAATGTGGAGATAGAATGATAAAATACAATAATTTATCATGATTAGGCCATATCTGCATCATGTCTCCAAGCTCCATTTCGGATTTAGAATCCACTAGTCTCTTCTACCTATACAAGTGAGAAAGAAGGCTTTTAAAACCACTCGTTTTTTTTTCTCAAGACCAACTCACTTCTTGTTGTGTGAAGATTAATCTTGTTACAAGCAAATGATAAAACCTTTTATAACCACTCCATTTGAGACTAAAAAACAACCTACTTGTTATAATGTTCCCTTTTATCTCTTATAAGTTTAATAAAACTCAATACTCTCTCAAAAGTGTAGATGATACAAGTCAAGCTTACGCAATACCAATGAATAGTATTTGCAGTTTTAACTCTATTCAAATAATACAAGAGATTTTATCTTTTATCTTCCTCTTCTTTCTATGCTACTTCTTAAACTCCTCTCTTTTTGTACCTTTAAAAGATAACTTATCAAGTACATTTGTAGGTGCAATGAAAAACTAGCAGTTGGATAAATAAATGATTATCCTTTGAAGAGAAGTCTCTAAATGAGAAATTAGATGTTGTAAATAGTTATTTGGAGAGATTTATCTAAATTAGGAATTAGCCATTGTAAAAAACCTTCATTTAGTATAAAAATAGTCATTGTAAAGAATTTATCTAAGTAAAGAACTAGTTTTAAGCTAGTTACCTTAGCCAATTATATGCTTCTTTGGTTGGTTTTGGGCTTTCTTGGCCAGTCCACACATGGATAGAATAGGTCGTAGGCCTCTATTTAGTTTTTTGTTTTTCCTTTGTTTAGTTGGTTCTACTTACATATTTTCTTCATGAATTTTATACAATCAAACTCTAAATATAAACATGTCCTTAAAGCCTAACCTTTAACATCACAAAGCTTGAATTAATCAATTTTCATTTGATTAACAAGCTTGTTTATTTTATATGCTTGAATAATATATATTAACATCACAACACTTCAGCATAATATATTAGTGATACCAAGTATTTTTTTTTCATTAAAATTATAGCCATTATGGTTGTAATCTCTCATGGCTAGCATAAGAACATGATAAATATACAAAACAAATGGTGTTTATTAAGAATTATCCAATGAAAAAGTATGAAATTGAACATTACAATAAGATGCTACTACATATTTCCATCCAAACTCATGCTAACAACAAACAAAAAATATGATGTTTTTAGTTGATCAATAGTTTAGTAATATAACATTAGAGGAAAAAAAAACTGATGAAATTTTGTTGAAATTTGAAATATTGAACAAAAATAAAGGTAAGATTAACAAACTAATATGAAAAAAATATTAAAAATAAAAGAATAAAAGGTATATAAACATATTCATCTAAAGAATAACCCCCATAACACAAACTCAACGACCAGTTATTCTTTAATGTTGTGTCTAATTAGTATTTATGGATAAAAAAGTACAAATACAAAAAGACAGTGAAATGTATTTGATTGAAGGACGAGGAAACAAAATTCTACCTTTATAAAAGTTTTAGAAAGAATTCTTATTCTTTCAAAATAGAACAAATATAAGAACATATTCCTTCTATCCCAAATTTTTTGTCTTTTCCATCCCACAACATTAATCAAACTCTACATAATAATGAACATATATTTAAAATGGAATAAAAATGACATGATGATGATTAAACGTTCATGTATGATCACACATCTATTATTTTTCAATATGTTATTAAGATTATGAAGTCATTAATTCGAGCATCAATATTGTCACATTTGGACATCACGGCGACTGATTAAAAAAATAATCTCTTGATTGGAAAAAAGAACAGATATCTGGCATCTTGTTCTTTTAGGGGAAAATTTCTTGTTCAAGGAGTCGCCACCTAGTATTATGGTCACTAGGAACCCTAACTGGTCAATAGAAATTCTATGGTATGGGACTAGTTACGCAAAAGGAAAGATGTTATCACCCCTTAAGCGTCCTATCTAAAGCAGGCTTCATTGCTGGTTTTGTCTAAAATTGCTAAGAATTTGTTCTCCTTTCCCCCCCTTTTTTATTCTTTCTTTCATGTTTCTGACTCTGGCATCAGTGAACAATTCCTACAAAGATTTCCAACTCTGGCGTTGGTAAATATTGCACAAATCCAAAAAATACGATACTCTTAACTCTGGCGTCAGTGAATATTTTCGCAAAAAATGAATTTGAAGAAGAAATTTTATATGTTATTTTTTTCTTGTTTATCCTTTATTATTATTTGCTCTTTTTAGATGGAAGTAAAAAAAAAACATTGCACAACATATTTGCATTTAACAGTAAAAGTCCACAGATTGAGCACATCTACAAAAAATACAAACACAAAGAAAAAAAATAAAACAAAGTGCGAGGGGGCCACAAATAAATCAACGAAGGCCCCCAAATATTTTTGGAATTTTCTATTATCGAAAAGGGGTTCGTTTGGTCAAATATCAAATTAGAATAGACATAAAAATTATAGCCAAGGTATAAGGGTGTGGTTTGCCAAGCACACCCTTAGCAAACATAAATTGGGCCGGCTCGGCCTAAAGCCCAGACCCGACCCACTTTTTTTTCTTTTTGGGCTGGATCTAGCCCAGCCATGCGGGCTGGGCTAGACCCGTCCAAACCGGTCCGGTTGCTGGTTTAGACCAGTAACTCGGCCGATATATTTTTCTTTACAAGCGTGTGCAAGCTACTTGCGCACCCTTGTTATAGGAAGAGGTAATTAAAAGTGAGGGGGGGGCGAAATGACTTACCTGTTGTTGGACTGTTGTTGCCAACTGCTTGAGTGAAGATTGATGCAGGTGCTCATTGCTAGGAAAACTGGTATTATTCCTTCTACATTGATTTTCCTCCCCTTTCTTTCTTCTTCCTCTTGCCTTTGTGTTGTGTTTTGTTTTGTGTTTTTCAGGTTCTTTATCTTCCTTTTCTCTCTCTCGTTCTCTCTGCTTTGTCTTTTTTTTTTCTCGATTTTTCCTAATGACCTCCTATCAGGGTTTCTTTTAATGGCCTCCTTTTAGGGGTTTTTTTGTAATGGCCTCTCTCCAAGTTTCTTCTGATTGTCCCCCCCCCTTTTTTTGCATTATTGAGGTCTGTATTTATAGTGCTAGAGTCCCTTCGAGTGTGAGAAACAAAATTTCAATCAAACTCATTCTGTTTTTTGAAGTTTGAATTTGATTAAAAATCAAATTTGAAAGCGGATAACTATCATTATCTTGAAGATAGAGATTATCTTGAAGATATCTATATAATGACAAAAATAAATTGTAGTCTCTAGTTTTCATGTAAGTTGACAAATCACACTTTTCATCAAAATAAATCTCTGATCTTTTAATTTTATATTTTAAACTCTGTAAAATTAAATTAAAAAATCAATAAACTAAAATTGAATTATAACAAATATGATAGAAAGCTATTATCCTCGACTTGACCTTAAGTCCAACCTTCACCGTCACCAAGCTTGAATTAATCCATATAATATTAAGATTATAAAGTCATTAACTCGAGGATCAAAGAAAATGATGAAGCTATCACCTTGATTTGACCTAATTAGTGCAAGAAATTCAAGGAGTCCAAATCTCCACACAGTAAGATTGTAGTTCAATTAACAATTATCATGATAGAAGGCTTTAACAATAAATTATACATTCTTGTGCTTTTTTTTTTGTTGGGAACATCCGTTTACTATTTTTATCTTAACATCAACCCTATATATTACATTTTTACCATTGCATATTCATTTTGTCAGTTGAATGTCACTAATGTTGAAAAATATTAAAGCGTGAAAGCTTTTGCTAATAATATACACTTTAATCCCTAAACTCTTAGAAATTTTTTTGGTCTTTATTTTTATTTTTCTTATAAGGAAAGTTTTGTATCCTCATATTTTACAGAAAAAACAATTTTGTCCTTGAATATTTTTTTTTAAATTGTTCCTGCATGTCAAGTTGTCGACTTGGTCAAAATTAGTTAAAAGAAAAAATTACATGGGTTGATAGCAAGGTAAGGGATAAGTGGATTTAAGTAGGTATGCCGCTTCAAAAATATAAATTTTATTTTCTATGATGTTTAATTTTTTTCCTTTTTTTCCCCTGATTTTAACCTTAAAAATTAAGGCAAAACATAATAAAATAATATAAAATAATAGAAAAGGAAAAAGACATCATAATACATATATGATATCATGAAGAAAATTATTGAAAAATAATATATTATGATAATATAAGAAAAAAACAAAGTAGAAACATAAAAAATATTTATAAATATGATATTGAAAGAAACAAAAGTTTTATTTTTTTTTAACATGTACAAGTATTTAAATCCATCCCATTCTTACCTTTTCGGCCAACCCATAGAAATAATTTGATTATTATTGATTAAGTTAGCAACTTGACATATTGGGAGGATTGAAAGAATAAACCATTTAGGGACCAAACTGAATTTGTTGTAAAGTATGAGCACCAAAAAATAAATATGGAAAAGATTTAGAGACCACGAATGTAAGGACGACAAGAATATGACATATACGGTTGATAATAAAATAAAATACCGTTTAAATACAAATTAAATATACAAGGACTTACTTAAACATTAACCCATTAAAAAAAAAAAAAAACGAAGATTCAGTTTCAGAATTGAGGCCAAAAAGAAAAAGAAAAAGGAAACAGCAAAAGAGGGCCACGGGTGGCGGTTTCGACTTTCGAGAGGTGGCAGTAACTGTGATTTTATGATAAATAAAACGCATATTCTCCACCACTCCGTACCATGCGTGGCTCCCTCTTTTGTCTTGCTGCATTTTAACTTATCTCACCCTGTCCACTCCCTCTTACTGTGTCTGTGTCGTGGACTGAAACATAACAAAACCTTGTAAAAAAAACCTCATCATGTTCTTCTTAGTTAGATTAACAGTTATTCCTATCCTTTCACTTTCGTTGTTGTCGGTTTCGAAGAGAAAGTAGAAACTGTCTGTGCAGCACAATACACGCTCACGCTCTTTGATGATGGATCGAAAAACATTAAATTGAAGATGCTTTCACCACCCAACAACATATAAAGATCGAGCACATGGATATTGCTTTTTGTTAATTTTGATTCTCGTGAAATAAACGAAATATGAAGCCACTCGTTATTCCTCCTGTAAGTAGTTATCTCTGATCTCTCTTGTGGTTTTTAAGAAGAAGAAAACATCGTGTTATGTATTATTGAGGGCCAGGGGTCATGGATGCTGCTGGATTCAACAAGGCATCATCATGATGATGATGATGATGATGGATGAATATCTTGATTCTATAAGCTTTTCCCTTTTACCAAAAGCTTTCCTTTTTCTTTTCCTTTCTGCCATAATCAAAGAAAGCAAGGAAAGAATTAAAACAATCATCATCATCATCATGAATTTGTAGCTCAAAAACTCGTTTCAGGGCAATGAGAAGTAACTTGGCTTGCCTTTGACCGTCCAGAGAGGCGACATAATATAACTTATGGAGCACTCCCTTTGGCGGGATCTTAACTAATGGCTTTCTGTACCATATTTGTATGCATGTATATAAATAAAGACATATCACTTTACAATTACATGCATGTATGCGTGGTGTGTAGTGAACTCGTTGTTCTTTAATGACTTTGTTATTGTTTGTTTGTTTGTTATATATATCTTTTCAGGTATCCCTGCCTTCGGATTCGAAGAGTAGGAGATCACATTGGTGTAGCGTTTTTCCTGCTGCTTCTTTTCTTTTTCTTATTTTCTTTGCAGTATATGCTTTCATAGCTCCAGATTACAAAGAGGTAATCAGTTTAGTACTGCTCACATTGAATTTTCAATATTTCTTCAAGTTAACCATTGCTTGTTACCATCGTTCTGCGTTGATATATCAAAATGGATCCTTAATTTGTAATCCAACTGCTTCTCATTCTCTTGTTTTATGGTCTTTTTTCTACCTAATAGACAAGTATTAACTTTGTTGGATGCTTATGAATCTGTCCTGCAGAGATTATCAAGATGGGGAATAGCTGATACTTTTCAGAATTTTAAATTCAGCAATTGCAAGGTTGTGCATATTTTTTCGTGCAAGTTTAGTTTTTTAGATAATTTTCCTTCAAAAATAGTTGATGGGTTTTGTTTCTTAGATGGTTCTGTATATTTTAGAATCAGTGCAGGCCTCCTGGAAGTGAGTCCTTACCTGAAGGGATTGTCTCAAAGACTTCTAACTTTCAAATGAGGCCGCTATGGGGCTTTCCAAAGGTAAAAGTTTATGAGCTCCATGACGGAGTGACTGATCATTCATTTCTCAGAAAGTCAATTCTTGTGACTGATCATTAATTACTGTCACCATTTAATCTCATCTCAACAAGTTTTCAAGATGGACATTTATATGTGACTGCATCAACTCTGCCATGGGTTTGCCAACATTGGTTGCACGAATGTTGAAAAGTTTAATGTGTTTCCATACGTTTGTTTAGGGACTGTAACATAATCTTCCTAGAATTGCAACTTTCTAAAAACTTCATGCTGTAAGTTAACTTCTATAACGAATGAACTTTATAAAATAAATGTTTCAGATGTGGCTCATAGATCTTGAGACTTCTTAGCGTGTTTTCTTCTAATTCTCAGTTCATATATAGCTTACTAGCTGTAAAGCTAGAGCAACCACAGATGATTATTTGACTGTTAAATGCGACTTATTACATGTATAAGTACTATCACAGATACACTTTTTGGTTGAACAACAATACGTGTTTCTCCATTTCGCTGGAAATGGAAGCTGGAGATATTTGGTATACTAAAATGTTTGCTTAATGGAAACATATAATATCAATTTTCTCTTGCTGCTGATGTTGCTTGATTAATATTTGGCTGTTGTGCTTTGCCTTGTTGTTTCTTTGATTTCAACATGATAAAAAATTGCATCTGGTTTGGACAGAATGATGAAAATTCTTCAATAAACCTATTGGCTGTGGCTGTTGGAATAACGCAAAGAGATCTTGTCAATAAGATGGTAAAAAAGGTATGAATACTACAAGTCAACTTTTATATTCGTAGTTACTTCTCTGTTTTAATATTTATTCAATTTTTCAGTTTCTCTCGAGCAACTTTTCTGTGATGCTTTTCCATTATGATGGTATTGTTGATGAATGGAGAGATTTTGAGTGGAATGATCGTGTTATACACGTTTCTGCCCGTAATCAAACTAAATGGTGAGTTGTCTTGGCCCTGGAATCCATTGATCATTACTTGTAGAAATTAAATTTCCTAAATGTATCTTTACTGGGTTTTTGTTTTTCATGATGGCTAGGTGGTTTGCAAAGCGGTTCTTGCATCCTGATATAGTTGCTGCATGCAATTACATTTTCCTTTGGGACGAGGACCTTGGAGTTGAAAACTTCAATCCTAAACAGTATGTTAATTGCATGTCTCCCTCTTTTTCTTTAAATTATATATAAAAAAACCTCAATTTTTAAAGGCTTTAATACTAGGACCAATAAAATCCTAGTCTCCATCTGAACATTAACTCTTTCCAGTGCTTGAAGTGGACAAAATGTTGAAATAAGTCGTGTGCCGGTTACCATGTAATCATGTAGTCGTAATTGAAGCTTGTCCATAATTGTAGAGGGAGTGAAACAGGTAAAATGTTGTTGAAGTTTCTAGCCGGTAATCTTCAAACTTGGAAGTGTTTATCCTTCTGTCTCGTGAACTTTAGATGGCTTGAAGGCGAGAAGTCTTACTGCCCCTGGAAAAGTTCAAAGAGTTTGCAAAGCCCCTGAGATATCCCTATTCAAAGGCTGAGATACAGCTCTGTCTGAATATTTTGAAATTGAGTCAATTACTCATTTTTGGAGTTTAGTTTATTCCTAGATGCAAGGAAATGATGGCCATATGCACTGAGTTTGATAAAGTGACTGGATTCTTCTATGTCTTACGTAACATGCATCAGATTTAAAGGCAATAATTAAATCTCATGATTATCGACCAAAACTTGATTACTGGTTATATATGAAACAATAAGCTCTGTTTTCTTCTTTTTTTATAAGCATTCAGGAAACACAAGCCATTAGGTACTGAGGATAGTTATCAGCTTCGACATTTTTTCACATTAACATTGAATGATTAGAAATATTGGCCTCAGTTGCTAATGTGGTGTGATGTCCTTCACAGAAATCTGAGCGGAAGGCTTGCCTTCAGCTATTGATTTTTTTTCAAGGGCTTAACAGGATTCAGATGATGATTTTTCCCCGGTGCCTAAAAACATAGTTTTTCTAGCTGCGTGGTTACTCTCATGAACATCAAATAGTAAAGGCTTCAGGAAGGGTATTAGCTATATTCATGGGTATCATATTCCAATAGACCCATCTTTTGGGGGTTATGAGGAGCTTCCGCAGGATTCTAGGACCCAACATAGACAAGATCACAAGTTTCTTGTGAAGGCTAAGAACCTGTCAAATGATATATGCCTATTCTGTTCAATTTGCAGTGTGTTTTGCCAACTGAATTTCCATTTTTTTTAGATTTCATGAGATGCAGTAATTCATCATCTAAATGCAGGTGGGAGTCGAGAGAGTATTTACCTTTATTTGCTGCCTGTGATTATCTATTCATTGTGAGATTATTTAGCATCACCTAAATGCATGCTTTGGGGAATAGGAACGTGATTTTATTTTGCGTTGTGCAAATTTAGCAATTTGTTTGCCTGTGTGTGCATGTGTACATGATGTGTGTTCCATTGCAAATGAGAGAAGCATTTCAGAGAAGAAAAACAAGGCTTGAACAGTAAAAAGAAGGCATTCCTTATTAAAGACTAAACGAGTAAATAAAATAAGGTGAAAATACCTATGTTTCTGGTGGTCATCACAATTCAGCTTTGATAGTTTCAAGTAGTAGTCTTTGCCCGCTATCTTCAGCTCATAGCGATCCGCCATCTTGCTGCTTTGTTTCTTTAAATACAATATTTAAAGGAAAGAAGGACATTTTGTGAGCAATGAAAAAGTTGGATGCATGCAGAGATAACAAACTATAAATTCATGATATGAGAGTTCATATTTCCAATGCTCAAACATCTTTTTTCTTTGAACTTATTTGACATTGCTAGGTATGTTTCAATTGTTAAAAGTGAAGGGCTTCATATATCACAGCCAGCCCTTGATTATAAATCTCTGGTACATCAGCAAATTACTGTCCGGGCAAGCAAATCAGGAGTGCACAGGTTCTTGTGTAACCTCTTTTTTCCTCCTTTTAATGATTATGTGCAGTAATTGGTACTTACCATCTGACCTTGATCGGTTAAATTTTTCTTGACAATGCTGGACCATGAGCTCCTTTATTTTGGGATATGAATATGTTCATTTTGAAATGTTTCTGTTACTTTGAACTGTACATATGCAAATTTTCTGTACTGCAGTGCTTATTCTTCTCTGATGGCATATGTTCATTGTTATCAGAAGGACTTACAAGCCTGGTATTTGTGATGGAAATAGTACAGCTCCTCCATGCACAGGGTAAAAAAATTCAGTTATGTTACATATCTGTGAGCAGTTCATTTGTATTTTTCCAAGGAAGCTAATAATCCCATCCTTTACATGGGATTTAATTGTTTCTCTTGACAAAACTAAGCTGAAGATCTAAATTACAGGTGGGTGGAAATGATGGCCCCTGTTTTCTCAAGAGCTGCTTGGCGCTGTGTGTGGTATATGATCCAGGTGTTTTATTGAAGAGCTTATTTTTTTGGTTATTCTGTTCTTACATCAGTATGTGGATGTGTATCTCCGTTTTTCTGTCTTCTAGAAATATCACAGTATTGCATCAAGGGCTGCTTATTCATTTCAGAAAGTGATGAATGCTGTCATGGACTGCTACTTTTCATGGGCTCTCTTATATTCTTTATCACACTTGTAACCTGGTTTCATGGATTCTGATGCTATCACACATCTTTTATGCTAAATTTATTTTGCAGAATGACTTGATCCATGCATGGGGTCTAGACTATCAGCTTGGATACTGTTCACAGGCAAGCTACTCTCTTTTTTCCCTTTCTCAACGTTATCTACACACTCTCTTTTGCTCCTTCCAACATATATACTTACCAGAAATCCTACTGGCCAACGTTTTGATAGGGTGATCGAACAAAAAATATTGGTATTGTGGATGCGGAGTACATAGTCCATTATGGTCACCCAACACTTGGAGGTGTGGTTGAAAACGAGGTTAGAAATCTTACACGGTCATGCAGATTTTGTTGCTAGAGTTTTCTCGTCTAAGCTTTTGGTGTTACTTGAAATTATTGCCGCATCTGGTGCATCAAATCACTTCAAGGGCACACACATATGATCCAAGCATAAGCATGAGATGGTTTTTAAAGAACAAGCTTAGTTGTAGTATGATTTTTTCGACGGATGCCAGTCTATCTTTCCAGAGTTCATAAAAATTAGAGCAAACAGAACAAAGAAATGCAAGGTTGGTCTGAGAAACTTGTGGGTTGGATTTGAACTTGCACCTATAATTTTCAGAAAATGATGAATTAAGAATTGTCATACTGATGAAATGGTAAATTACCTTGCTAGTAAATTTTCTTCATTCATCACAAAAGAAATTGTAAATTACCTATGATTCTCATGGATGAATTTACATGTTCTCTTCAAATTTTTGATGGTCCAATACTTACAGCGAGCGTGCTCCTCGATTCCTAGGATCCCTCCTAACAAGCAGATGCTCTCTCGCGTGCTTGTGCATGGCCAAGCCAAGCCATTACAAACAATAAAAAATTTTCTTTTGGCTATTTTGAATGAGTCTTCACAATGTGAACTTTCACACTCCTTGTTTGATCATTGACATGAATGTAGTATTTATGTCTCTGTTCTGAAGACACCACTTCGTTCACAAAAAAGCAGGTTATGGAATGAAAGCAAGTTTTAACGAAAAATTTATCTGTTGAAAATGATTTCAATTGTCTAGTTTCACGAGAAGTTGAAAAGCATCCCTTCTTATTCAAGTTTCTATACCTAGACCTAATATTGATTTTGTCTAGAGCTACAACCATGCCAGAGGATCCAAGAGAATCTTTATGCTGTAACTGCAAATACCACTTCTCTTGTTTTAGAAGTTAAAATCACTCCTTACCATCCTTGATTGCCCTACTCCTGAAACTGAGAATCTGTGTGACATATACCATGCCTTTGATGTGTATTCTCTCCTTGTTTGATCGATCTATATAAATGGATTTTTCATCTCTGTATTGCAGGAGCCTTCTCGTTCACAGAAAACAGATCCTAGATTGGAAGTAAGTGCATATCAACGTAAATGATTTCAAATTGTCTATTTTTGTTGAGTGGTTGAAAATCATCCCTCTTCATTTCAATTTCCTCACTTGACATATCGTTGACTTCGTTCAGAGGTACCAACATAGTGGATCTCGAGAGCTTGTTAGGCATTCAGCCTGTCACTAAAGTCTAGAGCCAATTAACCTCGTAGTTTCAGAAACGTTTCTCTCCCTAGTAGGACATTGTTCTATTCTTAGAAATTGTCTTCATCAATGTAGGTAGGTGTTGAGATTACTGCCCATGTCTTCCATTTCTAAAGGAAAATGTACATTAAAATAGAAGCACTTATCAGGCGTCTTAGGCACAAAATGCAGCTAACGTTACAATGAAAAGGAAGAGGGGTCGGAAAAAAAAGGAAAAAAAAAAAAAAGAAGCAGGATGATGGCAGAACTTGCAGGTTGTACCAATTCTAACATATCTCTGGAACATAAACCTATCCTCGATACCCATTGCAGGTGAGGAGGCAGTCCTTGATCGAACTAAGAATTTTTCAAAAGCGATGGAAAGAGGCGGTTGAGGAGGATCAATGCTGGATAGATCCATACAAAGAGGCAGTGAAAGAAAGCAGCTAGCTGCATGTCCATGAAGCTGTGGACGCTATGCTCCATCGTACATTCATTATATATGTATATATATTATATTTTGCAGAGGCAAGAGGCCTGGAACAAACAAGATGTGAAGTTATACAGAGATCAAGCTCCGGGGTCGTGATTGACAGGAGAATTATTGGCAACATGCAATATAAATAAAAGCAAAGTTTGGGATCTGTGCTCGTTTGTATATTGTGGTGTGCGAGTCAGGTCTTGTAAATGATGAAGGATACGTACAAGCAAGGCATTAATTAATCAAAGAGCATTCACACTGATGTGAAGAAACCAACCTTGCTAGACTTGTAATTTGGCAGCTGTAAAGTTGATGAATACAGGTGATGGAGACTGATTTTAGTGAACATGTTCATAATGGGAGACCGTGGATCAATAATTTCTACAATGCTTAGCTTTACAGCACTTGCTTCCCAAGAATTCAAATTGTAAGAATTGACTAGCCTTTTGCTTTCTAGTTTCCCTACTAACCAATTATATATTTTATACACACACACTAGTGAGGTGGCCGGAGATTTTTTTTTTTTTGGCATAAAAAATATATATAAAAAAATAAGATTTAAAAATGTTATGTCTATATGTAAAGCTAGATTGAAAACACTTGGATCTGGTTGCAACTTCTAACTCAAAAGTAATATTTATAATATTAATTATAGTATCAATAGTAATATTTATAATACAAATAATAATAATTTTAATATTAATAATAATATTAAACTTGCCTGATCCAAGTTCTTATAGTTTTTTTATCACTTGAAATCAAATTTATGGTTTTCCTTCAATAATAATCATATTTTAAAAAAAACATTATTAAGAATAATGATAACAATAATAATAACAATAAGAATAATATTAATGGTTATAAACTTGAGTCTAGTGCCCCAACCAAACCAAAGTTTCTAGAGTCTGGTTCCCCTAATAATAATAATAATAAAAATATTAATAATATTAATAATAATATTAAACTTGTCTTACATAAGTTCTTATAGTTTTTAATCTCTTTAAATCAAATTTATTATTTTTCTTCAATAATAATAATATTATTTTTCAATTTTAATAATAATAAAAATATTAAGAATAAGAATAACACTAATAATCATAATAATAAGAAGAAGAATAACAAAGATGAAGACGATGATGACAACAACAACAACAATAATTTTTAATTTTATCCTTCAAATCAAATCTATGATTTTTTTCAATAATAATAATATTTTTTCAAATTTATTAATAATTATATTAATAATATTTATAATAATATTAAACATGCATGACTCAAGTTCTTATAGTTTTTAATTTTATCTTTCAAATCAAATCTATGGTTGTTTTTTAATATTAATAATATTTTTTTAAAAATTTATCAATTATTATATTAACAACATTCATTATAATAAAAATACTAATATTTATAATATTAATAATAATATTTATAATACAAATAATAATATTTTTAATATTAATAATAATATTAAATTTTCATTACTCAAGTTTAAGTGGGTCTGGCTGCAATTCCAAACTCAAGAGCCTTAGAAGTAGGTCTGACTACAAGGTCGTGCCATGAAAGTGTGACAATTAAATAAAAAAATTAATATTAAAGAATAAAATTAAACAAAAAAAAAGATTAATTGAAAAGGACAAAACAAAGCAAAGCACTATTCCAATGAATAGTGCTTTGTGAGGAGAGGTACAGTAAAATCTCCTCATGAGATCATGATAATCTAATGAAAAGTAAACAAAACAAATTATAAAATTTAATTCTCAATCAAATTGATATTAATTCATGAAATTGGAAGAAAAAAACTAATTAAGAAAAAAAATCTGAATCAACTAGGTTAATCCGCCAAACTAGGTTAACCCGTCAAACCTAGGATCCATGTCATAAAAATATGATAACTAAATAAAAAAAATTAATATTAATGAACTAAATTAAAGAAAAAAAAGATTAATTAAAAGAAAAAACAAATAAAAAAAATAGAACTAAAAGGTATTCGCCTTTCACTATTGATTTATACAGTGAAAGATTGATGACTTTTAGTATAGAGTATAATATATATGGCCTCAATTTTTCATTGTATTACCTATAGTGAAATTACTGTTTCACCCCTCCACTAAAAATATTAACCTTTGATTTTGAGAGTAGAGTTTTATTTGTATAGGGATCCATTGGTAATTGTTGATTTAGAAGAAATAAGATTTTAAAAAATATTAACCTCCAAATGATCTTTTCTTGTAAAAAGTAAATATGAAAATAATTATATTACTCTTGAAAGAAATTAAAAAATTCACTAGCATGGAAAGGTTTTATAGTCTTTGATGCGAAGTGTAATTACTCCAATCTCCTTTGAAGAAATTTTAAAAATCCTAGCATTGAGGAGTTTTTTGGTTTTTGTTTTTTTATATGAAAAGTGTAATCACTACATTGCTTATGATACCAAATTTGCTTTTGATACCAAATTTTTTAAAGTTGTTGCGGGGTATTTGGACTTTTAACTGTGGTTTTTTTGTTATATGTAATGTGAAAGAAGTTTTTTTTTTTTAAAAAAATCTTTTTAGCAATATAAAAAAATAAAAAATAAAAATGTGGTTGGTAGTTAGGGAACACGTGCTAACATGTAGAAGAGGGTCTTCGTATTTAAGCGACGCATGTGCCCTACTATGGCGGCCAAAATTGTCTGATCATTATGTCGCTTTCAATGAGATGGTGTGTGTGTCATGGTTCATAACTGTCGGGTGATGTCAAATTTTTTTTCCTCCTCTTTTCTCTCTCATTTCTAGGGATTTGTGTTGGCTACACAAAAAAAAAGTTTCCTCTTGTTTTATTTTTATTTCGGTTATAGTCCTCATTCTTTTTATTAATCTTTGATTGTTTTAGATTTTTTATTGATTTTTCTTTCAATTTTATCCCTTAGAATTTAATTTGATTTGATTTTTATATCAAATTTGATCTTCATTCTTTTAATTGCACTTTTTTTCTTTTTAATTTCATTCCTTGAAATTTAATTTAATTTGATTTTTATATCAAATTTAGTCCTCGTTCTTTTAATTACTATTTTTATATTATTTTTTTAATTGACTTTCATTTTTCAATTTCATCTCCCATCATTTTATTTATTTTTATTTGGTCCTCATTCTTTTCTTTTTTTTTATTTTTATCCTTTTTTTATTATTATTTTCGATTTCATCCTTCAATATTTGAATAATTTTGAGGGTTCAACTTTATGACCCGAGTCACGAGTTTACTATGCTAACTTGATTTGTCAAGCTAGCGTGTCCGCGCCATCTATTTTTAGTTAATTGAATTACTTTTTATTTTTTTATTTTCGATTTTATCCTTCAAGTTTAGTTTTTTATTGAATTTTTTAGTTGCTTTGTAAAATTTAGGCAAGTCTTTTACATTTTTTATGGTTTTTTTATTAGAATATTATTTGATTTAGTGTATTGTCTATTTTCTTATAAAAACTTGATGTATTTTCAGCTCTTAAGATTAAAAAAAATTAATTAATCAATCATTTTATTATTAGTTTGGTTTTTATATTTTTTTTTCTTTTTCTTTATGTAAGAAATCCTCCTTTTTTTAGACTTTAAAAAAAAACATATTTTTTTATTGTTTAGATGAAAACTGAATCTTAAAATAAAAAACTATTAGATCAATTTCATCCTCAATTAATTTAGGATGCTTTTTTTTTATTATTATTATTTTTTTTTAATTTCACCCAAACCTACATGCCGTGTGCCTATTATAAACTGTACAATAAACTCATCCAATTTTTATATAAAGATATTTTTTGAAAAACAATTATTTTCCATGGAATTAATTGCAAAACAAACTCATCTTAAATTCAATAGCAGGGAAAAGAAAAGGAAAATACAAAAAAGGAGGAGTGGTTTAACCTATGATGATGATTCAGCATTAATTCATAGCTTTCTCTTCAAGGAAATTGTGATTTCATGAAGAAGAAAGGGAAAGGCGAGCAGGAAAAATATTATAAATTGATGATAGTGTAAGTGTAGTGTGTGCCTGCCTGCAGAGTGCAATAATGATACGGGCACGCATGCCATGCGGCGGAGCCTTAAAATCATCCAATTTTCATAAGAAACAATTTCATCGCTGTTTGCCCTTGAAACAGCACATGGATTTCGTCATGCATCAGCTCAATAAGATTCTCAAAACACTCTTCTCAATGCACCCAACGCCGGCGTGGCTGCAAACCCTACTGCCATGTCTACGTGCTCACGAGCCCTACAGTTTGCGTATTGGATTTTTATTTTTCCGAAGAGTATTAGGCTGCGTTTGTTTTCGGCTACAAACACAGTAACATGTTTAATAACAAAAAGAAACAACACTTTATACTGTGAGAATTACTATATATATATATATATATATATATATATATATATATAAAATTGAATTTGAAACATAATTTTTAGATATTTTTTTAACTAAATTTTGTAAAAATTCCTTAAATTCTATTTTTTTTTATGTTTCAAAATTGTTTTTTAAAAAAATTAAGTTTTTTTTATTTTTTTCTTTACTTCAAATTAATATTTTTTTTCGCTGATATCAAAATTAATTTTTTAAAAATAAAAAATATATTATTTTGATGCATTTTGGAGTAAAAAACACTTTTAAAAAGCAACCTCAACCACACTTCCAAACACAATTGGCCAAACATTTTATACATGCTTTTTTGCTAACAACAACTAACTATATTTTTTTAAAACTACACTCATAAAAGCTACCTAAATAACAAATACTATTTCGGTAAAAACACTACAGGAATTCAGATTTTTTAAAAATGCACGGCCTTACCACTAAAACAAGCAG
>Ga0325404_1000346_pt1 | contig 45649 bp, 22 predicted proteins | sample PopdelMetagenome_18_FD_205664 | JGI IMG/M metagenome (GOLD analysis project Ga0325404, IMG submission 205664) | Populus deltoides microbial communities from Bellville, Georgia, United States - Xylem-Control-R1 | ecosystem: Host-associated > Plants > Phyllosphere > Stem > Wood/Secondary xylem...
GTGTCTTTATATATTTTTTAGTCTCACACACACACACACACACACACACACACACACACACACACACACACACACACACACACACACACGTGTAGGACAATATATAATAGTAATGGTGGAGATTATAACATAGGAATATGCCTATAATATTTTCTATATAGGTACATTCTATAACAGTCACGGGTTTATCGGATTGACTCGAATCTTTTTTATGTTCTTTTTTTAATTAATTTTTTTTATAATCAATTTTCTTTTCATGAGGTTATCTTGGTCCTATGACCCGGGTCACGTGTTTTGGTTAATTCGGGTCGCTTTTTTTTTTTTAATTTTATGCTTCAAAATTTATTTGATTGAGAATTAGACTTCATAATTTATTTTGATTTGTTTTCTATTGAGTTATCATAGTCTTATAACCAGGATCATGGATTTGACATGAAAACCCGGGTTAACCCAAGTCAATGTAATATATTGTTATCTTAATATTAAAATAAATGTTATCTTAAATCTTTTTTAGTCAAACTATATTTTTAATGGATTTGCTTTTGAACTCACATATTCAACTGAGTTATATCAAATCAATTGTCAGACAATTTAAATTTTTTTTTTGTTAAAAAAAACATTAACAGTATCTGAATATTTCCTTTATATTCAAGAAAAATATAATCCAACCCGTAAGATATCACAAATAAATTACTTAGTAGTATTCTATTTCTCCACTGTATTCCATTTGGTCAAATACAATGTTAAATGATTGCTCAAATTGAGTAAGATCAGCATGAATAGCGCACTAGCTTCACTAATAGGAACATTCCTCCCTTAATGCATGGGAAGGTTGTGGGCTGATCATTTCCTCAAAACGGAGTGAACCTAAATTCATATTTTAAAAAAAAAAAAATTGGTTAAGATCAACAAGTATGTACCATCTTTCTTTTTGCCCTTATATAGTGAAGAGTCTGAGGAATTAATTACAGCAATCGTATTCTACTACACTAAGCAACTGTTAGATTATGGAAGATAGTATCCATGTAGTAACTATACGAGGTCAGTTTCATTTTCTGAAGATTACTCAAAATTAATTCAATCACTTTAAATTATAATCTTTAAATCTACAAAACAAAACCCCATCTCTCTCTCTCTCTCCCCCTCTCTTCATCTCTCTCTCTCTCTCTCAAAAAAGAAAGAAAGAAAGAAAGAAGAAGAAGAAGAAGAAGCAAGTACGTACTTGCAGACCACAAACTCCAACATGCACGCCATTGGTAATTATTAAAAGAGATGGGAGATGGGCGTAGAAAGTAGGGAAATTTAATTTATTCTCCGCAGCTAAATTTCAAGATGGAGTTTTTGTAACGGGCAAACTATACAGATTAATGCATCACGAGGGGTATCTGTGAGTTGTATACAACCCATCACACTAATTTTTGTGCATGCGTATTATATAATTGTAGAATTCAAACAAGCATTAGGGAGTATTCCGCGCTTAACCTCCCTAAATTCTTGGTTAAATGGCTACCTCCCTAAATTAGTGGCTATATTTAATTATAAATAAATGACCACCTCAGGGTCATAAGAGCACATATAAATGCATGCGTTCCATATTTGCTTTCTTTCTTAAGAGTCACCATTTCTCCCCCTGCTCTTTGCAGGGAAGAGCCCTAGAGATTGGCAGTTACTTTTCGCTTCCTCTAATTAATTAATGGAACATAAATCAGACGCCGTCATTGATATTGTCAGTGCTGTCAACAACCATCGAGATGGCGTCCCAAAGACCAAGAAGAAAAAGCGACGCAGTGCAATGCACATCCTTAGGGTGGCCATGTACATGCTGTCTCTAAGATCTGGCAAATCAAAATCTGTCCAGACAGATGTTGCTTCAAAGTGGAAGAAGTACTTGTCTTTCATGCGTCCTTTGCACGTTCACAGCAACCCACAACGCATCGAGGCCACACCGGCACCTGCAACATCCACGGCGGTTGATGAAGAATCAAAAGTTACACCTCCGGCGGCTACCGTGGATGTTGTTGAGCAATATTTAGAGGTGTTTACCCCATCTTATTCACCAGCCCCAAAAAGCATAGCGTCATCCTCGTCGGGCCAAACTAGCCAATACGCATCGGCGCAAAATCTTCTAGATCTTCTAATTGATATGAGTGATGAAGATGAGGATGGGGATGAGGATAGTTATTATGATGATAAATATGGGGACGAAACGATAGACATGAAGGCTGAGCAGTTCATTGCTAAATTTTATGACCAAATGAAGCTTCAACACAAGAGTTACTGAGGTCATTAAACTGAAACTACAATTTGTTTGCTTCCATGTATGCTCGTTTCATCTCAGATTCTCAGGTAAAGGGCGAAACAACTGGGTTGTTTAATATTTGAAAACCATTATCTGGTTTTTATGATTTTTCCTTTAGTGTATTTTAGATTTTTATTCAATGAAGACAAACAATATTTGTCATGTGTCCTTTTTTTTTTTTTACATTTTATTATTTTTTCCGTTTTCCTGTAATTTGGGTATAAGTTAATTATGAATTGGAAGAAGAGGGGATATGTAACTGTTGAAATTTTGTTTGAAGCTTAGGCAAGGATCCAGACTTTTCTTTAATGAATAAACATAGTTTTGTTCTAGAGATTCAAATTACTCAAGAACATGATTTCTTGTCTTACACACACGCGTCTTGTTCAATATTCGTTTTATTCTTTTTTGGGCGTGAAACATCAGAGTTTGATACTGAAAACTTTTGCTCACAAGAAGGTTTATGCCCGCGATATCAGATCATAGAGCTAAAAGCTTAAAAATGCGTACGGCAGCTCCAGAGTTTTCTTAAACCATGTTATTTCAACAATCTTGAAAAACAATATCATTCGGTAAACCTTCTAGGTAAAATAACTAAATAGAAAGAAGATCTAGAAGAAATGTGATTACTCTGGAATCTTGGAAATATGGATTAGGCACCTAGGTTCCTTAATTGGCCCAGATTACTCTGGCGAGAACTAGAGAAAAATGTCAGTTCTTTCGCACCCTGAGCGAGGGCGTTCTTGGTGTATATATTAAGGCTCTAAAACCATAAAAATCAGAGAATACTTTGATGGTTGAACTCCTGGTTTACAAAATTCACTCTAGGTAAAATAAATAAATAGAAAGAAGATCAAGAAGAAATGTGATTTTCCGATCAGAATTGGTTTACAAAATTCACTCTAGGTAAAAATAAATAGAAAGAAAGAAGATCAAGAAGAATTGTGATTTTCCTATCAGAATTCTAAGTGCTTCTGATTGAGAAGAGAAAACTATTAATAATATATAAAAAAAAACCATTTTGCTTCCATTTTATGAAACCCTCTTTGGATTTAGAGATGGTTTTTTTCAAGCAAAAAATCTATCACTACTAAAAAATTATCAAATACAAATACAAATATTAATGGAAAAAAACTCATTAGTAAATCTCAAAGATTTTTACTGACAAAATATATCCTTACTATTTCTCTAGATATACACCAACAAAATTTTTTTGTCAGTGACTACTATGAAAAATACAATTGGAAACGAAGGAATAATAATAATAAAAATAACATGTCATTATTACAGACTGAATTGCCGAGAAAATATACTCGTTGCTAATACTTATCAGTGAATCTCTCACTAATATTTAAGTTATAACCTGACAAACAACCCCTCCTCTTACCCCCCCATTTCTTCTTCTTCTTCTTCTTCTTCTTCTTATTCTTTTCTTTTCCTCTGCTGCTACTACTGAAAACAGCACACAACACCCTCATATTTTATCAAAATTCAAGCTCCCATCATTACAAATCCAGCAACCCGAATACTCAGTCTATCAGCATTCCTATTCTGACTCAATTTTTTTGAAGATTCGCCACATCAAGCAAGCAAAATTACCTTTTTTTTTGTTGTAACCATTTTAAAATGTTAAGTTTTTGGTATTTTGATCTAGTATATGTAGTTTGTTTGTGTATTTACTTGTTTTATAGCTTTTTTTCATATAAATTTATTGTATGAATGTATGATTTGTACATGTTAGGGTTTGTTTGAGATTTTAAAAAATTATATTTGTTTGTCATTTGATGAAATTGAGTTTGATTTTGTAACTTACGTATTTTATAATGAAACAAATAATGTCTTATTTAATGGGTATGTTTCACATTTTATCAATTTTATTATTAAGTTGAAAATTTCAATAAATTTTGAGGAATTTGAATTTTTATAGAAAATTGATAATGATTTAAGGGTAATATTAAAATAGATTGAATAAGTTTTAGTTAAACCAATGATAACTAATTAGTTGGGTACCGATAATTTGTTTTATTAACATTATTAATTAATACATGTTGTCATCAATATTCTATATAGGTTTTATATAAGTAATGGATAATCGTTTTTATATGATAGTTTCACCCAAAAGGTAGCGCAAAATGGGTTATTGTAATGGAGTTGAGGGTTTTATTAAATACACACTATCTAATTTGAGAAATATTAGTGGAGATAATATTAGATGTTCAAATAAGAGGTGTAAAAATAAAAATGTTTCTCAATCTAGATATTGTTACAATGCATCTCTAAAAAAAAAAGGTTTATGGAGAAATACTTGTGTCGGTTTACACATAGAGAACCATATGTTCCTTATAAAATCATGGTAGAATTGATGGTTGGGTCAACTTTTAGTTATAGTTAACGTGCATGAAGTTATAGATGATAATAATAATCATTATAGGAGTATGGTTATGGATGTAATGAAAATGAATTGTGTTGATGTAGAATCATAGATGAAGAACCAAATGCAGATGCAACCAGATTTTTTGATGTTTTGAAAGATTCTGACGAGTCATTATAGGATGGGTTCACAAATTACAGTAAATTATTGACCGGTGCATAGGTGTTCACCATCAAGTCAGATCATGGGTTGAGCGAGGCTTATGATAAAATCTTTGAATGGGCGTGAAGAATTTTACATGAAGAACTTTTATGCTGCTAAATCTATGATAAAACCCCTTGACCTAAGATACCAGAAAATTATCATGTGTCCAAACTTGTGCATGTTGTAGTGCCTAGAATATACAGATTTAACCAATTACAGAGCATGTGGGCATGCTTAGTATAAACCCAGAACTGGCAGGGAAATGACTCTTGTCGCACATAGAAAACTTAGATACTTCACAATCATTTCTGGACTGTAAAGGTTTTTCATGTCTTCAAATACCGCTAAGCACATGACATCATTCATATGATACTGTAGATGGAGTTATGGTGCACCCTTTCGATGGTGAAACCTGAAAACAGTTTAATATGGTGAATCTTTAGTTTTCAATATAACCACAAAACATATGTGTTGGGTTATGTATAAACAAATTCAATCCATTTGGGTCATTTTTTGCACCATATTCTTGTCAGCCGGTAATACTCACGATATACAACTTGCCACTGGGAATATGTATCAGGCTAAAGTTCATGTTCTTATCTATGATCATACCTGGTCCTAATAGCCCGAGTATAAATATAGATGTTTGTTATCGACCATTGATTGATGAGTGAAGACAGTTGTGGTCATTCGAGACTTTAACATTTGATGTCTTGAGGAAACAAAATTTCCAGATAAAGGTAGCTTTAATGTGGACTATTAATGATTTTCCTGCATATGAGATAGTTTCTGGTTAGAGCACATATAAAAAATTAGCATGTCCATATTGTATGAAAAATAATAAGGCCTTAACCTAAATAAATAGTGATAAAAACATCTTTTTTTGATTGCCACTAAAGGTTCTTGCCTATTGATCACAAGTACAGAAAGAACATCAATGACTTCTTTATAGGTAGAGTTGAAAGGGATGTTGCACTGCCAATACTGTCTGATGAAGAATTGTATAACATGGTCTGGTTGTATAAAGACATTGTGTTTAGTTTTCAATTTGATAAGCAGAAGTTTCATGTTTTCGTGTGACCCATAACTGGGTTAAACAAAGTATTTTTTGGAAGCTTCTTTAATGGAAGACTAATCTCCTCCGTCATAATCTGAATGTCAAACATATAAAAAAGAACATGTTTGAAAACATTTTTAATATGGTGATGGACATGAAAGTGAAAACAAAGGAAAACATGAAGGCTAGAATGGATTTATCTTTGTTTTGTCAATATGGAGTCGGTTTATGATGGATTATAGATCGCAAAGTCCAAAGCTAGCTTTATCCTGGACAAGAATGCATAATTACTTGTCTACCAATAACTTAAGAGTTTGTATTTTTTTAATGGATATGTTTCGAACATATTTAGATTGGTGAATTTGGAGAACGACATATTATATGGAATAAATAGTCATGACTACCAAGTGCTTATGCAAACACTCATTCCATTTGTTTACCGGGATTTATTGCCAAAAACAAGCAAACATAAATTAAAACACATATTGATATAACAACATCATCAAACAACAATTTAATTGTATACAACATCGCAAACACAATCACGAAAACATGGAAAAATATATTCATTATATCGAGACCAAACAGTTACATCTCATATATGTCATTTTATTCCCATCCTCCCAAACCTATCACATGGTATTGTTTTGAACCTAATTTCTTCTCTAAAAATAAATCATTAACGGCTTCATACCCTTGAGGTTTCCATGTAATGACATGGGTCTCATCACTTTAAATATTACAATATGTATAAATTTATTAAAATAGTACTCAAAATAGGGTATAATTCATATTAGTGATAAAAAAACACTCATGTGTGTCAAAAAACCAGCTCAACTTAATAGTTTAAGTTGTGAGGTGAGGTTCCAAGATATAATTTATATTATTCTCTAACACATCCCCTCAAGTGAAAGCTCTTTGAGCTTGAAACTTGCACAGATCCATATTACATTGTGCTTAATTTTTATCAAATAAATGGAGATGTTGTGATTCGAACTTGTGACCGCTTGATCATGAAAATTTAACTTAATAACTTAAGTTGCTAAATAAAATTTTAAGATATGATATATATTATTCTTTTAACACTGCAAAGAGTGGGATACAATTATAGCAAATAGTGGGATCATGTGTTGGAACTATTACCAAGAAGTGGGCTCACGGCATGTCATGCATTGGATTGACAACATCCTGACATGTTTTACGCATTGATACATGCAATGTTGTTCATTGCCAACCAACGAAGGAGATGAAGCTAACTTTAGCTTTGGATTCTTTTTTTTCTTTCTATATTGTTGGGGTTGTTAATGTTTTTGTTTGTTGTTGGAGTTTTAGCTGGATTATTGGTGTTGTGTTGCTGTTAATTATATGGGTTTTGGATTTGTGGTGGTAAACATAGCGGTGAGGGTTTCGAGTAACTGTGTCTAACGTGTGATGTGAGTTGTTGTTTTGTTGCTTGGTTTAGTGTTGATTAAGTGACAAGTGGAGTTAGGTTTGGTTTTGGAATGGTTATAAATGCTTTCTTGGTGGTGTTTGTTTGGATGTGAAAGGTGGCTGATGTGGCTGATCGGTGGAGGACGCAACTGCTAAAGGTACTAGCATGGTACATTGTCAGTGGTTTTGCTGAATAGAAAAGGAGAAAATAAAGATTTTATGGTGGTTGATGAAGGGAAGGTTGTTGGTGAAGATGATGATATACAGAGATTATTACGATGGTTAATGATGGTATAAAAGATGAGGATGGACGATGATGATGTGAAGGTTCAATTATGGTGGTGGTGTGTGAATGTAATGGAGGTTCACGGGGGATTTGTTGGTGGCGATGGTTGAATGGAGATGAGGCTATGCATGTTGGTTTTTAGTATTGGTGGACAGCTAATCAGAGAGGTGGGCAACTAGTATAGTGAGAAAAGGTTGATAGCAATGGAGGGAGAGAAAAATTATTTGATTTTTCATTTTCTTTCTTTATCCAATCTTATTTCTTTTTCTTTGATTTTGTTTTTTCCCTTTTTTTTCCCTTCTTATCTTGTTTCCTTTTACAAAAAAAATACATGGGTTAAATGTTGGCATTTTTCTGACCCACTTTCACCCCTTTTATTTTCTTTGTTAGCAGGAACACTATTTCCTTTTTTTTTTGTTTGGTATCTCTTTTTCGATCCATGATTCTTCTTTCTTTTTTCTCTCATATTTTTCTTTGCTCGTTAGCTCTTAAAATTTATGAAAGCTCAACATTAAATAGAATATATAAAATTAAGCACTGAAATCATGAAACGATGGTGATTTTTGAAAAAATTATCAAATTGCATCAAAAATATATTTTTTGATTTTTTTAAAGAAAAATTGGAAAAATAAAGGTAAAAGAACTTTATGACAATAACCAATACTAAAAATATATATAATAGAAAATAAGAAATCGAGTTTTAGTGAGTCAGGCTTAGGTTATGAGTTCAAAAAGTCGACTAAGGTCACCTTACCTTTTTATTTTAAAAAAAACTTAAAATAATATTGTTTTTTATATGTATTAAAAAAAAAACCTCTAATCCAAGTTAATCAACAAATCACCGAAACCTCGTGGATTTGAATAATTTAAGTGTTGAAATTAAGCTTCTAGGGCATTAGAATCAGATCACGTTCATAAAAAAAGAAATAAATCCTACTGAAATTAAGTGTTGAAATAAATCCTTTAATTCATCAAAAAAAGAAAAGGAAAAGGAAAAGGAAAAGGAAAAGGACGTTTTTCTCCTACTGAAGCATTTTTTTCTGGCTCAGAGGCTTAGCAGCAGACATAAATTAACTAGCTTCATTGTTGATCTGTTACGGTGGCAGCTAGGCAAAAATGACTCTTGGCATGAATGATTAGCAGCAACTAATTAAAATGGAGCAAAATGGATCATGCACGTATAGCGGCATTGAGCTTTTGCACCAAAGATCAAACTCACAAACATAAAAAATATTTCCATGGAAAGACGAAATTTCAATATTCCACATACAATTAAACACTCAATCGATCTGATCTAACCAGAGGGAGTAAGTTTGAGACAGAGATCAACCCCTACATCGTCATCTTTGGAACATAATTTACCAGGAAGTGCTTGAATAAACGATGGCGCTGAAGCTGCAGCATGTAATGGTTGTGAGATGTAAATTCGAGAAGGAAAGTGATGGTCAGGAGAAGATGGTAGAAACAACAAGGGCTGCGATGGGTAATCACTAGCTAATTGGGGCCTAAATTTAGCAGCCGCAGCCGTAATATTGTTGCTAATAATTAATCTGGAGGGTGGTAATTTGACAGCATGTGAGCAAACAACTGGTGCAGCTGCCATGAAGCGTCGGTCACGAAGGTAGTGGTTACGTCTTGCTCTTTGTCGCTCTCTTTTGTGAGCATTTTGATGGCCTCCCAGTGCTTGTGAGTTGGCGAAAGCTCGGTGGCAAAAATGGCACTCGAATTTCCTGTTTTCTAAACTATTTTCAGTTTTTGATAGGATTTCATCTTGCTCAGTCAACGGAAAACCAAAAAGCTTCAGTTTTGAGGTGGTCTTCTGGTCGGATTGTTGGAATGGGGTTGAACACTCTGCCATGTGTCTAGAGTACTGGAATTTCATGTGCATTAATGAAAGTATATACGCACCCTATTTATAGGAAAATAGTGATTCTAATTCTCGAAATTATAAGAATATAATTGTTATGAATAACATAGTCAGGATATTTTAGAGAAAATTGTTATGAATAATATGGAGTTTCAGCCGACAATTAGCGAAGGTGATCTTATACATTGATTGTTGGCTCCGATGGTTTTCACTGTGTGACAGAAAGTTGATCGTTAGATTTTTTTTTTCTTTTAAGGATTCCAATGCTAGTTTAAAGAGGTACCGTTTTAATTACATTTCAAACACCTTAAAAAGTAATATCAAATTTAATTAAATATTTTAAATTTTAGCATTGAGATAGATTTTAACATGATATTAAAATTTTAACAATGAAAAATTTTTTAATTTCATTATTTTTATTTTTTGTAATTAAATTAATAAAATTAAAGATATAATAATTATATACATGTTCAAGTTTCAAGTGATTTACTTTGTTGGACGGTGGTATAGAATTATATATTAAACTTTATCTAATAATTTGAATTTTTAGATTAAAATAATTATTTAACAAAAACAAACTCTAAAAATATATATATATTTCTTTTTTTTTTTATAGTCATATACGTTATTCTAGTATATGATGCAAGTACTAGAAATACAACAAAATATCTGCAAGTATAGAAAGACATAAAATACACCAAATTAGGGTTAAAATCAAAGAACTCTAAATCTTTATTTTATTTATGAAATATTAATCGGACAAAGTTTGTGGTCTAAAGAGGTTTATAATACCTTTTATAAGCCAGAATAATCGATCTAAACTAGAAAAAAAATAAGAATCCTAAAATATAAAGGAAAATAACATATAATCCAAAATAATACAAGAAATATGAGAAAATCAAGAAAAAATAATAAAATTAGCTCAAATAAAATCTTTTGAACCTCATTTTAAAAGACCCAGACGTCAGATTAACAATGTAGTAGTTCTTCTATAAAATTAGGCCTCTGGAAACTCATGTAAAAAATTTGAGCCCAACCCATCAATCAAATATTTTGATATGACCTCTTTTAACCACTACCCTGATCTAGTGCAACCATATCTTCTCTTGGGCTTAGTACTATTTGACTAGTCTATGAAAACATCTGTTAGACCATTCACATAGTTCGTTTGAGGTATATCTTTATATAAGTTCTTAGAACCCACAATCTTTACAAATTTTACTACAATATTCTTCTCGGATTGGAAAGAACTTGTTCTTGAGTTTTGGTAATTTTGATGTCGTTGTCATCGACTAGTTTTGGGCCTCTAACATGCAATCGACTAGAGATAAAGTAGGCTAAAAATTAATTCTCGAAACACCTTTGATCTTGACAGAACCACTATTGATCGTCAATGATTTGTTCAACATTAAACCCATACTCCCCTTATTCAGGCTCTCCACCTCATTCTTCTTTTCTCCATTTTTTTTTCTCTTCATTCATGAATCTGAATAAAAATAACTTTTTTTTATCCTTTCCTTCAACAGTTTTCTCCTCCCTTCTAATCTTCAATACTATAAATTTTCTTTTTATACTGAAGGTATATATATTATGTCTTCCATCATGCTTGACATTAATTTTATATTGTCATGATTTGCCCAATAGTATATAATATGCATCCATAACCATCACATGACACTAAAAATTATCAAAATTTTTCTTGCCTATAGAAAACAAAATAAAAGCGTTTGTCCATGATTACTTTGTTGTCTTCATTTAATCATTTCAGTTTGTAAGGTGTAGAGTGTTTTTCTATTTTAATCTGCAACTTCTCTAGAACTTTTGCTGACACTATATTCTTGCAATTACTAGTATTGATAATCAGTTGAGATGAATTGAGGTTTTTATGATGGGATCTACAAAAATAAAATAAAAAATTCAAAAAGCTTGTATTTTATAGCTTTTAGTGAGATGTGTGTAGTGTCTAAATAAGTTATACCTCTAAAAAAACTCAAACTCACATCATCTCACTTCGACACACATTGTTAGCTTTCATGCATCTAAGGGCATCTAAGTCGGCAAAACTATAATTCAAGTTAAAAAGCATAAAAAATAATATTTTTTAATTTAAAACACAAGAAAAACATGTAGATAAACTAAACTTAGAACAAGAAAAGGTTGGGATTCTTATAGAGAAGACAAGTAGCTCGCATGCAAGGTAAAAAATTGTAAGCCGAGCTAGAATGACGGTAAGAGTATTAACCGAAACAAATACTAATTAATTTCCCAGGTTCTGAGGTAGTTATTTTTTACCATTAATTTTTATAATATACCATAAGAGGACAAGTGTCTAACACATATTAGACCCATATCAATAATTAACATTAAATTGTTCAAAAACTAGATGAAGGGATCATATCCATATATTTTTCTTCAATACATGCACAAATTAATTAAGACTAACGGTTAATTGTTAGAGTAATTATTGTTTTAGTAATTTTTAACGGTGCAATTATATATATATATATATATATATATATATATATATATATATTCCGGTATAGAGTTAAAAAATCATATGCCCTAAAAGGAAAATTAATATCAAAGTTTTTTCTCCTTGAGGATGTTTAATTAGATGTTATTTTTAATAGTTTCTTTTAATGATAATGATGCGTTGTAATATGATTATTATATGATTTTAGGTTTGCTATCTTTTGTTTTTTTTTAAAGGTCCAGAGCATTTTCTTATACCATTGTTAATTAAATTTTAATCCAAAAATATATACATCTAAAAAAAATCAAAAAACACTATAATATATTTAATTTTAAAATTGATGGTGATGGTGAGTGGAGATTCATATTACTTTCCTTATTTACCAAGGTAGGGTTCACTTTTGGTAATAAACAAGATAGATTGCGTGCGTTTTGTCGCGGGTTAGATCAATTTTTTTGTAACTTAAAAAAATGGTGTTCAAATGTTGTTATTGTATTTTAAAGAATGAAAAAAAAATCCATGACCCGACATCATAGAAAGAGAACTAAAAAAATTAATGATCGTCAATTCTCAGGAATCAAAATGCAGAAGGATGAAATCGAGAAAAAAATCAATAAAAAAAAACTAAAAAACAAAGCACCAGCAAAACCAAGTGAGGTTGTCAAAACCTCTGAGTAGGATTATGCACACATGATTATCTAATAGAAGGCAAAACAGAAAAAAAAAGGTTTAATTTTAAAAAGAATCGAATTTTGAAGGAAAAAATAAAAAAGGATAAAAAAAGCAACATAAAAAAATCTGGGTCACCCAAATAAACCTCTCACCTAAATCATGAGATAGCGATAACCTAATTGACAAAAAAAAACCAAAGAAAATAAAAAAGCTCCTTTTTTCAAATGAACAACTTCAAAGGATGTAATCAGGAAAGAAAACAACATCAACTCGTGTAAACTTTTCATACCCAAGACCCTAGGTACTGACTAAACTAGAAGCATCGTTTCTGAAAAATGACTACTTTAAAACTTGGCTCAACCTAACAGGTTGACCCGTGACCCTTATCTTAGCTCGGGCCGAGTTTCAAAATAAATCGGAAGAGAATTGATTAAGTGTAATTAAGAAGATCAAAAACCCGGGTTGATCCATGTTTTGGTTAACCCAAGAAAAATCTAGTCAAAAAAGGGTCAAAACTTGTTGACTATTTTCCTTTCTTTTTATTTTCAAAATGGTATCATTTTGATTTTTTTTAATAAAATAAAAGGATTTGGTTTACTTAGGTTACTCGAGTTAACTCACTTGACTTGTGACCCGATAATTGTTCCAAATTGACTTCTAAGTGGGGCCTATAAACAATGGGAAAAACCTAGAAGACCAAATCCTAATAAATGAAATGTCGAATGATGAAATAAAAAAAAATTGAAGGGTAAATAAATAGCAATTAAGAAAATAAGGACCTCATTTGAAAAACAAATTGAGAGGACAAACAAAAAATTTGAATTGAAGGGAAAAATAAAAAAAATCAAATTAACAAATAAATACAAAACAAATAAAAGAAACAATGAATATCAATTTCCAATGAACTCAATGATGATAAATGAGATTTTTTAAAAAATAATTGAAGCTAACCCGGCCTAACCTTCAGAACTTGTGATATGGATTATGAGGCCATGTAACAACATAAAAGTCAAACCTGAAAAATAATAATATAAAATTCCTAACCAGCTAAAATAATTAGGGATAAACTTAAAAAAAATAATTAAAAAAGTGATTTAAAAAATGTAGATTTAAAAATAAAGAGAATCAAATTTGAAACAAAAATAAAACAAAACCAAATCATAAAGAATGAAATTGAAAAACAATTTTAATCAAGAAAAGGATAACAACAACTACAAATAACAATCAAAAGAATGAGGACCATATTTGATATTAAAATAAATTTCAAGGAATGAAATTTTTAAAAAAATTAATTCAATAAAGGACTCAAGACCAAATACATCACAATTAAAAGAACAAGTACCAAATCTAATATAAAAATCAAATGTAAAGGGATGAATTTGAAAGAAAAAAAACTTTATAAATGATTCAAGACCAAATACATTGTAATTAAAGAATAAGGATAAAATTTGATATAAAAATAAAGTGTGAAGGGATAAAATTGAAAAAACAAATTAACTCAATAAATGATTCGAGACCAAATAAATTGCAATAAAAAAAGGAGGACCTAATTTGACTTAACAAACAAACAGACAAACTTATTTTATTTTTTTTGCAATGGCCAGCACAGTTTTCTAAAAGGAGATAGGATAATGAGGGAGGGAGGGAAAACCCCTAACTGGAGCTCCTTTTGCGTGCCATCTCAGCGCACGCGCCTCGCCATCGTAATGAGGGTGGTGAGACGCATTGAACACTGCCTCGGAAGGTGGCTTTCGGTGTTGTTTGGATGCTACACACACCATCTGAAAGACACACGAATATATATATATATATATATAGACACATACACACGCACACACCTAATTACCATTGACCCCATTTGAGATTTACAACAAAATCATATGAAAAAGATGAAAACACCATTGCTTTCACGATTGTGAAGCTTTCTCCACTTTCTAAATAATAATGTTATCTATATGCAAACTCATCGAACTCTCATATCTTTTAAAGACACATTAACAAATTCCACGAGAAGGCACGTTAACAAAAACCACAAGAAAGTAAAATGACATGTATAAAATAGTAAGTGTTTTTTCCTCCTACTTTTGCTAACTAAGTCTTTAAAACATTATTATTTAAAATACCTGGGAGAGAAAATGATGAGGCATAATTATTAAAAAAAAAATCCTAGCTATTTGAGCGAAGCTCAAATAGTCTCACCCACACTGATTCTCATAGGTTATCCAACATCCTTGCCTTGGGTACACACCTCAATGTGTTTTTTTTTTTTAGTTTTGAGAAGTTAGAGTTGTATTACATACCGTTCATAAGCACACTTATTTTAAGTAACGTATCTCCAAACCACCCATTAGTACTCATGTCATACACCAAATTATTTGGGCAGAGTAGAAGCACTAACATCTTTATCAAAGACAAAACGAGTCACCATAACCAATGATGAACACCAATCTTCTCCAAGAATGGCACAACAAATATAACAACTAATGAATTAACTTTTCAAGTATTATTCATCATTATACCACTCTCCAAGAACTGAATTGGCATAGGACAAGGTATATAAATACCTTAGGTCACCAAGTAAATATTCAGATAATTCAGGTTCATTCAAGAACTACACACACCAATTCATTCAACTATCACACACTCCTTATGATCTTCATTTTATTTTCCTTTCATGTATAATATTTTTTTCTTCTATATTTATTGACTTGAGTATTTGAGGGTCTATTATTCTGATAGGAAACTTGTTTTGTAGGAACAACTAAGCTTAGAAATGGAGTCTATATTCAAGCCCACACACTTCAGCTAAAAACACAACTATGGAAAACCCAATCCAATCCTAAAGTTTTTATGACTTCATAGAGAGTATATACAATTGTGTTTTTGTATTATAATGCCAATTGTGTAAGTTTACATAGTATATTTAAGTTTTTATATCTACAAATACAAAATTAATTAACATAATCTCAAGCATCAATTGGTGATTTTGAAGTATTAATAAGATACTTCTAAAGATCAATTAGTAATTTTAAATATTATATATAAACTTATATCAAGTTACTAATGTTACAATATACTTTACATTAGTATAATCTATTTTTGACATGATAAGAGGTTATATTTAAATTGTGATTAAAAATTAAAATTTGAGTATTAAGGATGTGAGAAAGATATTGAAGCGTAAAATATTATAATGTTTGATATGTACGTAAAAATTATATGCATTGATGAGATTTAATTTATGTTAAATTAAAACTAACATTAAAAATAAAATAACAAATAATATATTATGGCTGGATTCGTTCATTCATTGGATATGTGTAAAACTAAGGAAAGATGAAAGTTGGATTCCAAGTATTAATGGCATAAACTTCATTTTTTTTCTTTTTTAAAAGATTTTGTTTCACTTCTTTCCTAATTTTTTTTAGATTAACATATTTAATAAAAATGGAAAGACAACATATGTGAAATTGTTTTTTGAAAAATAACATAGTTTGATACAAATCTCACTCAGATGTGGTATTTTAAAATATCATACTTGGAAAGTGCGGTATCTTAGTTTTAGGAGAGAGGAGAGATAAAAGAGTAGAGAAAATAAAAGAAAAAAAAATTAAATCTCAAAAACATATCGAAACTGTGATGATGACATCCTTAATACTCTTGGAAAAATCTCGATAAGATGAATCTAACAACATTAAAGAAGGTTACCAATGGTGACCAGAGTTGTCACATTTGCTATACAAAGGCAAGTGAGCAACTCACTATCTTTTATCACCATTAGTAACTTTTATTGGTATCGTTGGATTCGTCTAATCAAGATATTTTTTTTTATGATATTGGAGGTGTCATTATCAAAGCTTTAATATGACTCCAGGTCTCATTTATTTTTTCTTCTTTTTTTCTCTCTCTTTTCTAAAATTAAAATGCCACACTTTCTAAATATGGTATTTTAAATATTACACTTGATTTTTATGAAATTATGTTATTTTTTATTTATTTTTTCTCTGATGCTAATTTGCCATTACTTTTTTTAGAACCATGTTGAAAAGGAAAAATACCCCCCACTCTCACATTTTAACTAATGACCTCTATTTAGAGGTTAACTGCCAGGTAAATGTCGACCTCTTAACTTTTCTCATTTCTAAAAAGTTATCAAATAAAATCAATAAGGGGTTAAATATTTTCTTTAAATTAAATCCAAAAACAACTCAAGGAATTCTCAATAGTATGTACAAATTCTGAAGTTGCTGAGGTGGACCAAAAGAGGTTGAAATAGTGGCAATAATGGCGGTGCATGCAAGCCACATACTGGAGAGGGCTGTCATAGTTGGCGCAGCGTTTCACCTGTCATGTAAGGCTGGGAGGCACGTGGACTAGCCCGTTAGGTGCGCCTCTTCCCCCTTTTCATTCCTATATTGGTGGTGTTACCCACCACCACTTATGGAGGGAAATTAAAGTAGCTAAAGTTTTGGTCTTTGTGTTTCTCTCTCTACTATTTTTTTTTTCCATATCTGCTCATACAAAGGTCATTAGTTACATTGCTTATATGATTATGTAGTACTCATCAAGAAGAGAAAAATAATGGTGGCGGTGCCTTGTTTAGAGGTCAAAAGAGAGATACATAAAGGAGAGAAGTTTCAGTGGCAGTTTTTCTCTCTCCTTGATTTCTAATGATGCAAAAAACTTCAATTGATGGAGGGGTTTTGTATGAGGTTTAGAGACAAAGAGAATGGTGGTTGTCTTTTCAAAAATAGAGGTTGAAAGAGAAATCAATGAGAAAATTTTTGATGGAGAGAGGTTGTTTGGTTGTCGACAATGCTACTGTTTTGTTGTGGGCTTCAACAATGGTGGTTGCGGATGGTGCTAGTGTGGAGGGAGGATATGATGGCTAGGGTTTACTTGGCTCTTCTTCTTCTTCTTTTTGAAGAAAGGTGAGAAAAGATGAATAATGTTCTTTCTCCCTCTCCCTCTCTCTTTCTAGTTTTTATGCACAAACCATCTCTCCCTCTTCGGGGGTTAATTTTTTTTTCAATGATGGCTAAGGTTTCTCTTCTTTTTCCCTTCTCATTTTCTCCCAATTACTTGTTGAGCAAGTAATCAAATCACTTTAGTCCCTCTTTTCTTGTTTTGTGTTTTAGTCATCGCTTCTTTTTTAATTTAATTTTTAATTTTTTAATTTTTCTTTTTTTTTAGAAAATATGTCAATAAAAAAAATAAAGGGAGGGGGGGTAAATGGTTGAAATGCATCAAAAACACATTTTCTCATGATCTTTTATATATATAACCACACTGTAATTAAAAGATTCTCTGTGGATACTGAGAAAAAGGCTTTTACAACATATACATTTTTCTACTTCTAAAAATCTTAGAAACGAATTAAATTAAACTCACTATATAAGGCAGCTTCTAGTTTTAAATTAAACGGATTAAATCTTAGAAGTGGAAAGATGATTCGTCTCTATTATTAACCATTTAGAAGCAAAAGGTGTTGTCAATTTTATAGTTTTTGATGAAAAATTAAAATATTGTCACTTGAAATCTTATATATGTGATCATTTGAGAACCTAAATCGTATATTTAATTGAACTTAACGAACTAAAAAATCAAATATAAAATTAAAACAAAGTTAATGATTGAATTTGAAATATATTAATCCTACGTGTGTAATTGAAAAATAAAATTCCAAAATAAATTGATAGAAACTCGTATACTTTTATAAGGTAAAGGGAAATTTAATATTTTTTAAACTCTCAACTTACCCCTAAGTAGGGCACGACTTCATTTTTTATTTTTGGTACTGTAAGGGATCTGTTGCTCATGCTCCATGAATTACGAACAATTCGAGTCAATGTGACAATGGTTTTCGTCCTCTCGTTTTAACTGTAGGTTAGGCTTTCACTTTCTACTTGATTGTGAAGGTGATATCACTAAACAGATAGAAGTGGTGATCAAGAGTTAAAGACCACTTCTCATCGGCAGTTCAGCTCATCGAGAATTGAACATTGGTTGGAAAAGATGATACACCAGTGACAGCACACCTTAATTTTTGTGGGGACAAGAAAGTGTTACAAGATTATACGATGCAAGATTGCAGAATCCTTGTAAGACCCTACATGTATATAGCTAGTTCTTGTCAGAAGGAGCCTCTGCTATGCATTTTATGGGGCAGCACTATGACCCTTACGAATGCTTGTGAATCGATCTTTTTTATGGATGGTCAGCTTTACGCGTTCTATTAATTCGTTTCCAGCTAGTTCATTTCTATCATATCTCACCAAAAAATCCTTGCTTTGCGACTTGAGATGATATCTTAAGACTTCATTCCAGATTCTATCAAATTAGTGATCATGCTAACCCAAAACAAAAACAAGAAGATGATCATATGTTAACCAAGTAGTTGCATGCGAGTGACAGTACTGTACTTATATTTTTACTTAAGAGGGAGGCTCTCATTCATTGGCAATGCCTACTGGTGTAGGGAGATTCCAAAAATCAAACACATACCCAATTTACGTGGTTCGGCAACTTATCTACTTCATGAAGCTACTAGTTTGTATTAATCAATCAAAGAAACAATACAAACAAAGAGGAGGAGAAAAATCTTCTTAACTCAACTCTACTCACTCAAGCTCTCTCTATTCTTCTGCTTTCGTTCTCTGTATTCTCTACACAACTCCTCAATTCTTCAATATGTCTAATTATAGACAGAGCAGGGGGCAAGAAATCATGGCCATCATGAACTCCTACCTTGTGCTAGTGGGATGAGTTGTTCCCACCATGTGCTTCCACTTTATGCCAAGTGGGAGATGAATTGTTCCCACTAGCATAAAGTGGAGGTGGGGCATTGTTTGTCTCCACTTAACAATTTCTCACTTGGAGACAACAATGAAATTATCTTTCATCCTTGAAGACCAACTGAAGTTTTACACAACTTCAGTTTATCAAGCGTAACTCCTTTGGTTAACATGTCAGCTGGATTCTTGCTTCCACAGACCTTTTCTAGCATTAGTTGCTCATCGTCCAGTAATTGTCGGATGAAGTGATATTTGATCTGAATATGTTTAGTCCTGGAGTGAAATGCTGGATTCTTGGCAAGGAAGATTGCACTCTAACTGTTGATATACAAAATACCCTTTCCATTCATCTTGCCCAATTCTTTCAAGAAACTCTGCAACCATACGATCTCCTTTGCAGATTCTGAGACTGCAACATATTCAGCTTCTGTTGTTAAAAGAACGACGATTTTTTATAAGGTAGAACTCCAGGAAACAGCAGTACCTCCTGAGTATATACATATCTTGTAGTGTTCTTTTTGCTATCAACAACTCTTGCTAGATCAGCGTTTACAAAACCTTCAAGTTTCAAACCACCAGCTGTGAAGGTAAGACAAGTCTCTGAGGAACCTTTTAAGTACCTCATGATCCATTTTACCGCCTCCCAATGATGCTTTCCAGGATTGCTCATCTATCGGCTTACAACTCCCACTGCATGGGCAATGTCTAGTTTGGTACAGACCATAGCATACATCAAAGAACCGATAGCTGAGGCGTATGGAATCTTATCCATGTATCCACATTCTTACTCAGTTTTTAGTGACTGGTTTTTACTGAGCTTGAAATGATTCCCCAAAGGTGTACTTACTGGTTTAGCATTATCCATACTAAACCTGCTGAGAACCTTCTTGACATACTCTGTTTGTGAAAGCTTTAGTATGCCTTTGTCTTTATCTCTGATGATTCTCATGCCAAGTATTTGTTTAGCAGCTCCCAGATCCTTCATTTCAAACTGTTTTGACAATTGTTGTTTCAGCTTGTCAATCTCCTCAATGCTGGATCCTGCAATCAACATATCATCCACATATAATAGTAGAATGATGTAGGAGTTATCAAAATATTTGACATAACAACAATGATCAGCCTGGCATCTTGTGTATCCCGAACTACACATGAAGTTGTCAAACTTCTTGTACCACTGTCTTGGAGTTTGCTTCAAACCGTATAGGTTTTTCTTTAGCTTGCAGACTTGGTTCTCCTTTCCTTGTATTGCAAACCCCTCTGGTTGTTGTATGTAAATATCTTCCTCCAATTCACCATGAAGAAATGTTGTTTTTACATCTAATTGTTCAAGATGTAAATTTTTTACTGCTACTATCCCCAGAACAACTCTGATTGTTGTGAGCTTCACAACTGGAGAAAATATCTCAGAGTAGTCAATCCCTTCCTTTTGTTGAAACCCTTTTTACAACAAGTCTTGCCTTGAACCGTTTGCTTCCGTCATGCTCAGTCTTTACTCTATAAACCCACTTGTTTTGCAAAGCCTTCTTTCCTTCAGGTAGTGTGGTTAGCTCCCAGGTCTTGTTCTTCAGCAATGAACTCATCTCATCCTTCATGGCCAACTCCCACTTGCTTGAGTTTCCATCTTGTAAGGATTCTTCATAACTTAGCGGCTCACCACCATCTATTAGTAAAATATAATTCAGTAGAAGTGTGAACCGTTGTGGGGGCTTTATAGTCCTTGAAGACCTGCGAACATAAACAATTGGTTCACTTGGCTCCACATCTTCTTGTGTAGTAATGGGTACAGATGTGTTTGAATCTTCTTGTAAAGACTCTTGAGTTTTGTTCTGCTCGGTAACATCGGGAAACCCTTCTAATCTTATGAATTCATATTTTTGTGGACTTGTATCTGAATCAGCCATATCTGTTTATACACCTGATCTGTCTTTGTACATAACTTTCTCATTGAAGATCATGTTCCTGCTTCTGATAATCTTTCTGTTCTGATCATCCCAGAACCGAAACCCAAATTCTTCATCTCCATAGCTAATGAAGAAACATTTCTTAGATTTAACATCTAACTTGTTGCGAGCATCAGAATTATAAACATAGGAAACACACCCAAAGATCTTTAGATGGGAGAGTTGTACGTCTTTTCCTCTCCATACTTCCTCGGGTAATCTGAATTCCAAAGGAACTGATGAGTTGATCAAGTAAACTGCAATGTGAACTGCACCGGCCCAAAATGTTTGAGGTAACCCTGAATGCAACCTCATGCTTCTAGCTCGTTCATTGATGGTCCTGTTCATCCGTTCAGCAGTGCCATTCTGTTGCGGTGTGCCTGGAACGGTCTTTTCCATTCTGATACCATTAACAACACAATACTATTTGAAACCTCCATCAATGTATTCTCATCCATTATCAGATCTCAAGCATTTCAATTTCAAACCTGATTCGGTCTCAACCATAACCTTCCACTTCTTGAATGTTTCAAACACATCAGATTTATTTTTCAGAAAGTAGACCCATACCTTTCTGCTGAAATCATCAATGAAAGTCACATAATACCGAGAACCTCCAAGAGATGCTACTGGAGACGGTCCCCATAAATTTGTGTGCACCAATTCTAGCTTTCTTGGTCTTAAGGTCCTACCAACCTTTAAGAAACTGATCTTCTTCTGTTTTCCAAGAACACAGCTTTCACAAATGTTTAGATCAATATTTTTAAGCTCTGGCAACTTTCCCTTCGACTGAAGTATCTTCATCCTCTTTTGACTCATATGGCCGAGTCTACAGTGCCATAGCTATGCTTGATTTTCTGCTTCAGTAGAGGCAATAATGTCTGCAAATCTTGTGGTCATATACAGGGTGCCGGTTTTCTTTCCACGAGCCAAAACCATTGCTCCCTTTGATACCTTCCACATACCTCCAGAAAAAAGGATTGAATGACCACTATCATCAAGTTATCCGACTGAGATCAACTTCTTCTTTAGTCCAGGAACATGCCTTACATTTTGCAAGTTCCATATAGATCCATTCATTGTCTTGATTTGCACATCTTCTACACCCACAATATCCATTGGTTGTCCATCAACCAGATAGACTACACCGTGATCTCCAGCAACATAGTTTTGCATCATCTCAGGTGTGGTGTACAGTGGAATGAAGCACCAAAATCAAGAATCCAATCATCAATTGGACTTTGTACAGCAAGAATTAAAGCATCTTGTACCTTATCTGTAGTAACGTTTGCAGAGTCAGCTTTAGGTTTTTTCGGTTTTGTGCAATTCCTCATGAAATGACCAGGTTTGCCACAATTCCAACATTCAACCTGCTTTCTAGGTTCCAACTTGCTTTTACTTCTGTATCTTGATTTTGATCTGCCTCTGGATAAACCTCTATCCTGTCTCCTCCCTCGAGTGTTGATGTTGAGAGCTGATCCTGAACTTGAACTTTCACTTGAGTCTTTTCTTCGTACTTCTTCAACCAAAATCAAGTCTCGGATGTCATCATATTTCAGTTTGGATTTTCCAGCTGAGTTACTCACTGTTGTCCTCATACCTTCCCAACTGCTTGGAAGTGAAGCTAGCAAAATGAGTGCACAAATCTCATCATCAAACTCAATCTCAACAGATGACAATTGATTTATGATAGTATTAAAGTTATTGAGATGTTGTGTGACAGAGGTGCCTACTGTCATCTTCAAGTTGAACAACTTCTTCATCAAGTGCACTTTATTGTTTGCCGATGGCTTCTTATACATCCCAGACAAGGCTTCCATTAGTCTTGCAGTGGATCTTTCTTTTGTAACATTGTGAGCAACTCTTCTTGATAAGGATAACTGGATAATACCCAAAACTTGTCTACCAAGAAGTAGCCAATCTTCTTCTTGCATATTCTCTGGTTTGCTCCCCAGTAGAGAAAGATGAAGTTTCTTCCCATATAGATAGTCTTTAATTTGCATTTTTCAATTCCAGCAGCCTTTATTTCATCTGCCATTTTTAATACATCTCGGATTTGAATCTATCAAATCTGACTTTACAGATGTGTCCGGAATGGCCAAAAATATTGGAAACGACACTAAGATCACCTAAATCGGACTTCGGATGACTCAGATCTTATCAATCAAAGTTTTGGGTCAACAGACGGTGCAGATGAAGCCGCGTGTCAGGCCAAAATAATGTCTACGAAGCACTGAATCATAACCCAAAGTGATGATGTTTTTAGATAACGTGGCATCCGCGTAATCAATATGGGCCCACCTTTGATGACGTGGCAAATACACACGTAATTATTGTTGATGGGTCAGTGCTGACGTGTCTTGCTGACTGGACTGATGACTGTGCAGAATTGCTGGCGTGGCTGATAACTTGGCAGGTCAACCCGGTTCAGTTGCAGGAATTCGGGCGAAAAAGACGCGTGGGGCGCATGGTGCGCGTCGGGGCACGTAGGCAGTGCTGTCGTCGGCGCGTGTGGGCACGTGGGGGCATGCAGGACGTTCATTTTTCACCGGGTTTTCACCAGTGGATTTCGCTTGTCTTCCTCTACACGATGGTATGTTCAGAAACACGTTTGGAGAACTTTGATTTCTGGATTTGGATCAAACACCCTCTTTTTCAAGAACAAGCTCTGATACCAGTTGTAGGGAGATTCCAGAAATCAAATACACACACAATTTATGTGGTTCGGCAACTTGTCTACTCCACGAAGCCACTGGTTTGTATTAATCAATCAAAGAAACAATACAAACAAAGAAGAGGAGAAAACTCTTCTCAACTCAACTCTACTCACTCAAACTCTCTCTATTCTTCTGCTCTCATTCTCTATATTCTCTACACAACTCATCAGCTCTTCAATATGTCTAATTATAGACAAAGCAGGGGGCAAGAAATCATGGCCATCATAAACTCCTACCTTGTGCTAGTGGGATAAGTTGTTCCCACCATGTAATTCCACTTTATATCAAGTGAAAAATGAGTTGTTCCCACTAGTATAAAATAGAGATGGGGCATTGTTTGTCTCCACTTAACAACAACTGGCTATCAGTTTGTGATTATACAGGGGCATGTGTCTTGAACCAAATTCCGCAGTTCAAGTGATTTGTGTCCATACGTGAGCACAGGAAGTTCAATATTCCAGGGCCCTCTTCCCCCTGTCTTTTCAATGATGGCTAAAATGATTGTCTGTAAAGCGGATGATAATTGCTAACACCGTAAGGGTTCACGCGCGGGTGCGACCATAACAAGACAGGACTTGATTTCGTGAGCTTAGCGTATGGGCTCAGTTCAAAGGCATGCATGATCATCATCTGTAAAGACACCGATCACCATTTGATGTGAATTGCACAGGTTATCATAGCCCCCACCACCAATAATTCCGGTCTCCTAACCGCTTCTTGCAGAACCCACAAATAAAGCTGTGATAAGGTTGTCTTGTTCCTAGTTCTTGGTGGTGAAAAAGAACGAAAGGCAAACAATTTTGTTGCATCCGTACCTTCAGAAACCAAATTGGCATTGACATTATGTATTTAAAATACCGAGTATTGGATAAATAGAATGGTGAATGAGGAATTAGGCATTATCCTGTCTTCGTTGATTATATTTAAAATGAATCTAAAGAGCACAATCAATGGTGGATTTTGTAGGATCATGCTAACTTAACCCAGGTGTACTTACAAAGATACAGAAGAATGAATCTCGAAACCCAACAAAAAGTTTTAAGAAATGATAATTTATGAAAATAAAGTCATATGGATGAAAACAAGAACTATATATATATATTATTCTTTTATTATTCCAAGTAGCTAACATTCTTATGTTGAATTTGAGGATGTCGTTCTAACTTCGTTAACATTCAGCCACTAACCACTTCTCATCAAAGGTTGGAATTGTTCTGACTGGGATCCTATACTGCGTACTTTTTATGCCAATTGGATTCTTAAATATAATGTGGTTAGTTGACTATTAGTAAACCCCATCTTAGATTGGGTGAGGATTGCTTCCTCTGTTGTTTCAAAAACCTAAAAAAAAAAAAAATCTCCATCTTCTGGATACAGTAATGGAAATGGTGTGGTTTGTGGCTTTGAAACAAAAGGGAAATTATGGCTATCCAACTCCATTCTTACACCACCAAAACAACAGCTTTTCAACCAAATTTACAGTCGTTGCTTCAAATCTCTTTCAGGTATCTCCAATCCAACTATTTTTATTTTGCATTCAAATGTGTCTATTTGGGAGGGAGAGAGAGAGAGCTCGATGTGCGGTGGAGAGAATAGGGGTTGTGGGTTTTGACGGAGACAGATTGTGGTGGCAATGGCTGTTATGGGTTGACGCTACTAAAGTGAATATTAAATTCTACTCTCTAGGTTTCTATTGATGTGATGGTCTTGTACAAACGAATCAACGGAAGATCAGTGCAAAGGCTTTGGTGAGGAGGTGGATATTTTCAATTTTTTTTTTATATAATAAAGAGAAAATAAATTGTTGAGATATTTTTTATATCATATAAAAATTAGGTGATGATAATATTTTTTTCATTTCAAGTTGGGTGGAATTTTTTTATTAAAACATGTTTGTTTTAGCGTTTCAAAAATGCTTTAAAAAAATTGAAATTTTTTTAATTTTTTCTTGAATTCAGATTAATATTTTTTTTTATGTTTGTGTATTATTTTGATGTGATGATATAAAAAAATCAATGCTAAAAAATAAAAAAAATATTATCTCAATATATTTTTAAAACAATATTTAAAAAAATAGTACTGTAAATATAAACTCATTATACTGTGGACCACACTATAGATACAGAGTGCTTGCACTATGGACGACACTGTAACACCCGTTGGGCGTTCTCTTTTCTGTTAATTAGTCAAAAAGTATTGCTTCGAGCTAGATCCACTGATCTTAGGTCTGGCTTGGCAGCCAAACCAAACGTTATTCGATATGGTTTTGAGCCACACCCACCGATCTTGGGTTTTGCAGGGCAGCCAGATCCAACACTATTAGGTTCTGCTGGGCCACCAGATATTATAAATTTTATTTTTTGCCTTTTAGATTTTTTTTCTTTTCTTTTAATTAATTTTTTTTCATACGGTAAAGAGGGAATAAATTGATGTGACTTTTTTTTATATTATACAAAAGTTGGGTGATGATAATTTTTTTTATCATTTCAAGCTGGGTTGAATTTTCTTATTAAAGCATGTTTGTTTTTGCATTTCAAAAATACTTTTTAAAAAAGTTGAAAATTTTTTATTTTTTTCTTTACTTCAAATTAATATTTTTTTGATATTTTTGTTTTATTTTGATGTGATGATATAAAAAATAAATTTTAAAAATAAAAAAATATATATTATCTAAATATATTTTTAAAGAAAAATATTTTAAAAATAACCTTTACGTAAGAATATAATAGCTCAATAAATTTTTTTTTCTAATGTATAAATGCTTGAGTTAAGTTAAAAGCATGGAATGTATTGGCATTATCATCATTTTCAAATAAAATATTTTTTACAGTAGTACCATGAATAGCACATAACAAGGCAGCACTCAATACACCAGCAACTAATTTCTTTCCCTTTGATTTTTTTTCCTTTTAAGATATTTCCAATTTTATTTTTTTCCTCCTTAAATTTTTTTTCTTTTCTCTTATTGAATTTTTATTTCAAACTATAAAGAAAAAACAAATTGATATGATTTTTTTTTATATTGTACAAAAGTTGGATGATGATAATTTTTTGTCATTTGAGGTTGAGTGTAATTTGCTTATTAAAACATGTTTGTTTTTGTGTTTCAAAAATACTTTTAAATAAAATTAAATTATTTTTATTTTTTTCTTTACTTCAAATTAATATTTTTGATGTTTTTCTTTTATTTTGATGTGATGATATAAAAAATTAATTGTAAAAATAAAAAAAATATTATCTCAATATATTTTTTAAAGTAAAATATTTTAAAAAATAACATTTACGTAATAATATAATAGCTAGCATATTGGTCCGCGCTCCTCAGCGAGTCAATAATAATTTTTTTTTCTAATGTAAAAATGCTTGAGTTGGGTTAAAAATACAGAATGTTTTCACCATCTTCAAATAAAGTATTTTCTACAGTAGTACCATGAATAGCGTATAATAAAGTAGTGTCCAATACACTAATGACTAATTTCTTTCCCTTTAATTTTTTTCCATTTAAAATATTTTTAATTTTATTTTTTTCCTCCTTCAATTTTCTTTTCTTTTCTCTTATTGATTTTTTTTTCATTTTGTTAAGAGAAAATAAATTTATGTGACTTTTTTTATATTGTATAAAAGTTGGGCGATGATAAGTTTTTGTCATTTTCAGGTTTGGTTGAATTTTCTTATTAAAACATGTTTTTTTTTAGTTTCAAAAATGTGTTTAAAAATTTTGAATTTTATTTTATTTTATTTTTTCTTTACTTCCATTAATGTTTTTTTTATGTTTTTGTTTTATTTTGATGTGATGATATAAAAATTAAATTTTAGAAAATAAAAAAATATTATCTCAATATATTTTTAAAATAACTTTTACGTAATAATATAATAGCTAACATATTGGCCTGCGCTTTTTAGCGGATCAATAACAATTTTTTTTCTAATATAAAAATGCTTGAGTTGAGTTAAAAACATGAAATGTATATTCACGATTACCATCTTCAAATAAAGTATTTTCTATAGCAGTACCATGAATAACGCATAACATAGCAGCGCCCAATACACCGACAACTGATCTCTTTCTTTGTAAATTTTTTTTCCTTTAAAGATATTTCCAAAAAAAAATTCCTCTTTAAATTTTTTTTCTTCTCTTATTAATTTTTTTCATGCTCTAAAGAGGAAATAAATTGATGTGACTTTTTTTATATTATACAAAAGTTGGGTGATAATATTTTTTTTCATTAGGTTGCGTTGATTTTTCTTATTAAAGCATGTTTATTTTTGCGTTTCAAAAATACTTTTAAAAAAATTAAATTTTTTTTTTAATTTTTTCTTTACTTCAAATTAATATTTTTGATGTTTTTTTATTATTTTGAAGTGATGATATAAAAAATCAATTTTAAAAAATAACATTTACGTAAGAATATAATAGCTAGCATATTGGCTCGCGCTTCTCAGCAGGTCAATAACAATTTTTTTTTCTAATGTAAAAATGATTGAGTTGGATTAAAAACATGGAATGTATTTGCACCATCACCATCTTCATATAAAATATTTTCTACAGTAGCACCATTAATAATGCTTAACAGAGCAGCGCCCAATACACCGATAACTAATCTTTTTCCCTTTAAAATTTTTTCCTTTTAAAATATTTTGAATTTTTATTTTTTTCTCTTAAAATTTGTTTTTCTCTCTTATCGAATTTTTTTTTGTACTATAAAGAGAAAATAAATTAACGTGATTTTTTTTATTGTGCAAAAGTTGGGTGATGATATTTTTTTTTATCTTTTCAGGTTGGGTTGAATTTCCTTATTAAAGCATGTTTGTTTTGGAGCTTCAAAAATGCTTTGAAAAAAAATTAAATTTTTTTATTTTCTTTACTTCAAATTAATATTTTTTTATATTTTTGTTTTATTTTGATGTGATGATATAAAAAAATTAATTTTAAAAAATAAAAAATATTATCTCAATATATTTTTAAAGAAAATATTTTAAAAATAACATTTACGTAATAATATAATAGCTAGCATACTAACCCGCGCTCTTTAACAGGTTAATAACAATTTTTTTCTAATGTAAAAATGCTTGTGTTGGGTTAAAAGCAATATATTTGCACCATAACTATCTTCAAATAATGTATTTTTTTTACAATAGCACTATGAATAATGCATAACAGAGCAGCACCCAATATACTTTTAATTAATTTTTTTTTTAATTTTTTTCTTTGAAGATATTTCTAATTTTATTTGTTTTCTTTTAATTTTTTTTCTTATTGAATTTTTTTATACAGTACAGAAAAAATAAATTGATATAACGTTTTTTATATTATATAAAAATTAATTTTTGATAACATAAAAAAATAATACTAAGGTAATGATATAGTTTTTAAAAAAGCAAGAAAATTTTGGAACCTCGGATATTCGTTCGAATAAGTTAAATAAACTTGATTAATTTTTAAAAAATTAAAAACATTAAAAAATAAATGCTTTCTCAATTTTATAAAACAATACCATGTAAAAAAATATTATTATATTGTACAGCAATTCATCATGAGTCTCGGTGCAGTACAATGTACTGATGCCTATGAGTTGTCTTTATAATTATAATTCGTGTGGTCAATTCAGAATCCCCTCTCCACACCGAACGAGCCGTCAACCAAACATAATTTTGCATGTGAAAGCCTTTTTATGCATGGTCCAATTATCTCTCAAAAGGCCCAGCCCATTTCCAGCTCTCACCTTCTGGCGCATCTTATCTGACTTAACTTCCTTTACATGCTAACAGTAACCATAACTTCCGCGCAAGTTAGCGCTACACAAATGAATGACTGGCTAACATACGCTGATTTGTTTTCGCGGCCCACTCCTCACTTTGGCCGTTGATTCAGGAACTGAAAATATCTGTCGGTCACAACGGATTGATCAGACCAAATTCCCAAGAACCATTAAAGGAATCCAATGGCTGAAAATCAACAAAGTGACTCGGTAACCGGTGCCTTTCACTGCGCACGATAGCTTGTGGATTCAATTTAACCTATCGTCTTCCAGGTGTGCGCATTAACTCTCTCCAGTTGAAGCTACCCGCCTGTTCAAAAGCAGGCACATCGTCTCTCCAGAACTCAAATATTTAATTCAATTCAATTTGATAGGTATGAAATCTTCTTTTTCTGTTTTCTCGAGATTTCAATTTCATGCATTTTATTAGTTTTGCGTGTGATCACTATGATTGTATTGTTTAACTTTGATGATTTTGTTCAAATTTGGATTGGATCATGCATGGGAATCGAAACCTGTGGTTAAAGTGGACGTGTGTAAAAGATTGGTAGAATTTTAGGGTTTTTTTAATGAGTAGTGGAGGTCTGCACTGTAGAATTTGGTGAAAAATTGTTTAGAAATGACATTTCCGTGTTGATGGCAATGAAAATGAGAATGTGTTTTGAAGTTTGCTGCACTATGAAATTTGCTTAAGCAGAAGCATAAAAAAAAATTATGTTGTTTGAGCTTGCCAATCAACTTGTAATGATGCATTTGCATTAACTTAATGCATGAGATGGAAGTGGTTGCATTTCATATATGCTGTTGGTCGCTCATTAAATTCTTCGACAAATCTAGGAGAACATGCATTTGTATTCTCGATGTAGCCCTCAGCTAATGTTGGAGATTCCTGCCTCGAAAAACTCATGATATTGGTTTATAACATCATGAGTATTAGTATTATTTCGTATAGAATAGTCGAAAAATATGTTGGGTTTAATGGTTCGAAAATGCACATTTTCTTAATGTAAAACAACCGATGAGAATAGCTCTTGTTAGGTAGGAACATTTTTCAGCGTCAAAAGTATTAAAAAAAGTTATTTTCATCTTTCCAAAATGAGGAAATAAGAGAAAAATATTGCAAACACTAAAAAAAAAAGGGTATAAAAATTCATTTCTATTAAATGTATGAAAAGAAAATGTTTTAATTCTTAAAGTTGTAAAAATTCTGTGCAGGTCTCTTGTATCGACGATATCATTTATCTACTATGGAAATAATGTCCGGATTAACAGATGTAGTGAAAGAAACTTCTGAAAGTGGCATGGATTCATGCCCAGATGATATTGGAACTGTGGAGGAAGTGCCAGAGGACACAATTTTGTCACGGCAAACTTCTGTTAACCTTGTCCCTTTTATTGGCCAGAGATTTGTTTCCCAAGATGCTGCATATGAATTTTATTGCAGTTTTGCAAAGCAATGTGGCTTTTCAATCAGACGCCACCGCACTCGAGGAAAAGATGGTGTAGGTAGGGGAATCACAAGAAGGGATTTCACATGCCATCGTGGTGGCTATCCTCAGATAAAAGCTTCGGATGATGGAAAGCTGCAAAGAAATCGAAAATCTTCTCGATGTGGATGCCAAGCATACATGCGAATAGTTAAAAGAGCTGATTTTGATGTTCCTGAATGGCGTATAACTGGTTTTAGCAACATCCACAACCATGAACTTCTGAAATCAAATGAAGTACAGTTACTTCCTGCTTATTGCACCATGTCTGCAGATGAAAAAAGTCGGATTTGCATGTATGCAAAAGCTGGCATGTCAGTTCGACAAATGTTGAGGTTAATGGAACTAGAGAAGGGTGTTAAACTTGGCTGTTTACCATTCACAGAAATAGATGTCAGAAACCTGTTACAATCTTTTAGGAATGTTAATCGAGATAATGATGCTATTGACCTTCTTGAAATGTGCAAATACAAGAAGGACAATGATCCCAACTTCAAGTACAACTTCCACATTGATGCAAATAAACGCTTGGAGCAAATTGCTTGGTCATATGCTTCATCTATTCAATCATATGAGGCCTTTGGAGATTCCATAATTTTTGACACAACACACCGTTTGGATACCTATGACATGATTCTAGGGATTTGGATTGGGGTGGACAATCATGGAACTAATTGTTTCTTTGGTTGTGTGCTTATGCGGGATGAAAATACAGAGTCTTTTTCCTGGGCATTGAAGGTAAGGAGCTGTGTAGCATTGCTTTAGGTGTGGGATCTTTTGCAATGTTGTTGTAACTTTCATGCATGGGACATCATTATAATCATTCAAACCAATCCAATCCTCTTTTTGTTCGACCATAGCTCTCATGCATTCAGCCTGAGGTCAAGTAAGCTACGTAGTGATGAAGGGTTGTGTGAAAGCTACAGGTACATGAATTTAGTAATAAATCTTGCCTAACAAGTAACACCTGCAAACACATTTTCCTTTAATCCTTTATGACCTCATTCAAAAAATTCAATTTATTTCGTTTCATAAATGAGTTAATTGCCATTCGTTTCCAATGTAATATGCATCTAGTACATTGTAAATCCCTGCTACATGAGCCGCACAAGACAGTTTTTTATTGCCCTTTCTCTCACTTCTTCAGGATTGTTTTCTTATGCTTTTTTTTTTCAATCTAAAAACCACTGTCTTGTTTCTTTTTCTCCTAAGTCTGGATATCATCTTTAGAATAATTGATAGCAAGTACATTTAATTTTTTTTCCACAACAGAGTTCAATTAGGATTTTCTTGCATTTATTTTCTTTGATCCATCCTCTTGAAGACAATACCATTGCCTCATGCATCCAACTTTTGTATGCCATCTTAAAGACCAACAGTTTCACTATACAACTCAAGAAAGCTTCAGTCCCAACTATTGAAATTTGGTTATGCATTTTTTCTTGAAGCATTTGAATATGTCTCATAACCATTTCTTAGCTTTTTCCTCCTTCAAATTTTTATGACAGACGTTCTTGGAGTTCATGGATGGAAAGGCCCCAGAAACTATATTAACTGATCAAAATATGTGGCTTAAAGAAGCCATTTCTGTTGAAATGCCAGGGACCAAGCATGCCTTTTGCATATGGCATATCATTGCAAAGTTCTCTGATTGGTTTTCTGTTCCTCTTGGATCACAATATGATAAATGGAAGGCTGAATTCCACCGGCTCTATGGTTTGCAGTCAGTGGAGGATTTTGAAATTGGATGGAGAAACATGGTTGATGCATATGGAATGCATGGAAATAAGCACATCATCAGTTTATTTGCATTGCGCACGTTTTGGGCACTGCCATACTTGAGGTGCTACTTTTTTGCTGGAATGACCAGTACATTTCAGTCAGAGTCCATAAATGCTTATATCCAGCGGGTTTTGAATGCTCAGTCTCTTGATAACTTTGTGGAGCAGGTAGGAGATGTACAACCTTTTCTCTTATACTCATGCTTAATGTTGTCATATTTTCTTATTTTAACCTTCTCTTTTCAGGTAGCTGCTGCTGTTGAATTCAAGGAACCAGGACCAAGACAAAAGATGCAAAGAAAGGTTCATAAAATCTCCCTTAAAATGGGATCTCCAATTGAATCTCATGCTGCAACTGTTCTAACACCTTATGCCTTTAATAAACTACAAGAAGAGCTTGTGTTGGCTCCACAATATGCATCACTAATGGTGGATGAGAGTTATTTCATCGTGAGAATCCATACTGATATGGATGGAGGGTGCAAAGTTATTTGGATTCCTCATGATGAATTCATTAGCTGTAGCTGCCATTTGTTTGAGTTTTCAGGAATTCTTTGTAGACATGTTCTCCGTGTTCTATCAACTAACAACTGCTTTCACATTCCGGATCGATATCTACCTGTTCGTTGGCGTGATGTCAGTACTTCTTTGACCAAGCCCTTCCAGACTTTTACTTCAGAAGAACATGCAGAAAAGGTTCAGTTATTACAGTCCATGGTTTCAACACTTCTTACAGAATCAATAGAGACAGAAGAACGTCTTGATGTTGCTTGTGATCAAGTTGCTGAGGTGTTATCTCGTATCAAGGAATTTCCTAGGCTAGGACATGGTTGTAATGATATTGGCTATAATAGTCCATCTGACTCGTTGATACTTCCAGAGGTTGAAGATTCTGATGGATTTGTCCATAGTTTTGCTGATGGAAATTCTCATGAACCTTTAACTTTGGGAAAGATGAAAGAGAGAAGACTAAGAGACGGCATTAATATCTTCAGGAAACGTAGGCGTTGCTCTGTGCCTTGCTGTGGACAGTATGGACATGATGCAACTGATTGTCCAATGATGGAAGGTGGTGATTTGAATGGAGATGGACTAGGATTTCTGTAGGAGTTTCTGGAGATTGATAGATGCGTGAAGTAATAGTAGTAGGCAGCCCTATGCTCTCAGATTAACACCAGCTGTTTATAATTTTTCCAGCAAATTTTGTTCCGCTTCTTCTGTATAGAGATCTAGTAAGCATTCTATCATATATTAGAAAAATCGAGAAGCTTATTATTGTCATATCATGCAAGCTGAATGATCATATTCCTAATCTCTGATAGAGTTGAGCACAGAATTACCCTCCTCTTTTGCATTAGATGCCAACCTGTTGTTGCATATGATGTCATTTGTGGAGAAAAAAAAATTTGGACTCCATATTTGGAGCAAACTAAATGTTTCAATTAGATTGATAGTTTTATATATATATATATATATATATATATATATATATATATATATATATATATATCCATTTCTAGTAGTTGTTGCTGATGGTTTTTTATGGTTGCCAAGCGTAGTTCCGTTTATTTGAGCTAGTAAAATAGTATTCATCCTACTCTGGAATGAGCTTGATAAATCACATCAGAAACTGGGCTGGTCAAATCAACAGTGATTTAGTTCTTTCTTAGGCTAGTTCTTGTCATGCATGGATCTTTCTTTGAAAGTAGCTGGAATTGAGGGGAAAAAGAAAGTAGTTGCATGTATCCAATAAAGAGGCTGGAATGGTCAGCGTGTGATATATTCCCTGCAATTGATTGGTTTTATAATCTGGAAAACCTGGTTTTATGGTTCTCCCTCATTGGATGGGAATGTTATTGAAGAATTTGTGTTTTCTTTATGTGCTAGTTAAACTACCCTACAGGTCAGAGTATGGTGACAGGACTTATGTCAAGGCTTGAACAACCGCAAATCCAGCAGTATAAGGTCTTGTCAGGTTTCCCATACTTTTTTGTGATCTGAATTGTGCGTTGCTGATCTGAGCTGCTTATTGATCGATATTGGTTCAGTAGTTTATTCTTTTATGGATCTGGCTGGTGGATGATCTACCTTGGGTGATTCTAAACACAAACCAGGTTATCAAGTAAATACAGCATGTATTCAAAGATGGGATTATTTTGTGTTATGCTCTCTCTACTTGTCATTTTCAAACTTCATGCACGATGGTTTCTTGAGGCACTTCACGGATGCTTGACCCTTGTACACTCCTGTGAGAAGTGGTGATAACATGACCACACTGATGTTTTGCAATAGCCAAATCATGGAATTCAAATGGATGATGATGTCGATTGCCATGCACTTGCCTTGTCAACCATTGGTGCTGAAAACCTGTTTGAACGCAGAGAGGGAACCGATATTGTCTTTCGGTGTTGTATGCATTTATGGATACTGCTGATACAGAGTACTGGTGGATTCTGGTTTTCAGTATTGCTTTCATGGAGGGGAAGAGAAGGGGCAACTGTGGCCACAAATAGTTTTTCCTTGCAAGGGATTTGGTGATCTCGGCCCCTTGACTGATGTTAGACTATGTGGCTGGTTATTAGAGAATAATAGAAACTAATATTTATCTACTGATATCTATTAAGCATCAGAGTTGTACATTGGTTCAGAATGTTACGAATTCTACAATATCCCATTACGCAGAGAAATTTAGCACAGGATCAGTACAGTAAAGCACTCATTCCCTATTTTCTGTGTCATCAGCTAGTGAGACCTTGCTTAGCCTACTCGGTAATGTTTTCACATCACTGGATCTGGCCTTTCGACTTCCACCATGGCGGCTGCTTGAACCATAGAGGGCTCTGTGTGCAAGCGCTTTTCCAAAGCGCGGGACAGCTGATGTCGGTGTCTCGCTGTTAACTGAGGTTTGCGTTGAGGTATTCTGGATGCCGTCGTTGTTGGTGTCAGAAACCTCAACATCTGCCTTTTCAGTTGCCATCTCTCTCTCTCTCTCTCTCTCTCTCGTCTAATCGCTTCCCTGAATAGTGGGAAGGAGTTTCGCGAGGCTGTAGGCTCTACAAGGTGTGTGGAATACAAGGCGAGTGATTATATACGACTTAGAAAAGAAAGGATTAGAAGTGAGCATAAAACTTTTTGTGATCTTGCCTGGTGGAATCTGAAGCTGGCAAAGTTTTTTATGGCCGAAAGATAACTCCATGGCAGAACTCTTTTAGCAAAGAAGAAGTGATACTTGTCTTGAAAAGGAAGAAACAAAACCGTCAATCTGTGATCTGCCCAATCAACCATTATGGCATTATTGTGGCTGCCTCTCGCTTGCCTTTTCGGCGAAGACAAGAAGGCACCTCGCAATAATATTTTTCATGACTAGGAACTCGAAATCCTCCTGCAGGTGGAGGTTGGATAAATATCAATACACGCTTGGCAATTTGCTATGATTAATCACTAGTCAAAACTAACAAGGCTGGTGACCCACAGAGATATAGAGGGAGGGGAGACTTGCGACGCGCAACTTTTGGGCTAATGTTGATTCTCTGCCGCCCCTTGTGAATACAGGAAAGCCACCGAACAGGGCTTGCCTTCGTATTTTACCTTATCTTTTTTTTCCAGCTCCAAGGAATGAGTAAGGTTGAAACAATCCAATGCCTTTTTCCCTATCCGGAACACCTTTGAGTGATGATCTTCTTTTTTTCCTTTTTCTTTAATTTTACGTCTTTATGTTCCAACTAGGAATTATTAAAGTGGAAAGATGACGCAAATAATCTCAAGACTAAATTGATCCTGACTCTTGATCATCGTTTAAAAGACACTGTTGCAGGAATAACAATGTATACTTTAGTCTTTCACAGGGAACAAGCAGTATCTACTATACTATGCAGTCTCCCATACATGCCCTTCAAAATAAAATCACCACTGGTACAAAAACTAAGGTGCTCCATTTCTTTGAATGGAACATGGCTTGCAACAGCGATTATGTGCCATCAACCTGCATGTCATATTTAGTTGTAAGCATCAAAACATTCAGAACACTGACTATAGGCTCAGCAAACTATAGATCTGAAGGGGAAGAATTAAATAGTGAGAAGCAATAGTAACTGTGGTATGTTTTAACAGTAACCTGCATGTCATATTTAGCTGTAAGCGGTAATTGTATATGAGGTATGACATTGTATCAGCCATTCGACTGAAGAAAATCAATGGTTGAAAGATTGTCTAATAATAATATTTTTAAACATGTAGGTGGATCATCCTCTATCAGTGTGTGCATGCGAGTATCCGCTTCTGCATGTGTTCACAGTGCAGAAACTTGCACCAATAAGCAGAACGCCAGCCATTACACTAACAAATATTTATTTTGGGGAGAGATTGGGTAGAGAAGGAATAACTCAGAACAGGACTGGCAGCCAAGTAGGAAACAGTCTTACCAAATTGTTTTCCGGTGAACCCCAATAGAAACCTTGAATGGCTGCTGTGAAAAGGTCACATGCAGCCAATGCATAAGTGATGAGTGCATTCATTCCCATCCACTGAAGTACCATTGTGGGCTTTCTAAAATGTTAGACATCAACCTGCATAAAATATGGTTGAATTGAAATGATTCTTTCATGCCAATCTCCTTCAGTCTCTTGTTCTTTTCAAAATCCCTCCACTGCACACAATACAGATTGCCCCAGCTGTGTCAAAAGTGGGAAAGAAAAGAAAAGGGGATGACAAAACAATGGGACTGAGAGTTGTATAGTTACAACATCTTCACGTGATGGGAAGCAAGCCATGTCAGTGTATCTAACAAGAGTATGGATATAAACAGATAAAAACTCTAATGTTGTCAACCACCCCAATAATAAATCCAAGTTAAGATCTAGCCAATCCCCTATAGATGGCAGGGAGATTTGCTACATCCTTGTAAAACTGTTTCTTCCCCAACCTCAAAAGCCATGATAATTCCTAAGCTCTACACGGGAACCTAATTTAACTAGTTCAATGAAATTTTAGGTAAAGAATATGCTCAGACATTATAACAAGATAAATCAAGCTCTGTAGACCTACTTATTTTGGCATGTTGGTGGTAAATCGATAACAAGTAAGCCATGTCAATGTATTGAAAGCAAGTATAGATCAGAACAGACAAAACCCCACTAAAACTAAGCTGAAGCTTTCAGTCCATAAACATGTCGAGAAGAAACCGCCTGTTTCTATATTATCATAATTTCCCTGATTTTAACCCAATTAAATTGTATGAATAGCTCAGGCTAAGTGATATGAGTCAATAAGATCTCATCGTTGAACACAAGAAAGCAAGCGCATCGTATATAAATTTAATATCATAAGTTTTTCTAAATAACCAGAGAACTACCAAGTGCAACGCTAGAATTTTTTTATTCATTATTTATCTATTTGTTTATTAGGTAGTAAGCGGATGATAAACTTACTATGGAAAAGATAATCATTAAAGCCAAGCCTGATGCTTCCGCTGTAATGCACACATAGCTCAACATATATAATGGTTCATAAAAAGGAACACCTGAAATATTCCCAAATATTACTTAACGGAAAAGGAGAGGATCCTGGTAGAAACCATTGATGTTAAATGAATATTTAAAATAGGAAATCTACCAAGAAGTTTTAACACATATCCAGTAATGTACAGTGAAAGAACACGCCGACCACAAATACAACCTCTGCATGTGGCCCCGCAGCAAACAAGAAAGATAAATATTGCTATCCGAGTCCATCAAACCATAATGTTGACACAAATTGGTGCACCATGCACATAGTAAAAGAACAAAAGGTACCCATAGAAGCACTATAGATTATAGAACAAGATGTGTCATACCTTAAAATGAACAAGTATATGACCAAACTGCAATCCAAGAAAACATGTTATAGAAGCCATCAAGAAACTGAAAAGATTGTTAAGAAAAGAAATCAACACTAAAGTTTGTCATTGACACAAAAGCTTCTTCTTTTTTTTGGTGTCAAAAGATTATGTAAATGAAACGCTATTTCAGCAGATAATTTTACTTCAATTTTTGCAATCAATTAGAATGACACCCTCAAGTTGCTATGGATATTTCTATATTTCAATATATTAGTATAATCTATTTGTCCTCCATGTGGTTGATAAACATCAGAGCATTTAATTTTCTTTCCTAACATAATAACTAATTCTTAAATTCATCTAAATCTATCTATTTATCAGTTTCATTTTTTGAGTGTCAACACATTTTTCAATTATCTTTCATCTATAAATGTCAAATTTTTATCAATCCAGTCTTGTTTTAGTGCATAAAATGATATAAAATATTAACCAAAGTTGATAACCGGACTCCATTGAAATATATGTGATACTTAAGGGACCTCATTGATAAATTATTAAATTTGGGAGACCTAAATGATAATTGGCAAAAAACAAGGAACCCATGTAAAGTTTTTCAAAACTGGGGAAAAAAAAAGGAGCTGATCATTTGCTGACATGCTAAGAGCTGTATCACTATACATCAGTACAGTCTGAAATAGGCACTTGGCTTTAATGTATGTTATTATAATGGAGAAAATAATCTGGTGATTCATAAGAATATGGAGCAAGAGAAAGCATTGCAGTTTATCTGACCTCAAGATGCCCTTGGAGTCAAATGGAGCAAGGAACCAACCAGGTGAATCTGGTACTAGAGTTCTATAGTCAGGAGAATTAACACTACATTGCTATGAAAACAATGCAATTGTTATGTGTTAGAGAGTACCTCAGAACATCACCATTGTTCTTCTATACACAGGGTGCTGATATAGAGGATGCTCACCAAGAAAAAATCGATCAATCAGGCCAACTGCATTACAAGGAGGTTCAAGACTTCCCTTCACTCCACAATTCACCTATAAAACAAGATACAGTGGTTTAAGTCAGTTCCATAAACCAGAGGGAGAATAATAGAATTAAAGCTTGACAGTAGCAAGAATTCCATTGGAAAAAAAATGGTAATAGCTGAAAAACCATAAGTATATTCTGATGAAAGAAAATCAAGTTTTATTTTGCTGTCTTTCGAAAATGGAGTTCAGGCAAATGCTAAACAGTCATCTGGTTGTTTAACGATGAAGAAAGGGCAGTCAACCGAATGCACTAGCTTAGCTGTCAGGTCTTGTTTGACAGTTTTCTGGATACCTTTGTTACTTGATTGCAGTTCAATATATTAAAAAGTTGTGACACTGTTCAGATAATTTCATTGGGCATGGTTTCAGCTGGTGGCAAAAACTGAATGAAAAGAAAGAGATCAAAGACAGTCGCACTGATGCCCAGAAATCAAACAAGAAGTCCATTATGTATTCCACAAAAACAGATTCAAAACTATTTTCTTGTAGTCTGGATTCTCTTGGCAAGAGAATTTTATATGACAAGTCAAAAAAAAAAACAAAGAAAAGAAAGCAAACAGCAATGGAGAAAAAGGACCTTGTTTGAGCAGAAAATGGTTGATAAATCAACAGAAAACATGCTTCCGGTGAAGAATGGCCCACTAACAAAGCTGAACCAAAGAAAGTCCAATCCCAGAGACGATAAAAACTAATCATTCATGTGACATGGCAGGTTGAGAAAAGAGAAAATAGTCACATCAGCATCTTTGCTGATATAACCAAACTTTTACATATGGATAATGCGATCTTTACATGGTAGATGAACTGGTAGAAATCGTAAAATTCAACTCACAGTTTTAGTACCAGATTTGCAACCAAACAGATGTGTGCTTGGAACTTCAAATTCCCAGTCTGGATCATAAAGGCCATGCAGCCAGAAAGTGACCATCCTGCAAAAGCACTCTCGGAAAATTAAAAGTGATGTACTATAAACTTTATCATCAAAATCATTAAATTAACGATCTTTCTAATTAAATTTACTTTGCCACCAATATGTATAAAACTTCTAATCCAGCATTCAGTTTATGGTTGAGCAATAAGCTAAACCTTTTTTTTTTCTGCCCTTGAGTTTTGATCCAATAGGGATGTACTTTGACACAATGGGAGTCACTTGTATTTCCTTTTGACTTATGCGAGCTAAAATGACAGGACCCGGTGATGGGAGCAAGCTTCAAAGTACAAAGCCCTTCCAGATTGCAAAATGGAAGAAGTAAAATTCTTATAACATCATGTTATTCTTGAATCTAACATCATGTTATTCTTGAATCCAACATCATGATTATAGTACAAGAAATCACCACAGAAAATGCTCCTCTATTCCAGTTTCTTCCTAGACTTCAAAATGGAGAAAGATGGCAGTCTGACGCAGACAGAAAAGCTTGTTAAATGAGTTTTGAACCTTCGGTCTAAATTTTGCTTGAGCCGTATTAGGACTTCGTATCTCCTCAACTGCCTTGAGTTAAAGAGACTTGAACTCATTGTCGTTTAATTATGACTCTGAAAAAAAAAATTAGCTCAAGAAAATGTTATTAAATTCAATTGTGCAGAAGAGCTACGTGAAAGGAAAGAAAGAAGCACCTGTTTAACCTGATAATGAAGAGAAATTTGTTACCTTAAAAACTAAACTGATAGAGACACCAACAACAAAGAGGAAAAAGGGCATCACAAAATCAGAAAGCGTCACGCCAAACCACGGAGAGTGATTGATGCAAGGAAAAGCTCCTCCAGCATCATCAACTAAAATCATGGGCTGTAAGGGGGAAAAAAAACTTGTGAAGAAATTGATCTTGATTACGGCGATGGCAAGGCCACGAAAAACTTCGAGAGAAAGGAGGCGTTGAGCTGGTGGTGGTGCGTTGGATGATGAGGTTGAAGGTGGTGCTGTCGTTTCTTCTTCTTCTTCTTCATTGGAAAGTGAAAAGAGATTGTGAAGAAGAAGGGGTTCGTTATCCTTCTCCTTTATATTCATTTTCCTTCCAGTAGCCTCGGAGCCAGTGTTTCCAAGTTGAAGACCAGGCAGGTGCTATGCTATTGCTACCTCACCTCAAATATTTGACTGGCCTGCTCCCCGGCTGCCCAACATAACCAAGCTGTTGGATTCAATTAACGGATCTAATCTATGCCGGATGGCATGATGATTCACACATAGATTTTGACTTTTTATCTCTTTAATGCTTAAAATGTGATAATCGAGAAATTATTTTATTTGTGCAGTCATCCAAAATATTTATAAATCTTGTTTATATTATTTTATTTTGAGAGTTGTATAAAAATTAATTGGTAAAAAAATTGGTGTCCATCATTAGAAATAGTGTATGGCACGTTATTGACAAAATATTCAGTGAATGTTATTAATATATTAGCTAGAAATAACTATCGGTTAAAATATAAGATGCTTGATTTATATTGAATGTAGTGTGTATTTGCATTATCCATCATTAAATATAAAAGATAGTTTCAATCATGTACAAAAATATGTACTTGCAAAGAATATATCAAAGAATAAGTTATTTTAAGAATATTGTGTATGATGAGTGGTGCGGTGCCGTATTTTGAATCCTCGAGTAAAAAAAATTAGGTGGGTGTGTAATGGTGAGAGAAAAGAGAAGAGGGAACGTGTGAGGGAAAAAAAAGAGGAGTGATAAAGAGAGGGAGAGTGTTGGAAAAGGTGAGTAGTTGTTTGAGCATAGGCTCAAACTCCAAAAAAAGATGAGAGGTCATTCGGGTGTTAGATCAAACAACCACGAAAGGTTGGTAGCTTTTGAGCTTTGGCCAAAATAGTCACACAAAAAGTGGGTGGTCATTTGGGCTAAATCCGAAATGATCATATATGTGTGTATGAGTGCACGAGCCATTCTAGTGGGTGCATCACTATTTTTAAGCGAGACATGAAGCCCACTCTTGGCACTTCTTGTGGTCTTTCAAATTGTTTTTGGAATTATATCGATGAGATCTTTTCAACGATACTAGTAGTGTTAAAATAAAGTTTTGATTTGTCCTTGATGATTTATTCTTTCTTTTCTTTTTTCTCTCTCCTCAGCAAATTAGGCTATATGATCTTTACTTGCGGCATGTATGCATAAAGTGAGGAGAAGTGCATGGAGTGACTTAATGTGCACAGGTGTGAAAGTGGGGTGGAATGCATTGGGTGAAAGTGGAGGAGTGTTTTTCATTTCACTCCATTTAGGCCTTTTATTTCAATTTTTTTAGGTCATGGCTTAAACATACTGATTTTTTTAACATCTAACATCATTTGCCTCGTAAGTCTTTTAAATAGACATGTTCGAAAGACTTTAACTAGTAGAAATAAGAGAAGAAAACTTACTCATTTTGAACATGTGATGTTACCTTTTGTTTTGTATTGTGACAGACTTCTTGTAATTTTTTGTCAATGTTTATGCAAGAGAGAGAATAATTTAATTGCCTTATTTTGTTAAAAGAAGTAATATAGTAATAAGAAATGAGTTTAAAAGTAAGTAATATGGTATGTGTAAGTGTTTAGAACATGAGGAAGTTTTTTTTTAGTAGTCATATAGAGTGGAGAAAGATCCTTGATCTTTTTCTAGACAAGTGGTTAAAAAGATGTGTAGAAAGATCCTTGATCCTTTTAGAGGCAAATGGTCATGGAGACCTAGAATAGGAATCCTAATCCTTTTAGAGATATTGGAGACACGTATCGAGATTCAATCGAGACATGTTTGGTGACATAGAGATCTCGCCTTAGAGATTTTAATGGAGACACGTTTAGAGATACAAAGATCTTGCCATGAAGATTTTCATAGTGACATGTTTAGAGATATGAAAATCTCATCGTGGAGACTTTTAGAGAAACATATTTAAAGATTTTAATGGAGATTTCTTATTAGAGACATTGGAAATATAAAAAAAAATACTATTTTTATTGAAAAACTAAAAAAATAGAGATATAATTCTTGGAGCTAATTCGAGGAGTATTTGATTTTAGGTAGAACATCAAGTGTCCAAATTTCCTTATTTTTATTCTCATGTTTTTTTTTTCATGAATTGATGAAGGTAATCTCTAGCGATCAATATTTTTATCTTATTTTTCAGGGTGTGACATTCTTTAGTGTCACACCAATGGTCATGATGAAAAAGACAAAACTTGTTAAGGTTTCTTGTGTTTGAACTATTTTTTCATAAAAGATGGATATTACATAAATTAGTTTCCTCTGATAGTAGCAAGAATCCCAGTCTGTGTGTTGGTCAGAGAGGTAGTAAGAGCTTGAGGAATGTGAGACAATTATGAATGTCCATCATTGGCTAAACAATATAGTGTCAACCTAGTATAAAAATATGTATTTGCAAATAAAATATCATAGAATATGTTAATTTAAAATATTAAATGCAATAGATAGTATGGCACTACGTTTTGACTCTTCGAAGACTAAAGAATTATAGGTGTATGTATAATGGTGAGAGAAAAGAGGAGAGAGATTGTGTGAGAGAAAAAGGTGAAAATGATAAGGAAAGAGAAAAAGATGGGTTGGTGCCATCTTTTCTAACTAGTGGTAAATAGTGCAAACACACATCACGTTAGATAGAAGTAAATATTGGAAGAGAAATAAGGTGTTTGATTTACATTGAATGTGGTGCATGTTATTGTCCACCATTAGCTAGTAAAGGTGATGTCAACCTTGTATAAAATTATGTACTTATATAAAATATATCGAAGAATATGTTAGTTTAAAAATATTATATACAATGGGCAATGTGACATCGGGTTCTCAATCCTTAGAGATGAAAAATATAGGTGTGTGCTTAATGGTGAAAGAAAAGAGAAGATAAAATATGTGAAAGAAAAAGATGGAAGTACGGATGAGAAAGAGAGAGAGGGAGAATATCGGAAAGGGTGAGTGGGTGTTTGGATGTTGGCCTAAACTACCATAAAAGGTGAGTGGTTATTGATTAGTACTTAAAAGTGTATTTTTATCAAGGTTTTATATCATCATTTTGCACTTGAAGTATCAATAACTCCTTAACTAGAGCATGTTTTATAATAACAGATCTGATAATAAAATATAGCTTTAATTTATGGTAAATGTTCATTTTAAATGCAGGCATATCTCACAATTCAAAGGATTGATTGATGTGATTAACTATTGAAAGTGAAAGGACAAAGAAACGGCTAAGCTTAGAAAGGAGATGCCGATTCAATTCAAATTGGAACACTGTTCAGTTATTGGGTCATATTTGGAGCTGTAGATCTTGGATTTTAGCTTAATTTATATGGATGGAAAGCTAAGAAATAGGCCTACAATGTTCATGAATAGTGTAAGACCCAAATCTGCCGTTTTCAAATTCAAAGTTTGGCCACAAAAGAGAAGTCAGAATCTGTCCTGTAATCCAACCCAAACACTGCTTAGAATTTTACCCATATCTGGAGTTCTAGAAGGCCAAATGACGTGAAATTTGGTGGGTGGAAGGAAAAGACAATTTCCAACAACTTTCATGAAGACGATTTTCTCAAATTCGGATGGTAACAATGACATTTCATCCAGACAAGAGCTTGAGGTCTATCCACCACGTCCACCAACAGCACTACTCAGTATGTTAGCCATATCTCGAGCTCTAGTGATCCAAATGCTCT
>Ga0325404_1000351_pt1 | contig 45270 bp, 15 predicted proteins | sample PopdelMetagenome_18_FD_205664 | JGI IMG/M metagenome (GOLD analysis project Ga0325404, IMG submission 205664) | Populus deltoides microbial communities from Bellville, Georgia, United States - Xylem-Control-R1 | ecosystem: Host-associated > Plants > Phyllosphere > Stem > Wood/Secondary xylem...
TTGGCAAATCATAACCCGAATGTATCGCTGACAGTTGATAATTCAACTTCTAATGTCAGTGAAAGTCATCATATGGCTTTAGTTTTGGAAAATCAAAATCTAAACAATAGCATTTCTATATTAACTTGTGAGAATTCTTTAATGGCTTCTCGTGGTTTGGAAAATCAAGAACCATTCTTTCCACCTTGTAGTCTTATAAACCAGTCAACGTATGATAAGAGTGAATCAAGTAGCCTAATGGATTTTGATTTTGAAAATCAAAATCTAGTAAAGGAATTCGATATATCAGCCTTCGGTGAAGGTGTATGGAGTAATACCACAGCAACTCCTCCGGAATTTTTAAATCAAAATCCTTGTAAGAAGACTGATATGTCAACCCTTGAAGAAGGTTATTCGAGTTACTTCAAGTCCTCTTTTTCAGATAATGATCTACCTGATGTTGCGCTTCCAGAGGTAAGAACTAAATACCATGCAGTACAGATTCTTTTTAATTTTTGTTCTGGGGTTGGAGTAGCAAACCCAAAGCTTATTCTTAATTTACATCTTACGTCCAGCAGGTAAGCCCTGGACTACAAGCAGAGATAGAAGGGTGTTTCGAGCAAGAAAACAGCCCCAACCCTGCACTTGTCCAGCTTCCTGCGTGCATGGAGGAAAGCCACTCCTTCATGGGCTTTGGTACCTTGGTATCTAATTGAAAAGATCTGTTCTCTGGTTCGAATCTGCTATTTAACAACAAAACTATCCATACGAAATAATCGATGGAGTTTATTATAAATGGTTTAAGAGGGCAACTACTGATGCTCCTCTAATCTGATAATGAGGGTAACTTTTGTCGCTCTAGTTGTTTGGATCCTTGCACGGTTGCTGATCTGCACATTTTGCTTACTTTATGGTGGACGCTGCTGAGTTCGACTTCGTCCAGTCCATGCAGCTTTAAGCTGCAATCCTCTAGAATATAGCCTGCGCTGTCCTAAATCTGCAGCTATATTCGTAGAAAGATTTGAGTACTAGTAGCGGAAGACACGACTTGTTCTCTGCGATCCTGATTCAACTGTTATCCGTCAAGTACTAAGATATTAAATGGGAAGTACTATTCAAGCTGTACGCACGTATGTATAGTTACTTGCTTATTATTGTTGTGTTGTATGAAGGTGGAATTGTGTCAAGAGCAGACGGCTCTTATGGACTCTGTATCTACGTGTCAGTGTGTTTCAAAGATGTTGAAAAAAAGTACTTATGTTTGATTAATATGTTCAAGTTCTCTTTTCTTAGCTTTGTTAATTGTTGGATTGCCATTGTAATGCATATCTGCACTAGAATGAGGTGATAACGTTACTGAAAGTTTAGAATTTCAAGAGATTTATATTATATTGTATGTGATAGTAATGGTTGTTTTTTAAAAGTGTTTTTTATTTAAAAATATATTAATTTTTTTTTAATTTTTTTAAAGTTATTTTTAACATTAAGTTACCAAAACAATTTAAAAATTTTAAAAATAATAATTATAAAACACCTTTTGATGAAATGTAATTTCAGTAACACTGGATATTCCCCTCTCTTACTTGCCACTGGTCACAATTGCATCATTTCAGAAGTCAGTGGCAGTGTAAGCTTTGCCTGTATCAAGCTTTGTAGCTTCTCATCAATCTTAAAACAAGATTAGTTTCCTATATTATCGGAATCCAGCATCAAGCATGACATCCAGGGCAAGCGAACTTAAGCTAAGCACGGGGAATATCCAACTCTGAGAACAAGTGATCGCAGGAAAGTGATTGCAGCAATGCAAGCATTTAGCAGAATAACCAGGGAAGGGGGAATGGAGTTCTGCTGTGTCACTTTAAGCAATCAAATCAAAATCCGGACAGGTCAAATAAACCTTAAATGGACATAATTTTATTGAGTGTTCACGAATTTTGATCCCATTCTACAAATTAAAAGTTTTCTTTTAGCATACCAGCTGGTGATATGTTTGACCGAGTACTACGACATGGTAAAGTTAGCAACCTGTAGTTTCTGCAATATATATTGGAAAGATTATTCTAGAGAATTCTGGAGGGGTAAGGGAGCACTCAATCAAGAGCAAGCACCATAATTAACTAGTCAAGAAAGTTATTGTGCTCTCGTGGAATCTTGTTCCCTGTCGTTAATTCCTTGATGTAATTGCGACTCCCATTTGATATGAAAAAAGGGTGCTATAATTAAATAATATTTTTTGGGTGTTAATGAAAGGAAAAGAGTGTAAAAGGAGCTGCTAGCGCTTCCTCCATAATAGTTAATCATGCTTCAGACCTCGATCTAGGCTGTTAGTTGAATCCTCTTATCCTGTCTTGAAACACATAACATCTAACATGTTTGCAGTGTGTTTGCAGTTATTTTTCAAATAGATTTTTATATCAAAATACATGTCAATGATATTTTTTTATTTTTTAAAAATTATTTTTGACATCAGCACATTAAAATAATTTAAAAATATTAAAAACATATTAATTTAAAATTAATAAAAAAATAAAAAAATTTTAAATTTTATCAAAAATATTTTTAAAACACAAAAACAAACATGCCCTAGCTTAAATGTAACCATTCTTGAATGTTCGAGAATTTTCTGAGAAAGTAAGTTAATTAGCTTGAACTGAAAGCTGTGGGATATGCTCAAACCTCTCCCTTTGGATCCTAGCTTGGGGAAGTGAGTCTCTCTTTTCTGGTAATTTTTTATTTTATTTTATTATTGCTAATCTAATTGGCTAATGGATGGCACATCACACTGTACGGACATTAAATGACACGGTTTCAAGGAGGTCCCACTTAGCCAATTTTCTTATATGATCGGCCTGTATAACTTATACGAGGATGCTTGAATGACTGGGCTGCAGAAGCGCATGATTGCCTGTAAATACACACAGAAACGCACCACACCTTCTTGTGCTCATCACAGATAGATAGCCTTCTTACACCTTTGCTAGATCAGTGGATCACCGCTCCATTGCCTTCCTTTTCTTAGTTAGTTTAGATAATTTGATCTTGTGACTTTGCTCAGGTTGTGGGACTTGTTAGTAACTTTTGCTTTTTTTTAATTATTATTTTTGCAGTTTCAAACAAAGTGAGTGACAGATGACAAGCTCAACAGTACCTTTTCCATCTGCCCCAAAAGGCTATGGATTCCATCCAACCGATGAAGAATTAATCAACCATTTCCTGAAGTTAAAAATGATGGGTGGCTATGATCACGAAGTCGCCATAATTGCCGAGGTTAATGTGTGCAATTCTGAGCCTTGGGAACTGCCTGGTACTATTTAAATATGTGTATGTGTATCTTTGTTCAATATTTTTTCTAATTAATCAAGAAATTATCATGTTGATTCTGCAGGGCTTTCAGAAATTCAGTCGAATGATACAGTGTGGTACTTCTTTTCTCCTCGCAATTACAAGTACTCCAATCGTAAGCAGGCTAAAAGGACTACTAAGGCAGGATACTGGAAACTCACTGGTAATGATCGCATAATCAGGGCTATGAGCACAGGGGAGGAAATTGCTAAAAAAAAGTCTCTGGTTTTCTATAAGGGTCGTGTTCCTAATGGAGTCAGGACCAATTGGATCATGCATGAATATAATCCGACTTTCAACTTCCATAACCAGGTATTGCTCCCTTTCAAAGTGATTGTACATACTTTCATTTTCCGTAAAGTTTATTGATATCATCAACTCTTTTCAGATCTTAGAACCTGCCTTTTCTTCTCCACCTGGTTTATGTTTTTTGGTCAACTATGTGCAGAAGGACTTCGTTCTCTGCAAACTGAAGAAAAATTCAGATGATAAGCTAACATATGAAGAAGGTGGATCAAGTTCCAATATGGCTTCTGATTTTCCAAACAATGTGACTGAGGTTAGAAGTAGCATGAATCACACGCAGTTTATAGTTACACGTTGTTCTATTAAGCATATGAAGTACTTACATTTCTTTTAATGATTACTTCCATAGGAAGATCATCTGGAAGCATTCCTCGGAGTTGATGAAGGATATTATAATTGAACTCTCCCCAATAGCTTACAAATGGGATTGTGTACTGAGAAAATCCCCCTCCGTCAACGAGTTTTCGATCATCTATGTCTGTCAACCTTTGCTATATAGTGCTTGGTGTAGCCAACTTTATGTTCTTAAATAAGTTACTATTTTGGTACTTGTATGTATGTGTTAAACGTGGGACTCGTCAGAGTTCATATGTATTGTGTGTAGCAGATAAGCCATAGGAACAAATTACCTCTAGTTGTTCTTCATGGTGTTTCTCCTTGCTTGTTTTGTGGAATTTAATGCATTTGAAGTATGTTCAGCTAAGTGACTTGTTTATGACTTAGCGTTGATTGTTTAATTAATTCTAGCTACTGAGATGTTCAAGAAACGGGGGGGGGGGGGGGGTGGGGGGGAACTTGTGTATCTACGGCCTCTTGAATTGCAATCAAATATGGTTTGCTCCTGACGCTTGATATATCGAAGCTTGTCCTTGCCCTGCATTCAGTGAGGATATTTTCATGAGAATTTGCAAAATTCAAGAATGTCAAGCAAAATCCCATAATTCGTAAGAGTACTATAGATGTATATATATGGCAATGTATAGTCATGGTAAATGTAGATTGTTTACTTGAGCTATAACTCAAGGTATTTATATTTTATGTTTAGTCGGTTTGGATACGATTAATTTATAGAAATGTCAGTATCTACCATTGATTGTAGTGTTTGATATTATTATTAGTGAAATGTTTAATAAATATTAGTCATATGTTGGTAAGAAATAATTATTAATGAAAAAAGAAGATGCTTGATTTGCATAGAATCAAGTGCATGTTCACACCTATTCACTAGCGAAAAATATGACATCTAACTTGCATAAAAATTTGTACTTGCAAAGAGTTTGTTAGTAAAAATATATAAAAATTAATTACTTTGTTTTAACAAATATAAAAAATATCCTATTATATAAATATTTATTATACCTTGATATAAGACTTGTCAATAACAACATGTTAACGAAGAGTAATTATTTTATATACACATAATATTTTGTATACCTAACTGGTGAAAGAAGCATCAGTTTGTGGTGACTGATCCTTCTACAGTGATTATATTTAAGTGTCATCTGATCTTTGATATTTATTCAACTACTTTATAATAATATGCTTAAAATGTATACGTATATCAGGATAAATCAACTTGCAAATTATTAATATTTAAAATATATATTAAATGTTATTCCTTCATTGAGTCGGTTGAACTTACCTCTTATTTTTAATATTATTTTAGATTTTTAGTTTCTGTTAATAGGTTAACTTTATTGAATGTTCTTACTTCTTCAATTTTGATCAGTATGTCTTACTTGTTTTGCGAAACTATTTTTTTAGTTTTAATTCGATGTTTTAAACGTTTTATTATTACCTTGTTTTAATTAAATTTGGATTTTGACAATGTAATTATTATAGTTTTTGTTTTTGTTTTAATTACTGATGAGAAATTTTAATTTATTATTTGATTTTATTAATTTTAAATAATACAATAATTTAGAAGACTAAAAAAATACTACATCTTTTTAAATAATTTATTTGTTTTAGATGTTCGTTCCGAGACTTTAATGTAGATGAAGTGTCTTTCCAATATTGCTCATGTGCTGCCGAACAGAAACCGGGATTCGGAGCATGACAGAGGCACTCATGTGCTTCTGCAGCCCAGTCATTCAAGCATCCTCGTATAAGTTATACTGACCTATCATATAAGAAAATTGGCTAAGTGGGACCTCCTTTAAACAGGGTCGTTTAATGTCCGTACAGTGTGATGTGCCATCCATCGGCCAATTAGATTAGCAATAATAAAATAAAATAAAAAATTGCCAGAAAAGAGAGACTCACTTCCCCAAGCTAAGATCCAAAGGGAGAGGTTTGAGCAGATCCCACAACTTACAGTTCAAGCTAATTAACTTACTTTCTCAGAAAATTCTCGAACATTCAAGAATGGCCACATGCAAGTCAAATTGTACGACAGCATTATCCACCGGTTTCCCTTCAGTTTCAGTGGTCTTTTTTTCAGTCAGCATACAACTTTTTTGGTTTTTTTTCTTCTTAGATGTTATGTGTTTTAAGACAGGATAAGAGGATTCAACTAACTGCCTAGATTGAGGTCTGAAGCATGATTAACTATTATGGAGGAAGCAATAATTAGCTAGCAGCTCCTTTTACACTCTTTTCCTTTCATTAACACCCAAAAAATATTATTTAATTAGAGCACTCTTTTTTCATATCAAATGGGAGTCGCAATTACATCAAGGAATTAACGACAGGAAACAAGATTCCACGAGGGTTGCTATCCCAATAACTTTCTTGACAAGTTAATTATAGTGCTTGCTCTTGATTGAGTCCTCGCTTACCCCTCCAGAATTCTCTAGAATAATCTTCCCAAAATATATTCCCACTAACTTTACCTTGTCGTAGTACTCGGTCAAATATATAACCAGCTGGTATACTAAAAGAAAACTTTTAATTTGTAGAATGGGATCAAAATTCGTGAACGCTCAATAAAATTATGTCCATTTAAGGTTTATTTGACCTGTCCGGATTTTGATTTGATTGCTTAAAGTGACACAGCAGAACTCCATCCCCCCTTCCCTGGTTATTCTACTAAATGCTTGCGTTGCTGCAATCACTCTCCTGCGATCACTTGTTCTCAGAGTTGGATATTCCCCGTGCTTAGCTTAAGTTCGCTTGCCCTGGATGTCATGCTTGATGCTGGATTCCGATAATATAGGAAACTAATCTTGTTTTAAGATTGATGAGAAGCTACAAAGCTTGATGCAGGCAAAGCTTACACTGCCACTGACTTCTGAGATGATGCAATTTTGACCAGTGGCAAGTAAGCCAGGGGAATATCCAGTGTCACCGAAATTACATTTCATCAAAAGGGGTTCTATAATTATTTTTTTAATTTTTTTTTTATGGTTTATATTAACAATAATTTTTAAAAAATAAAAAAAATTATTTTAATATATTTTTAACTTAGAAATGTTTTGAAAAAAACCATTACTATTACATCTGGATGTATAAAAATATAGATCTCTTGTAATTCAAAACTTTCAGTAACGTTATCACCTCATTCTAGTGCAGATATGCATTACAATGGCAACCCAACAGTTAACAAAGCTAAGAAAAGAGAACTTGAACATATTAATTAAACATAAGTACTTTAGTTCAACATCTTTGAAACACACTGACACGTAGATACATAGTCCATAAGAGCTGTTTGCTCTTGACACAATTCCACCTTCATACGACACAACAATAATAAGCAAGTAACTATACATACGTGCGTACAGCTTGAATAGTACTTCCCCTTTAATATCTTAGTACTTGACGGATAACAGTTGCATCAGGATCGCAGAGAACAAGTCGTGTCTTCTGCTACTAGTACTCAAATCTTTCTACGAATATAGCTGCAGATTTAGGACAGCGCAGGCTATATTCTAGAGGATTGCAGCTTAAAGCTGCATGGACTGGACGAAGTCGAACTAAGCAGCGTCCACCATAAAGTAAGCAAAATGTGCAGATCATCAACCGTGCAAGGATCCAAACAACTAGAGCGACAAAAGTTACCCTCATTATCAGATTAGAGGAGCATCAGTAGTTGCCCTCTTAAACCATTTATAATAAACTCCATCGATTATTTCGTATGGATAGTTTTGTTGTTAAATAGCAGATAGGAACCAGAGAACAGATCTTTTCAATTAGATACCAAGGTACCAAAGCGCATGAAAAGTAAGAATAAGCTTTGGGTTTGCTACTCGAACCCCAGAAAAGGAAGCTGGACAAGTGCAGGGTTGGGGATGTTTTCTTGCTCGAAACACCCTTCTATCTCTGCTTGTGGTCCAGGGCTTACCTGCTGGAAGTATCATGTAAATTAAGAATAAGCTTTGGGTTTGCTACTCCAACCCCGGAACAAAAATTAAAAAGAATCTGTAATGCATGGTATTTAGTTCTTACCTCTGGAAGCGCCACATCAGCTAGATCATTATCTGAAGAAGAGGAGTTAAAGTAACTCGAATAACCTTCTTCAAGGGTTGACATATCAGTCTTCTTACAAGGATTTTGATTTCCAAAATCCGGAGGAGTTGCTGTGGTATTACTCCATACACCTTCACCGAAGGCTGATATATCGAATTCCTTTACTAGATTTTGATTTCCAAAATCAAAATTCATTAGGCTACTTGATTCACTCTTATCATACGTTGACTGGTTTATAAAACTACAAGGTGGAAAGAATGGTTCTCGATTTTCCAAGGTACCAAAGCCCCTGAAGGAGTGGCTTTCCTCCATGCACGCAGGAAGCTGGACAAGTGCAGGGTTGGGGATGTTTTCTTGCTCGAAACACCCTTCTATCTCTGCTTGTGGTCCAGGGCTTACCTGCTGGAAGTATCATGTAAATTAAGAATAAGCTTTGGGTTTGCTACTCCAACCCCGGAACAAAAATTAAAAAGAATCTGTAATGCATGGTATTTAGTTCTTACCTCTGGAAGCGCCACATCAGCTAGATCATTATCTGAAGAAGAGGAGTTAAAGTAACTCGAATAACCTTCTTCAAGGGTTGACATATCAGTCTTCTTACAAGGATTTTGATTTCCAAAATCCGGAGGAGTTGCTGTGGTATTACTCCATACACCTTCACCGAAGGCTGATATATCGAATTCCTTTACTTGATTTTGATTTTCAAAATCAAAATCCATTAGGCTACTTGATTCACTCTTATCATACGTTGACTGGTTTATAAGACTACTAGGTGGAAAGAATGGTTCTTGATTTTCCAAACCACGAGAAGCCATTAAAGAATTCTCATAAGTTAATATAGAAATGCTATTGTTTAGATTTTGATTTTCCAAAACTAAAGCCATATGATGACTTTCACTGACATTAGAAGTTGAATTATCAACTGTCAGCGATACATTCGGGTTATGATTTGCCAAACCAAAAGCCATGCCATGGTTTTTGCTGACATTAGAAGCCGAATTATCAACTGTCAGGAGCTCATTTGGGTTTTGATTTTCAGAATCAAAAGCCATGTAAGGGCTATAAGCTGAATCAACTGTAGGCTGATTCCAGTATAGATCTTCACAATTAAAAACCGTGGAGTGGCTTGACCCACTTCCATCATAAACTAAATTAGGCATTAGGTTATTTTCAGAATCAGAAGCCATATGGTGGCTTAACTCACTAAGTTGGCGAGCTGAATTATTCATCAGCTCACTCGGATTTTGATTTCCAAAATGGGAACCCGCATGATGGCTTAATTCACTTTCATCACAAGGTGAATATCTCATAGCCATCTCACTTGGGTTTATATTTTCAGAATCAGAATCCATACTCTGACTTGGTTCAACTTCAGAATGGGAGACTGGAGCTATATGGTGGCTTTGTTCACCTTTCTTGCTCTTCTCGCCTTTTGAATTAATCTCCAGTTTACAGAGAACATATTGCCCCTGCACATGTCAAAACACAAAAAAGGATGTAGAATTTCCCAACTCATACATCAAACTCAGTGTTGCATCATGTATCCATGGCATTTAATTAGTACCTTTTTAAACTGGCTAGATGTGGCGATGAGGTCAAATTCGTAGATCATCCAATCAGTCCTCACTTGTTTTTCATAGAATCTCAAAGTCCTCACTACCCCAATCTCTTTCGTAGTACCCTCAGCCGTTATTGACTTTTGCTGGCTGGTCGGTTTCCAGTATCCGGCCTTGGTTTTTCTGCGGTGAACTTTGCCCCTAAGATCGCGAGGGCAAAAGAAATAACACTTTACTTGACCAGCTAACTTTATAATGGATTTACCTGCAAAGAGAAACAGATAAAAGAAACAGCATTAATAAAAATATTCTGGCAGATATAATAAGATGAAAGAAAACAAACACAAAGATACTGCTAGCACTAGCTAGTGATAATATTGTTATTACCAGGTAGATCCCATGGCTCATGCTCGCATAGGTTAACGACTGCCATGGGCAAGCCTCTCATGATATCACCACGGGTTTTCGGCACAAGATACTTCCTTATTAGTTGTTCATCGGATGGATCAAATTTGAATCCTTGTTCCATTAATAGCAGTAAGATTGGCAGGACTAACAAAACAAAACAAAACGAAACGAAAAATGATTAGAATAATAAACAAAAACAAGAACGAGTTGTGGAGTAGAAAGGGTAAAATTTGAGTGACTAACCTGATGAGAAATAGTCGTCCATTCCTCTTCCTAAAACGGAAACCAAAAGGGGGGGAAGGACTGGTGGATGATCTAAGAGGACAAGTGTCTGCTCTGGTTAGAGAAAGGAGGTGGATGGCTGCTGCTAGAGGTGTGAGTGAGTGAGTGTCCCTGACCGTGCCTTGTATATATTAGCATGGAGATTCTGTATTGACCAATAGAGTCAATGGTGAGTCCACAAGACAAAAGTAATGGTGTGGTCCATTGATTGTTAGAAAATTGTCACTACTCCCTTTCTTGGCCGCGAAGAGGTTGAAGGGATTGGGTTCTTTTTTCCACTCCAAACGCGTTTTCTTTTTTACTTTTTAGTGATAAGCATTTTCCTCTAGCCAAAACCCTATAGGTAGCACATTTGACAAATATGGAGTGTACATTATAATTTATTTCTATTTTTTTTTTTTAAGTTTTAGGTGCTGCTTTCCTTTCCTATCCTAACTATCTCTACACTTTGTTTTTTTATCAGAATGATCCATTATCTGATGCAAATAGGGTTTTTTTTTTTCTCCATGTGGTTTGATGTTTAAGTTTTGTGGTTGTTAATATGATAGCCACTAGAGACTTACATGGACGTTAATTTTAAAACCAATAAAATTAGTCAAAGTGCATACAAGCTGACTCAAACACCCATGTTAATAAAAAAAATAGATACAAATAGCCAGAGCATTAAATTACAATGAGATTTCTTTTTCTTTTTAGAATTATATTTTGGGGAGGTTTAATGATATTGTTTTTAGTTTTATCATGGTTTTAAGAAATTGATTAACATATCTTAAACTTAAGCTATAATTTTACAAGTTGATAGATGTTAATTTGATTTGATTAAATTAGATTTCAAAAGAGAATAATTTCTTAGTTGTTTTCTACGGACCCAAGTTGATGTATCAAACATCAAGATAAAGTGAGAGACTCCACCAACCCTATTTAATATGTTCATTAGTTGGATTTAGTCAAATTAAACTTCATACTAATCCTGCAAGTGAGTTCATCAATCTTGTTTATACATATGTTTATTCCATAATGATTTGTCTAAAAAAATAGAGAGAGAGAAAACATGTTATGAAGAAGAATTGTGTCAATTCTTGGAAGTTACCAAAGTTTTTTTTTTTCTATTTTGTTTGTTTGATAATTCTTTTTTTATGTTATTCAATATTTAACCTAAAATTATGCTTGAATAGGAGTAGATTTCATATAATTTTATTGGCCATTTATTTTTTATTCAGCTTGGTGCTATATAAGATGGATTTAAGAAGTGGGGAGAGGAGTAACTTGGGATAAAAGGTATTAATTAGAATCAAAGCAAAAAGGACATAATTGAATAATATTCTATTTGAGGGTGAAAGTAATTGTATTTGAAAGTTAAGAATGAGTACAAGTGTTTTTGTGTATTTATGTGATTTACTTCACCATAAAAAAAAATCATAGCATTCAAGTGAGGTTTAGAATATTCGATAAAATTATTTATAGATATTTTAATTATATTTTGTATTTATTATCATGCTATCAAGATGTTTTGCTTGTAAAGCAAGAATTAGTATTTAAAAATTACACATGAGAAGTGGAAATGGTTTAAAGTAACTATTTCCTTTATCTTGGAAAGACTTTTCATATTTGTATAGTAAAAAATAATTTGATAAAAAAAACCCGGTAATTTATTGTATATTACACCCTTTATTAAAATGAAAATGGGCTTGGCGAACTTGGGCCGGCTTTCATTTGTTTATATGCACTAGCTGCTGCATCTTTCCTGGTGTGATGATCTCCACTAAAGCATTTTTTTTTGCGGTTGTTTTAATAGTATGGTTTTGATTGTTTTTTAAAGTATATTTTATTTAAAAATATATTAAAATAATATTTTTTATTTTTTAAAAATTATTTTTGATATAGCACATCAAAATATCTAAAAATACTAAAAAAATATTAATTTGAAGTAAATAAAAAATAAAAACAAATTAAAATTTTTTAAAAGCACTTTTGAAACACAAAAACAAACAGGCAAATTGCGTTTGCTCCGGGATTTAATTTTGGAAAAAATTCAGACAAATTAGTTGTTGAAGAGGTTGGAATTCTGGAGTTTTAGAAACCGTTTAGGAACGCGGTACAAACCGCATTCTTAAAAAAATTAATTTTTTTTTTGCTAAAACTTAGTATGGTTTGTATGTTTTGGATCGTTTTGATGTGCTGATGTCAAAAATAATTTTTAAAAAATAAAAAAAATTATTGGCATGTATTTCAACACGAAAAGTTATTTAAAAACTAACCGTTACCACACTGTCAAACATATTCTTAGCCGTTTGGGGGTTGGGTTGTAGTTAAACTAAGGTTCCTGTTATTAGAAAACTAAGTGCACGATAGTTTTTAGTTATGTTCTTATGAGATACATAATTAATTCCAAGTCTAATGTACAAACTATACTCTGGAGTTGACTTTGATGATGTGGGCATTAGTTTTGCGATCATAGAGTTATTTCTTGTTTGCGTGAGATTTGTGTTACTGGGTTTCAGTTTTCACAAGCACCCAGTTGCTTGTTTGAACTTTGTAAGCTTCCGGATCTTATTTTACTTTGAATTTTTCACCAGGGTTTGGGGTGGTGGGGTTGTTTTAGGATAGTTCGATGGAAGTGAAGTGACCCTTTAAATTCTTTCCACTTGTCAAAGGATTTGTTGTTGCCCACATTGGAATTTCTTGAGCTTTGGATGTTGTTTATTGAAGCTTTTTATGTTTTGTTTAGCATTTGGAATCAGGTTTCAAGGTTAGAAAAAGAAGGCAAAGTGTTTTTTACTGTTTCTAGATCCAGAACATGCAACTAACCTCCATTTACAGTAACCGAGCTGCAAACCAAAGATGCATTCCACTTTACTTTTTTTCTTAAGCCACGACATCCACACAAAATCACCTGAAATTCACCAAGTCTTGTCTGTGTACTTCGCAAAAGAAAATTACAACGAGTTTCTAGAGGTACAAAGACAAATGCAGAACGGATGAAAAGTTCAGTTTAAACAAGGAGAAGATCCGATGGATATTCTAAACACATGAGAATCTTCATTGACATGTCGTGGTCAAGCCGATTCAAGAAATCTGTATAGATTTCCGTTTTATCCTATAAACAATACAATGCCTTGCAGTTTTTCTTGCCATTTTGAGAATACACCAATCTCTTTTATATTGAACTTTGCAATCGATTCATTCTTTGGTAACTGCAATTCAATTATATTCTCCTCAAGACTGCATATTCTACTTGACGAGGATCTTCTATATTGTGCATTGGTGTTGGACGTGTAGTTTACAGCTATTTCATCCCGAGGATGTAACATTGTTGTCTCCTATATACTGCTACTAAAAATAAAAAAGATAGGAACCTGATAGTTTAAAACTTTAAGAAATGTTGTTGACTACTTGCTTAATTCCATTCTTGATTGAGATTTTAGTGATTAATGAAGGGCTTGAGTAGAAAAAGCTTACACGCCTTGAATTTGTCTTTCTTACTGAATGGTTAGGTTGGGTTTCAATTGTTTTACAGTGACTGCAATGGCCTTTGCAAGCAGTTGTGCTCAAGAATGTTTCCTCGCTAGCATAGGCTGTGTTGTGTCATCGAACCCAGTTATGTTATGAAAAAAGCTTTGGAAGTTGGATGTGGCAAATTTGCAGAATGGGAATCTCTGAAGAGGGAGCATAAAGCTTATGCCTTTTTAGCTAAAGGTAGCATATCATTTCCTTTTAAACAATGCATTGCGGATGCAATAAGTGCTTCTAGCACTGATCATTTTCCAAGGGAAGGCATTTGTAATACTCTGCTGCTAGGAGACCGTTTTGGAAGGAGATCTTCATAGTGGTTGAGTAAAGAACAAAGTAATCCTGTGGTGCCCGAGACACTTGCATGTAAACTGGTTTCAGATATTCGTGTTATTACTGAAATTAATATACAAACTTTTCAGGTTAATTCTTCTGAACTCCTTTAATTTGTTTTGCCTTCTAGTTGACCTTTATTGAGTTATTCTATGTTTTTATGTCCAGCTTATTTGTTTGTGGATTTACCTATATATTCGGCCAAACCTGTGCGCTTTTGAATGGGTCATCCCAGATCATTGGATGATTCAATTTTGCTAATGACAATTCATATGGACTTAAACTTCACCGTAGTTTCCAATGGCTCAAGTATGCTGCATCTCTCTTCCTTTTGATTGCAGTGTGAAATGTTGCTTCCTGCCTGACTAAAAGCCTTCCATCCACCGTTATAGCTTTACAACTTTTGGAAGTAGCATAACATTCATGATTGAGATGCAGCATGTCTCTTGAAATGACTTACACGATTCAAACTTTATTCTTATTCTTATTCGAATAAAGAGTATAAACTAGTGTGTAGCTTTTTGAATGATTGTGCTGAGCTTGCAAACTAACCTCAATTATCCCTGCAAGGCGGCTGAAAAGAAGAAAACTTCGTCAACAGCCTGTAAATGAGCCTGAAAAGTCTCGCTCTTATAGCTAAAACTTTCGTAGTGGTTGAGCTGAGTCTTGTCCTCCTTTTTGAGCATTGATGGGAAATTTCTTTGCTGATACCTGATAGCAATGTTTGCACTCAATCTTGATAAAATGTTTGGCATGGAACTGCATCATTATTCACTACAATTCCGCATCAAGATTTTAATTGGAGATTCCATAGAAGATCAGTAATGGCAATTAGCAGGACTAGGCACAAATAAGATAGACATGGGAGTTGGGATCCTATATTAGTCACTAGTCAGTACAATAGCAAGCGTCTTTTATACTAAATTTACTTTTGCGGGAAGCTGTAGAGAATAAATTAATGGGCACAACTATTATAGACACATGAGATCAGGATCCTATATTTAGTCAGTACAAATAGCACATGCCTGTCATAGTACATGTACTTTTGCGGGAAACTATGGAATGTAAATCAACCACTAGAGTATGTAGGTTCTGCAAGCAAGTGCAGATAGGACCCTGTATATGATCACCAATTCCTGGGAAGCATTTATAAGATCATGAACCCTCAAAACTTGTTAACTGGTCTCTTTGTTGCATGCGTGATAAAGGAATAAGAACAGAACTGCAAATTCTTGAAAACAACGTTGCTGTATGTATTATTTACTCTATGTTTTGTATCCTGAATATACCACTTGGGTGTATGTGTTCTTATGTGTGTCAAAATGGATAGGCCTTTGAGTAATGACAACGATGCGATGCTCCCATTCTCAACATAATTACAAATATGCCAAATGCCTTCTACAGGATAGGAGAGCCCTAGTTTTGACTGCCACTGAAGAGATATACATGTATCGAATGCTTAGTTAGTCCATATGATATGCTAGTTTACCTAATTGGATTCTAGATCATGTTAGAATAATAGCATTTATTTCACTGATTTATCTCGATTCCATGCATGTGCTTAAACATGTTATATTTGACCAGATATGTGGGGATCAGATTATAGGTCTCAGTAAATGTATATGCATCAGTTCGTGAGGATCGTTAATGTGAATTGGTATATCGTTAATAAACCGCCTCTAGCTACCTTGAGTTTGACTAGTTTGCAAAGTTACTCTTGTGCAGATTACATGTCCACTTGCTTGGCGTGGTCAAATCCCCTACCCCCACCAGTCCTAAGCAGCTTCCAACCTTTGGAAACAAAAAATGACTTTTCTTAACGCATGGTTTTCACTATGTTCAGTGCAATCACTGCCCTCTTGACTGCCATGTACAATTTCTGTTTTTTAATTCCTTTCTTGTTGCATTGCAGTGTGTCGCACATTCAAGCTAATGGCCGATCATTATCACCTGCATTTGGTGTTGAAATAGTTGAACCATCTGGAAATTTTGTATTAGAAGCCCAGATTTAGACTGCACCAGGGTTACCTGAAGATGATGGACCTCGTCCCTTTCTTGGTGGGTATGTAGAGGACAATGTACAGTGGAGCAGATTTTGAATATATTGAAGGGACAAGGTGTAGAAGTACAGGAATACAATTGGAACTTAGAGATTGACAAGTCAGCTTTCTAATCCCGTTACCTGTTTATAGCCGTAGGTGCATGCTCAAGTGATGCTTGTATATCTGGTGTTGCAGAAAATGAAAGCTCCAGCATTCTTACGGCTCATTTGATAATCACATGAAAGTACAAGTCAGATATTTAATTAGACAGCCTTGATATGTAGATTTTAAACTTGTTTACGATGAATCAAGAATATGAGATAGATGGTTTGAATTACCATGAATTTCCAGGGAATGAACTATTTCAGAATTAAGGAAGGTTGTGTGCTTCTAGTCAAATAGCTCACCAGCACGCCATCACTGCTCTGCAAATGCATCATGTGAGATGAATAAACTAACAAACTAGCAGTGATCAATTTTTGAGCAATGCTATTCAATCGTGGATCAAGCCCTAATGATACAGGCAATAACTTTCTGGAAGAGCCTTGACTGACTTTGCAAATGTGAGATGAAATTAATTCCTCTTAGCGATGATTATAAGATTTGGACACCGACTGCTGAACCAACTAAAAACACCTTAATTTTAATGATGACCTCTTGATTTCATCAGATCTAATAATTAAGCAAGTGCCACGTATTAAAGGCAAGCACACGGGGCCTGGACACTCCTGTCAATTTGCTGGGCTTGTGCTTTCCTATCTTGGAGACTTCGGACAATCACCCAACATCTGGGCCCACTGCAAGTGATTCGCCTGGAATATAACTCTTTCAAGGCAGTATTTTGCTATTATTTATTATTCTAGCAGAACACTCACACGGCATCGTTTTTTTTTTAATCAGGATTCTTTATTTTGAATATTATTTAGTTTCCTTGCTATTTAGCATGAGTTTATAAATAAATAAATAAAATCCGACTCGAAAAAATAACAATTCAGGAACGATGATGATATTGCTCTTTCTTTCTCACAAAATCTAATTATACTTGTCAGAATCAAACTTGATGTGAAGTTTTGGCTTCCTCTTATCCGAGGATGGAGATTCATAATAATTTCAATAAAGTTTATTGAAAGTTCTTGGCCTATTTAATTTGAAAATTTGAATGTAATTAGGTAGTTGTCCTCAATAACTTGTTGATAATGTTATTAAATTAAGTTAAATTTGTAAACCTACATAGTTGATAAGAACTAAAACAAACCTGGTGTGAGCTGATCAAATACGATTCAATCAACTTGATGGGTGTGTATGTAAATAATCGACTCGGTAAAAACTTAACTTGACTCATTTTAAAAAATAATATTTTTAAAATGACATTAATGTAATATTTATAAAAAAAATTAAATGGCCAATGTATTTTATCAATCCAATTAAGCTGAGTAAAATTATTTATTGAAAGTTCTTCGCCTATTTAATTTGAAAATTGAATGCAACTAGGTAGTTGTAGTGAGTTCTTTGCTATCTCTTTTCATGTTTTTTTTTTAAAAAATATCAATGAAAACTTTAAGGTGCTCAAAAAATAATTAATAATATTTAATTAGTTATTTTCTAGACACCATTAATTTTTTTTTATAGTAATCATAAATTAACGTTCTATTTTTAACAAATACATGATGCAATAACAAATATAAAAAAGATAAAAATATGCTGAATTAATATGATAAGAACAAAAATAAAAATAAATCTATCTTTAAAATAGTTATAAAATAAATTTTTATATTTTTAAAATAAAAAACACACCGAGACAAATCTCATTATCTCATGTCTCTATTTCTTTTTTCTGTCTCGATAAAAACTGGCTGGAGAATATTTTTACCTTCAAACTTGTAACATGGAACTTATTTTTTACCACGAAAACAAACAAATAGTCACAGAACAAAGGGTATCCAATCCAAGCAAATCATTATTAATATTATTATAGAAATATTAAATTATCTCTGTCATTTACATACATAGTTTTAACGTCCGGTCCGGTAACTGACTTGAACTAAGAACTAAGTTTTAGATTTTAATCAGATTATTAGTTTAATTTTTTTAAATTAAAAAAATATTATTTTAATAAAAAAAAATCAATGAATTTATAACCAAGTCTTGACCGGGTTGAAAAATCAACCGAATCACACTAAATTTTTTTTTTATTTATTTTTCAACCCAATTCAATTCCAGCTTTCATCTACCAATCAGACCGGCCGGTTTCAAAAAACTATGTTTATATACAAAAGAAGCATTCTTTCTGTCAAGATAATCCCCACCAACTCTCTCCCTCTACAAAATCCTCCCTTTGCTTTCTCTCTCCAGGGTTTGTGACAAAGATGCATACTTTTCTTCGTCAACAAAGGTGAGAATTTCAAATTCCTTTCTTTACCTTCTCTCTACTTCCCTGGCTTTCTCTCCATACCTTTTGTTTTATTTTTATTTTAAAAAAATCGACAATTACTTTCTCTCTCTTTTGAATTTGCAAAAATTCTCTTCTATGTTCGATTGACTTGAATTTCTTTTTCACGGGCTCATCCAGTTAATCACAATCATCTGCAGTTCTTTTTCATCTGTTTTCTGGGTTTTGTACAGTGATCATTACCGTCCTCATTATTGATAATCCTGATTTTACCTGTACCAAATTGAATTACATAGAATACTGAATGTGTTTTTTTTTGTTGAATTTAATGGAATTTAACAAAAACCCTTTTGAATTCTGTGCATATTAATGCCAAATCATTCTTCTTTTTGGTCCCTTTTAGAAAATTTGAAGAGGTTTTGCTCTGTCTAACAATTTCAACTAGTTTTTTCGAAGTTACATTAACTACGTGAGTGATTAGGGAATGAATTCTAATTATTCAGCTTGTAAAAGGTCCCAGCTCCTTGTTAGCTTCTTGGGAGCTTGTGGTTTTCATGATTTTTTTTTACATTGAATTTGACATCAGGGTTTTTGGTTGTTGAGCTGTTTTAGGAGGGTGAGATGAGAGTGAACTGAAACTTTAAATTTAAGCATTTGGTTATTTCAATATTGGAATCTGCTTGAACAGTGGATGTTATTTAATGAAGTTGTTAGTAATATATATATTTTGAATCAGGTTTTGAGATTCAAACAGATCAAGGTGTTTTTAGTGAATTGGCTGAGGTCATTATAAATGGAGATCCGTATGGATTTCTTGAATTGTCTTGACCATGACACATCAATGAAGATTCTCAGGTGTTTGGAAGATCCATCTGATCTTGTCCGTGCTAGTTATGTCTCTCGTTCTTGGCGAGATTTTGGTGAGTATTTACTCTTATGTTTAGACTGAAATCTTTAAACATTTTGCAGTTGTTTTGATATCCACAGAAGCACATTGCAAACATCTGTTTTTCCTTTTGATATGAAGTATTCTTATCAGAATGGCTGTGTTCTTTAAGTGATCGTCTAAGTTGTTGCCAAAGAAAAAAATGGATGACACTTGTTGCAATAAATGTTGGTCGGTACTTTATTTTTTGCATTTCTTTCCTCTTGTTTTTGTAGTCAATTTAGGCACAAACATTTGTTATCTCTTTCAAATTGAAATTTGTAATCAATTACTTTGGTGGTAGCTGCAATCTAATTAGATTCTCCTCAAGGTTCCTTTAAGCCATTGTCCCTGAGTTCTACTCTAAGGGTATCTTCTTAATCACCTGTTGCTGTTGCCAATACAGTTTTCAATTATTTCTCAACAGGTTGCATCCCAGTTGTTTTCAACTTTGCTGTATAAAAAATCAATAAACATTATTTTTTGATAGTTTTTGAAAATTGGTCTTGACAACCTGATCAATTTCAATCTTGATTGAAATTTTAGTGATGGTTGCAGGGTTTGGGTAGAGAAAGTTTCCCTTTAACATTGAATCTTGTTTTTGTAACTGAAGGTTTTGATTGGGTTTGGTTTGCTTCACAGTGATTGCAAATGGTCTTTGTAAGCAGCTGTGCTTGAGTATGTTTCCTCACTTGCTTAGAGTTGATTGTGTATTGGAACCTAGTTGTGTTATGGAAAAAGCTTCGGAAGTCGGATGTAGCAAATTTGTGGAATGGGAAACTCTGAAGAGGGAGCATAAAGCATATGCATTTCTAGCTCAAGCGTGCTTGTCATTTCCTTTTGATGATTGCATTAAGGATGCAATAAGTGCTTCTAGCACTGATAATTATCCAGAGGAAAGCATTCGTAACACTCTGCAAAAAGGGGACCGTGTTGGAAGGAGACCTTCGTACTGGTCAAGTAAAGGACAGCGTAAGGCTGCAGTACCTGAGACACTAGTGTATAAACTGGTTGCTGATATTTGTGTTATTACTGAAATTAATATACAACCTTTTCAAGGTTATTCTTCTGTTAATTTCATCAAATTCATTCACTCTCTCAGTTTGTTCTGACCTTATAGTTGTCCTTCATTGAGGTATGATATGTTTTTATGTTCAGCTTATTTTCAGCAGGGTTCACCTATATATTCGGCACAATCTGTGCGGTTTCATTTGGGTCATCCCAAGTGCCCAATGGATGATACTTTGGGTGAACCATTGGATAACTGTGCTGATGACAAGTTCATATGGACTTACTCTTCACCAGAGTTTCCAATGGCCCAGGTATGTCATGCCTGTCTTCCATTTTTTAATCTTAGTGATGTTGCTGTGATTTTTTTTTTCCTTCTTAACAAGAACACTACCTATATCAATGTGGCCATGGAACTGCATTATTATTTCTACAGTTTCTTTATCAATTCTATAAGCAGAGCTTGCATAAAAAACAATAGTTCAGTGAGCTATCAATTGGCATATGAAAAGGTGCAGCATTCTATTTTCAGGCATAGTAGATGGATCTGTCTTGGTTACTTTTGCAGGAAATTTTAGCCATCTAAGATAGACATGGAGTTGGGATCCAACATTTACACTCGGCAGCATGCACCTGAGTTGATTACTTATTGCAGGAAACCTTGAAGACTAAATTAAACATTGTAGTGGCCAAGTTTTCTGCAAACAGCGCTCTTGTATTTACAACCCCCAAGGATGTTCCTAAATAATAAGTAACGTGATCATGAACCATATACAGTGGCTGACTTTGTCTCTTTTTGTAGCCTGTTTGATAAAAGAACAAGTGCAAACTTTTTGAGAACACTGCATGGAAACTTAAGACCCCATAGAGCTGTCTTCATGCAGCAGGAAAAGTTTTTTTATTGTAGAATTTTCTCTAAAGAGAACACTATTTGTCATTATATGATCGAATTCTCAACAGAAATCCTAATTCGTCAAAGCCCCTGAACAGGAGAGCAGATTGCAGAACTTCAAGCTTCCAGAACCTGTTGTTTGCATTGGTGGAATTTTGCAGATTGAGCTGTTGAGAAGGGTTCAGAGGCAAGAAATGGATGGCTTGTTCTATATATGGTTTGTTCAACCCACTATTCTTTAGCAGTTTGGTTTTGGTGTCCATATATATGTGTATGCTCCACTCACATAATAGTGGGACCCATGAATAGTTATCATAGCCAGTCCCACTTTGATGTGAGTGGGATCACTCCTCCAGAGTACCTCATAACACCCCCCCCCCTCATGGCATGCCGATCTTCTCAATAGGATCCTGGAATATTTTCATATAATATATTTTATTCAACTGACCAGGCTCGATTCCCTGCATGTGCATAAAATGTGATGATGCTAAGTTGTGGCCAAATCTGTGTTGTGGGAATAAAATAGAAACCATATTTACTCAAATTAAGACTCTGGGGCATCGGTTGGTTTGGAAATTGATATTTTTTCTCAAAATTTTAATCAGCCTTAATAATATCAGAAAAATTAAGAGAAATAATTCCTTAGTGCAGAGTTGTATGCAACTTAAGACTGCTGGCTATAATGCACAGTTTCTGTTTTTAATGCATTTTCTTGTGATATTTCAGCGTGGCTCATGTTCAAGTTAAAGGCAGGCCATTATCATCAGCATTTGGTGTTGAAATCCTTGGACCTTCTGGAAAGTTTGTATTGAAAACCCTGAGTAGTGCACCACCAAGTTCACTACCACCAAGTTTACCTGAAGATGACGCCTTATATCATGGTGTGCCCTTGCAAGGACTTGCTGATTTGGAGCAGGTTGTGAATGGGTTGGGGGTCGGAGTACTAGATGAAGATTGGAACTCAGAAGATGATGAAGCGGCCGATGAAATGGATGATGAGTTAGCTTTCTAGGCCTGTTACCTATAATAATTATAACCTTTCTTTGTTTATTTTACCAGACGTCTATGAATTTGGGCTGAATAACAAGTTGGTGTCCTGATCTCTCAAAAGCCAGAGTGACTACGCTGGAAACCTTCCAAGCTCTCTCTGCCAAGGTGGTGTGTAAGCCATGTATATTCTAGATAAAATATGGGTCTTTTATTAAACTAGCACAATTTAATAAAAGTTTTTAAAAAACATGATATCAGAGAAAAATATTTGGAAAACAAGTTGGTTTTTATTTATGTGTATTTTTATAGTTGTTAATGACCGATTTGAAATTTTAAACAGCATGTTGACATGTTTATTTGTTAATTAATAATATTAAATAATGGTTATATAAATTAAATATAAAAATACATAATATATAAGATAATTTTAAAATCAACATGATAATTAGCGAAAATAATGTTACAAAAATAGTAATAATAAAAATAAGTCATAACTAGAAAAATAACATGATTTAATTATACACAACATATATAGATAAAAATTTGAGTTTATCTGTCTTTTGCGACATATAAAATCTATAATATATGTTACCCAAATCCTGTATAACAAAAAAAAAATATTTGATGTATTAATATGAATTATAGGGTCATTAAAATAATAATTGATCATATTTCTCAAATAAAAAATAAACATGCATTTTCATTTCATAAGGCCTCCTTCGATCTATGTAACTCCTATAACCGTAGAACAGAAAGATCAATTAAACTAGGATCCATGTATCAAGAAACTCTACGTGTAAATGAAGATGATGCCCCTCGTATACGTGGTATCCTAACAAATTATACCTATAAAATACAAAATACAATTCAAAATTAGAAAATAAATATTATAAATAAATAATTAAAATTGAATGGCAGATAATAATAAATAGACATGTTATTGTCTAAGTTAATACATACATTGTTTGTTTTTACAAGTTTTTTTGTTATGCCTTTATATTGTAAATGCCCCTCTCTCACATCTATTTTATTATACAATCGAATTGATTTTTGTCAACCCGAGCAGTTTCCTTGAAGAATCTAGATATACCTGATAACAACTATACTCATTCCACTCTGATTAATAAGGGATTGAATGGAGTCCATCGTATGCTATTATACAATTGCTAATTATCTCCTAATTACCGGAAGAAGAAGAAAAGTACAGCTTTTCCGTCTTTGGGTATGGAGGTATGGGTGTGTGTGTGTGTATTTGGCCTTCCATCAATAGAGTTGTCGTATATATATATTCGTGGCTTAGTGGTAAATGCATTAATTTCCTTCACTGTAGATTTAGAAATTCTCACAGATCTTGTGGTGGTGTCGATATTTCTTATCAGTTTTCAGTTACAATGGGAATGATCTCACTTTCAGGTTTTGCAGTTGAAGTTATTGCTCACAAAATCACAATCATGTTTAAATAAAAAGAAAGTTTTTGCGCACTCCATTCCTGTAGGATTATGCAACCAAGTTTTAGGGTTAGCATTTAGAATTAACATTTAAGAGAATTTTTTTCTATTATGTAGATGTATCAGGCTGATCTTGAAGGCGAGCTCATAAGATTCTTCGGAGAAGAGATTGGTTTTGGGATATTTTTTACGGTTCTGAAAAAAAAAAAAAAGGTGCTCTACAACCACTGGTAGAGAGCTTGTGTCCAACCCTGCTTCTAGGCTTCTAGCCTGCTGGCTGAAGAGGGAAGCACTTGAGGGCGACCATCTGTAGGCACTAACGCTGGCTGACATTGAAGGTAGCCGAAATGTTAGAAGTAGCTATCAAAGATTCTGTGTTTTTCAAAATCTTGCTTGCACATTGTTATCTGTTCCTACGTTGTAATTGAAGATTATATTGTAGACATGAGAAAAAACTTTAAAATAACCTTTTGTCTTAGTGATTTCCTGTTTGGAATTGAAATTAAACATGTTTTTCATCAAAATTTGATTTTTTTTTGGTTTTAAATTGATTTTTTTTTATATGCTAATATAAAAAATAATAATTTACCACGCCCGATAAATTTGCCAGTGCTTTCAGAGTCATCCTATTCACAAAATTAAAGAATCAGGGTATGCTTGAAACAAATTGAAAAGTCTGAGGATTTGTATTAGCATCATAACTAATGTTGCAAGGGATAGCCTCTAACAGGGATAACTAGAAATAAACAAAGTACCTCGTCACTAAAATGCTAATATCCAAATCATAGATACGCTTTTTGGAATTTTTTTTCACCCTAAAAAAAAGTTTTCTGTCTCTAAATATAATAAAACCAGACACCCAAAAGCGAGCAGAAACAAACTATAAAACGTTACCATCCCGCTCCGGTGATGTTTGGCCAGGAAGGTTGAGACCCAGCCATAATCATTTACACAAAAATTATGAAAGTGTGTGAATGCAGCTAAATAGATGGGCACTTGAAACGCCAGAAATGGAAAAGCCGAACAATAGTACCCCACTTTAGGTATGCACAAATGTATGATCTGATAGAATTCATTAAATTGTAAAACTGTAAGGTCCCCCAAAACCAAACATCTGCAGATCAGCTACAATGTTTGTAGTGTTAACTACTTGTGCGTTTGTTTACCGGCGTGTCGCGCCTCATTAACAAACACTCTTACCACTTAAATCTGAAATGCAAACCAGAGATGAAATTGGTGAAATATTATTTTGCTAATGCAAGAGATTGTGATGAACTGTGAATTGTGACAACAAGGGTGCTGAATATAGTGAAAATTAAATAGGTAAATGAACCTTCTAGGTCACCCTCAGGATGACTAAGTAGCTAACAAAGCTTACACAAATAAGGATTGGTCACAAGGTTCAAGTAATTATTTAGATGACATTTAACTTGTTGAGCAGATCGGTGTTGCGTCTTCAAGTTGTCTTAGACTTTTGTGGCGATGGAAGCAACTGCATGTCACAAGAAGAAATCCATTCAGTAAACAGAGCACATACCCACCGATAACTTTGGGAAACTACAATTTTGTTTTAAAACAAAAATCCAATTACAGCAAGCTCAACCAAGCAGTGCTTTAGCGGGCAATATATAGGTAATCTCAAAGAAGTAAATTAATATACTGATGATTTCCTGATTAACAATGAGAGCAAAGCATGCAAAGAATTAGTACCTGGTAGCAAGAGATAAGAGAGCTAACAAACCCAAAACCTCCTGTAACTCGAGGAGTGACTTTCTTGGGTGCCAATTGAAGTAGCCCAACAGCAACTACAATGTCCATGGCTGATTTGACAAGGGCTAGTGACCTTTCATTTGATTTTTTAAGTTTAGCACGGTATTGCTCATTCTGCACTCAAAAAGGACCACCAAAAAATAACCATTACATGGAAGCATTTAAAACAATCAGCCTGCTAAAACAATGATATCCATACATGATTTTTTTCACCATCCTTAAGCTCCTTCTCCAACTTCTTCATTGATGCAGAAAGCCTCCCAAGCTCCCCAACCTGATGTGAAAATGGTAGAACATGTCATAGAAACCATCTTCAGCTTGAAAAGAGATCCTCATTACCTTTCCTTTACTTTGGGGGGGGGGGGGGGGGGGGGGGTGTGGGGGTTTATGAGGTAATTCACCCATGTCAATTTCTAGGAAAAGAATAGGAAAAAAAAAATGGGAGACGCTACAAACCTCAACCAAAGTAGTGCAAATTGAGGATCCCATCCAACAGAAAAGGGAAATCCGGCCAATTAGCTCAACACGTTCTTTGTTCTGTAAAAATCAAGCTAACTCACGTTTCTGGCTAATGCATCTCATAGAATTTCATTCTGGAACATAAATAACCAAAAATAGAGTGGAGCATTCCGTACCTTGTAAATTCCACTTCTACCCAGCCAAACAATTTGATCAAGAAACAAGAAAGTTGACAACAACGCATTTTTAGACTGAAATAAGCATCAAACTGACAAAGTCACCACCATGAAGATAACGAAGATGTCACAGAAACATTTTTATTGACAAATCATTTGTACCTTTCCCAATAAAACAAGAGGAAGGGGGGTCCCTTGAGGAACTGGACTAATAAGACCGTGCAGATCGTTGACAAACTGCAATTAGACATGGACAGCCAAATTAAAGGACTTTTGGCTTCCATTTACAGAACAAATACACATGGTTTTGGTTGCAGAAAGAAACACAGGAAAGAAGCTCTTCGTTTCCTAGATTTGAAGGGATATAAAGAAAGCCAGATGAAATCCAACTCAATCATATCTAATAAGTACATTATAAGTCTTACCTTAAAAAGACGGAAAACTTTCCGAGCTAAGCTGGTTGATTTGTCAACATTTTGGGCAGTACCAGCTTGTCCGTCGCTCAAAAATTTTGAACCATATTGAATTGCCCTACAAATCTTGTCCCTGGCTTCAGCCTTATTCAGATACAGAACTACAAGAGCCAGTTCTGCTCTAGTTGCATCGAGTGTACTCATCTTTTACCCGGATCAAACCTGCAAAGTCAAATACTGAACTATTGTTAGAACTCAAGAAATAATAGAGTTCAACAGCATTGAACATAGACAAAGCACATTCTAACATGACAAAAGTGAAAAGAAATACATCAACAAAACCCAGAAAATTCATCTATAAGGCAAGAAATTCTCAGCCATTTTCTGTATGCGACAAAGGCTGTCTCTTCAGACTTTTATGCTCTCTTTGATGAATCATAGACAAGCAACACATGAGATTTTCTTTAACAGCGAAAACCAATTCCAATTGGGTATTGTAAGATCCTGTCATAGTTTCTAGATGAATCGCCAAACTCGCGTAACTATTACATCCTTAACGAAATCAACGGTCAAGAAACAATTCTCAATTTGGCAACAATCAGATTCTCAAACTCTTGTAAAATTACAGATTGTATGCTTTTTCCCTGGCTAGCACGGAAATAGAAGTAATAAAAGAAACTTTCAATCAGGATTCAAGCCTGGATTAATGTTATTGACCTGATTAAACAAAAATCTCTTACCAACTGAGCCCATATCAAGAAAAGAGGACAATAACAGTCGGAATCAAAGAAGCAAACTCTAGTTATGCACCTAACAATCACTTATTCCCAGAATCAATAAAAAAGAAATCAACTTTAGAACACCCAATTAAAATTAAAGATACCAAACAACATCAAGCTCATCAGCGATAAAGTTACAGAGATGCAAATAAGAAAAAAAAAACATGAACATACTCTTAAAAAAGAACAAAGCTTTCTCCTCGAGAAAACCTCAAAGAAAGCAGAGGTCAACAATCAGACAAAAGGATTAGCTAATCCACTATTTCTATGGAGAAAAAGAGATGGGAGAGAGAGAGAGTGGGTGTATAATACCGAAGGGAGTGCCCAGATGGATATAGCCTCCAAATTCACAATCTTTTCTTAGCTTTTCTCTCTCTAAAAAAGCATTTAGACTTTGTTCTTTAAAAAGATAGAATTGGCTAATGCGTCAGCAACCGGTGTTGTTTCGGTTTCTAAATTTCTAATTTCTATATCAGCTAATGATAGTAGCCCATGACAAGGCCGTGTTTGGTGCTCTCTTCCCCAGTACTAGAAAACAAAATTAATTTATTAGGGTCTCTTTTATCCACTGTCTTGTCTATGCATGAACTTCAATGCTTGACCACCCTTCATCATAAGATCCTATTGGTTATCACAACTACGGCTCTGATCAAATTACGTGTCAGGCAGGGAATTGTTTGGGGGATCACTGATGATGAAGTGTATAGGTAGCTAAAGCTGCTTCTAGACAGTGCGGCGGCCTTGCACGCAGCTCAATATGGGAAATGTTTGTCCAAAAATGTTGCGAGGACAATATACTAGCCCACTGATTTTTTGTTGTGCTCTTTAGAGGATTTTTTTTTTTTTAATGATAATGGTATTTTTTTTAATATTTATCTTGTGTGTATCTCAATTAATTTCATGAATTTTAAAGTTAATGACCATGTAAGTTTTCAATAATTTTTATAGAACTCGAATTGATAATTTTTATTAGTAACTTTTAGAAAACAAACTAAAACTTAAACAATCATCTATCTTTTTTTTTTTTGAAAAATAACAATGATACATATCTTAACTAGCCTGCTTAAAATTGCGGTTTAAATAGAGTTTTATTAAAATTTATTTATTTTTATTTTTAAAATTTTTTAATATATTAATTTAAAAAAAATATATTATTTTAATGTATTTTTAAATAATTTTTTTTAAATAACTGTAAACACTCTCAAATGCGTGGTATTTTCAACTCTCACTTTCCTAGAAGAAGAGTTTAGGCATAAAATAACTTTTTTTGGGTCTTAGTATTAAAAAAAAGTGCCATCCGATCAGCTTTCAAATATTGGAATTAGGTCATTTCTCCATTAAATTTTAAGCAAATCATTTACATCAGGAGCAATGTATTTTTTATAAGGAGTTATTTCTAGGATCTAAAATTAAATCAGAAGTAGAGGGAAAAAAGGCGTATGGCTTGTTAAGACATCCCATGTCAGCTGCTAATTCATTTGAAACCGATGGATGCTTAGAGTAGAAAGGTAACATGGCGGCGGGGCTAAGAACTGAGTGCCTTAAGCCTGCAACCAACAACAGTATATCTTCAACGAGGTCATGTTTATGTCTTCAAGTTTGCCAGTGCATTGCTAGCACAAACGGAAACAGAAACGAAGTCTTGGAAATCTTTTACCAGAGGTGAGATCTTCGGCTGCGTTCATATCTTCTACGATTAGGTTGTGATTGCAGAATACAAATCACATGAAACAAAAGGGTAGGCCTTGTCTTTTCGTTTCATGTAATATTCAAATCTGCAATAATTGGTTCTGTTGAAGGCACTACTTTTCAAATGTAACATGGCAAAATTAATTGAAACCAAGTTTTATCCATGGTTACAAATTCTAAGTTTTGACCTGAATCAAAACCCAGATAACAAACTAAACAGGTCAGCTAAAAATATCATTTTAGTAAAAATAAAATCCAGTTCGGAATAAAACTCAAACCAAGCTAATCTTCAGGTCAACAAGTTACTAGGTTGTCTGGTTTTATAGCTATAATTGTTCCTCGCAGCAAATCTGAAGCATCAGTGGTATGATGGCACTGCTTACTAGTATTTACAGCTCTATTCACTAAGCACAATAGCTGGGCACAAGGAGGCATCATTATCATTTCCCAACCACTGAAAGTACAAGGGTTTATTCAACATGTTTTCTTTGCATCCTCGACACCAGTGTAGTTAGTGGATGGCAGCGCAAAATAAAATAAACAAAGAATTCTGAAGCTTACCAGCAGCATTCACTTGCAATTTGCATACAACATGGCATTGCAAAGATGAAAATATTTTTGTTTTTAGAAGAGATGTTTAAGAAACAGTGATACCAGTAGTTTTTTAAAATATTTTTTGCTTTAAAATTTTATTTTTTACATCATTAGAAATGAGTACGGCATAAAGATCTCTGATCAATCCAAGCACACAGATAGATGGCGAAGCAGAAAGGAGAGACATGGGGCCAGAAATATGATTGCAACAGCGCTGTCCACGTGCAAAATATGAACGCTAGAAGAAGGTAAAGAAGCTGCATTCGAGGATTCTTATATATTTTTATAAATAGAACATTAACTGCATAGATTAGCCACACTTTTGAGTGCCCCAGCTTGTCGTTGACTAGTTTGTTTCATACAGAAAATGAAACACTGAATAGATGAAGGAAAAAGGGGAAGAGAAGTTATCATACAAAAGTAGATTTTCGTTTCTCTCTATTTCTTACTGAACAAACTTCTTAATTTTCCTCTTTCTAGTCGCTCAAGTAGCTTCTTTGAGCCCGGGATGTCCATCTCAGTAAGCTTCTTGAGATATCCAATTGCTCCATATGAAATCATCAACTTCTTACATTTCTTAGTCGAAGCAAGGGATGCAAGGGAAGCTACAGCATATTTCTTTGCAGTGTTCTGTGGGATTGGATCGAGCAATTGCACTAGATTTGGCACACTTTTATCATCCCTTTTAACTACTCTTCGATTCTGTGAAAGGGACACCAAACTCGAGATTGCTTGTGCAGAAACCTCTCTAACACTGTTTGATTTAGCCTCGAGTAATTTGATAAGAAGAGGGATGCACCCAGCTTCCCCTACTAATTTTTTCATCTCTGCTGATGTGCAAACCCTGCAAATTGCAGATGCAGCAGCTTGCTGGGCACCAAGTGATCCAGACTTGAGCACGTGAACCAAACGGGGGAGGAAACCATAAGATATCAACATTTCTGTAGAAACTGAGCTAACCAAATTCCTTAACGCCCCAACTGCAGATTCTTGGGGTAGTGGACCATCAAGATATACCAATAGGCTTCGAATTCCGCCTTCCGAAATAACAGCTCTTTTCAGATTGTCATTGCTGGCAGTGAGATTCTGCAAGCATTCTGCTGCATATTCTTTTGATCCCAGTAAAATCCCGCAGTCTAGGAGATTGATCATTACCTTCACGATTCCCTCTTCTGCTAGATTTTGCCGAACCTCAGGGACAGCTGAGATATTCTTCAATGTGCAAGCAGCAGCAGCCTGTGATACAGAATCACCAGTTCGACAGATCTCAATCAGTGGTCGAATCCCACCATGACCAACAATTGCCCTGGCTGTTTCTGCTGACATTGACAATCTCTGGAGAGAAATTGTAGCCTTCTCTTTACCCACAGTGCTACCTGACTCAACAAGCCTTATGAGAGGTGGCAGAAGACCCTCTGAAACAAGCCAATTCTCACAGCTTCCAGATTCTGCAAGTGAGCAGATTACAGTAACTGTCTTTTCTCGAATACGAGGAGAAGTTGCTGTTAACAACTGGACTAAAGCAGCAATGTTGCTCCGCCCCAAAACAGCTAAAACAGCCTTCTCATCCTCTTTCATGACCTCAACAAGTGTATCAAGAGCTCTGTGCTTCGCCTCCAAGTGCCCAATCTGAAGCCGGGCAAGCAATTCCCTTGTATTGCTGTGAATAGCAGCCTCGGGTTCTGTTGATGAGCTAGCCACAGCTAAAGGCAAAGTAGCCTCGCCAAGCACCCCAGTCTTAATCAAAAGCCCACAGTCTCGTAAATTCAAATCCAATTTACCAGATAACGCATCAAGATCACTCTGCATCCTAAGCTTACCCCCATAATTCTCACCCATACATAAGCCTGCCAATTCAATTGCTTCTTTGAGCGTCTTCGACACAGCCTGCAATTGCTCCTTGCAAAGAGCGTTCTTGGAGAAGCAAGGGTGGCTTGACAAGTCTGATAAACGCGATGGGATCTGCTCCAACTTGGAAATTATCATCTTCCATCTACCAGGAAAGCCCTTAACCTCCCTGGCCTTGTCAAGGACCACAGGAACAAGCTCTTGCGCATGAGATAACCAGTCTTCAACTGATTGAATATCAACCAAAACTTCTTTCCCTCTATCTTCCACCATGATTTCTAACGTGTATAGATCAAATTGGTTACCAGAGCTGCAACAACTGAATTAAAAAGAAAACCAAACCTTAAAGGATGGATGACCTGGCTGTTACGAAATGAGAAAGGAAATGATATTTGCATAGAAAATTCAAAGGCAGTGGAGCAGTTACAATCATCATACATAAATTATAAACTAAGGCTACTGGTTTTTTAAAATAAACCACAAATAAAAAAAACAAATAAGCCAACATCAAGAGCCTTGAGAATCTTGTATGATCGCACAAAGTCTGTTTCACTGAAAACAAGACCTGACCAACCAAATCAAAGTACCCTTGAAGATGCTCCAGCAAGTCATTTCCGTAGCTTTTTAAGTGGTCATTAAACGCCAACCAAAACTAAACCAAATTAATGCATATCCCACAAAATGATAAACACAAAATTGTTCTAATTTATTATGGATCGAATCATGAAAATGAAAGAACCTACTTTTTAACGATTAAAAAATATAGCCGTCCTTTTAAGACATAACATTATGCAAATACCAAAACACCCTTTTGAGTATCACCTTAAGCTATACAACTACCGCTGGATTGAGTGGAAGAAAGTAGTGGTGGTTGTCAAGGGTATACTGGGAAGTGAAAAAAAAAAATCTGAAACTTTACTTTTCAACCATGAAGAAGGTAGAACATGGGTATCAGATTTATATTCTAAGCTTTGTTAAGGTGATCTTGATAGATATCCAATGGTCAAGATTTCAGAGAAAGTGGATTCTTGGCTGTGTATTGCCATTTTTATCCTCATAGATAGAGCTAGCTAGCTGGTTGAGAGAGTGAAGAAAGAGACTTTCCTTTGAAGAGAAGGTACAAGTCTCTATCTACAGTTGTGATATACATCAAGTGTATTTAAATTCTTCAAGATTAATCAGTAGACCAACCGCACTATGAATTTTTTTTTATTTAGAAAAAAAAATCCAAATCAATAAATGCAAAAGTACATACCTCAATTTGCCTTGACCTTCGTCAACATTCAAAGACCTCAATTCAAAGCCCTTCCTGTTTCTACAAGAACAATATAATACAGTAAGATAATCGAACCATCAAATATGTGAATTGACGGATTTTTAGAAACCAAATAAGAGAACCCAGTAAGAAAAAAGTAAAGGGGCAAAAAAAAAAGATCTCTTCTTTTTTTCTGAAGAGGATATCATAAAAGGCAAACAAAATCCACTCCTAGAACCAACCTTTAAGCCTCAGGAATCAGAACTTGTCATTTCTCTCCAGAAAGCAACAACCCACCGTGTAGCTTGATCTTCAAACTTTTCTCCCCTTTTCTCTCTCAGTTGAAACAAGAACTCAAAGCAAGCACGATATCTGCCTTCAAGACTCAAACTTTGTGCAAGCTAGAATTAAGTAGTGCCTCCAGAATGAGCAATGAAAACAAGTTTTTATTAAAAAACAAAAGAAACCCAACAACACTTACCAGAAATGAGAAATGCCCAGAATTCGCTTTTGTTTGAATATAGAGAAACCGACATCAAACGGTCGAAATCAGTGTAAAAAACAAATAAAAAAGAAAAAACCAAGAAACTAAGCAGGTCAAGTTTGAATGAACACACTAGCAGACACGAGAGAACATGATAAATATATAGTAATCACGGTCACATTCAAAAATCAAACTCTCTCTCTCACCAGAACTGTTTCTCTCTCTATGCTACTGGTAAATTTTTAGAAGCAAATGTGTCAGTCACCCTGTCTGCTAAAAAAACATTATTTTACGACGTAGTACTTTCACAGGGAGAGAGAGAGGGGGGGTTTGTAGGGGTGTACATTATAGTTAATTTATGTCATTTCAAAATAGTTATTAGGCTGGTCCCTCAAAATATGTAATTTACATTTCTATCCTTGAGTTGCGTTAATTGCTTAAAGTTTCAGCTAATGGGAAGACGGAGGTTGCACGGGAGACTATTTATTTTTTAAAATATTTTTTATTTAAAATAATATTATTTTTATTTTTTAAAAACTATTTTTGATATAATAATTTAAAAAATTTAAAAATATATTAATTTAAAATAAAAAAAATAATTAAAAACCATTCTCTAACAAAACAAGGGTTTAAAAATGAAAATAATATATTTTGTAGTACTCCTTTCCACAACATGCCAAAAAACATCGTTTCATGCTTAATAAAAAATTGTCTTGCCCACAGTTTAGGGTGAGTTTTACGTATAAAAATTTATCCCAGAGCATGTATTTTTTTCAAAAAATTATAACTAAAAGTATTTTTTTAAAAGATTGTTTTTGCATTTGAAATTGTACTTAAATCATTTTAAAAATATATTTGGTTTTAAAAAATATTAATTTAATGTTTTATGGTGTTTTCTGATTAATTTTGATATAGTTATGTTAAAAATAAAAAATATTTTAATACACTTTTAAGTAAAAAATACATTACATCCTAATACAAATCACACACTTAGACATGCTACCATAGTACCAAACACAAGAGTGTTTGTTATTGTGGCTTGACCATGTTTTTTAAATAATTTGATTTTTTTTAAAATTAATTTTTTGGTATTTTTGAATTGTTAAAAATAAATTTTAAAAAATAAAAAATAGATATTATTTTAATATAATTTAAAATAAAAAATATTTTGAAGAGTAATAATTATGTAACGCAGAAACATGCCTGAGAGTCTGAGACCATGCAACTGATTTATTAACATGTCAAAATAATTGGGATTAAATCAGAGTTTACTCCTTGACAAGACAGGGATGGTTACTTGTCAAGCATGATTGATGGATCCTGTGGCTATGATTCGTTTTGAAACAGGGCATTCGACCGTTGAGATGCGGGTGGAATTTGAATGTGTTTTTATTCTTAGGAAATTTTTATTTAGGTTATCGAGGAGTTGATGCTGACGTGGCGAGAGTCTTAAGCGTGTGAGACAGGGACGTGTAATAAGTAATAAGTGGTCTTTGACGGTTGATATTAGCGGCACGTGTTAAGTACACGGATGATGTGCTGGCTGCAGGGTAGAATTACCAAGATGCACTTCAAGTGGATCAAGAAATACAAAGAAACCAAATGCATTTGAATCTGGGGGAACTCGATGACGGACCCATTAATGTTTTCTTATATATCAATTTTGAAATAATAGTGTATGATGTTTTTTAAGATTTTTTAGTTTTATTGCTATATAACTATATTAAAATTAATAGAATTCAGTAAAAATATATTAATTTTATATTTTTTAAAGTTAAAAATACTTTTAAAAAAACATGAAAAAAAATATGTCAAAACACTCTATTAATGATATTTCTCTTGCTTCAAGTGTTATTCATATTATATTGAACGGTAACCTAATTCTAAAATCACTCATCTTTTATTTGAATTCATAAATATTTGAAATTGAAATAAAAAATATACCCAGAAACAAGGTTGATTAAATATCCTATCTTTTATTTATATAAATTTTTGTTATTAACGTGGGTGTCCGGGTCAGCTTGCGTACACCTCGACTAATCTCACAAGTTCTGAAATTGACTATGTAAGCCTTCAGTGACCATCATATTAATAATCACATATTTATATGAATTTTTTTTATTAATGTGGGTATCCGGGTCAGTTTACGTACATCACGACTAATCTCACGAGTCTTGAAATTGATTATGTAAGTCTCTAGTGACCATCATATTAGTAATCACATAATTTTTTATATTATTATTCTTGAAGGGGAAGAGAGAAAAGGATTTTCATGACATTTTAAGAGTGTATTTTGCATATTATCTTGATGTTGAGAATAAATTTCTTATTTATATTCATGTATTTTATTTTTAAAAAGCTTAGGTTGGTCCTCGCCAAAGTTCAATGTTTTTAAACTCGAGCAGCCACGGACGAGATGATTACCTGAAGCATGTTGACAGCTATATTCATCAAATTTCTTGCTGAAAAAAGCTATATATGTTCAAAAAATTGCAATACAATAATGGATCGTTACGTGTCGGGACTGTTTTCATACTTGTTTATCCTGCCATGGCATGATGAGGATATATATATATATATATATATATTGCTGCATCATTAGCTTCAACTCATGCCTAACACCACACTCGCCGATTTATAATAAGTATTGTTTTAATTTGAGAGCTTAATTATCAAGTTGAGTTTAAGAAATCAATGGAGATAGAATTAATCTAATAATCCAATTTAGTTATTTTGAGTGTGATCTGCTCAAAATTTCTTATAAGTATTATTTTAAAGGATGACACGAATTAATTTATAATTTAAGAATTAGATTTTAAGAGATTAATCGAGAAATAATTGATTTAGTATAATTCGGTTTGAGTATGTTCTACTCAAAATTCATTGATTTTTTTCACATTATTTTTATTTTTTTATAAAATTTAAAAAATTAAATTATTACGGTCAACTCACCTGTATGTGATATGTGATTTAATTGTAGCTCATGTTTAAAAACTATTTTCACGAACTTGATCACCGAGTCTCCATACCATGTTTTGAAATGTCAAAATTACCCCCTTCATTTGTGTTATTCATAAAGCACCGACAGCAAGCCTATAATCTTCTTTTTGTTATATTATTGGTTGGGTTTAGAATTACGGTGTAATGTGTATTTTAAAATGTTTTTTTAATATATCAAGATAATATTTGCTTTAATATTTTTTATTTTTTTTAAATTCACCACATTAAAATAATTAAAAAAACTCTAAACAATATTAATTTAATTTTTTAAAGAAAATTAAAATTTTCTTTAAAAAATAACTGCCAAACAACACCCCTCACGTGTGCACCTTTCAGCAAAATCTCAAATAGAAATCAGCATCTTAAAATGTCACGTCTTGACTAAAAATGCGATACCGAGGGCAGACATGAGAGTGAAAAGTGTCATCGTCAGATAGTCAAGAGAATCCGATTTCACCATCTTCTCACTGTGAGAATATAAATGTTTTCCTCTTAGCTGTGAGCCTTTTTTTTTTTTTTAATGTCTTACAAAAATATTTTTATTTAAATATAAAATTAATATATTTTCTTTTATGATTTTATTATTAATATTAAAAACAATAAAATTATTTAAAAATATACTTTATAACATAATCTCAAATACACTAGGAGTCCGTTTGGAAACGCGGTTGAAACAACGCTCCCTCATATTTTAATTTATTTAATTTTACTAAAAATTAATATTTTTTATGTTTTTACATCGTTCTGATATGCTGATTTAAAAAATATTTTTTAAAAAATATCATTTGAATATATTTTTAAACAAAAAACATTTTAAATCATAACTGCCATCAAAATTCCAAATAAGCCTAGATCGAACCAGCGAACAGGGAAAAGAAAACTATTATAAGATTAATCGAAAATTTTTAAAATCATAATTAATGTAAAACATGTATTTTCACCGTAGAATTCTACGAACAGAGCTCAAAGGTAACCAACTTGACCGTTAAGCACAGTGCATGGCAAAAGCAGCGCAACGGCAAAAATGGTTGCATTCCATCAATTGAAGTTCAAATATTTTACCTGAGAGGGATATCATTACTTGTCAACGAGAACATCCCCAGATATGCTAAACAAAGATTTTAAAATCTATAAATAAGACTAGATTATTAAAGTGTGCGTTTATCATTGTCTTGCATAGTCACTTTTTTAAGGTTTTTTTTTTAAATATATAAAAATATTTTTTTAAAGTTTTCGACAACAACGCATAAAAATTATCAGAAAATACTGGAAAATACTGAAATTTAATTTATTTTTAAGTTAAATATATTTTTAAAATACACAGTTCCAAACACAAAAATAAATTATATCCATGAATTCTAGAATGATTTCCTGATTTCAAAATCTAGCAATAGCAATAGAAGCAAGTACCGTATAATTGCGTGTCGATGGCTTCTTGAATGGCAAGGGCGAGTTAACCAAGACGCGTGGATGCGTCATTGGAACGTGACGCTGTTTGTGTGTCGGCTTTATACAATTTTTCGGGCTTCGCATTCGCAAAATCGTGTAGCTTCTGTCCCCACCGCCCTTGGCTAGCCTGTTTGTGCCGCGACGCCGTGTTCTTCTTTTAAAATATTTATTATTATTTTTTTAAATTAATTATTTTTTATATTTTTAGATATTTTGATGTTAAAAATAAAAAATATTATTTTACTATATTTTAAAGCAAAAAAAAAAAAACCAGTTTATAAAACAACTATGCTACCTTAAAATGACATCGTGCTTCTTTTAAAACCCCTGCAGCTGCTCTTGTCCGAATCCAAGAATCTACGCACAAAGAAACAGTAATTTTAACTAGGTTGTGAGGGCTGAGATGTAGAATTCTAAAAGATAGTAATCTTAGCAGCATGATTATCTTGAAAAGACAGATTTAGTTGAAGTAGTTCTGGAAAGATAAGTGTGATGTGAATCCCATCAACAACGGTAACAACTCCATGATCACAGAATTTTAATATATTAAAATAAAAAATAATTTTAAAAAAATAAAATGATATTATTTTAATATATTTTTAAATAAAAAATAATTTCAATCGAAAACACTTTTTTTTAACAGCAAAGAAGATGTAGGTGGGCCAGCTACATCCCAATAAAAAAGAAGGGTATCTTTTTCACGAGCGCCTGCATTCGAAACAAAGATTCTTGGCTTTTGATGAAGAATGCCGACGGGTGCCTTTCAAGAGACCGCCCAGCTAAGCTAATGCTTCGAGTTGTTTCTCACAGAAAAACAAGAAGGGGGCTCGACATGAATAATTACAGATCCTCTACGCAAATGCAAGGAAGCCACATTAAAGTCTTCAAATATTCTGTTGATCTTTAACTAATTATGCCTTGCAAGGATATAGTTCATGCATGCATTGAAGTCTTGTATTCTGTCGCATTAAAGCATACAGTAAAATCCTTTACGTTTTCTACATCAATATTCTGTCCCATTAAAGCATACAGTGAAATCTCATCCCTGGTGGTTCAGTAATGTTCGAGTTTCCGATGGAAAGTGTTTTTATATATTTTTTATTTTTAATATTAAAATTATAAAAAATATTTAAAAATTTCAATTTAATAACTCTTTAAATAAAAAATGTTTTTTAAAAATATCTAAAAACAAAAAAAATAAAAATGCAGAACACCTCATTGGAGGGCAGCAAGCAATCAAAGCCTGCTCGTGGAAAACGGAGTGTCTAAACTATGACCAGTTAAAAACCCCGCCAAAAGACAAAAAAGAGAGGAGAGGAAGAGAGAAATCGAACCAAAGCAGGCTTGATTTCCAAGATTGGTGGAGTCGAATGCAGTGAAATCAGATTGCTCGGGAACAAATTTTGGTGGATTTTCTGCCGACCGGGTTTGACCGCTTCCAGAAACCTAATTTTATCACTTAAGACAATCACCACAAGAAGCATCAGACAACTTCATTCTTGAAAACAAAATCATAGGCAAATTCAAACTTTCAAATATTTGCATGCAAAACGAAGTCCACAAAAACCCACAACTCTGACATTTTGTAAGCTTTACTGCTTGTCATTGAATAAAGGCCCAATGATTTGTGCGTAAATTGCCTAAAAGACGATTTCTCAGCCCCAAAAGTAGAAAGTGTTTTTCTCCTAGGACGGGGATAACAACAGCAACAACAATGGTAGATAATTGCATTTACAAACAATAGCTCTCAAACTTTTATTCAAAATTCAGCACTGCGTCCCAGCTTTATTTGAATTCAACAATACCAATGCTGCCCACATCCAAAACATCAGTAGAACCAAAAATTTGAACTTGAGAAAAATAACATTTGATATTATGATAATTATTGTTTTTTAAAGTATTTTTTGTATTATGATAAAAAAATAAAAAAATTTATTTGAAGTATTTTTTTTTTTGAAAAGCATGAGGTGACTACATAAACAAACAAGATCTAAATACAAAACCTCACAAACCATGTCAATACAGAAGAAGCCTCTTAAAAAAAAAAAGTCATTGATACAAAATGCACATTAACGGAGTAGCCCAGCTACGTGTGGCGACTAGTCGACAGATAGAAAAGGACAGACTGTCGAACCTTCTGCTGTATCTCAAGAACGAGACCTTTCTCGAGATGGTGGGGTACGGCTGCATTGAAAATAATAAGGTCAAAATGCTTGTAAACATAGTATATTCACATGTTACATTGTTGAAAAATTAGAAAGTGAGCACAAAGCAAAAATAACAGAGAATTGCTAGTTGAAAATAATATAAACCTGCGATATCTTTCATTTTCAGGACTTTCAGCTTTATCGTAATTATGATTTCCTCTTGGTTCAGGTCTGGAATTAGTTTTTGATCTATGACCGTAGTCCGGGCTGCCCCTATCTCTACGATATGGACTCGGGGATCGTTCACGATTATAGTTTCTGTCAGGAGATCTGTCACGATCTCTTCTCTCAGGACTGTAACCATTCCTTCTTTCATCATCTCGAGCAGCATATTCCACCGAAATGACCCGATCCATGAACTTGCTGCACCACGAAAAAGAAACCACAAAAATAAGAAGAGGTTTTTGACAAATAATTCTTAAGCCAGTGAAAGTGAGAACGTTATTGGGAGTTTGGAAAAACTTTTAAATGAAAACACTTGATATGGCCATATACTGGATTTTCAGGACTGTCTCACAAATTGAACAATAAGATATTGCACCGAAGCATATTAAACTTGGTCAAAGTAGCTTGTTTTAAACCTAGAAAACACAAGTACTAACACAACAACTTAATCACATTTTGTTTTATTGACAATCAGTAAGACAATGTTTGAACAGAGTTACTAAAAGAGACTGTAATCAGCTAGAGTATTTATAAGAAAAAACAACCTCATGTCAGTTGCCTCCAATGCCTTAGTAGCATCTTCCTGTAACTCATACTGAACGAACGCAAAATTTCTCCTAATCCTTGTGCTCAATATTTTTCCATGAGGATCAAAGTGCCTCTCCAGATCCCTAGTTCGGGTATGAACTGGATCAAAATTAATGACAAACAAAGTTTTTGATGGAGTCGTGTTAGTCGATGATCTTCTTGAACCAGCAGGCCTTCTACTTTCACGTTCTTGCTGCAATACATAATTTTGGGTGATTGATTAATTATAAAAAAGGACAACCATGTATATATGAAGTCAACACATTTTCCCCGTCAAACATGGAAACTAATCATTGAGAAAGTAAAGAAAAACAAACAGAAGCAATTGCAAGAGTTGCACACTCATGGAGGGAGGATGGGAGAAAGGGGGTAAGAGGATTAGCTAAAATTTTCATAAATATATTAAATATCAAGTTAGGCCTGGTCTTCTTATGTGAAAGCCAGAAATTGAGATTTTTAACACCACAGGCTCACAAACTTACATATAAAGGTCATGTTTAATACCCATACATATAGAGTGTCTGTATGAACTCATAGATGAATGGAGCCAATATACACTAAAGATATGGAATGCCAGTTATTAAGAAACAATTAGACTCCATGGCTTACACACCTCAAGTAACTACCAAACCTACCTTAGTCCACTCAACACGAAGACAGCGCCCTTTTCTCCCAAATTCAGCTCGGTCAAGCCTACGGATAGCATCCTCAGCATCTCTTTCATCCTCCATATAGACAAAAGCAAATCCTACAAAACCAGAATGTTAACGAACCAGGAAAAAAACAGTTACAACCCAGAAGAAGCATCATCCTGAGTCATGCATCCTTTAATAGAGACATTATACATCATGAGGAAATCTCATCTAATTTAGTTCTTTGTTTTTAAGAAAAAAATAGATACAAAAGAAGACCTGTTGGGCGGTAATATGGCACCTGCCACTGGCTGTGAGATCATCATGATTTCTATGCTGAAAGATTCCAAAATTAGAACATTGACCAAAACTCATGAGGAAATTAAGGCAATGGTGTCTCAGGGAATGAAGGATGACAGTTCCATGGTGGATCAGGTTGGTTCTTGTGGAAAAAAGACATGAAGAAGATGATGCTTGAAATATGCCACAAAAATAAATGCAGAGGAGCATATCCAACCAAGAAGAGCATAGACATTCCAAGTAATCCTGCGTCAAAGAAATCTTTGAGTATACGGGTTCACACACCAAAGAAAAAGGTGTTGATTTCTCCATTGAAAATAATACATATACATCTCAAAATAATTATTTCCAACGAACAAATTGACCCTTAAAATATCAGCTGACAGCTTTCCCTAACAGCTATAGAACTAATAAATGGCATGAATATTTTTTTAAAAAAAGGTAAAATAATCTCATTTTCAAGTGCATTTAACTTTCAGCCAAGAGGAAAGTTTCTTGGTGTCAAAGTGCCAACTAGATATCAAAATCTAGAATTCAAAGTCATACCACACATGTTTTGGACTAATGCACTATTTACACAAGGAAAATAAAATCAGCTAAATTCCCAACTGGATGTCCAAGTGATGGAACATTAGCCCTATCACAATTGTCACAGCACATCTAAATGCAGCAAAAGTGGTCGACTAGCTAGTGTGCCATTACACATGGTGAATACTGCTTAGGGTGCTCATGGTAAATACAGATTATGACATAGGTAGATCTACAAAGACAAGACTAACTTGCCCCAGCTCCATCTTCCAACTTACTTTCTTCAAAAGAATATCAGAAATCCGTAAACTCCAGAGATCTTTCCATTAGGCCAAGATAGACATCTATCTAGCTAGCAATAAGATGGAATCCAAGTTGTTCAATGCCTCATGTAGCCAGTCAAAAGGATCATTACGCCTTATGTTGTTTCTGGCAACTTTGCAATGTTCAAAGTGGGAAACACAAGTAAATGCATTCCAATCAACAGCTTACAAACAGATTCTTATATACCCTAGTTTCTGAATTCACAAGGTTCAATGGGTTAAGTGGCCAGTCGAGAGGATCATTAACGCAAGTAAATAACACCCCAAAAACAGCTTGCAAAATGCACCACTAACTTTAATTTTAGATTAGTTCTGAGACAGAAACATTATAATATTAAAAAAAAAAACAAAAGAAGAAAATATTGACTAACCAGACTTCATATCCACCCTATCAATTCTCCCATATCTTCTAAAAAGACGCTCCAAATCAGACTGCCGCGCGTCATAATCAAGATTCCCGCAAAATATAGCCTTCATTCCCCTCGTCAACTCCAGCAAACCTTACCATCCAAAGCCAAAAAAGAAGATATTAACAAATAGTGATACAGAATCAGGCAATTCTCGAATTAGAGTAAGAAAGGTAGCAAGAGAGTGCCTTGTTGTCTTTGCGAGGGAGGCAGAATCACAGAAGAGAAACCCTTGGCAGGCGTCACTGTACGAACTGCTAACCAGAAATTGAAGACAAGACCGACCCCGGATTGTTAGTTAAGGCCACTAAATGGTAAGGATACGACAACGTTTATGTCGAAATATGGCGTCATCTTCTCTCTTTTTATAGGTTTCTCATAGTTGGACAGAGAACATGTCTTGTGGGTTCTAAGCAAACTAGTTTCAACTGGGGACCAAGCCCGAAAGCTGAAACTGACCATTATGCGGATAATTGGGCCCAGAATTAACCAATTTGAAATCTATATTTTTTTTTAGCATTGAAATTTTCTTACGTGATAGTTTTATGGTCACGCTTAGAAAAAATAATTCTTTTTAGGTTTTTGTTAAAAAAATTTATAATCAAAATTAATTTGGATCTCAACTATTTTTTTACGGGCAAGGTTTATACCCGGAATCTCAAAATGAGTGGCTTGTAGTGACCACAGGTGGACTACAAAAAGCGCCTTTTTGGCCTTGTAGTGACCACAGGTGATCATGCAACAGAACATTTATCAAGATAATTACAAAGCACAAAAGTCCATGAGAAATCTACTCAATCATTGATCATTCTATTAGTATTTTAGTCTGCAGAAAGTAACAAGCTGCTTTGATTGATAGGAAAAACAATGAACCATGATTTTGATTGATGGCACGTACGATGAACTGCTGGAAATCTATCATAGCAAGGGATCAAGCGTGGAACACACACTTGCTAGCAGACACAAACATCATGTGTTGTACTTTCTGTTGTTTGTTTTTCTTCTTATGCCTCAAAATTGTTTCATCTTTTGATCAGGGTAGGATATCCAATGAAGTCTTGCTTGCTCCTATTAGTTGATAATTAGTGACTCTGCGTCAACAAGGAAAACAAAGAATGAGGATGGTGCTCATGGTGTGAAACGTTCGAGTGGAAACAAGCTTTGTCATTATTATATTGGTTTCGGACAGCCCAAATGTTAAATTAAGATGATGTTGCTTAATTCTTACACAGTTGATTATTCACAGATGTAAAATTCCTAAATCCCATGCTTTATCATTCGTTAAGAATGGCCCTTTCCCCCCATCAACAGAGTTAAAATTAATGAGCTTTTTTGAGCGGCAGAAAGCACTGTATATGCTTATATATAGAGAAGGACAACAGGGATTTTCCTTACAGATCAGTTAGTGCCTTCTAATAGTTGCAGGCTTGAGATTTCTTCTTCATTTCTGGGACAAAGCTTGCATTTTGCATCTTCTAAACATAGCAAACTCACACCCCTTCATAATAAAATCAACAGTATTATGTGCTAAAACTAAATTTTATTTTCTGATTGTGGAGAGCTTGCATGTTGAATTGATGACGCCAGTCATGTTAACATGAAGGGATATTGGCCAAGAAATTAACATGAGCTCAATTACAATACACAGCTAGCTGGTGATGGTTTTTGTTTCCATATTCTTTAATAATAATTAAGAACATTCATCACATCCGAACCCATACAAGGCTACATACTTGATCAGACCTGTATATGTTACCGCTTGACAGTAACTTCTGTACTTAAGTGCCTTGCAGCAAACTGTCAAAAAACTACGAGCAGTTTGTACAAAAAAACGTTGGCCTGCAATATTCTACACTTCGTACCACAAAAATGACAGAGAAGGAGATGTGTTTACTGAATTTAATTTCCATCTAAACAAAAGCCAGATAGAGGCAACCAAACTTGGCACTGTCATTAGACAAAAGGACTCTTATGGCTTAGCCTTTATGGCATTATTATTATTACAAAGTTTGATCTCTATCTTTCACTGTACATGCTGACGAATAACTTATCGTCATCATCATTGAAAACACCAACTGTTTGTGATTAGCTTCTCAACCTCTTTGAAGAAGAAGCTTCATCGCATTCCACGAGAGACATTATCATTCACTTCCGTTGTGCCATATGCCATCAGTTCTCACCATGAAATGGAGAGCCACAAAACGAAGGAGACCCACTAAAGGAAGGAGAAGCACAGAAGGATGGCGACCCACTAAAGGAAGGAGAAGCACAAAAGGATGGAGACCCACTGAAGGTAGGAGGAACCACAACAGAAGACGAAACCTTTAACCTCTTACTCCTTGAACAAGGATCTCCACAACAAGTATTGATATCTGGGCTATCAACCC
>Ga0325404_1000355_pt1 | contig 44984 bp, 24 predicted proteins | sample PopdelMetagenome_18_FD_205664 | JGI IMG/M metagenome (GOLD analysis project Ga0325404, IMG submission 205664) | Populus deltoides microbial communities from Bellville, Georgia, United States - Xylem-Control-R1 | ecosystem: Host-associated > Plants > Phyllosphere > Stem > Wood/Secondary xylem...
GTTAGCTTTTTAATGCCACTAGAATCACTTCATTTCAACCTCCAGAGCTCACGCTCTGCACAAAACATCGACTGAAGGTCAAATCTGCCAATTATCTCCAATTTACTCCTTTTTGCATCTTTCATCCAAAAGTACCTTCAAAACATGAAACAAAGAATATCAAGGCATTTTATATATAAAACATAGGCAAAACACTAGTTAAATGTGGGTGAAACTATTGAATAATATGGTTGCATCACATGGCCTCAATCCTTAACTCTTCTAGGGTTAGCATTCGTGTAACCTTTTGGCAAAACTCAATGCACTCCTCAATGTGATGTCCCTTCCTTTCATGAAATTCACAATGGTCACCTCTCTATAGATGATATTAAACATCCTTTTTTAAAATTTCTGATTGTACCAACATGTCATATAGTCTTTTTATAGACACCTTCAGCACCTCGTTTTTACTCCCAACTTCCACCATACACATGCCACTGTTATCTGCAATATAGGTAGGTAACATATTTGAATTAACATTGGGCGAATACTTGAAAGTTACCCATCCTATCTTGATGGGTTCCAACGGTCTTTTATTAAAAGCATAACAGGTTTCAATACCTTAGCCGGGATTGCCAGCATGATATTCACAAGTTAAATTTGGCTTGTACCAGACAAGAAAAGGTGGTTGTAGTGGTGGTATAAGGATAGGAGATATATGTCTAATACTAAACAATTTGGTATACAAATCTTTCTAGGGCATAGGTAATAGTGGTAGTTCTTCTAGGATATTTCTTATGTTTGGTTTTTGGCAGTTATTCTAGTTATTTGATTGATTGGTTTTATTTTGGGCAAAAGGCTTGGCTAATTTAATGCTAGTAACTTAAGAGGTAGATGTTTGAGGGTTATGGTAGTTTGCTTTTTTGCCCTTATACCAGCCTTCCAAATTGTTCACATCACTCTCCTTTTTCTTCTCGACAAAACCTTTTATTTTCCACCGTCTTATTTATACGTCCAGACTTAATCCCATACTTTATTTTTTCAACAATACATATAACATCATAGAAATGCTAAGACGAGTTACCCATTAAATGTTCATAATAAGGGGACATGAAGTTATTGGAGAACAAAGTCACTATCTTTGTTTCTATCAAAGGAGGTTGGATATACGTGGCTTCATCCTGCCACTTTTATATATACGCCCTAACAAACTCTTGGTTTCCCTTTTCTATTGTCATAAGGTTAGTTCTGTTAGGGGCAATTTACTGGTTAAATTTGTATTGCTTTAGGAAGGCCTCGACCAAGTCTTTCCACTTCTTGATCCTAGTATTGTCTAGTCTTACATACCAATTTGTATCACTTCAGTCATCTTGTTGTAGTATGATTAGAGATGGGTGTTCAGAAATTCTAGTCTAGTGTACTTGATGAAGTCCGACACTCTAAAATCCTTTGGCATCATAATGTTTGGCACCAAGCATATTTTACCTCCTCGTATAGGGTCAAACAAATCATTTCCCTCACATGCTCTTAATCTCTCTTCTATAGCAGACAACTTGTTATATTTCATAGGACCAGTAGATTTATCATCATAGGGTTCTTCAGTTGTTAAATTCATAACGACCGGAGCTTGAGCAAGCTGGACGGGGGGAAAAGGGATAAAATGTTGCTTAGTTGCTAAATTTGCCTTCAAGTTCTAAGATGTATAAGAGACGTGAGTTGTTGGTGTTTCTATAGGAGGTTGTGTAGACGTTCCCTCCCCATTCTTGGATCTTAAAAATTGCTTGGGTAGATTGGTTATTCAAGCAACTTCATTCTTTATGGACTCTAACTTATTTTGATTATGTAATTTTAGAAGAGTTCTCTCCTCATCATTCATTTTTTTTTTAGTTGGGTGGGGGATCTATGTTTCACAATCTGTAATGTTTATGACAATTTATGAGTAAATGTGTGATTAAATGCATGACCATGAAGCATGTATCAAGGCATATTAGATATGGATTAACCTTTCCGAATTGATTCATGACTTTCATAATTCCTTAGGCAAGATTTTTTAGCCTAATTTGTTGTTATAAAGGAGTATTTGCCAAGCTTTTATCATGGTTGAATCCCAAAACACATTAGAAAAAAAGATGGGTTGTGACCTTCTCATAAATAAAAGAGTCTGTACATCGTTTGAAAATTTTTAAAATTCAAAAGCCTTATACATCACTACTCATAAAAGCATCTCCTCTATTAGCTATGTTTCTAACAAAAGAAGTGATGTACTCATATGTTCTCGGTACTTCACAACATCATTTCCAATTTGGATGTCCTGTTGTTTCAACCTTTCAACATGATGGGCTATTTAGCCAATCTGCTTTGTCATTTATCTTATCTTGTCATGGAACTAAGTATTATCAATGATCAGTACTTCATTATTGGTTACTAAAGCCTCATTGCTTCTTTCCAGCACACGTGTCATAGTCTCCAACTGTGCTACCTTAGCCATTGCTCTTTGCAGTTCCTCCCTCTCAATGTCAAGCTCAACTATTTTAGAGTTAATTTGAACCGTGATCTGTCAATATAGTCTTGACATCCTTGATGCTTTTGCTTAGTCCTAATTAACTCTTTCTCTATTTCAAAGTAATGGCTTTTCAATTCTTTTAGCTCCTCTTCTCAGATTTTCAGCTTAGATTGCAATACCATGATCTATCCCTTTGAAGACTTAGCTCTCTTCTGGTAGTCTTTCATATCAAACTCAGTGGCTTTCCTAGCGCTTCATTATTCCTCGAACTATGCTATATATTGGGATTAGATTATTTTTTCCTCTTCTATGTCAATCCCAGCTAACCGAATTTTTTATTTCCCAACCTCCAACTTCTTCCTAAAGTTGTCCTTTTCTTTTTTCAAGGAATCTATTATTTTCTTATCAGTATTTATCCTGCCTTTGGCTGACCTCTTGACTTTGGCCAACTCATTTTTGTTAGTACATGCTTGTTAGCCAACTCATCGTATTTGGTCATTTGAGTTCTCAACTCATCTTGGATACCCTTGGCTATTTCTTTGGTTACCTTGACCTTTTTCTATGATTTTTTTACTACCCATTGATCATTTGTCAAAACTATTAGTTGTTTATCCTTCTTTTTCAACTGTTGGTTCAGGTAATTCTTCATCTTATCTTCCTCTTCCAACTGTTTTTCCAAGAGCTATAGTTGTCCTTGCTATGGCTGATGACAATTCTACACTTCTCAACCTGCTTTCTTAACTCTTCCTCATTATCAATCCTTTTTATTTTTGGTTGCTCCATTTTTAATTATGAATTTCTAGGCTTTGAGAATCCTATCATTCCAGAAAGCTCTTCATTTCTCCAAATCGTGTAATTTTAATTGAATGAGAATTCAACCCTACTGCCTTTTTTCTTCTTCACCAATAGAAGTCTTTCTCATTTTGTCTAATAAGTTCCATATCTTTGAGGGATGATTGATGTCTAAATATACTGGTGAAATCTATTTATCTTAGAGTTCTCGGTACATACTGCATTTTACCCAGTTGTCTTATTACAAACACAGGTGTATAATTGATGTATCCAATTACACCAATCAGAGGAACCCATATTTCATCCACGGTGCTTTCCACTTGAAGTTGCTTTATGGTAATGTGTTATATTTCTCTATCCATGCTTTCTCATCCAAATTCTTCCAAGTCTCATATATAGTAATATTTAATGGTCAGAGATCAAACCACCAAAACTTATTGAAAATATCCATTAGTGTTTTGATATGACTAATAATCTATAAATGCAACATCGGGATATAATATCTCATGGCTCCTTTCTCATACATCTTATAATGGTTGAGTAATGGCATGGTTTTAGCTAAAATTATAGCAGAATGGTTGACATGATCATGTTTATAATCCATAAAAGCATTTACAGCTTCTAAACTGATGACTTCAATTTTAGATGGGAATAAAACTAAACCAAATGGCAAAGGCCACGAGCTTGTATCATTTATCTCCTAATTTGCCTTCCTTAACATTCTTCTTCATTCTAGCTTCGATGATTTTCACCTACACTGGCTGATTTTTCTTAAGCGTAATAAATTGACTACCTCTGAAACTATGTCTTCAGATTTTCACCTAAGGTAGATCTTATGGTTGTTATTTTGAAAATTTAGGATCCTTTCATACTCCTCCAAGATAGGTGTCATATTGATGTTCTCAAAAGTAAAACACCTATAATTGGGATCCTAAAAATTCACTAGGGCTTTTACAACCATTGCTTGTACTGAAAGTTTCATTAGTTGTGCAATCCTACCATTTTGCCTCTTAAAGAGACTCTCATCAATGTGCCCCATAATGGGTAGCAATTTCTCCAGGCCATTCACCATGTGATTTATCTTAGTAATGTATGGCAATCCACTAACATTGATTATTGGATAGTTTCCCTTAGCTACTTGTGCTAACTTAGACTCATAGCCAAATTCTTGAAAAGATTGATACTTTACAAAAGTCAAGATCTCAATTCAAGAATTCTGCAATACAGGATTAGCATGGTTAGGCTTGCCTTGATGCAAATTATAAGTAGCACATACAAACTAAGGACAAGTTCTAGTCATTAAATGAGCATGAGTAGATCTTCTACTTGGTCTCAAAAAGGTCTCAAATCTGCCCAGTGATGGTCTTCATGAAGATAGTATGGAGGCGTTGCAAGGAATAGTTAAGGCACATATACCCACCATTACTATACAGACACTCAGATATTAGTTGGGTATTTCCTGTATCTGAACCCTAACCAATAGTCATAGGAAAAATTGTTAATCCCCCACCTAACCTAGAAGTTTGTGTGTGCGTTCAAAAATTAAAGTAAGTGATGCGTGAGACATTAATTTATATCCAATATACAAATGCATGTGCAATATATATATATAAAGCATAAAAAGAATACATGTTGATAATAAAAATGGATACAAAGCAGTAAAAATTTAAAGCATAAAATGAATGAAAAAATACAGACTAACAAAAAAATAAAACACAACAATCATATAGACAAACAAAACTTAGTTCATGAGACATCCCTAATAGAGTTGCCATTTTGTTGCACATGTGTGGTATCGGGGCGATCATCCTCCCAGATCGGGATTATCAGAAATATTATGAGTGAAAAGGACAAGGAATTCTAGTCTTTTATTAGTAAGAAAGAGGGAATGAGAGTTACCGCCTAGTGTTTTGGTTATTTGGTTATTAGTAAAAATTTAAAGCATAAAAAAAATACTTACTAACAAAAAAATAAAACACAACAATTAGATAGGGAAACAAAACTTAGTTCATGGGACATCCCTAATGGAGTTGTCATTCTATCGCATGTGTGCAGTATCGCGGTAATCATTGATTAGTACTTAAAAGTGCATTTTTATCAAGGTTTTATATCATCATTTTGCATTTGAAGTATCAATAACTCCTTAACTAGAGCATGTTTTATAATAACAAGTCTGATAATATAAGATACCTTTAATTTATGGTAAATGTTCATTTTAAATGCAGGCCTATCACATAAATCAAATGATTGATTGATGAGTTTAACTACTGAAATTGAGAAGATAAAGAGAGGGTTAAACTTAGAAAAGAGATGCTGGTTGAATTTAAATTGGAACACCATTCGGTTATTGGATCATAACTGGAGCTGTAGAACTTGGATTTAGGTCTCGTTTATATGGATAGAAAGCTAAGATATAGGGCTAAAACTTTCATGCAGAGTACAAGATTCAAAAGGACTGTTTTCAAGTTCAAATTGTAGCAACAACAGAGAAGTCAGAATCTGTCCTGCAGCCCAAACACAGTTCAATGTTCAGCCCATATCTCGAGTTCTAGACGTACAAATGACCTTATTTTTGTTTTGTTGGAAAGCCGAGACAATTTCCCAGAACTTTTATGGGGACTATTTGTTCAAATTCTGATGTTAACAATGGCGTTTTCTGCAGACAAGAAGATAAGGATTGTTACCAAGTCAAGAGGTGGCCACCCACTCAACAATTAGTCATCAAATCAATAGTTCTAAATTTTGGCCTATAAAATGAGGCATTTGCCATGCATTTAGGCATCTTGGTGTTCAGATCAAGATCACTCTGTTTCTTGTATTTTGTAATGTTCAAGTTTTATTCCATGTTATATTTTCCTTAATCTCTTGTTTATGCTTTTCATTTCCTTTACTATACTTGTATAATTATGTTCTTATCTTTTTTATCTATGTTTCTCTTATTCATAATGTTCAGCTAAGTTTATTATGTCAATGTGAAAAGGTTACACTAATGGTGTAAGAATAAGTATAATATAAACTCAACATGGACTTTAATGTTTGATACTAACATGTTTTGTATTTATTATCTTACTCACTCTTAATACCTTGCTTGTTAAAAGGTTAATCTAGATTTGTGTTGAACAACCCTTCGTATAACAAATACTTGGCACTTTCATAGCCCAACTATATGGTATAACTGACACCCGTGCTATGAAAGGAACTTGATTTGTTGTTAACATAAGTTATCACCATGAATACCTGGCAACATTTACAAGTATTGACATTACTCAAATAAGATAATTAATATAATCATGTTAATAAATTATAATCCGATTGGAACCTCCTTTGTGTGTGGTTTCCATTTGAATAATAAAAAGAGTTTATATTATACTTATTTGAAATACCATTATTGGATCCTCTAACCTTGATAATTGTTTTCTATTTGTAAATCTTTACATCAATATCGCATCTCAAAGCTCTCTTCAACTCATTTTCTATTATTATCTATTTCTTTATTTGTAGTTTATACAGTTAACCTTCCTGTGGTTCGACCCCGATCTTGCCGGGTTATTTATTACTTCGACACTCCTACACTTGGGAGAGGACATCAACTCTTTGATTATGTCAGTAACCTTCTTCCTACCATAACCAGTCGTTCCCATCTTCCTCTCTACTAAACTGAGTCTCCCCACTTCCCATATTAACACAAACCTTCAACTCCTCACCAGACCATCCCTCTCTGCCAAACTAGTCGCCACCTGAACCAACCTCTCCTCTCTCAGCTGACCCACAACTATCCTTATCTTTCCCCTTACTTTCATTTCCCTCCATTTCCTTCCTCCCTTGCAGCAACCTCCCCGCATACACCATTTCTCTTTTTCCCCCTCAACCAATAGATCTTTCCTCATTAGCACATACCGGCCTCCACTGAAACCTCCCAACCCACAGACCTCCATCTCTTCCCTCACCGTCAACCATGAGCTATCCAATCGCCAGATCTGCCACCTGCAGAAGAAGAAAAACAAAACGAACCGAGGAAGAGAGAAGGCAGAGAAATTAAACAGATCTAAAAAAGATTAAAATCAACAGTTGTTTGTGTTTCTTTGTTTTGCAAGTGATGGTGGCCCTCATCGTCAGTAGGGAAGGGAAGAGGGAAAGAATTCAATCCAGATCCCCTCTTATTTCCTGATTTTTCTCGCGGCAACGCATGAACTCACGCACTGCCAGTGGCAATGGTGAGTAGAGCAAACCCGCCGCCACTGTTCCTGTGACCTGAAAATTTCCAACACTGTTCCCGAGTCCAAGCAACTTTTTCCATATAATTTTTGTACCTTTGAAAGGCCTATTTTATAATTTTTCGATGTTGAAATGTGTATTTCAATTGTTATTGGATTACTTTGTAAACATGTAATTGGTGTGTGAGTAAACGTAGTGAAAAGAGAATGTGTGCGTGTGTGTTTGTTTTTTATGTATGTTTTTAAATGTTAGAACCCAAAAACAAAAAAGATTAAACGTTTTAATTTGCATATGGCCTGCTCTCTCAAAAGAAAATATAAAAAAATCACATTGTATTTCACATGAAAATTTAAGAATATGTTTTTGTATATATTTTGTGATTTAATAACCAATTTATTAAAACCTTGAGAATTTGGCCTATATTTTAAAAAATACCAAAAATATATTTTGTTTTCTTTTAGTATCCAAGACTACAAACTTATACGTAAAACGTATTCCTGATTATCATATAAGAAGATAGACCGCTAATAAGACAAATCATCAAAATCTCAAAAACATTTTAAATCATAAAGTAGCTTACCTCAGGTGGATTGCGCTAGGGGTGTAATACCTTCCCTGGCCACAACCAGTCTCTTACTTATGAATTTCTAACAAAGATCAGTACACACGGGTTTCCTAATAATCCTGAATTAAATACTAGATAGCGACTCTCAAATCAACAAACAACGACGAAACCGTCATTGACACCACGCGGCCACGTGCGACAATCATGGTAGGGTTCAAACTATGCCTGAGCAAAGAGAATTTAACATTAGGAGGGATGTTATGTGAGTTAACACTAATGTGGATAAGTTTGTGGCTGATAATACGGACATGAGTGATGTTAATTTTAGAGATGTGTCCGTGAGACTTTGGGAATGTTTTGGACAACAGCAAAATTGTTAGTTTGTATGGGAAAGATATGGTGATAATTTTGGTTAGATGGGTAATTATAGGTACTAGGACCATAATGTTGAGTTAAGTGGAGATTTAGATACAATTAGGATGAAAATATTGGCTTTTCAAGGGAAGAATAATCTTGAAGTTTATTTAGAATGGGAGAAAAAGGTAGAGTGGATCTTTTAGTGTCACAATTATTCAGAGTCTAAGAAAGTCAAGTTTGTTATGATTGTTTTTACTAATTATACTATTGTGTGGTAGGATCAGTTAGTGACAAACCCTATGAGGAATTATAAGAGGCAAGTTGATACTTGGGATAAGATGAAATCTGTTATGAGAAGGAGATTTGTGCCTGGCTATTATTATAGATAATTATATTAAAAGTTGCAAAGTTTAAGTCAATGTACAAAGAGTATTGATAAGTACTTTAAGAAGATGAAACTTGTTATGATTTTGGTTAATGTTGAGGAGGATAGGGAGGCTATTATAGCTAAATTCATGAATGGACTTAATCATGATATATCTCATATTATGGAGTTGCATCATTAGATGGAATTAAAGGAGATGGTGCATATGGCCATAAAGGTGGAGAAACAGCTTAAACAAAAAGGTACTATTTGGTAAAGCTAACCATTAAGCCCTTCAAAACCTTGGAAACCCAATTGAAGGCTAACACACTAGGGGTGGTCCATCATATAAGAATGAGGAGGGCAAGGTTGAATACCCTAGAGAGAAGAAAGACACCTCAGTTGTTGTTAAAGGCAACAATATTACTCCTACTTCTTGTAACCATGACATTAAATGCTTTCATTGTCTGGGTTTTGGTAATGTTGCTTCATAGTGTCCAAAAAAAAAGTTATGGTTATGAAAGCTAATACTAAGGTTGAGACCAATGGGGAGGATGAAGAGAACAAGATCCATTATTAAAGGATGCTAATGATGTTTGTCTTAAGTATTTGGTTGAGGAATAGGCATCTGTGGTGAGGAGAGCACTGAATATACATGTCAAGGTGGATGATTTAAAAGATCAAAAGAAGAACATATTCCACATAAAATGCCATGTTCATAATAAGACATGTAGCTTAATTATAGATGGTGGTAGTTGCACTAATGTAGCTAATACTGAATTGGTGAGAAAGTTGAACTTGCACATTATCAAATATCTCATACCTTATAAATTACAGTGGTTGAATGATGATGGTTAAATGAAAGTGAATAAGCAGGTTTTAGTTGCTTTTTCCATTGGTAAATATTATGATGAAGTGTTATGTGATATTGTGCCAATACAAGCTAGTCACTTGCTGCTTGGTAGACCATGTTAGTATGATAGAAGAGTTATGCATGATGAAGTGACAAATAGGTATTCCTTTGAGATGAATGAAAGACCTATAACTCTTGTATCTTTGACACCTAAGTAAATATATGAGGAGCAATTAAAATCAAAAAAGAAGAAGATGATTAAAAAGGAGACCTTGTATATCAGTGAGACCTTCTTTGCTAACAAGGTTCTTCTTGGTTTTGATGATGATGCTATTTTTTAGCTTGGTACTGATTTGTTGGCCTTAGAAGATGTTTTCCATGTTACAGATTCGAAGTTGAATCTTTTAAAGAAAGAGAGAATGATACAAACCAAGTCAAGTCCGAATTTGGCTTTAAAATGTATGCTGACAAGTTTTACGAGATCAAGCATATCTCTGAAACCGTACATCATAACGAGCTGGCATTTTATAGGGAGATACTAAACACATGGAAATATATTTTGGTAACTTTTCAAGTCAAATAGAGTTCAAGAACATATTCTTTCAGAGAGTCAAAGTTACTAAATAAATCTTGTCAAATCTGCAAAATTAGACCTTTATGTACTACTGTTTGAGACATATAATTGGTAGTTACCAATGACATTTTTCTGCGATTCAAGTTGTTCTCAAAACTAGACATCTTAAGTTTTTCAGTCATATATGGTAGGCCCAATAATTCATCCAAGCAAGAAAAAATGATGTGTTTGTAAGTCAGGATTTAAAATTTGCCAAGAATGTGCGAAAATTAAAAATTCAGACTACTTGAAATTTTTTTAACAAAAACAATAATAATTCGCTGGTAACATATATGGATTATATCAACCAATAACATTCAAGGAGATTGTGCATTCTTGAGTGACAACATCCCACCAAGATGTTGATGTTAACATAGATTAATACATACATATATGCATCATTTTATCACATGTGAATGTGACCATCTTTTGGGGCTCTCATGTATGTAGTATGAACTCCATGCATTGTAGTATAATAAATTGGGATGTATTAGTTTTTTTTTTTTTTCAACATAACATAATATATATATATATATATATGTTTTATTATGTATTAGGTAGTGTTTTCTCATGATACCACCTATGATGTTGTCCACTCCATTATCATGTTGGGCTAGTTTGCATTTTGCAAGATTATTTTGCCAAATATGATATTTTCCACAGAACTAATGGAGATTCTCCCGTACAGCCCCAGATGTCTGAATTTATAAAAATAACCATAATTATAGTTTACAAGTTTCAAAAAACTATCTTCATTTCATTTTCCAAGATAAAATAAACAAAAAGTAGTAATTAAAATATTTAATGTGGTGGTAACTAACAATTAATTAACTACGTGGAACCCAACCTTCTCTTCTTCCAGAAACTCATTTCCGGATCAAGCTTCTCACCAGTTCTCGCCGGTTCAGATTTACTTCTTGTGAGTATCAAAGGCCGTACAGTGGAAACCATCTCTGTATTTGACTCTTTAATGTTTGCAGAATTTGCAATTCCCTCCCTGATTGAAGTGATAGAGCCTTCAAATTCTTTGAGAAAACTAATCTTTACTTCCGTTTCTGGATGCAAACTTGATTCTTTATCAGATTCTTCAGAAACACACTCTCTTAACGACGTGGGACTTCCATTTTCTATGTTTTCCTGCTGTGTACTACACTGTTTCTGCTTTGTTTTTCCAATCTCCGATGGTGACCCCCAAAATCTTCCCGCTAAAGAAGAACGGTACGGTGCAGATCTGCATCTAGTCAGTAAAAAAGCATTCCTTGGTGGTGTAATAGCTGTAGTCGTACAGACATAAATTTTAGCTTCCATTTCTTTTTCTTGTTCACTTTCTTGCTCAAAATCTTCACTTCTGACACCATAGTTTGGTTCAGCCTTTGAAGAATTACAATCCTCGCTAATTTTGTCTTTTCTCTTAAATCCGACACGAAAGAAATGAGCCCATTTAGGCCAAGACGGTGTAAAAGACTTACGCTTGAGTTTTCTTCTACTTAAATGGTGATGACAAAGTAGGGTTTTTTGGATCCATTTGCACAGGCGTTTTTTGGGCTTTCCGGGCCGGATATTGGCTTGTTTGAACCGCCTGACCCGGACTTGACCCATGCAGGTGACTTTGGGAGAGGAGGGTTCTTGAGTTTCGATTGTTGTATTTTTCTTTCTGACAAACATTGGACTTGAACGTGACCTTCGTCTACTTCTGCTACCAACATTGATTCTCAAGAACCTCATCAATGGTGGTGGGTAGTACTTCTCTGTCCGACCCGGACTCGATAATGGTTTCGTAGACAGCTTCATGTTTTTAACTATATTTTGTGTGTGCGTGTGTTTAATTTTGTCTAGTTTGAGTTCTAGGGGTTTGCCTGGTTTGCTATGGCTTTTCGAGGTAGGGAAGAAGAAGATACGTGGAGAGAGTTATTGCTTTGGGCTGGTTGTTGAAGCTGGGATCGAAACGAGGAGGAGAGGAGAAGAGAAGATAGTGGTCACCTTGCTGGAGCTTCCTGCTTCCCTTTGATTTTGTGCTTTTTTTATTATTATTTTTTTTTTAATCTCTGCACGGATGGGTGAATCTGAGTGTAAGATTTTTCTATTTCGAGGTTGTAGGCCTTCTGTTCGGTTTTGTCCTTCGAGGTCAGCCAGTTATTTATTGCTAATTGATAAAATTACTTATTATTAACACCATGGCATGTGCATATGAGGAGAGCATATATATATATATATATATATAGACACACACACACTTGTGTATAATCGTTGGTGATTCGTACCGGTTAATAATAAATTTAAAAAAATATTAATAACATAGAGAATGTATTAATTTGTTTTTGGTTTGGCGGTAACCAACTCAATTGAATGCTGTCAATAGCAGGCTCAATACGATTGGATCGTATTCAACAGCAGAACCAACTCTATTAAAAGAAAAAAAAATTAACTAACCCAACCTCAAATAAAAAAAATTATCACCACCTAATTTTTATACAATAAAAAAATTATTATTATTTTATTTTCTCTTTATTATATGAAAGCAAAATTACATAAGAGAAAAAAAAATATAAAGAGGTAAAAAAATAAAATTGAACATATCTGAGTCTGGCTGCGAGCCGGACCCCATATTATTAGATCGGGTTGTAAAGGAAATCACGTAGTTGTAACTGCATTGATCTCTATCACTAGATCAGCTGTAACAGTTATTAATTTCTATCCTTAGATTAGCTATATCTTATCCCCTGTATCACTCTCATCTTATCCTAGGTTGTATAGTCCTACATATACTGCACTTCTCCAATCCTATAAATATAGGATGCATTGTTAATAAAAAATTGTCTTTTCTGTAAAACTCTATATGGTATCAGAGCTTCTTCCTCTAACGAGATTTTCTTTCAAAATGGCTACATCACCTGAGTCAGTTTTTATCAATAATGAGACTACTCTTGTTGCCTTCAATGCTGGCTCTCAATTACCTTTGAAATTGACCTCCACCAATTTTCCGTTATGGCGTGCCCAACTGACATCCTTGCTTATAGGCTATGATCTCCAGGGTTATATTGACGGCACTACTATCTACCCATCATCAACGCTTCCTCCAAACATCTCCCCTGATGGCTCAGCCTCTACAAATGCTCCAAATCCAGCCTTTTTGCGTTGGCTGAGGCAAGACAAGCTGACACTTCATGCCATTCTTGCATCTGTTTCTGAATTAGTTATGCCCCTCATTGCTGCTTCATCTACTGCTCATGATGCATGGTCTAAATTGCAACGATTGTATGCCAATCGCTCACGTTCTCGTGTTATGCAACTTAAGGAAAATTTAACTCTTATTCAGAGAGAGTCTCGCTCAGTCTCAGATTACCTTCATACCATCAAAGTTATTATTGATGAACTTGCAGTGATTGACTCCCCAATCTCAGCAGATGACATAACCCTCTATGCTCTAAATGGTCTTAGCTCTGAATTTCGTGACATTGCAGCACTCATTCGAAATCGTGAGTCTTCTCTCACCTTTAAAGAAATTCATGATATGTTGGTTTCCCACGAAAGCTATCTAAAACGTATTGAAGCTTTAAATTCTATCACTTTTTGCTACTGCAAACAACACTCAACGTTGTCAAGTGCACTCCAAATTTCATCGTAACCAACGTTCTAACAATGGTTTCTCCAAACAAAATCGCACCAACCATAATCAGCATAGTCGTCGAGAATGGTTTGGTAAGCCTCAAATTATTTGTCAGTTATATGACAAAGTTGGCCACTCAGCAAAGACCTGTCGCGTGGTTTCTAGTAATAAGTATATGAATTGTGCATCGTCTAGTGGGACCAAAGATAAAAAATGGCTTATGGATTCAGCTGCTTCTCACAACATTACCTCTGATCTTGCTAATTTGTTTATTCACTCAGAGTATGATGGCACTGATCAAGTTGTCATTGGCGATGGCTCAGGTTTGCAAGTCACCCATGTTGGCTCTATGACTCTTCCCTCTGCCTCAAAATCCTTTAAACTCACAGATATTTTTTGTGTTCCTAATATTCATCAGAATCTGATTTCTGTTCATAATTTCACTCGTTCCAATAATGTTTCTATTGAGTTTCATCCATTTTATTTTCTTGTGAAGGATCGAAACACGGGGGCGACTATTCTTCGCGGTAAATGTCAGGATGGTGTTTATCCAATGCCAATGCCCTCTGCTGCAATCCAATCTTCTGCTTTAGCATTTGTTGGTGAACGAACAACATCTGACAGATGGCATAAACGACTTGGGCATTCGTCAAATAAAATTGTTGATTTTATTATTCGTTGTTTTTATCTTCCTGTTGTCGGGTCTCGTCCTTCCTTACCATCACTTTGTTCTGCTTGCCAATGCAATAATAGTCATAAATTACCATTTTCTTCTACATCTCTTATCAGTACTCATCCTCTTGAATACATCTATACAAATCTTTGGGGGCCTGCATCTTCAAACTCAATTGATAGATTTTGTTTTTATGTACTATTTATTGATCATTTTACCAAATATTGTTGGTTATTTCCAATTCATCGAAAAAGTGATGTTCGCTCCATTTTTTGCCAATTAAAAGGTTTGCTTGAAAAACAGTTTGGTTTTCAAATCAAGCATTTATACTCTGATAATGGGGGAGAATATTATGCTCTTCGCAACTATCTCTCTTCTAATTCCATTAGTTGGCTAACTACAGCTCCCCATACCCCTCAACAGAATGGCACCAGTGAACGACGTCATTGTCACATTGTTGAAACAGGATTAACTCTATTAAGTCAAGCACATCTCTCTCCATCCTATTGGTCCTATGCTTTTCAGACAACGGTTTACTTGATAAATTGCATGCCATCTTCTGTTTTACAAAATCGAAGTCCATTTGAGTGTCTATTTGGTCGCTTACCTGATTATACAAAAATGTGCATTTTTGGTTGTCAATGTTATCCATGGTTAAAACCTTACACAACTAGTAAACTACACTCAAAATCCATGCCTTGTCTGTTTCTCGGTTACTCAACCACACAAAGTGCTTATAAATGTATGGATCTTAATTCCTCACGCATTTACTTGTCTCGCCATGTGGTTTTTGATGAAAGTCACTTTCCCTTTTCGACCTTTACCTCTGTCACTATACCTTCTCTGTCAATTTCAAGTGTTAAAGCACAAGATCTTCATATACCAGCAGTGCCTTCCATTGGATTGCCACCATCCTCGACTACCATCGTGCTAACTAGTTCTCCTACTGCTTCATTCTTACCTTCTCCTCCACCAACACAACCTCCATCTACAGACATCCATCCACATACCAGTCCTACAGCCTCACAACAACCCATTCGTACACATCCCACGACCACCAGATCTATGAATAATATTCATAAACCAAAACAACTTTACCTTGCCACCAAATATCCTCTTCCTTCACCTATAGAGCCAACCTGTGTGTCTCAAGCATTACAGGATCCAAAGTGGCGCAATGCCATGTCTGAGGAGTTTACTGCTTTGGTTAAACACGGCACATGGGAGCTTATTCCACCTAGCTTCACCATTAAACCTATCGGATGCAAATGAGTCTTTCGAATTAAACGTAATTCCGATGGCAATATCTCTCGCTACAAAGCACGACTGGTTGCCAAGGGGTTTCATCAACAACATGGTTTTGACTATACTGAGACCTTCAGTTCTGTTGTGAAATCAGTGACCATTCGAACTGTTCTCTCTATTGCTGTTAACAACAAGTGGCCACTTCGACAGCTTGACATGAATAATGCATTTTTGCATGGCCAACTACAAGAGAATGTATTTATGGTTTAGCCTCCAGATTTCATTGATTCTACTCTGCCCTCTCATATTTGCAGGTTAAAGAAGTCTCTTTATGGCTTAAAACAAGCCCCACGTGCTTGGTACCAAGAATTGCGCACTTCTCTTCTTCAGTTGGGATTTCAACAGTCCAAGTCTGACTCTTCCTTATTTATTTACACATGTGATGGGGTTACAATATTCCTTCTGGTTTATGTGGATGATCTTTTAATCACTGGAAGTGATTCTGCATCTATGTCTAAAATTATCAAGCACCTCAGCACTCGCTTTTCATTGAAGGACCTTAACTCATTGCATTATTTTCTCAAGGTTGAAGTGTTCTCTGTCAAACAAGGGTTATTTCTGTCGCAACACAAATATATTTGTGATCTCTTGACACGCACCAAGATGGATGGTGCTAAGACTGTAAAGACCCCTCTTGCCACTAAGGATTGTCTACAACTTAATGATGGCTCTTCTTCTGTTGATCCTACTGCATATCGTCACATTATAGGAGCTCTCCAATATCTTTCTCTGAATCGGCCTGATATCTCATTTCCTGTCAACAAGCTGGCTCAATTTCTGCAAAAACCATCTCAGCTTCATTGGATTGCTGCCAAACGTGTTCTGCATTACCTAAAAGGTACTCTTCATCATGGAATTCTACTCAAGCGCACCAATGATCTCAATCTTCAAGGGTTCTCTGATGCAGATTGGGCAGGTGATAAGGATACCAGAGTTTCCACATCTGCCTACCTTATCTTTCTAGGAGACTGTCCCATTTCCTAGAGTACACAGAAACAACGTGTAGTTACACGCTTTTCCACTGAGGTAGAGTATCGGGCTCTTACTTCTGCCACTTCAGAAATTATTTGGATCCGTTCTTTACTTCATGAACTTGGTATTCTAATAACCAAACCTCCAAACTTATTTTGTAATAATATTGGTGCTACTCAATTAAGTCTTAATCCTGTACTACACTCACGGATGAAACACATTGCAATTGATCTTCACTTTGTCTGTGATCTAGTTTCTAAAGGAATGCTCCATGTATCTCATGTCAGCACTCACGATCAGCTTGCCGATATCCTCACCAAAGCTTTGTCTCGTCAGAAATTTCATACATTATGCTCCAAGATAGGCTTATCTGATGGAACGCCTATCTTGCGGGGGCGTGTAAAGGAAATCACGTAGTTGTAACAGCATTGATCTCTATCACTAGATCAGTTGTAACAGTTATTGATTTCTATCCTTAGATTAGCTATATCTTATCCCCTGTATCACTCTCATCTTATCCTACGTTGTATAGTCCTATATATACTGCACTTCTCCAATCCTATAAATATAGGATGTTAATAAAAAATTGTATTTTCTGTAAAACTCTATACAGGTTGCGAGCCAAACCTAATATTATTGGATCTGGCTGCCAAACCAGATCTAACACCTGTTAGAAGCGATTTGGATTGGGTCTGCCTGTCAAGCCAGACTTACTAGCTTTTGGTACAGAAAAGACAATGTCCCACAGCAACACTTTTTGACAAAAAAAACAGCAAAAACAACGCCCTCATAGCGTTACGGTGTCATCCACAGTGCAAACATTCTATGTTTATAGTGTGGTTCACACTACAGTGCAAAGAGTCTATGTCCACAATAAATGTACAATGCGTTTCTCATGCTTGCCAAGTCAGACTTAGCACATGTTGGAAGCAACTTAGGTCTGACTACCAAGCCAGATCCACAAACTTTTGGTATAGAAAACAAAAAAGAAAACGTCCCCAATAATATTTTTTTTATAAAAAAAAAAACAACAAAGACAACGCTACTACGACACTACAATATCGTTCACAATACAATGAATCTATATTCATAGTAAATATACAGTGTTTTTCTCACGCACACACATATATATATATATGCACAAAAAAAATCTCCTAGTCATGTTTTCACTTTCCTACCGTATTTTAAAAAATTATAATTTATATTATGAGATGTACATGTGAAATGATAATTTACATCCTCAACTTCATTTGTTAAAAAAAAATATAAAAGTAAATGTTTGAGTGTTTACAAGTTTTTTCATTATATTCATTTTAATTACTAAAGAGCACTTGAAGCCTCAAAACAATAAAATTATCATTCATAATTATAATTACAACAATGTTATCCATAATACTCATAAATAAAAGTATCCCATGAACACAAATCCTTTTCAGAAACTTAATCAAACAAATTCTAAATTCCTTGAACATAACTCTATTTTCATCTCCCCTTATCAGCTCAAAATTCCAGATGGATTGTTAAGAGATATATTCCCGTGATGGATCGTTAACATATCTCTATTCGAAAGCCTTAAATCTTTTTACATAAAAGTTTTCACAGGAGCGTGGAATACAAGATTTGTAACCAAGAAAGGAATAAAGATAAAGAATGACAGTGTTGAGTTCTTCTAGTACGTACAATGTTAATTTTTTTCAAGGTTTTTAAAGTTTATAACTTTCTAACTCTAATTAGCAAACCAGTGGATGAAGTATTTCCACTTTTAGAAAATTCAACTTGAAGCTCCCTTGTGTTCATGAAGAAACCTATACATGACAACTCTGTTCAACTTATCCCTACAAAGAGAAAATGTCCGGTAGATTTTTCCTCATGTATCCATAGAAAAATTAGAAACTAAGAAATCATCCAGGAGTGTGGAAGCCTATGTTGTGATGAAAAATTATTTGCGGTCATAATCCTAATAATGAGCGTTTTTAAAACTAATACTTATTATTTATTTCCAGCCTCGTAATTTTTCCGATCAATGATTTTTTTTGTTTCGTGAAAAATTATAAAGATCACCTCTAAAATTTCATTGATCAAGATTTAAAGCTCATAATTTGATAGCAACCTAAGACCCAAAAACCAAGATAAACCTATTAATCAAGACCATATCTTGATCTCCTCCATTAATCAACCTAACTCTCTTTAGCATTGGTAATGACAAGGCTCCTGGACCTTATGGATATTCATCTCTCTTCTTCAAGAAATCTTAGGACATTGTTAGGGTTGATTTCTATGCGGTAGTTAAAGACTTCTTTTTGTCTGGCTTGATCCTCAGGCAGATCAACCATTCCATTATAGCTCTGATCCTAAAATCTGCAAACGTTAATTCAGCTAGTGACTTCAAACCAATCTCTTGCTGCAATGTGATATACAAGGTGATTTTCAAGATTCTAGCTAGAAGATTGAGCCATGTCCTTCAAGACATCATCGGTCGAGCTCAGAATGCTTTTCTTGGAGGAAGGAATATGACAGATAGCATAAATCTGGCTCAAGAGCTTCTCAGACATTATGGCAGAAAGATAACTTCCCCCAGTGCCTCATCAAAATTGATTTCAAGAAAGCTTTTTATTCGGTGCAATAGACTTTTCTCAGATAGCTTCTTCATCTGCTGGGCTTTCCACAGAGATTTGTCCATCTCGTTATGCTGTGTGTGGAAACCTCTTCTTTCTCTGTTGCTATCAATGGTAGCCTCTTTGGTTTTTTCCCTAGGAAATGTGGAGTTCGGCAGGATGATCCTCTCTCACCTTATTTATTTCTAATCTGAATGGAGTATCTTTCACATATGCTAAAGATAGCTACCCAATAGATGGACTTCCATTTTCATCCAAAATGTGCCTTCCAAGGTATTTGTAACCTTGCCTTTGCTGATGATATTCTTTTGTTCTGTTGGGGGAATAGATCTTCTGTTCGGATCCTTCTGGAGCAATTATATGCCTTTGAGACAACACGAAGCAGAGCACCCTCCAAGATTCTAGCTTTTCTGAAGGTTGCTTCCCCTTCAAATACCTTAGAGTCCCTTTCAGTCCCCATAGGCTTTTATCCAGCCAATTCTCCCCTTCCTGCATAAACTTGAATCTGCAATTCAAAGCTGGATTGGCAAACACTTATCCTATGCTGGGCGGCTGGAATTGATTAGATCAGTTCTATTCGGTATCGTGTAATTTTGGCTCAATATTTTTTCTATGCCAGAGATCGTCATCAACCAAATTACATGCATATGCAAGAATTTTCTTTGGACTGGTAACACAGTTAGAAGCAGGTCTGCTTTGGTTGCCTAGAAGTTCATATGCTTACCAAAGAATGAAGGAGGTTTAGGCCTATATGATATAAAGGCAAAGAAAAATTATTTTATTGCAAAGCAGCTATGGAATATTCATTTGAAATCTGATTCCATATGGATTAGATGGGTGCATATTTTTACTTGCAGAATGCCTCTATTTGGACGGTTCCTTTTCAGAAAACCTCCTCACCACTATGAAAGTCCTTTATTTCTTTATAGGATCAGCTCCTTGAGGATTGTGAAGGCCAATCAGCAGTGATCTCCATGATGCAAAGTTAGGAAAGACTTAGTGAGCCTTTCTCAGCTAGCGCTTATGAACACCTGAGAATAAAAGGAACCTCGGTGTCATTGGGCAAATATTGTTTGGGAGCCTTGGTGTTTACCAAAACATAGTTTCATTCTTTGGTTGGCTTCACAGGGGAGACTAAGAACAAGAGATAGGCTACACTTTATGGATACTGATGCTAGATGTATTTTCTGTCATGACCACGAGGAGAGCCACATCCATCTTTTCTTTGCTTGCAGTTGGACATCTCTCTTGTTGATGAAGGTTAAATCTTGGCTTTGGATTAACAAGGGCATGTCTACTCTTTCTAGTGCTATTAGAGGCATCAATCACAGGGGGGAACTGTTGTTGCCAAAATGAAAAGGGTCTCCCTCAGCATTGTTGTCTACCTCATCTGGGAAGAAATGAATAGAAGGGTTTTTTAGAACACTTGTTCATTGGTTGCCTATCTATTCTGGAAATTTCAGGTGTTATTTTACATGATCCTGTAGTTTCTTGATAGCAACCACCTTATCTAATGCATGTGGGATGACTGCTTTGGTGGCTGTTTTTGAGGAATAATCTTGTGAGATGATCTTTTCCCTTCGGTCTGCAGCCGATTACGCTGCCTGCATATATTTTTGATGGATCTTTATTGTTGGTCCTAGCTGTTGTGCATGGTGTTTATTGTAGCTTTGCCTCTCAGTTCAAATTTCTTTTTGTGTATTCTACTCTTGTTGTTGCTCAAGGCGACTCCTTGCCTTGACTATTGCTTTGTGTTAGGTTGGGAACCTTGTAATCCCTTTGGTTCATTTCTTAACCGTTGTTAGCTAATTCTTTTAGCTTGCTAGCTTTGTTTTCTTGTCTTTGATGTATAGTTTTATTAGGGAACTTGTTCCCTTTTTGTATATCTTTGTATTCGAACCCGTTGGTCTTCCAACCTTGTATATTTTTTATCTGTTATATATACTTACATTTTGATCAAAAAATAAATAAATAAACCCTAAGGGGTGTAGATCAATTGGTCAGGCTCTGGATTTACTCTCTAGAGGTCATCAGTTCGAGTCTCACAAACCTCAGGGTCATTGAAAACTTACATGGTCGTTAACTTTAGGGCTTGTGGGATTACTCGAGGTACGCGCAAGTTGACTCGGACACTCACGTTAATCTAAAAAAGAAAAAAAAAACCCTGAATTAATGTTTATTAAACAAGAAAAACCCATACAAACCCCATCTCCCCATTAATCCACCAAGAAAAGACTTTAGGATCCTAACCTTAAATTCAAATTGTTTAAAAAGATCCAAGAAACCCTTTTGCGTCCCAAAACCCTTTAGTTGTAAATAAATTAAAGGGATGAGTTCTACCTATTATTTTAGCTTTCAAGTTACCAGGATGAGGAAGCGGAAACAAATGAGGATTTGGTCAATGAAGTGAGCAAATTGCAGAAACAAATGGAAAAGAGAAACTATGATTTTTTAGAGAGAGAAAATAGGACAAGAGAGAGTGTAAGTGTGTGATATATCATTTCCATACTTTTCTCATGTCTATTATATATGAGGGAAATTTCATCTTATGATCCTTTTTGAAATTCATGTTGGATCCAAGATGTAAAGTATAATTTCTCAAGATATAACAAGAAAATTAAAAAATAATCAAATTATAGAAAGTTTTTTTTTGTAATTATTCCAAAAAAAAATTGCAAATTATCACTGGTAAAAAAAAATTATTAATAGCACAATTTGGTAAAATTCACGATTAGAAACAATAACATTTTAATGAAATAGTTAAAATTGACTCAAATAAATTCCAAGGAAGAAAAGGGAGAGAGAAGGAAATGAATGAATGAATGAATGAATGAAACCCAGAGGCATGTTGAAGCTTTAATGATGACCCCCTTGGTATCTTCAAAAAGATCTTGCGAGATGAATCTAATAATATCAAGAAAGGTTACCAATGGTAACCAGAGTGGTACACATGTGATGTAATGACCTAAATTTCTTAAGTATGTTTTATCTTTCAATTAATTAGATTATTGCAAAATGGACTATAAATTTTTTTTCTTGAGTGTTAGTAGAGTTTCCCTTATATAAAAGCTCTACCATCAAAACTCAATAATACCAAGGAAGGTTACCAATAGTGACCGGAGTGGGACACACACATTGTAACAACCAAAATTTCTTAAGCAAGTTTTATCTTTTAATTAATTATACTATTGCAAAATGGACTGTAAATTATTTTTCTTTCTTGAATTTCAACGAAGTTTCTCCTATATAAAAGCCCTACCATTTAAACTCAAATCATAACATGTCATCTCAAAAATGGTCTCAGGCTTACCATCCATCAAATTCATCAAAAACATGTTTATAAACTTTTTATATATATAAGATAACAACCATAACATTTACTTCAAAACATACAATATCATCAACATGTGATAATTCATCATTTCCCTTCTTCTTTTTTAGTTTATCATAAAATCTACTTTTTTAGTTTATCATAAAATCTATATGTAATAGATTTATTTATATAACATATTTTAATTTATACAAAAGTCTACCTAATAAGAAAACCTATGTTAACCAAAGCCGGGTATCAACGTTGTTGTGATAGAAGGGATATACCTTTAAAACACATGAAAATATAGAATATATTTTAAATATGTAAATAACAATTTCAACTAGTATCTTTATCAACCTTAAAGAGTAAACATAAGATTAATTTTCCATTCACAAGCATGTACAAATTATGCTACATGTCTAGTGTAATTCATTCTCTTAATCAAAAGTTAAGCCTCCCCTCCTTTTATTACTTATTACACCACCATTTAAATATATAGTTTATGATTGAATCAAATATGTATCCATTTAACTATTTCAATAACCATAACTGGTATTTTAAGTCATTTCTTAACTCTTGACATTTCATTCAGTTCATTTTTGTATTAACACCCCAACCATGATAGCCAGCTTGATTTTCACATATTAGCCCCTGTCATTTATGGCCAACTTAATCTTTTAAAATAACTCTCGTTTATATGGTTAACTTAGTTTTTCAAAATAGCCTTACACATGCGAATGATTTAATTTTTACATATTAGCACTCGCCGTTATGGTTGGCTTAATCATTCAAAATGGCCTTCACTTATGCAGCTAACTTAATTTTTACATATTATCCCTTGCCATTATGGCTAGCTTAATCATTCAATATAGCTCCTTCTCATATAGTCGGCTTTATTTTTCAAAATAGCCCCCACAGATGCAACCAACTAAATTTTTACATATTAACCCCCACCATTATGATCAGCTTAATCATTAAAAATAATCTCCCGCTCATGCGGCCAGCTTAGTTTTTACATATTAGCCCTTATTATTGTGACTAGCTTAATCATTCAAAATATCCCCTACTTATATGGCCAACTTAGTTTTTATTTATTTATTTATATTTTGTGCTTCTAGTTGGATTCATGTTCCATATTTTGCATTGAATCTATGTAAAAATAAATATACAAAACATTTCCTTAACAAGATAAGGTATGGCAGTGGATGCATACCTGATGCTCCTGCCATGTGAGCTCTTCTTAGCATATCTCACTTCGGATGCCCCTCCTAATATTCAAAAAGATATCTAGGTCAATACCCAATTATTTCTAACCCATTATCACAACTACTCATTCACATCATTTATCTATTTTCATAATAACATTCATGGATCTGCTACTTTTGTTTACTAATTCCATTCTTTTACACTAGCATGCATCATATCACTCTTGCATACCAAATCATTTTTTCATACTAGAATTCATTATATCACTCTAGCTTACCAATACATTCATTTCATAATAGCATTCATTATTACACTCTTGCTTACCAAATCATTCATTTTTATAATAGCATTTATTCATAATCCCATTTAATGCCTAAACTTTTTATCATCCATTTTTGTAATCCATTTAAATATCCTAACCTTTCATCATCCATTTCCATAACTCATTTTATTGTCTTAACTTTTCCTCATCCATTTCCATAACCTATTTTACATTCTAACCTTTCATCAACTAATTCCATAACTCGTTTTAATGTCCTAACCTTTCATGACCCATTTTCATAACTCATTTTAATGTCTTTACCTTTCTTCAACCAAACTCAATATCTAGCATTTCATCAACTAAGTTCAATGTCTAACCTTTTATGAAACACATGGTAATCTTTCAATTTAAATAATCCTTTACATAGAAATTAAACATACCCAACCTTTTCAAACACATCAACAATGACCCAAACACATCATAAACTAATTTTACAATGACCATGATCAAACTTAAACCTATAAATCATCATCATCACAAGCAATTTACACAAATTCAAACTTAAAATTTGGAATTCCCCAAGTTTTCCTAGCCATAATAAACCATCCATGGCTTGGAAATCCATGGTTGACCTCCAACACACCTACTTATCTTATCTAACCCAATTTCAAGAACAATTCACCCCAAAAATCCAATCAAACCAACTTTCCAACTAACCCTAACATACCTTTCTTTCTTTAAAACAACCATAACACTTAAACATCATTTCCTCTTCAATTACAAAGGTATAATAATAAATTCAAATGAAGATAAAGTTTCTTACCCCTTCTAATTAACTCAATTTGATGGTTTTGAATGATGGAGCTCAAGAACATCACTCTTTCTCCAATAAGAAATCTCCATCTAAACTACACTAACCCCCATGTCTCTCTTTAAATCTTCTAGTTTATGGTGATATGAAAAATTTAAAACACACTGGGTACACTCATTCCACTAATTTTTCAAGTGAAAACAACAATTTTCTAAACCTCCTTTCTCTTCCAAAATTGCAAGCCTTAATTTTAGAGGGAAAAAAAGGAGATTTTTACTCTCTAATGTACTTCTTTACCCTTAAGTTCACACCGCTCATGTTTAATTTCTCCATATACAAATTTACCCCTTTAGTTTTATACCACACATGTCTAATTTTCATCAAATTTTCAATCATAAGTATTTTATATAATTTATTATTATTATTATTTTATTATTATTATTATTATTATTATTATTATTATTATTATTATTATTATTTGTTAAGGTTTTACACTATTAAACATGGGGTTTACGCATGCCTCCCAAAGGTGACGAGTGGCTCATTGTCTTTAGAGGACTCTTGTAGCCCACTTCAACCACCGTTGTTGATTTTTTTTGGCGTCGTTGAATTCTTCTCTTCAAAATATTTTTTATGGTACTGGATATGTTGTCATCAAAGCTTCAGTGTGCCTCCAAGAATTTTATTTTTTTCCTTTTCTTTTCTCTCTCCTCTTTAAATTAATGTTAGCCCATTTTAACCATCTCTTTAGAATATTGCTTTTCCTAACTATGATTTTTTAAAATTGAATAATTGTGAATTTTACTAAACTGTGCTACTTTCTAAAAAACTTTGATCAATACTAGTTTGCTAAATTTTTTTCCTAACTATGCTAGTTTTGTTCTTTAAAAAAAAATCATTTGAAGTTAGAAAGTTGTAGTAGTGATGATATGTGTTGGATGTTGGATAAAAAACAACTAAAATAGAAAGAAAATTCACGGTATCCATACAAACATTTTCCTATTCATTGCTATAGTGAAATGAAACTTTTACCCTTAACAAAAAAAAAATCATAAGCCTTAGATTTAGGGTTATTTTGGTCTTTTTATACGGTCCATTGGTCATTTAATAATTGTATGGGGGTATTTATGTCTTTTATATAATTTTTAAATAGTTAAATTACTTAATTACCCCTAATTTCAAAAAGTATAAAACGGTTAGCTAAAGGTATTTTTGCCTTTTCCTTTTTCTTTGTACAGTTAAAAACCATCTTTTCCCTTGCAGTCAAGGAGAGATGAATCATTGACCAAAAGTTATTTGGGTCTTTTCAAATAGGTTTGATAGTAAATATCATTTGCGTGGGGAGTAGTTTGGCCTTTCTTCTCTTGAAAACACGTGGTGGGAAGCTTCGTGCCTTTTAGGCGGTACGTGTAACATCTTATGATGACCAAACAAGTCCTTCCATAATTCATTGGATGCACCACCACGTCCTCTTTTTTTTATTATTATTATTTTCTCTTTCCTCCCTTAAAATGCAAATTTGTCCTTTTTAGTTTGCTTTTTAAATTTCAGTCCTTATTTTTTTATTTCTGATTTTTCTTTTTAATATTTTTATAGAAGTTTTATTTGTTTTTAACTTATTCCTTCAATTCCAATTTGGTATATTTTATTTTTTCTCATTTGGTCCTTATTTTTTTGATTTTTTACTTTTTTCCTTAGCCCTTATATAAATTATTATTTTTTAATTTAGTCCTCAATTCTAATTCGTCATATATAATATTTTTGAATTTGGTCCTTCTTCTTTTAATTTGTTATTTTTTTTTCTTTGCCCCTTTATCAAGATTTTGGTAATTTTTAATTTCATCATTCAATTCAAGTTTTTTTTCCAATTTGGTATTCATATTTTTAATTCTTTTTTATTTTATTTTTTTCAATTTAACCCTTTGATCAAAGAATTGTTTGTGCCTTCTGATTTATTTATTTTTAAATTTTCACCCTTATTCTTTTAATTGGTTTTTTTCCACAATTTCACCATTCAATATGTGATTTGTTGATGGTTTGACTTTTCAGTTTTTTCATTCATGGTGCTTCCGATGTGATGATCCATGTCACGAGTTTTGAAAGTTATATATGGCATGGCTTTCAAACCTGACCCAAGGGTCAATCCAGGGCAAGAAACGAGTCATGAATCAAGTGGGTTGACCCGAGTCAAGTTGTTTGACACAGGTCAACCCCTTTTTTTATAAACATATAAAAATAACATCATTTAAAAAAAAGATCAAAGGATTTTTAGTAGGTTTGTCCAGGGCTAAATAGATTTAGGGTAACCCTATTTTTTTACTAGATCAGACCGGGTCAATCAATCATCCCCCTATTTTTGTTGGAACCCGACACGTTCTAGGCCTCGAATCACCTGGGTCATGGGTCAAACTGTTGGGTCGGGTTTTAAATAGGTCATCTATCAGATTATCCTAATCTCATTACCAGGGCTATAGGTTTTGAGGGTTAGCTCAAGTTTGCTCGCACCTTATTATCCAACTTACATATTTATCACGCAGCTTCGGGTTTGCTCGGGTCAATTTTTTTGGCTCTTTTTTACCCAATCACTTGCTTCCTAAGGTTTTTATTTCGAGGTTATCATTGTCATTTTATGTAAAAAAAAAACTCATTTACCATTGTTGCCAATTTTGTTTATCATCTCATTAAAATAAACTAGCTTATTCAACCCGTTCAAGACTATAATTTGGTTCTCATTCTTATTATTTTTTTGTCCTTTGTTAATTGTTTTATTTCAATTTAACCCTCCGATCAAAGAATTGTTCTCGACCTCTAATTTATTTTTTATTTGGATTTTCACTCTCATTCTTTTAATTACTCTTTTTTTTTTAGTTTTAGATCCTTTGGCATTTTATTTATTGAGGATTGGACTCCTTTGTTTTTTCATGTATAGTGTTTTCGTTCTAATGAATCATGTAACAGGTTTTAAAAGTTATCTATCGCACAATTTTCAAGCCAAACCCAAGGATCAACTCGTAGCAAGTCCTGAATCACGAGTTAGGTTGGTAGACTTAAATTAACCCGGGTCAACCTTGTTTTTTAATTTTATAAAATGTAAGAATGGCACTGTTCTTTTTTTAAAAAATGAAAAATATCAACAAGTTTTGACTAGGTTTTTCCATAGCTAATTAGTATCAATATTATAACTCGGGTTATTAGATTTTTGTTATTTAAAAAAAAAAACACACTTACAACATTTAAATATTTTACAAAAAAAAATTATACCTATGACGTGCCGTAGTCCCGGCAGCGTGTTTGAAAGTATGGTTACGGTTGCTTTTCAAAGTGTTTTTCATTTGGAAAAACATCAAAAAATATTTTTTTTATTTTTTAAAAATTATTTTTTACATTAACGTATCAAAATGATTGAAAAATAATAATAAAATATTAATTTGAAGTAAAGAAAAAAATAAAAAAAATAATTTTTTTTCTAAAATGTTTTAAAAACATAAAAATAAACGTGTTCTTTTAGAGCTAAATATGAGTGGTTTTTGTTAAGTTCTATTGTTAGGATTGAACAGGTGAAGGTCGGTGGAGTGAGTGTGTGAAGGGTAGTCCACTCATTCTGTCACTCCATGATTGGTAGGTGATTAAATTATAGCGAGACGTTAAATTACTTACTTCATTTATTTATTACTCAAACAAACAGGATTCTTTTACTTTAATCAAGTAGCCTTCAAGAAAATGGGGTCGTTACAAATGATACTACCCTTGAAGCCTTCAACCTGGATTGTTGATTGATCGATCCTACCAATTCACTCAACAACCATTCTTGCTGAAGCTTAAAACTTGGTGGAGCTCCTGATTTCTTAGGAAACATGGCTGTTCCCTTTTGATATTTTATTCGGGGGAATAAAGCCATGCCTGTGTGATTCTCCTACTGCTTCACACGTCATGGACATGGTATGGGCCTCCCTCAACTCTCAGCAAATTCTACATCACTAGATTGTCAAACTTTTCTTAGACTTTACTCCACGCTGATGTTGGATCACGGGTTGTTCGAGCAGATGAAACATTCCCTTTTTAAATGCTTTTATATTCACAGGCTGCAACTGTGGAGGGGGGCAAGAAGTTAAAACGGGAATTTGAACCCTAATTTTGCTAGATTAGCACAGCAGTTTTTTACACAATATAATAGCAATTCATATAGTTCCATTGCTAGTTCTTTCTTGGTGATTAATATCACTCTTAAGCAAAGACATGGTCAGTAATCTTCTCGTCGGTGATGTAAAGCATCTCCTTACTATCTACCGTAAATTTTGTTTCCCAGGCTTTCCTTTTCAACTAATCTTAAAATCCATGTTTTTCTAGGTTTGAGACTTTTTGAAATCTTGGGGCCTTTCAACTTGTCAGTGGCAGTGCTCTCCATATTTCAACTTGACAAGATCATTTCAATGAAGAGGGTGGTGGGCACAGTGAAAAGTGAGGTGCTTTTTAATCAAGTAGGGAAGATGAAAATTCACAGGTCACGAATGTGCTGTCCAAAAACATGTAATGGGGTCATCTCCCTATCTTCATAGGACCAGCAAAGGCAAACCCACCATGGCTCCACCAATCTATAATGTCTCTACACAAGCAACCACCACTGAACCATGAATTTATCTTATCTCATGCTTTTCCAGTCTTATCCTCAAAGTACCCAAATAAGAACAGGAGCTTCAAGTGCAATCAAGTAATTCGGCAATGTGAAACAAACTGTTGAGCAATGATCTTTCCCAAGAAGAGAACAAAAGGTCATCTGAAGTTTCAGGTTTCCTTTCTGGAGGGGGGGGGGGGGGGAGAGAGTTTTAACCAACAAGCTGGCAGTATAGCAAAAGTCAATCAAGAAGCACTCATTTTAGTGAAAGCTAGTTGATTTCTAGACTCTAGGCAGAAGATTAAAGGTATCATAATAAAAGAAAATAAATGAATGAACAAACAGAAAGCAAAGTTAACATTGAATTGAATGAAATTTCAATTTAATGAGGGTCGACGCACGAATATTGATTACTGAGTTCTAGTTCACTTGTCCCTCTAATTCTTCGGGCTGCTCTCCTTTCTCTTCCTCCCTTGTATCCTGCCTCTGCCTGATTCTATTCTCTCGTATCCTGCCTGATTCTTTTCTCTCCTAGTCCTACGTCAGCATACCTGTAACTTTGGCAAGTACTGAGGATCTATTGTCTTTGCATGAATCTGGTTTGCAAACTGTTTACCCCGACTGTTGTTGCACATGACTGGGTATGTTTTTTCCAACATGGAAATTTAAGTTAATAAGTGAACCTTTCTAATGATAGCAGAACCCAGTGCCTCGTAAGAATGATTTGAAAGCCAAGACGTGATGGAGATTAATAGAACATAGACAAAAAAACGAGGACTTCTGCTGCAACTTTAATTACCTCACAAATATACAAGCTCCAGGCAAAGGATATCGTAGCTGTAGCAAATGAAACAAACCCTAGCATTTCATAATAAAAAATGTTAAGGTGAAATACATAAATTAAAAAAAAAAATAACTTCATGGAAATGGCAAAACGCTAAGTGAAATTTACACAAATCTGTCTCAAGTCTCGAAGGTAGGTTCAGAATGCTAACGAGGAACACAGTCAAGCATTGGGTAAATTTAAGAAAGGATCAAAGTGGTACTTGAATGACTCACCTTGCCCAAATTTAGCCATGTTACTTCATGTCCAGAAGCTTCAGTGCCGGACCAGGGATGTTTTTGCAGAGTTCAGACTCGAGCCCTGCTTCCAGTTGATCCATTTCAAGCACTGCTGGCTCTGGCTCTGGCTCAGGCTCTTCAGTGAGAACACTACTCGGGTATTCAACATCATCAGCAATAGGAAGCCCACACATTTTCATACCACTGGATTCTCTATCCACCATGTTTGTTCTATTAACCACTAGTTGCATTTTTTCAGTACTATTATCTTTCGAGCTTGTAGCAACATGTGCTGTTTTTCTTTTATAGAGTTCAGTTCTTAATTCATGAACAACTTTTGACATCACCTCCATGGAAGTGCTTAGCTTACTAATCTCAGCTTTCCCAGTAGACATCATGTACATGATTCCAACACCAAGTCCCCAACCAAGCAAAGGGCTGTCTGCATATTAAACGATGTAAATTGGCATGTCACCATCATTGTTCCACAACCATGCTGAACATAAACAAACAAAAACTTGTAAAAAAGAAAATTACTTCCATAATGTGAAACAACAAAATTAGCACAAATGCAGTTCCAAGCAATGGTAAGGTTAGCAGTCATGACGCAGATTAAGCCAGCAAGAAGGCAAACCAGGTACGTTTGATTATTATAATCGTAACAGTAGACATTATATCCTCGCAGTAGCTTTGTCAAAAAAACAATGGCCCGATCATTGTCTTTTCATCACCTATCAATCAATTCTTAATATTTTAACGAGGAACTTCATCATGATTTAACAAATGATTTGAACTTTTCGTTAAATAATTAAAAGGCTCGACACATTTCTCTATACATTTAAACTAGTATACCCCCATCATTGTCTTTACAAGACAACCGACCCCATCTGCAATCACATAATTTCCCGTAGCAAAAAGACGCATTCCTTATCACCTTTTTATTCTTTAGAAGTCAAGTATCTCTTGTGCTTAAACAACTTCCTTGCAATTTCTATTTAACAAAGCATCACCTGATGCATTGCAAAATTAACGGCAAGTTCCAATTCGAGAAAAAAACTAAGAAAAAAATTGAAGTTCATAAGCAAAAACACAACTCGTCTGTCACCAGCGAAGAGTCAAATAAAGCAGTAGCAGCAGGAGTGCATTCTTGGAGGGTTTCCTCTTCCTCGCATTTTTCAATTTGTGAATAATGATTAGTAAAAATGTGTTTGGCTACAAAAGCAGTGGATCCTGCGACTATTAGTTGCCACATTACTGGATGGAGATCAAAAGTAGAGAACCAATGAAATGTAGTTGAGAGAGAGAGAGGTAATTGCTGATTAGAGTGTGCAATTATGAGAGTGTAGAAAGGAGAGGAGAGGCGATGTTAGGTGGTTGACGTGAGACCAGTGTTGGTGGCTGCCAAGTTTGGTTTGGTCTCCCTGTCACAGCTCGCATCACATGCTTGCTTCCCGCTAGTTTCTTTAACTTTGATTTGGAAGTTAAATAATTGGGCTCTGACGGCTCAAGCCCATTGTAACGAAACCATTCCATTGGCATGATAGAAATATTCATTGCGTGAATAAAGCTATCATGGGCATTCTTTCTATTAATACCTCTCTGTTTTTTTATAATAAAAGTTAAATAGGATGGAGAAATTATTGTAATTAAAAGATTTTTTTTATGCATTGTAATAGTAGTTTTATTTTTAATTTATCATCTTTTTACAAGTAGATAAATGTTTCTTTGGCTTTTTTCCACAAGGGTATTTAAGATTTTCAAATTTTCAAGTACAGTCAAATAACACTTTTACCCTCAAAAAAGATTAAAAAAAGTTTTTTCTTTGGGGGTATTTTGATATCTTTACATAGATATTTTGGTATTTTGTGTGTATTATGGGGGGCATTTTAGTATTTTCATGATGTGTTTGTTATTTTTAAATTGAAAAGATGTGAGCAGATGTTCCTCATGCCTCAGCAAGTGGGCAGCACCTGCGCCATTAAAGAGATGCGTGTGACGCTTCCTGTGGCCAAATCTAGTTATTCGTCGTCTAACTAGATGTGTAGTCGTGCTCTCTTCCACATGGTGTAGCGCATGTAAATAGATAATGGTTGGATTGTCGTCGATGATCAATTATTTGTGTTTTTTCTTTCTTTTCTTTCTCCTAACAACTAAAGTGCACAATTATCCTCTTTGTTTGTTGTTTGTTAAATCATGCATGTTTGTCATTCCCACGTATCTTGAGTCTGGCATGGTTGTCAGCCCGCGCACCTTGGGTCTGACATGGTTGTCAGACCCAAGGGTCTGGGCCTGGTAACCATGCCAGAACCACACCTAGGTCAAAAAAATTTAAAATTTTTTAAAAACATGATTGGACTGCAAAAACAAGCACTGCCTTATTTAAGCAGGATTTTTCATTCATATGCAGTGGAACTTAACTGTAAACTCTTTTTTGTTTGTGCAACTTATTTTATAAATTTATTATATCCGAAGAGGAAAGAATGAAAAAAAAATATTGAGTTCTAATTGATTTATTTCAAGTCTACAAAAATAAATTTTCTTTTTTTGTATGCATTGTGGATAAAAAAATTAATTTTATGTTTTCATATAAGTGTTGGATAGTTTTTTAAAGGGTTCATATTTTTTAAAATTTAAGATGTTGTTGCATGATATAATTGTCAAAGTTTATTACAATGAGAGTTTATTCTATATTATAACTATTAGTATATACGAAAATTTAAAATATATGATCATAAGAGAAAACTTTTAAACTTTTGAATTGATACATTATGTTGTAGGAAAATATAATATTGTATATGTAAAAAACTTATTGTCCTTTTGACTACCTTAATTCGTGTAATTTTATAGATGATTTCTTCACTAAAATTATAGATTAATAAAAAAAAACATTGAGTGAATTTTAGGGATATGTGTAGTTAATGTCCCAAAATAGAAGAAAAAAACTTGGTTAAAAAGACAGATAAAAATACAAAATAAATATGTTTTTAGAACAATTATAAGAGTATTCATATATTAAAAAAAAAAGATACATGATGAGTTTAACATGGTTCTCAGGCCTAGACGCGGAGCTAACATGGTTGCCAGACCCAGGACGCTTGGGTCTAGCATTGATTCCAAACTCAAGGCGCTTGGGTTTAGCATTGGTTCCAATCCAATGCACAAGGTTGAACACATAGCTGAAAGATAAAGATATTTACTAGCTATCTTAGGCTTTGTGTTTGGCATGGCTAACTTATTTACCACAAGTCATCTAGTTTATTATAGGTTTTAGGCTTTATGTCTAGTATGGTTATCTAGTTTACTAGTGGTTTTAGATTTTTTAGTTACAAACACAAAATGTTTTACATTATTTTAAGGTTAACTTTTCAAATGTGTTTTTTTTATATATTAGGAGTTGTTTTGAGGAGTCAGATTAAATCCTGGACTTGAGTTACAATAACAAATCAACCTAAAACTAATCTTAATCTTGTTAATTTATTCCAAGATTCTCATAACTTTAAGATATATAAAAAATCCTTGAAATAATATGAATGATAATTAAACCTATAATAACATAAAATTAAGGCAATAATTAGTAATCAATTAATGGTTTGATTAATCAAAATCATGAGTAATGGATACCATAGGACCAACAAATTCAACAATAATGATTCAACAAATAAAAAGGAAGTGGAAAATACGACACTATAAACTTGTTTTATATCAACAATATATAATCTTATTAATAAAGAAGTTTGAGATGATAAATTTTAATCACCTACTCAAGGGTAGAACTAAATGGAAGAAATTGACAATACTAGAAGTGATGTTTAAAATTTATGACAAAATGAAAATATAGCCAATCAAAATTGAAATACAAGATGTTACAGCATATAGCTTGGGTATCAAAAAAGAACCAGATAAAAAATCATGGTTCTATAATATTATAAGGTATATTAAAAATCAAGAATACCAAAAAAACATAATTGAGAAAGTAAAAAAAAATCATTAGAAGATTATCATTTAATTTCTTTTTCATTGAGGAATTCTTTTGTCAATTAAGACATGACATAGTCTTGCTAAGATATGTTGATAAAGAAGTCAATAAATTTTTAAAAGAAATCCATCAAAAGACTTATGCAATTCATATCAATGATCACATGATTGCTAAATAGATTGTAAAGATATGATATTATTGTTCATTTATGCAGATTGATTATATAAACTATACGAGGATGTGGCATAAATGTCAAAAAAAAAAATATATATATATATATATATATATATATATATATATATATATATATATATATATATAAAAGCTCTATACTCCTTTTACACTTTTAGATAACCTAATAGCCTTATGGCCTTTCTCAATGTAGACATGGATATTATTAAACCTATCTCTCTAAATACCTTTAATGGGCATCAGCTACTTCATCAAATGGGTAAAGACAATTTCATACACAAGTATAACAAAGTGAGTTATTCTTAAATTTGAAAAAAAAAATCACATAATGTCAATTATCATATGACGGTTAGACAGATTGTAAGGGTTGGACAATATTGTTGAACTATGGAGATTGATTATATAAACTATATGAGAAAGTGTAGTTTATTATTCTAGTGTATGTTATGAAGGTTTTACCGATAGAAGTTGGAATACCATTTTTAAAAGTCTTAATGAAAGAAAAACTAGAAGAAACTAAGTGGATAGAAATCTTTTATGACCAATTCGACTTCATGGAAGAAAAGGACTTGTGTTGTACTATACTATGAACAATTACATCAAACGATAATGATATAACAAAAAAGCATTCCCTTAATTGTTTAAATAAAGAGACTTGTTATTAAAAAAGTTTCTTACAAGCCAAAGTGACCAACGAGGTAATGAACCCCTAATTATAAAAGAAATTGTATGATAAAAAGAGCATTCTTGGAAGGATGATTTATCCTAACCATTATAAATTGGGAGGAATTATTAAGCTCCATCAACTCTGATGAAATAAAGAAATATTATGTTTATAAAACACAAATCGACACATAATCATTACGAGAAATTGAGTCATGAGATAATTTGAAAAAATAAAAATCTTAAAAAATAATTATAAGGATTAGCATGACATGTTTTTATTTTCCTTGTAAGCACATCATTTAAATATCAATAAAGGCAACTCATTTTTCTTGGTGTATGGTATGGATGTATTTTTACCAATAAAAATTGACGTGCCATTTTTAAAATTGCTAATGAACTATAAAAAGTTGGGTGAATATAAATCCATTATTACCAACTCAACTTTATAGAAGAAAAAAGACTTGTTGCATTATACCATACACAATTATACTAAAGAAGAATGATGTAAGTATAAAATAAAAATATCCCTCTTGATTATTCAAATATATAAATTTGGCATTCATAAAGCTTCTTATAAACTAAGTGACCAATGAGGAAACTAGGCCTCTAATTATGAAGGACCTTGTATGGTTAAAAGATCATTCTCATAAGGAAAAGAATTGTCGAACTTTGTTAACTCTGATAAAATATAAAAATATTATGTTTGAAAAACACAGAACAACATATTATCTTTATGACAAATTGAGTCATAGGATAATAAATTTCTTAACCACACAAACCTTTTATACCTTTCTTGATAAAATCATGGCTTTTTTATTGTTTTTTTCTTAAATAATATGTTTACGTCCATGTTTGTGCTGTCGCCTTTCTTGTAATACTATTTTGTTGTTATTCCTTTTTATTTAATAAACGCATACCCTCTAATACTTATCTTGATAAAGTCATACTACTATCAAATCTTAAGATTGTAATTAAAAGTATTGTTGTTATATTAAGATGATAACAAATGACAAGAGTATAACTTATCAATGATTTTTTTAAAATTTTTATATCTTTACAATGAAGATGTTTCAAAGAAATATGTGGTGCTAATCTTATGTATTATTTTGTTTAAAAGATTCATCATACAAAAAAAAAAAAAGGAACATGAGCACGTCGAAGTTAACACTTAGGAGAGCAATTTATAAGAGGAAATCATAAAGGTAAATTGAGATGAGTAGTAACCATATATTATCAAACATATATCTCGACTAAAAATTATCTTTTATATTTTTTTTGTTATAATCTTATGAGAAAATAACTATGAGAGTTAACTATTAGCTCTATTCTTTTTTTCCACCCCTATAAAAAAAAAAATAAGAGAGGGAGGGAGAGATAAAAAGAGGGGGGAAGTTTCCTTATTCTCAAGAAAATACATTCTTTTCAATTATTTTTCATGCATTATGATAGAATTCTTCACAAATCATATATCACCCTTTTTTTTCTCAAACATATAGCTAACTTTACCACTCATGCACACAACTCAAAATAAAGAAGTTTTCAAGAAGGGTTTTTGTTAGTTTAATATGTCATATAGACAATCGGTTGGTTACACGTGGTATTATTATATTCATGTAAATATATATATATATATATATATATATATATATATAATAAAGACTTAATTTATCTTTAATAGTCATATAATATTAGATTGATGAATCTAGGGTAAAGACAAAGTTCATGGGACAAAAATTATTTGCAAGGAAATTATAAAGTTGTTATAATTATGAGATTTCTATTGCATCAAAGTATTGTTCCTAAAATGTTACTAGTCGTTGCTCTCTTAAATACTGGACATTCATTAGAGCTGTAAAGACTAGTACATATTATATTCTTTCCTTTATAAAAAGAAGTAGTTATTCTCATAAACTGAGGTATAAAGGATACCTAAAATTAATATGTAGGTGTTTTTCATAAAATATATACACTGAACTGACCCGTATGAGAATTTCATATGGAGAGATCTTTTATGTCTATGGAAAGGCTCACGTGACGGCATTCTCAAATAGTAGTGACTGAGAAATTCTTGGTCAAGGTGGAATAAAATTTTAAAAAAGTTTCAAATCTTATTCAAACGATCAATGATTATTATGTAGAGAACAAACATGATTTTACATGGCATACATACTCCATATTTTAATATTAAATCGGAACATTATTGATGAAAGGATATTAATTAAACTGAGAAACCAGTCACTGAAAGGTTAAATCAAATTACTAATAACTTTTTTAATATTTAAGAGATCATGACAAGTTGTTGGATAATAGATCTAATCTTCAAGAAGTATGTTAAAAGAAGTTGATCGGTTAATTTTCATTTTACATGTTGAGATTAGACAATTGTTATTAGAAGGCAACCAACTATTTTATTTCATGTGCTGAGCTTGGGAGGACAAGACTGAAAGGTTTTAGACTATTTTTCTCATACACTGAGCCTCAACAGAGGCGATTTGAAGGTTATTCATCCATCTCCTTTTTTTCTACATTACAAGCCCATTCTTCATCATATGTCAAGCCCATTCTTTTATTAATATCCCAAATCTAATTAGTGGTCCCTTGAACACAACTAATTTGGTACGATCATATATATATATATATATATATATGAAATAAAGATTTAAAATGACAATAATAAAAAAATAAAATGAATTTTATTTTTCAACATGATCCGTCCAATCAATCGACTACTCAATTAAAAAAAGACTAAAGATCCCACCAAGCAGAGAGAATTTTTTTTATTTTCATGCAATGATATTTTAAAAGAAAATAACAAAATAATAAGACTTATTATTACACTTTATTATCCTTGGAAAATATTTATTCATGTCTTTGCATATTTTTGTTCTCTAGAAAACATGCGAAGAGGGAAATTGAACATACCCGATTTATCTGGAAAAGATTTGATAGTTGTGCCTTGAGCATTCATATTTTTTTTTTGGGTTTTGAATAATTTCAAAGTGTAATAATCTAAAAGCTATGATGTCATTTAACAGCTTGCTAATGTTTTCAAGAGATTCTTCATTAAAAACTTTTCATGCTCGCACATGAACTAAAGAATCAATGATTAGTGCCACCCCTTCTAACCAGTCAATGAGCATCAAGCATTTTTCCTGAAACTACAATTAGTTTACAATCAAAATACTTTCATCTAACTACCTAGATGGTGGCCTAGTGATAAGAGATTGGGACCAAGAGATTTACTCCCTCTGTGGTCTCAGGTTCAAGCCCTGTAGTTACTCATATGATGATCATTAGAGGCTTACATAATCGTTAACTTCAGAGTCTATGGGTTTAATCGAGGTACGCACAAACTGGTCTGGACACGTATGTTAAACTAAAAAAAAAAATACTTCCATCCAATCACTGCACATACCTCAAATAAAAAATAAATCAAGAATTACAAATACCTAATGTATAAGATCCTCAATTTTCTTCTTTTCCTTCTCTTAATCTTGTTTTTTTTTTTTTTTGCTTGAATTTTTATGCTACTAGTCATGTGCTTGATGTGGGGTTTAGTTTTTCTCTTCTATATTTAGGTTAAATAAATGTAAGAAAATTAAAAAAAAATTGATGGTTGACGTGAACAAAAAGAAACAAAAACAAAATTCTATAGAAAATGATAAGAAACTATGACTATAGTAGTGTCTTTAAAATTACAGAATAACAATGAAATAAAGGGCAGATACTTATATGTAAATTATTTTTATTTTTGTTAAATAAATAGTTCTTTTTTATGTAAAGTAATAAAGATATTTTGTTGAAATTATACTTGATAGTTATAATAATTTTACATAATAAGTTAGCTTGTAAAATAATAAGATGAATTTTCACGATATAATAAGTAAAAATTATATTATTACTAGATGAATAAAGTGTTCTTTTCCTTTTCAAGAATAATAATAATAATAGCATGCAATTAACCATAGTGTAATTATAAGTTAAGTTAAGAAGCCATGAAATAAATCTTACAATACGGTAATTATATTTATTTAATCAGTAATTGACATAAAAGAGTTAAGTTATTATTTAAGATAAGAAAGAAATAATATTTATTTAAAAAAAAACAAAATCTTAAATGAATATGGATTAATAAATATTTTTTTGTTAAGTATAAACTTTAAAATATTATTTGGTCATTTGGAAGTAGTCATGATCAGCGGTTAGACAACTGCACTCAGTTTTTGTATCTAAATGCACTTGCAACTGAATCTAATTTGCATTGAGAGATTTTATAGTGTTCAAAGTATAACTATTTACATTTATATCATAAAATAGAGAGATAAAAGTAGGAAAGAGAAATAATATTTGATTATAGTCTTCATGATATAAAAAACAAAGATTAGAGTTGTTTATAGATATAGCTAGATCGGGTTTGGATCTATAATTATATCCAATCTAGCTTATAATATTTTACAAATTATAAATCTGATTTATTAAATTTTTTTGAAATAAACTAGGTTGGATATATCGAGTTGGGTTAATTTTTTTTGTGGATATTTTTTTGTGTGGATATTATAAATATCCACATGCAAGGCTTGTATTGATAATTTTCATGGATTTAGTTTAATTAAAACTAAGATTTGAGCTCAATAGATTAGGTCAAAACCTATTATAAATTGTAACAAAAAATATAGGCTTAATACATTAATGGATTAATTGACTAAAATAAAAGAATTAATTACGAACATATAGAACGTACAATAGCAAATTAAGCTATGAACAACAAAAAACTCAATAGAATATAGTTATGCGAGTTGGGTCAAGTTAACCGGGTTTCAAGAACCCCGACTCTTGACATCTATTTTGTAGATTTTCTAACCCACTATTATATATAATATTCATATTATTTGACTTTCACGGATAAGATCAAGTCAAATAATAAAAATATTGCAAATAAATTAATTCTTCTACACACCTCTTAACAAAGACAAAGAAAATTAAAAGAATATAATCTACTAGTATTTTCTATTTTAAATAATAAGTTCAAAACTATTACAAAGATAAATTTACCTATACAATCAAATATATTTATGTTTTTTTTCCCCATTGTTTTTGCTCTAGACACTTATTAGCCATTTGATCCACGCTCTATCACGAGTCAGATGTTTCTTTCTCTTACAAAAAAATTGTACATATAGACTTTTTCAACGGAATTTTGTCTATATTTTTTTTAAAGTGTAAACTAAAAAGTTCGTGCATACATGTAATCAAATAAATCGAGAACTATGTGTGTTAATAAACAAAAAAATTAATGAAAACCAAAAATAAAACTTAAAAAATCAAAAGACAAGTATAAATCAAGATATTTAATCTTACAAGACAAAACATTTATCTGGTTGTGTATGCTGAATTTGTTTATTAAAATTATATTTTTATTCAATCAAATGATATTAAAAATAGAAATACATATTAAATTAATTAAATAAAATAAAAGTAAAAAAATATCATGTAAGACTACAAATATTAAAAATATTATCTAAAAATAAACATTTTTTATTTTAAAAAATAAAGTTCTTGTGAAAGATAAAAAAACAAAATATAGATGAATTAGTATAATCTTTTTAAAAAATTAAATACACACAACATTATAAAAAAAAAATCTCTATCCAAAAAATGTAAAATAAGAAAAAGAAAATCATGAAACACAAATTTAAAAATTATTTAAAGAAAAGTTATATCAATAAAAGATATCAATAAAAAACAATACCAGAAAAAAAAAATAGCCCAGTTGTTGTGACTTAATTCGTTAAACTTGTGATCCGGATCATGAACTCAACTGGGTTCAATATTTTTTTAAAAAAATTTATATTCAACCTAAAAAAAGAGGGCCAAAAAGAGCCCTGTGTGCTTGGGGCACTGAAATGAAGAGACCAAGAGTGTTGGCGGACCATCAAGCCCAGACCCATGAGCTTGAGCTTATTTTTATTTTTTATTTTTTAAAAAGGGAGGATGACCTGTCATCTATCTCTATTTTTTTAAAAAAAATAATTAGTCGGCGACATGTCACCTGCCAAGGTAGATCTTGTCGAAAAATTAAGCAACTAGTCTTTTGGTCAAAAAACCTAATTTTCAAGTTATTTCAACCCAAAAACACATTTACAACACCTACAAACCATACCATCAACTCTAAATACCCAAAAAAGGTCAAAAAACCCAAAATCAAACCGGTTTTGTTTCGTCATTTTCAGCTCAGATCTAGTTTTTCATGTAACATCAAAACTCTAACACAACCACCATAAAGTTCCTTTCATCTCATGGAACAATGGATGAAAATTCATTTTGGTGGGCGAAAATGGTGTGAATGATGACTTTCTCTTACATCGTCAGATTCCAGCAATCCCCCCTCTCTTCTCTTTCTAACCAGTGATTAAAAAATAACACAAATAAACTCATGGACCATAATTGATTGTTTAAAATTTAAGGGGAACTAAATTGTATACATTGTGTTATTTTTAAAGATTGAAGACCTAAATGTATTTTTCATGCAATCTCTAGCACGTTATCCATGTTTGACTTCTTTTTTATTTGAATTCTCTTTCTTTCAATTTCACATTTGACTAAGAATTCAATACAATTGGCCTCTAATTATGATCAAATCACACAAAATAAAAATTCAAGGACCAAAATGAATTATTAAAAAATACACAATGTTATCCATAATATTTTGTGAGTATATGAACAATGCCGGCTCAACAATAAACACCCCACTAGTTTTAGTGTTTTTTTATCTAATTTCTAAAAGAGAGGAAAACAAAGGCATTATTCTCTTCAACGTCATATAATTTTTGGATTTAGATGTTTTTTTTATGAGCTTATTTATTATTATGGTAGTGGTTGTTTTTTATATGATTTTTTTATTTGAAAATAAATTAAAATAATTTTTTTTTATTTTTTAAATTTATTTTTAACATTAGCTATTAAAATAATTTAAAAATACAAAAAAATAATTAGAAGGAAAAAAACAAAACAGTATATAAGGAGTGCAGCTACACTGTTCCCATCCAAAGTGTGTTTCGTGGTTCCTCCGTTGATTTATCCTTCCTCTTAAAAACTCTCATTGCCCTTCCCTCCGTACTTTCCCCAAAAAAACAAATCTAGATCTCTCTTTTAACTCCCAAAAATGTCTAATACGCCACTAAAAGCCGTGACCCTCACTCTCGTTCGCTACCAAAAAGGAGACCAAGTAGGCCATATCTTAGCATGGGTATCACTGATCCCTGTCTTCATAAGTCTAGGCGGTTTCCTCACTCACTTCATATTCCGTCGCGAACTCCATGGCATGTTTTTCGCTCTTGGTCTTCTTATTTCTCAATTCATCAACGGAATCATTAAAACATTCGTCAAACAAGCGCGACCTGAAACATGTGCTCTTCTTGACATGTGTGATTCTCTTGGCTGGCCTTCTAGCCATGCGCAGTACATGTTCTTTTTCGCTGTTTATTTCACTTTGTTGACCCTTGATGGAATTGGGTTGTCGGAGATTAAGAATAATTGGGCTGTGAATTTTTTTCCGTGGTCATTAGCTGTGTTGACCATGTATTCTAGGGTTTATTTAGGGTATCATACGTTTGCCCAGGTTTTTGCTGGGGCTGTTTTAGGGTTTTTTCTTGGGGCCGGGTGGTATTGGGTCGTGACTAATGTGATTTCTGAGTATTTTCCGATGATTGAGGAGAGTATGTTTGGAAGGATGTTTTATGTGAAGGATACTTCCCATATTAGGAATGTTTTGAAGTTTGAGTATGAAAATGCAAGAGCTGCTAGAAAGAATATGGATGCCAAAGCTGATTGATTTGGCTAGTTTTGAATATATTTTTCTGGGTAAGTGAAATCTGATCTTTATTAATTTGGCTTTCTGCTGGTTGTTTAAATTTTGATTTTTTTCCTTTTAGTGCCATGCGTGCTTATTGCTAATGTTTAGTTCAGATCACTGACTTTTGTGAATTTGATTGAGATTGAGATTTTTTATTAGGTTAGAAACAGCAGCTTTATATTTTTGCTGCTATCTCAATTTCACTGTTTTACAGTGAACCATTGTACCACGAGAAGATTTATTAACTTGGCGTGAAAGAAAGAAAGAAACAGCTGTTGAGAGTTTCTCTATAGGAACAACACACAGCGCTACAGAAACTCTAGAGAGTAAAATACTGTCTGACTGTGTGAGAGACTTTTCCCTGCAGTATGGTACATCCACCTAGCTGCGCTGTGTTGTTGATGACACTTCTAACTATTGAGAATTGAACTTGTTAGCATTTATGTGGCAATTTTTCACGAGTGTAAATTCCACATCCGACCGCTATTTTGTGTGATGCTAGAAGATGTAATCCCTTGATTATCTGTCTTGAAAAACTGACATTGTTGATGACACTTCTAACCTTCACGAGTGTAAATTGAACTATTTCTACTTGTTGGCTTAATTGATTCATTAGTTAATCCCTTTCCAGAAGCCCTTCCATTCTAATACATTTATCCCTTAACACTTTTATTCTTTTCAGTATAAGGGATAAGTTCTCCTAGGATAGTCCCATATGCTTGATCACTCAATGAGAAGCTTGGGATTTGGAAGCCATGCAATAGGAAAATCTATTCTCTTCTCTTAGAAGAAGAAAATGCTAGAAAAATTTATATGACTTTAACCTTTCTATAGTTTTCACTGAAGGATTCTTTATCTCCCTTTCTTCCTTTGCTGATGTCTTGCCCCCCCACCCCCCCGCTTCAACTGTAAGCTTTTCTTGTGACCTCAGATGACATTAAGTTTCTCCAGTGTCAAATGTAGCCCTTTTTGTAAGTATTTGTAATGTTGAAGTGCCCTTGAAAATGTAGTTCCAGACTGTATCTAAGCAGGGCACGAAGCCATCGTTGTATATTTTGAGTGATAGTTGAGATTGTTGAGTTGAGCAAATCTGGATTTATTATATTAGAATGCTAGCACCTGCTTTTTAATCTCTCGATAGTCGGAAGCTGTTCTGAAGAAATAATACTCAAAGGTTAAATCAATAAAGGATTAAATTTGAGCAAGACGGAATATCTATAAGCTAATATTTCGGAACTCATTCCACTTATCTCAAATTGGGAGAACATAGTTTTCTTTGCAAAAAGACTTACATGGCCTGCCACATTTGATAGAATTTCAACTAAATATATGTATAAAAAATACATCTTCACGTTGATTAGGAAAAGGTCTACCATGTTCATTGAATTGGATATGCTGGGAAATCTTGGTGTCAAATAATTAAAGTAGCAGCAGTTCATGGGGTAGTGACATGGCTGTCAGGCCAAATATGAGATTACAAGATAGGAACTGTTAAAATGAATTCAATGTTTGAATGATTAACTAGCATGATCATAGGTTATTGAAACAAGAGTGTCAAGCTTAATGTTGGATAACAAGACAGGAAGAATAAATGAGGACTTCACAGGGTTGAATCATTA
>Ga0325404_1000356_pt1 | contig 44961 bp, 17 predicted proteins | sample PopdelMetagenome_18_FD_205664 | JGI IMG/M metagenome (GOLD analysis project Ga0325404, IMG submission 205664) | Populus deltoides microbial communities from Bellville, Georgia, United States - Xylem-Control-R1 | ecosystem: Host-associated > Plants > Phyllosphere > Stem > Wood/Secondary xylem...
ATATATATATATATATATATATATATAGCGCAGAGCATTCATAGAAAACCTCGATCCAGTTTTGCTCCTCGGGTGGATTTGTTATTGGGCAAGCATATCTACTGGTGGCATGAATTTATCTTGACTGGCCCAAGCTATCAGGTGGGCTTCAATGGGAAGTCAGCTCTATGATGCAAGCATGCCACCAATCTGAAAAAATGTACCTTACTTTCTCACAATGAATATATCTGAAGAAAAAAGATTTTTAAGTTGAATCAACAAAAATAAATAAATAAATCAAATCTTCACCGTAAAATTTAAGTTTTATAGCACGTAATAAAATTAATAAAAAAATATTATTTCATAATAATTTCACACAAATAAAAAAAAATTAAACTATATCAAATTTTCATAAATACAAGAATTATTTTATTTATATGAGATCAATCATTTATTATACTTTACTCATGGTAAATTAATCAAGGGTGGACTAATTTTTTTTAATAATGTTGTTGCGGTTGTTTTTTAAAGTATTTTTTATTTAAAAATATATTAAAATAATATATTTTTTTATTTTTTAAAAATTATTTTTAAAATCAGTGTATCAAAATAATTTAAAAATACTAAAAAATTATTATTTTAAAATAAAAAAATATTAAATTTTTTAAAAATATTTTTAAAATGTAAAAATAAATAGAGAACGGGAAGTTAAGATAGTGTAGGAGTTTAAAGAGAAAAAAAAATGTTTATAAATAATTTTTTGAGTATTTTAAAAAAACATGATGATTACCTTTATGATAAAAAAAATAAATTAGTGGTCGGGTAACAAATCTTTTTGATTTAAAAAACTTTCCTTTTTAATTTTTGTAGTTAATTTCAGGTTTAATTCCTGACCTCAAAATTAATAAACTAACATCTAGATGAACCCAGCCAAAATCCCAACACCGTCTAAAAAAAACAGTTTATTAGTATAATTTTGGGGACTATGTTCCAGAATTTTAATAAAATTCATTTTTTATTTAAAATTGATTTTTTATATTTTTAATTTTAAAATTAAAAATAAAATTTTAAAAATAAAAAATATTATTTTAATATATTTTTAAATTAAAAACATCTTTTAAAAAACAACCCAAACAAACAGTCATCACACCCCATCTAGCAGCAAGGAGTGGAGTGGACAGCGCAAGTCTTTTCTTCTTGGCTAGAATTCCCGCCGGGTGTTTTTGCCTTGTATGATCCTCAAATCCAAATTCCGTTGGTTTTTAAAAACCCTACGTTGCGTCAGTCCCGAGGTTTTCTGCTTTCCGACTCTCTCTCACATTCTCCGTACCTCTCTCCAGTGTTCTCTCTGGAATTGCTCCTGCTGGTACGTTCCTCTTGACTTGAAATTCGATTTACATAGCAAATTTTTTTATTATTATTATTATAAATAAAGTCTCAGACTTTCGACTTCGACGACCAACTCAATTTTATACTTGCATTGATCCGTTTCTTTACTTTTTTTTTTGAATCTCGGCAAATCCTGGATACATAATTTTTTTTCTTTCGATTTTGCTTGTTAATGTGCTGCACTGAGTAGGAGGAATTTTCTTTAGGAAATAATCGGCACTACTACTTCTTTAATGCAATGTAGGATATCTGAGGACTTGGGTTTTTCTTTTATGCAGTCTCTCTCTCTTTTTTCTTTTGGGTTCTTGAAAGTACTATATTTTTTTTTCCTGAAGCCATTATATATATATTTTTTAATTTTGTCTCTATAAGAGTTAAATGCGTAGAGTTTCGAAATACCGAATATGTGAATTAGAAGGTAGATCTAGTAGGGTTGCCAGTTCCTGATTCCTGCTATGGAAAACATGCTGATTGTTTTTCTAAATGTAGAATTCGGATATTGGGATTAACTGATGAAGAGTCCTTGCAAAGAAAGCAAGATTCCCAGTTATAAACGTATTAAGCAAGAACCTTCAAGTGAAGCAATTGACGTTTCTGTGACAAAGAACATTGCACAACGAGTTCAAAAAGTTGAGTCCAAGGGGTCTCTAGAGAGAAGATGCAGTCCTAGGCTTAAAAATAAGCCTCAAGAGAAAAGGCCGTGCTATGATGAAGGTCAGAGCATGAAGTTAGATGCTCCTGAACTCGACATCTGCAAGAAAGAAGTTGAAGGAGAGTCAACAGGGCCTGGAGATAGAAGATGGTGTCCAAGACTTGAAAGTATACCTGATAAGAGGAGGCCATTATATGATGGAGATCAGAGGAGGGAGTTAGATGCTCCTAAACATGATGTGTGCAAGAAAGAAACTGGAGATCATAATCGGAAGAGACATTTAGAATCCCCTGGAGATAATGCTGGCAAGAGATGGAGCTACATTAATCATCCAATGCAAGAATGGCTACCTGATATCGATAGAAAAGGCGGAGAAGACGGGCTCAAAAGAAGTGGTCTGGCCCTTGGTTCCTTGCCTTTTAAATTTGATGACACAGAAATTGAGTTAGAAAACAATGCTAATCTGAAATGGACGGACTATCAAAGTTTTGTAGCTGATAGTATCAAACAGAAGGCCTGTACAGCAGTGAAAGAGACAGCAAAGACTTTTAATAATCATCACCTTAGCTGTGTTCAGGTGATTGCATTTATAAGGATCTTTTATGGAACTAATAAGTGGGTGCTTATGTATTTGTTTTAGTAATCCTAAAAATTACATAAAATATTCCTTTGCTGTTTCCTCCTCTTGGCTAAATAGTGGTAAGGCACTGTTTTGTTGTGGCAGTGCAACTTTAAATGCAATGACTTGAATGTTTATGGAATGCAAATAAAAGAATGAAACAGTGACTGTAGTTTAACTGGACTGAAAAAAAATAGCTGGTCTGTGTTTTAGCTGCGATTTAAACTACAAAATGGAATGCTGTCAATAGGAAGTGATGTTGCAACAATAACTGGTGTACATTGATTTAATGATGCTCTCAAAACTTTTACCTGGGGAAAAGTTCAAACAAATCGCTGAAATAGTAGCTTTTGCATTTACAGAATAATCCGATTACTGTGTTTCATTTCATTAACTTAATTAGGAAATTTACTTCTCAGCCTTTTAGCTTGATGTGTTAATGGTCTAAGACGGAGTGGCATCCAGAGTTTCATTCAGCATTGATAAATTTCTGAATATACTGTACTTTGGAATACGTGATCCCAATACTAATGCTAAATTTGTATTGTAACATTGCTTGTGTGATAAAGTGTGACGATGCATCTTTTTTTTTTAGCTAGTTTTACAAAAAAAAAAAGTTATTTGTTTCTCAATAGCTAATTAATTTTTGATAAATAGTCATAACCTTATTTGGAAATATAATTTTTTCAAGAAAACCCATAGTTCACTATTTTGGGGAATTGATAGCTTCCATTTCTTGATTTCTCTTTGTAAGTAATTTAATCTGGGATCATGCTAAGCAGCTACTTGGTGCTAATGCAGGAAGAAGAGAAGAGATATGAGAAGGTAGAGGCCAGAGATCCTCAGGTTGCTGATTATACTGATAATGTGAGTATGCTAGCCTTCTCATTTTCATTCCCTCCCTCTGTTTTCTCTCTGGTGGGCTTTGATCTTTTCCTTCAAGACTATATTCAAATCTTAAACTTGGGACGCTAGTCAATATACTCAAAAAGTTATGGTAACATGCATTTCCCTTTTCGTTGTTTTTAATTAATGTTTTGGACTAATGCAAATAGGTGTTAAGATTCTTGTTCCTTGGTTCCACTTAACATTTTCTCCATAAAAAGATGACGGGGGAACATGGAATGGAAGCACATTCCAGTTCATTTGTGCTCTTGTGCTTAAGCCTTTAACTAAACTTTTTCTACCATATGCTTTTTGTTTGCCATTTGTATGACTAAAGCTGTACAGTATTTGCTATAATTTGAGGTAAAAATTACTAATAACTTCCCATTTTTTCCTCTTGTAATTTATCATATCTCATATTTTTTTAAAAAATTATGCCTTTTCTTTTGGAAAAATTATTTGGTGAATAGAACCATTTATGTAGAACAAATTGACTATCATGTGCCCCCTTCTCTAGAGACCGCTGTCTCCATTTCATCTCCCCATTCTCTCTCTCTCTCTCTCTCTCTCTCTCTCTCTCTCTCTCTCTCTCTCTCTCTCTCTCTGGAGGAAGATCTTGGTCTTTGAGATTGTTATGCTAATGCTATGAAAACTTTGCAGAAGGGAAATTCATCCACTGCTAAGTGTACTTCAAAGCAACCAATTCTGAAGGAAATTTCCGAGGCAAGTTTATAGCAATCCTACTTCCTTCAAGTTTATAGCTGTGGATTAGCCAACAAAAATGAAATGCTTCGCAAGATTTGTTTTGCTTTATTTTGATGTAAAGGTGGTGAATACGCATAACCAGCAGACGTGCAAGTATTTAATCATAATGAACGATTAGTCTTTTATCATGCACATATGCTATGTTGTGTTGCTAATGCTAGTTCCCAGCTGCATGAGCTGACCATTTGTCAAAATCATTTTGAAAATCTGTTCCGTCTATTTCTCTCATATAATGTTGGAGTTTTGAATCATTCTCTTTTGTTATTATGTATGGAACAATGATGATTTCTTTCTTTTTTGGTCATTCATGGTAGGCGTCAAAGAAGAATGAACAATCATACACTGAAAAACAAGTTGCTTATCTACCTGGTGGGTAAATCATAGTTGCATTATGCTTTTTTTTTTTTTTTTGCATTGATTTGCCTTGATATGCATGAGTATATCTTAGCTATGAGCATCTTGCAGGTATTACTGTTGGGCATAAATTCTTCTCTCGAGATGATATGGTGGCTACAGGTTTCTGTGGACATTGGTTGAATGGAATTGATTACATACGCAAGCTTTGTGGCAAATTGGTTTGCATCTACATTTCTTTTTATTTGGATTGCAAGAAATACATTTTCCTGTTTCCTTTATGATACTCATTTAATTTTCATAGCTCTGGTCTGCTGGATTCATTTTTCCTGTGCTAGGAAGTCATACATAGTGAAACGTGGTATTTTGGCTGTTCTCATTTGAATACGTGATATGAAACCTCCACCCTTATTTCTTGGAACCTCATCCCCCAATAATCAATTGTTTTCCTTTTAAGATTATAGGGCTTTAATGGCATTTTCTGCCATTTTTGTTCAAGTTGTGGTGCTTTAATAACTGACTTGTCAAATTAGTTTTATCATCTCTTGCATGTCTTGAAGAAAATTTTGAAAGTTATATTTATATCTATGATTAGAACATCCCTTTACATGAATTTTCCTAGACACTTAAGAGTTGAGACTTGAGAGGTATCCATGCATCAATGAAGAGCAGTGGGTCCAGGAAAAAAATTAATCTACAATTGCTTCATAAATTCATGGCATATAGTTGAATTGCTATGTGAACTTAGAACATTTCAAAACATGTATGACTATGTGAAAAATGTGAAAAGAAATTGGTTATGCTTTAATTTCTGCTTACTTGAGGGATGATGCTTGTGTTTGTTGAAGGTATTTATCTGCTAGAAATTCTTTATGATTCTATTTGTGTTCCCTCTGCTTATTCATCATCCAGGAAGATTAGTTTATCAAACAAAGTGAAGAATTAAAGTGATAATCTTGCCCATTAAATGCGGTCCTGGTTGGGATTGATCATGAAATTGTGACCCTGTTTGCAGTAGAGTAAACATAAGCTGAACTAAAGGTGATAAAAGCACTCCAAGGAATAGGAAATAGCACCCAATAGTTAACGAAATGAAAATTGCAACAGCTGAAACATTTTGTCAAATGAATTGAGCATCATCATCATGAAGTATGGTTTTCTTGCAACTGGCTGAAAAAATTTCTTTAAGCTTACTTTTAGTGTAACCAATAAACAAATATGGGCTTCTTTTGCCTCTAAACCCAAATTTCTGCACAAAATCTCAGTCAAATCCAAGTACAAGCGAACTACTAGCATATTTGGAAAACAAGCAGCATTAAACCATTAAAGCAGAAAAAAGAAAGGGACACTTCTACCAGCTATTTAAATCTTTGTTCAAACTGCTCCTTCCTTTTTCTGGTTTAATGCTTGCTGCTTTCCAGATGTTTTAACTTCATTAAAGCAGAAAAAAGAAAGGGACACTTCTACTTGCTATTTAAATCTTTGTTCAAACTGCTCCCTTTTTCTGGTTTAATGCTTGCTGCTTTCCAGATGTTTTAACTTCATTAGGGTTTATGAAAACTATACTCAATGCAAACTTTTGCACCTCTTTAATGTTCAATTATCTCTTGTAATATGTGCAGGGTAAGCACAACGAGTATAGCAGCCTGGTAGCGGTAGCAATCGTTTTGTCTGGACAATATCAAGACGGTGTTGATTGTTTAAATGAAGTAGTGTATACAGGCCAAGGCAGAAACAACATGAATGGTAGTAAGAGTCAAACTAAAGATCAAGTTATGCATTGTAGTAATTTGGCTCTTGAGGTATTATAAGCGTTTATGGTAGTTAAATGATATTGATCTATATTCTTGTTATATTACATTATTAGTTTATGTTTTTAATTGAGCGCAAAGTAAAACTTTAAAGCTCTTCATATGAAGAGAGAGACAGGGCGGTTAGGGTATTGACTGTGGTCCCATCCCCTTCCTAGTGACCATTCATCTCCGTACATGTCCATCATGGTGGAGAGTTTGGGAACTATATTAATGATGTAATTATGTTCATACTTGGAAAGTGACTGAGCTGAAGCTACAGAAATTTCTTTCTTTCTTTCTTTCTGAATTCTTCTTTCTATTGGTGAAATGATACTTCCTACTTGGTTCTATGAAATATGTTTTATTATTTTTGTACTAATCACTGATCAGTGTTCAGTTTTGTTCATTTATTTTAAAAAACACGCAAACCATGGGGATCCCTTTGTGTGCTTTCCCCCCTCTAAACAGATGCTTTTTGTTCATATTGATATAACCACTTGTATGAGCTGCTTTCTTGAACTTTGTTCATGTAGCTTATTTATTCTCATAACTGATTAAATCTTCTACTGGTAGTAAACAACCTTCTAAGTTATGATTTGATGGTTATAATAGCAATAGACTTGTTAATGTCAATATTTCATGACTGGGAATCCATCACGATCTAACTTCATGTATTCTCAACTGTCCTCACTGTTACTTGGTACAGATATGTTGTCAACTTTCAAATCCTTTTTGTGTGTTTTATGGAATCTATTACTCATTTTTCATTTTGATCTTCTTGCAGAATAATATGGAGCAATCTGTACCTGTCAGGGTCATCTGTGAGCATAAACGTGGTGATAATCAAAGTGGCAAAGTTTACACATATTGTGGTTTGTACAAGGTTGGCATTATCAAAATTTACTTGCTTTAAAGAGTTTTATATGGTTAGCATGTAAAATTGTATTTGCATTGTATCTGTTGAAGGTCTACTTGTGCCTACATCCTAATCACATATTCTGGGCTTTCTAAAAGACGTTAATCTTATAAATGGCTGAATTTCTAACTTGCAATTGCCAAAGGTTTTACCAAATATTAATTCTGTTGCCTTTCCTAAGCTAATATATCACATCACGTGCATGTCTTTTCCCTGTGCCTCCCTTCTCATAATTGGCTTCCAGTTTGGAAAAGCCTTTGTTTTTATTGCTTTTATACATGGCAGACTCATTAAAAATCTCGTTTTCTTCCCCCTTAAAACTGTCAATTTTGATGCATCTGTGTTTTTTGCATCATTTTACAGATTTGATGGTGGCATGTTCCAGAAAAAATTTAGTGCAATTTATTTTTAATTGTTTTTCCTCATAGCTCTGATTTCTTAGAAATGAATTTTTGATTGCATCCTGGTGACCTGTTTCTTGAGCTGTTTAGATGGTCAAACGGATATTTTGGTAGGTTGAAGCCTGAAATATTGAAGCTTTTCTTTGCAATTAGTGCCTTTTGTTTTTGTGAGTGTATGTTGAAAGTGGTCTTTTTCTGAATATTAGCATTTGATGAGTCATAGGGAAATGAAAGATTTGAAAAATATTTGGAATTGTTCAACTGCTGAGGAAATTTTAAGGAAAGAAAGTAATGGTTCACTACCTAATGGCGTAATTGAATAATAAAGAAAAAACAAAGAGTACAGTGCAATGCATTCTTTTTAAGTGGATCGAATATTGAGTATTGGATAAGCATAGAGGGAAATCATTTACATTTTTCATGATTTAAGTGATGTGTTCATTATTATTTTTACTAATGCTACATGGCTGAGTTAATAATATTGGATGAGTGTTGGTCAATGATACCTGAAGCCATTCTAATGCGTGGTTTATGCTGCACGTGTAAGATTTTGAACGTGCCTCAACTTTGGTATGACAATCTAAAATGTGTTCAGCTAATTTTTCATTCTGTCTGCAGGTTGTACGTTGCTGGTCTTTTAAAAGGGCTTCTGGATTTACTGTTTCTAAGTACCGTTTGAAACGACTTCAAGGGCAGCCCAAAGTTGAGATAGATGAGGTGACCTTTTCATCCTATTTTATAACCCAAAAAAAGAGTTTACCTGTTTAATTGATATGCTTTAATATTGCTCCTATTTAATAAACTTAAAGAGTTTACCTGTTTAGTTGAGATAGATGAGGTGACCTTTTCATCCTATTTTATAACCTAAAAAAAGAGTTTACCTGTTTTTTCATGGGTCATAATAGTTTTAATTTCAAATATCATTTACTGGTGTGCAATGAGAATTCTATTAGTTATGCTTTCATGAACATTGCTCCTCCTTGTTTTTGTTCCCCCCTTTTCTTTCCTTTTGTTCCGTGTAAGTTCTTTTTTTCAGAATGACACCATCTTATAGTATATTTCCCTCTAATATTTGCTTGTTTAGTCCAATTAGTAGTTGGATGTGGTGATATATGTCCCACACTTTACTGCAAATAAATCAGTAGTTTTAAGCTATGTGCTTTTCAGACATTGCCATGTTGAGTTTTCATTATCCAGTGTGTTCACCTTGGTAGTCATTTGTATTACCTGAACCTATTTGTTGCTTCTGTTTTAGGTTTGTTTTGAACGAGAAAGAACTATTGGCAAATTGCATGGGTATGAAACCTGTAGAGCTGTGATGTAACTGAATATGTACTATTTTCATGTGCATGCTTACATTGTGTAAACTGACAGAAGTATTTTATTTTCCAAGCTTGGTGTGTGAGGACCTCTCTTTTGGGAAAGAAGACATACCTATTCCTGTTATCAATGTAATTGATAATCCTCCTATAGCACCTCCAGGCAAGTTACTGACCAACTGATGCTTTTCTGAGGGAAGTGGATCTGGTAGACAGACTATTTACACACACACACACACACACAAATAGCTTTGCTTATATATTTCAGGCGAGTGTTGCGTCACAAGGAAATTTTTTTTTCTCAATGGGAAAAACCATTTACCTTTTGCATTCCATGCTCATTTTAGTATATGATGCACATGAAAGACAATTTTTAGCATCACATTGCTTGTGTTTATTACCTTGAAAAATGTTACAGTCTCACAAGATTGTATTTGGATATCAGACTCAAATCCTAGATCTAGTTTTCCATCAGTTGGGAGAGGGAGATGAAAAGCTATGAAGCTTTTATTTATAAAAGATAGAATTACATTTTTTTTACTATTATTTGCTTATTTTAAGTTACCTATAGGCTATAGCAATTAAATGTGAACAGCAACAAAACTTGAGATAGCGTAGTTTAATATTGAAACACAACAACTTGGTTTTTCTCTCAACTAATTTTGCAAGATTGAGCCCATTGATTTTCTTTCTGATTGTAACTCAATCGCTAATCTAACATTTTACAAATCTCAAGGTTCTAGGAACATGGTAGTCACTACTTTTAATTTTAATGTTTGATGTTGATTTCATACCTTTCTCAAGTACCAAGTTAGTAATAGTCTTATTTATTATTATTACTCAATTAGGTCTTACTGTATTGATAAGATGGCAGTTGTTGCAGTTATAGCATTGGCTTTCGTCAAGTTTTTGACATCTACCTTTTCAAACATGCTCTCTTTTAGCATACCATGAAAATGGTATTTGTTTCAATGGAACATAATTTTCTGTTTGAAGGAATTGACCTTTGTTAGGGCAGTCACTGAATCCCATTAGCAAGCATTGCCGATAAAAGTGCTAGCACTTAGTACACAGGGGCTCTAGGCTTAAGTGGCTGTCATGCATCTGAGAGAAGCAAGATTTCCAACTTTAATATAAAATGTAAAGTGACCTATATTAAGAGATTTATAATATATAATACCAGATTGCGTGGTGGCACAAAGACTTCAGATCCAACTTCCACATAAGCTGTTATTTTAGTTTGGAATATCTAATAGCGTCCAAACAAATCATCAAGCCACTAAAATGTAACTTTTCACTCTATTCTCTTGTACTTTGAGAATATGCTGGTTATTGGTAGTATTTATAAGAGATTGTTTTAAACAAGGACTCCATCATAGTGTACTAAAAGTATAAAAAGTTAAAAACTAGAAATTTTTATTTGTATGTCATAATCATCATTTCCATCAAATATAAGAGTTGAAATTTTATTTGTGTAGGTCATAATCATCACTCTCATCAAGTATAAGACCACCATCATACAAGGAAGATGGTGGTCTTTCTGGTCTTCCTTTGTTGTTCCCGAGCATGGCAGACATGTCTTGTTTACAGTTAAACTAATGACAGCATTGCAGCCAGGACATATCATGAAATAAATAACAATGATACATCATAATGAAAAATAAATAAAAAGAATATGATGACATCTTCATCAATTTGTTTGCTTTTTAAACTCCGAGCAGTCCTTAAATACACTGGTTATGGGCATAATACGTAATTCATTGATGCCTCACATGGGGTTTTAAAGTCATTTTGGCCCGAAGTGTTGCTCCTGGTGCCTGCACTGCTAGGAGATATTAGCCACAGTTTGACATAACATGATAGATTGTTTTAATAAAAGAAGAGTTTCTAGTTATCTGATTTAACCATTCAACGAAAAGTGACTTGACACCATTGCAGGGTAGTTGTTGCATTTGTTGTTTTTTCCACATGTTGTTTGGTGAACTGGAGCATTTAGTTCTGGTGAACAAGTGTGATAATGTGATGGTTAGTTTGTTGCAATTTTCTTTTCAGGTACATTTGATGTAAGCATGTGGTACTAATAATACTATGCATTAATGTATCATTGACATGAATGCAGACACAAACAACTTGCTCGTTTCAGGTTTAGAAATTATATTTTGAATTCCGCTGTTAGAACACAAATTTCTTGTATTTTTCTTAAGCAGAGAAACTCTTTCCTTTAGCCAAAAGAAATTCTCTATTTTCTTTTTTAGGTGATTTTTGTGCCCCTTCTTTTCTACTTAGTCTGCCTTTTTTTTTCTTATTTGATTGGTCTCCTCTTGTTTGTTGGCATGTAAATAAATTAAACAAATTTATCTATGTTGTCTTTGTCAATGATTTAATTTTGAAATTATAGGCTTTAAATATATCAAGTCTGTTCAAGTTGCAAGAAATGTGATCATTCCTCCAAGAGCCTCTGGGTGTGATTGTAAAGGAAAATGTACAAATCCAAGGTCTTGTTCTTGTGCTCGACTTAATGGCTTTGACTTTCCATACGTGGACATAGATGGTGGCAGGTGAGATTTGAATGTGGTTCTTATAAAATTCATTTTTTTGGTTGCCTATTAGAATGGTACATTTTCATTTTGGAATAAATGAAGTTTTGCTTATTAAAGAAGGGGAAACAATGAGATATTTTTTTCCACACCAATTGTTTTTATTTGTGCTGATACTCAACTCACCCAAGTCCCAGCCAAAAAACTAGATGGATCCGGTCATATGAATTAGTTTCTCTCTGATTTTTTTGGGCCAAACTTTCAATAAGTTGAGGCACAAAAACTTTTTACCACTTTAAGCCTTTCCATTATAGGTGTACCTTATACCTTGTTATCTCTTCTATATTTCAACCTTTTCATGATCCTTTATCACGTCTCAATTGTCTGATCTAGTCCTTTTGTTTTATAAAGATTGATGTGTTTATTCTTCATCTTGTCCATATTGGTTCTTGAATATATTTATTTTCAGATTGATTGAAGCAAAGGATGTGGTGTTTGAATGTGGTCCTGGATGTAGCTGTGGACCTAGTTGCATTAACCGCGTCTCTCAGCGTGGATTGAAGTACCAACTTGAGGTATTTACACACAATCAAGAACCAATTTCTTTTCAGCATAAGTCATCATATTTATTGGGAAATTTTCTTTGAACAGGTCTATCGTACAGCAGACAAAGGATGGGCTGTTAGGTCTTGGGATGTAATTCCTTCTGGTGCTCCAGTGTGTGAATACTTTGGAATTCTTAGGAGGAATGATGAGTTGGATAACGTCTCTGGGAATGAATTTATATTTGATATTGACTGCTGGCATACAATGAATGAAATAGGGGGAAGAGAGGTACTAGTACCATCATTCAAGGAAATATCATTTCCATATCTTGTCTTAACCTGTGTATGACATGGGATTGTGGGAAGCATGAAAATTATAATACTAACTTGTTGTGATAGCTTTATATACTTGGTCATGGACAATATTTTGCAAGTACTTGTCTTAGTGGTCTTTCTGCATGCTAACACTGAGAGTTAACAAGTAAATATCAATTGTTGGTAGCCTTTGGCGCTATTTACCAACTTGTTCTCATTCTTATTCAAAGACCAAACTGCGCTTGGAATATGCATTCTACTTTTTGTTTAGCTTGGTTCTTATTATAGTGCTCGTTGCCAGAGCCTTTGTGTTTCCATTACTTTCGTTCCTTTGCAATGGAATATAAATGTATTTTCTTGCAGAGGCGACAAGGTGATGGGTCTGCACCTGCAATTGATCCTCTGAAGAAAGTAGATGTCAAGATGGATGAAAGTGAATCTGAGTTTTGCATAGATGCGGGCTCTTATGGTAATGTTACCAGATTTATTAATCATAGTTGTCAGCCCAACCTATTTGTCCAGTGCATTTTGAGCACCCACCATGATATCCGACTTGCTCGAATTGTGCTATTTGCAGCAGACGATATACTTCCTATGCAAGTAAGGTTCCATTTATGTTTCTCTTCCATTCACTTTGGATTGGATGTCTTTTGAGTTTTTTTTCTGGATATTTGTTATAAGCTCCTTTTTTTTCCACATGTTAACCCGGTACTGTAATAAATAGTTTTTGTTTTCGCTTGATGTTATAACCTGGGCTTGCTTTTTATGTGATATGTCATCTCCTAGGCGTCGACAACAAATTAAGAATAAAAGATGGTTTTTCTATGTTGCAAACAGGAACTTACTTATGACTATGGCTACGCGCTTGATAGCGTTGTTGGTCCTGATGGGAAACTAAAACAGTCGCCATGCTACTGTGGCACAGATGAGTGTCGGGGGCGCTTATATTAGGTAAGACAAAGGTTTATAAACTTAGATTACAGCTTGTATACACATTTCTTTTGAAATAAATAAATAACACCATTGCTTGGTATTCCTTTGTACAGAATGCTTATTATATACAATAATTTATTTGGCTTGATGTGTTTGATTAGCTGAGATGCATCAAATTAATAATATTTTCTGGTGAATATCTTATTTCTTGTCATTCTTTGGTAATTATCAAGGGGTGGCATTTTGTTACATCCCTACCTGTCTGCGTGCGGGCTTTTGGACTGCATCTTGCCTCCTCCACAGGGTCTTATGATAAGTATTAGTTATTTATAGTCAAAACGAAATCGGTGTATACTTGGTAGAAATGTAATGAAAGCAAAGAGCAATTAATATCATTTTTTCCCTGTTTGATAAAGTCAGAACTATGTGTGTTTTATGCTTTCACTACACTAATAATTATTTTTTTTGGATTGCGTAAAATCCAATGTTTGAAATGATAGGTCCTACTTTCCGCTCGTATAGTGCCAATTACCAATCCTGGTATAAATTAATTTTTCTGCGGGTAACTAAAGAAAAGGGTAGCACGATTGTGCACCAGAAAAGGGAAATCCCAAGGAATTGGGTAATATCCTTTGATAAAGATGGCTCATTTCTTTTCTTGCCTTTTCCCTCCATTACATTACTGTTGGTACAAATGGTTAGTCAATATTAATGAAATCATAGCATGACTTCATTAGCACGATTCTCACACTCATAGGGCGAATTGTAGCCAGCAACACTGCAAATCACAGGAAACTCACTGTCTCTTTGCTATTGATGATCCCCAAGGGGTGCCCTAGAGGCTTTCTTCAATGCCTAAACTTGTTCATGGATGTTGCTATCAATCATAAAACCTCCAAACCTCTTCAAAGCTGCATACCGGTGTTTAGGCAGCTTCATTGCATGTGCTTGATGGGGGGGGAGGTGGATTATTTTGGTGCTTTGGTGGCCAATAGAAGTGCATAATTAAGGTTGTGTTGTGGGAACTTCCGGTTGATGGAAACATATCTACCCGAACTGGAGCTGTCATGTTGATGTTTGCTGCCTGATCATTGTTTCCTTGAATATAGGCAAAGAGCCTGACACAGATCCATAAAAAGGTTGAATTCATTAGCAAAACTTAAAGACCAGGTAAGCATGGATGTGATTGTAATTTTAAGTGTGGGAGAATTGGTCAGGTGGTGTTCCATACAGGCATACACGCTTATGGAGGAGAGAATCTTTGAAAGCCTATGAATTGCACTAGCGTGGCAAATGATTAGCTTATTATTAAATTATTTAAAGCTTGAGACCTTTAGGCTATTTGATAGTGTGGTTTGACTGTATTTTTATAAATATTTTATTTAAAAAAATAATTAAATTAATATTTTTTTAATGTTTTTTTATTTTTATTTTAATGTATTTTCAAATAAATAATATTTAAAAAAAAAACATTTAGCATACTTTCAAACATGCATTATCTTTTATACTAAATTAAAAGTCATATGTGGACATATGGCAATGCAACACCTCTTACCAAAACTTTCAGGTTGTGGAAGACATTGCAGCTGGATTGTTATAGTAGATTGTCATTTTTGTCCTTTAACAAATCATCCTAGAAAACTAAGTTAAGATATTTTCCATGAGTTCCATTTGCTATTTTTATTTTGATTAGGGGTATTAAAGTCTTTCCAATCTTTTTTTTAATAGTGGAACATCTTTGCTGTCCTTAAAAGCAAAGCATTAGATAATTGGTTGCTAAAAGTTTTTTACATTTTATATTTTTAACACAATAAAATTATAAATTTACCCTTGTATCAAAAATAATTTAGGATTGCTTTGGGATTTTTTTTTTCATGTGTTTTTTTTTTTTTGTTTTTGTAATAGCCAGATTAGAGGAGAGACAAATTGGTCTTTTACAATAATTTAAAAAATATTAAAATTAAAACTTCTTAAGCACGTGCCAAGCATAAGGCAATGTGCGAAAGAATATCATTCAATAATTTAAAAAATATTAAAATTTAAAACTTCTTAAGCACGTGCCGAGCATAAGGCAATGTGCGAAAGAATATCGTTCTGTTTTGGCAACGCGTGCAACATCCTCTAGCCGTGAAGAATTACTGTCCATTATATCATTAAATTCCTTATGACATCCTCTTTTTATGACTCAAGTCACATGTTTTATAAGCTAACAAGGACAAACATTAATTATTATTTTTTAAAAGTTTTTTTCCATCTCATAATTTGATATTAGTTTTTTTTTAATTAGATTTCATGATTCATAGGTTAATAATTAATAAGTCACATGTTCTTTTTCATGATTTCATTAGTTAATTAGTTTTTTTATAAGTCACATGTTCTTTTTTGTCAGTTTATTCCAATCTCATAACATGACCAATAGGTTTGAAGGGTTGGCTCAGGTGGATTCAAATTTTTATTTGGCTTATAATTGCTATTTTTCTTAATCCTTTCCATCTTATAATTTAACATTGGTTCTTTTTAAAAAAATTAGATTTCATGATTTTTTTTATTTTTTTTGTTAGATTATCCTAATTTTTTTTTCTTTCTCTCTTTATTTTTTTAATTAATTTTTTTTCATCGATTTTTCTACTTCTATTAAATGTGATCGCATTGATTGAATATTATTCTCTCTTTTTTTATCGTACTCGTAGCAAAACACAAATGACATAGCTAGAAGAATAAATTGTGTGAAGGTGTATCATCCTCTTTTTACTGTACTGTATCAAACAAACAAAAGCAAGATTGATCCATTAGTCGAGGGAAGGAGAGATTAAATAAACAAAAAAGTGATTTGTGATCTCTTCCACTGAAGGATACTAAAATTCGCGGGGGAGAGAGATGCTTAAATTTTGATACCATCACCAGCTGCATCCTTTAGGACAGGGTCGGAGCTAGAATTATATAATAAAAAGGGTTAAAATTAAAGATATAATTTATTATTACAAAAATTATTTATTTAAAATAAAAATATATTATATTATTTTATAATTTAAATAGTAAAAAATTTTAAATTTTAAAATATTTTGCAAGGATACAGACCCCTGCCCACCTCCCCCTGGTTCGCCCCTGCCTGTAGGAGTCGAGAGTTGATTGGTGAAGTGGAAACCCAAGTAGCCATTCTGTAACATCTTATTTCGCTATCTTTTTGGCTGCGAATCACTTGATATGGAGCACACTCAAGGCGCAAACAATTTTCTGGCTCGTCATAGACAGCGGTCTAGCTCAAACATAATAGTAGTACACAGAGCCAGAGTCAAAAGGACCAAACCAATCCTCTCCGATCTTGCCGAATCCATTTGGCCTGTTCCTCGAACCACGGCTCTCTATGTGGTCCTGATTATTTGCTTACAACATGTGAATAAAAGCATTGAAGAAGGCATATAAATTGTAAAGTGTGGTATGCATCTCTTGCTTTTTTCTTAGTGCTGGTGGCTACATGAACGGTCACCTTGCGTTTTTCTTTTGGGGAGATTCCATTTTCCGATCTGTTGTTACTGTGTTAGTCTTTTGTCAACGATGAGATTACAAATACATAGCCATGTTGACGACGGCACACGCGTTGATCCCTTTTACCAAAACGAAAGAGTAAAGTTGATCCAACTCCTTTTTCTTCCAACCCAGAGACGTTATAATCGCCCACGCCCAATTACCCTTAACTCAAGAACTGATCAAATGCGTTTTCGATGGTGAATTATTGGCCCACTTCCACTACTTGTGATTGTCTTTTACTTGGACCCGTCAAACGATGAGAAAAATGCATGCAAAGCTATATATTCACTTGCATGCCATGGACTAGGCATACCTAGCAGACGTGTCTTGACGGGTTATTCACAAATTAGTAAAACCACATTGCGTGTCTAAATTTCTTATGTATTTGCCTAAATGGAAGACCTGGGTAACAAATAGGGCAATGATGCTTTGACACATGCCTATCACTCTGTCTTTTGTTACCTAATACCGTATCTTATGGGCCGAAAATTGGTCTGAAACCATCTTGTTGCCATTACTTAGGGTGACATGCCACCTACAACTCATTGTCTCGGGACTGTGGGATAATAAAGATTTGTTATTAGGCTTTTCTTGAGCTACAAAAACCTCGCCAGCACCATTTTTTATTGACAATTAATCCCATTTGTTGTGATTGGATATTAGGAGGAAGCATGCTGCTATGATCCTCAAATTGAAAGTTTGGACTTCACGGACGTGTATGCTACTAAGTCAAAACCCAACCATCTTGATCTACACAATCAAGTTCATATATATATATTTATCAAAATGAAGTTACTACGTTTGAAACGTTCCTATTAGCACTATATATTTGAGACCGAACCCCATAGGCATGCTCAATTATCAAGTCAGCGACGCAAGGGGAAATTTGTCTAGTTAAGTATTGCTGGGATATGTTGTTTCTTACGGCTTATGGGACTGACTTCTATGATGAAAAATTTTGTTTTTCCTTTTCTTAATTATTTTCATGATGTTTTTTTTATTTTATATATAAATTGGGGTTAAAAGTCTAAAACTAAAACAAATAAGGAAATACTGGTCCAATCAAATTCTAATAAAAAACTAATACAAACTCTCTGAAAGATGTTAATAGTCAAATCATCCCTGAAGGATGCTTGAAAAAACCAAAATTAACGAGCTAATCAGCGGCATCATTAGCTTCCCCATAAATATGCTGTACAGTTCTATTTTCAGTCACTAATGTTAAATGATTTCGCTACCTCATGTCCCCAAATGACCAAATGCAACGGTTTAGATCAAAGATTTTTATTAGAAAGCCTCAGGTTGAATTCTGAAAACAGAAACGAATCAAGAATGAGAGAATTACATTGCATTGTGTAGCTTAAAGGTCTTTGTACCCTCTCCATGGAAAAAAAAAAAAAACACAAAAATAGCTAATAAAAAGGTAATTGAGTTCTCTGGGCCATAGCTATGTGTTTTTGTGGTTCGGCTAATCTTGCATAGAGACTGTGGAACACGGAGATCCAACGACTACTAACTTCCCATTAATTTGGCCTAGAAAAGTAAGCATTAGACACGACCATGCTTAACTCATCGAGAAGCCAATCAATCCAATCGAAACAGGTCACGCACAGAGAGATCCTCTTTTTTCTTTGAGTTGTGATTAAGTTTACAAATCAATAATATTCAGCGTGGGAAACATCACTTACTCCTTAATTGGTACTAGTAGCAAACGCCATAATTAGAAGATAATTTTGGTGATTAAGAAACCATTTTGGACCCACACCTGCTGTCAGTCCCACAGGCCACAAAAAAGACCAAGAGTTGTTCAAGAAATTGTTGGGACTCTTGATCATGGTGTGGTCCTGTGGTCTAATCAAGGATTAAGCATAATTTGTTTGGCTTTAGTTGATTACTCTAGACAATGCATGTGACCATAGCTAGAATGCTGCTCAATTAACCAGCCATTTGCGTGAGGTAACTGTAATCTCTTACAATGATTTCATCAGCCTTGAGGTGGAAATTAAGTCATCAAAAACATCATGTGATTGCGATGGTAGCATCAAATCTAATCGGGTGTTTAATTTTTTCAAGCAATATCTAACATTGTTTTAGAAAGCTTTAAATTAAATTGAGAAAGACTTTATTATTTTTTTAATCAAGAAACTAGTTTAAAACAAGTATAATCATTAAAAATAGTTAATTCATGCTCGTGTACTTTTCTTTTTATCAATAAACAGTGTATTTTTTTTTTATGTGTTGTGATGAGGTTGAAGATCCTTTGATGAAGGTGCAACTCTTCTTCTTAAGTTAATGTGTTCAAAATTAAGGGAATGAAAAGAAAAGGAAGGGAGATAAAGAAGAGAATTTGTCAGAAAATAATTTGCCTGGCTCTTTTTTGTGAATTTTTGTATTATATTTAATCTATTTTTTGGTACATTACAAGTTTATAAATGTGCATATGCTAACCCTAGCACAAACATAAAAAATACAAAACATGAAAAATATTTCTCAAATTAGAATAAAAATAATACAAAACAAGAAAAATATGTTTTCTTGTATAGTTAGGAAATCTCTTAGACCTCCTCGCTAGTATTGCGCTCTAATATGCCTCTACAAGTTGAGTAAGAGTACACAACCAATTTAAATAAGAAAAAAAAATGTACAAAGATCAATATTTGGTAAGAACATCATCTATTAAATCATTAATGGCTATAAATTAAGCTTGTAATTCCTTTTTGCAATCATATAACTAACAAAATAAAAATTAATTTTAACATATTTAATGCGTGAATGAAAAACCGAATTAACTATGAGATAAGTTATTCCAAGATTATCATCACATAAAATAGAAAGAAAAGATAACAGATAATCAAGTTCAGATAATAAAAAAAAGAATCACGATAACTTAGAAATAGAATTATAGATATCTAGTCCTCGTAGAAGATGGAACAATTGTTTTCTACTTACTAGACTTTCAAGAGATAAAGTTACAAACAAGATAGATAGAATAAGAACTCATAGAATTTTAATCATCAAAATTATCAACCAATTAGAGTTGTTAAAGCCATACAGCAAGATATTCTAATAAACATTAAAAGATAAGTCAAAATGAGATGTAGAATGAACAGAACATAAAATATATTTAACTACAAGTTAATGATCCTCAAACGAAGCATATACATAGGTTGATCAAAGAAATATGAGGCCATGTAAATGCAAGTTACTGAAGAGCTCCAACCACTTAATAATATAAAACAAGGTCTGAATAAAGCAGAAATTAGTTGTGCGAACAAAAGATGTTAAAACAAGGTCTAAATATTTTTAGACCCAATTTGATATCACTGAGTACATCATATTGACATATTTTTTTTATTTTTTGTTTTTAGATTTTAAACAAGCCGCCCGTGTTCCAATCGTGTGCATGCACAGTAAATATCAATTACATGCTCGAGGGATGCTGACATGAAGTTTGCTAACCATTTCCTTCAACCAGAGGACCAAAAACAGGAGAGAAAAAAAATATATAGTCAGAGAGGATCAACCAATAAACGCAGCAATTATAGGTTAGGCTCTCTCTTCATATTACATATAAGGCCATGAAAATGGAGGGGCCATGATCATCAACCTGGTCCCCACTGCATCGCAGGAAGAGTGTGACCCTTCACTAACCCCCTTATCCTTGCGTTGCCCCTCGTATGTGGAAGAAGCTTTCTTCTACAATCAAACACTTGTATAATATATTGTTCATCAAGAAACCAGAAGGGTTAATTCATTTAATTAGCCAGGAAGACGATAAGAAGAAAAGAAAGGCAGGGAAAGGAGGTAATGCACGAAATGAAACTCTCTCCTTCCAAATCTAGCCAGCAAAAAGTGGCTTTAAATTATGGGGCATGCTCATAAGTGAAGATTAGGGGAAAAGATTGAGTGAGATTAGAGGGGTGGAGATTGACAGATCTGTTGTAGTGGTAGGGTAGGATGCCCTTATCAGCATTCTAGTCCACACCATGGTTGAATAGGAAACTTAAAAAAGTAGAATCTTTTGCACTTGTAGAGAAAAATTTCAGGGAATAATTATATTTTATTTTAAAAGAAGAGATTGTTTTTCTCTCTCTCTCAAGATCTCTCTCCAATTAGGATTAAGATATTTATTAATTGATCGCAAAACAAAAATGTTAATTAATTAAAGAGCATTTGCGAAACCGTGGGCAAGAGAATCAACACATTTTTGATGAAAAAAAGATACGTAGCAAGTGAGAGGTGGCCCAATAAAACGTGTTAGAATTAATCATATTTTACTCGAAGATAATGACCTGTTAATGGGCCCTTGAGAAGTACTTAATAGGAAGGGCACCCCTTGTCCAAATCAACTACACCCTAAGCTTATCAAACTACCCTTAATTAATTGAGAAATTAAAGATATAACCCTTGATCAGTCACACAATTGACTGCCCTTAATTAGGGGTTGAAAGGCACTACTCGCTCAATACCTCTGTAGTAAATAATAAAAAATTAAGAGAGAGAAGAGGGAGGGAGAAAAGTACCACACCAATCCCGAAGCGCAAAACCTCTCTCTCAGTTTCTCTCCTCTCAATTCTGTTATTACGGGGAGGATTGGAGATTGATGACCCCTCCTCCTCTAAACGCCGTAACGGCTCTTCCTTAGAACGCCGTTACTTCCCCACCCTCCGTTAAGTCACGTGCCTTTCGAGAAATTATAAGAAAAAAAAATTACATCTTTCATTATTTTCTTTAATTATGGCTCTAGAGCAGCGATTAAACTTAACCCCAACTCAAAACTCCGTTGACGGCGAAAGAACTAACGGCGTTGACACCAGCATCCGTGACGGCGGAGATGACGGGAACAAAGCACCGAGACTCCCTCGTTGGACCCGGCAAGAAATCCTAGTACTCATACAGGGCAAGAGAGTGGCAGAAAACAGAGTCCGAAGAGGTCGGGCGTCGGGTATGGGCATCGGGCCGGGTCAAGTGGAACCAAAATGGGCTTCAGTATCTACTTACTGTAAAAAACATGGGGTGAACCGGGGACCGGTTCAGTGTCGCAAAAGATGGAGCAATTTAGCTGGTGATTATAAGAAGATAAAGGAATGGGAGGCTTCAATAAGAGATGAAACGGAGTCGTTTTGGTTCATGAGGAATGATTTGAGAAGGGAAAGGAAGTTGCCTGGGTTTTTTGATAGGGAGGTCTATGATATACTCGATGGTGGTGGTGGTACGGTCCAGGGATTGGCACTAGCTTTGGCGCCATCTTCGGCGGCGGTAGAGGCGGAGACAATAGCGGAGGGGGTGGTTTTTGATAGTGGACGGAGTGCAGCGGCGGAGGATGGGTTGTTTTCGGATTTTGAGCAAGAGGAAGGAGAAAGGAGTCCGGAGGCGGTAGTTAAGGAGTTGCAGCCGATAAAGGCGGCGGTTGCTATTCCGACGCCGATTTCAGGTAATTTTTTTGGTGTTGGAGGGTTTTTTTTTTTTTTTTTTTGGAAATTCGAGGTTTTGGGTTTATATAATAATTGTGGTTTTGGTTCTGTAAATTTTGTTTGGTTACTAAAGATTTGAGATTTTTAGTGGTAGATGATGATGCTATGAAGTTGGCGGTAGGATTTTAAGACGGGCCATTTTGTGTGGACTTTTTTATATATAAAAAAAAAAAACCTTTTCTTTTCTATTTATTTAGTATCCATAACAAAGATTTCAGATTGTCAGTTTTTAACCGGGGGAAACGATATAGTTGCTGATATTTTTAGCTCTTTGTTTGGCTTCTTGTCGTGTACAGAGAAACAGTACCAACCAGCTCCACAAGCAAGTCAAGCTCAAGTTAATGAATGCTCTGGTCTGATGGTTGTTTATTTTTCATATTGGCTATGTTCTTTGTGCTTCTTTCTCAATCCATATTCTTTTATGGAATCACTGATCTTACTGCAAGTTTATTCATGATTGAGTGTGAGGTGGAGGTGGAGTCGTAGCTCCAGCCTTCCACCGGACTATGTGGTTAGGACGAGCGCTAATTAAATCTTAGATGTACTTTAGCAAGGACTTTTTTTTTTTTCGAGTCACTATGTTTTATGTGAATGAATACGTAGCATACTCTTTGTGACGAATACCTGAACAGGGATGATTGTTTCAAATGAAAAAATAATGATCATGTGGAATAAGAGTCATGGCTGGATTGTGACCCCGTGATCTTTAGTGTCTTCTCGGACTTCGAGTTGACTTTTAGATCAGTTTGTCACAATCTGCCTTTAATTCATGTCATTTGTGTTTTCCAAGGTTTTGTTGCCTACTAATTTTCAGTTGTGCTGTCACAACTAATTGCATTATATATCGTGAAGTTTTATTACCGGGAACGTTTCTGTGGAATTCTTGTTTCAATATAGAAAGTGGTTCTTTTAATACCGTAGTCTGTCAAAAAAAATCGACTTCCTCGTTTGGAGTTTGTGTACCTGCACCAGTGTGTAGGTTAGAGTGCTGTATATTTTTCCATTCCCCGGAACTGAGCTGCTTCGATGATCAAAATAGTCAATTGAGCAGCACTGGTGTATATTTGTATGAAACTTTCAGGGTTTTTTTCTCTTGCTGGCTTTGAGAAAAAGTTGGTGATTAACCATTTTGCATCTTGGCTTGGTCTTTGAAACTTCAACGTAAAACTGTTTTACATACAGAGAAATGTGCTCATCTTATTTTGCACGTTGCAGGTTCACTAAATGATAAGAGACCTTCTACAAATCCTGAGATGGGTTCTGCTTCACATGAGGATCGGAAACGAAAACGGTTTGCAATAGATGGGGGTGAGGAAACCATCAGCTCACATAGCCATTTGATTCATGTCTTGGAAAGGAATGGCAAGATGCTGACCGCTCAGCTTGAAGCTCAGAACACCAATTATCAGTTGGACCGGGAGCAGAGGAAGGACCATGCAGATGGCTTGGTTGCTGTACTTAATAAGCTTGCGGATGCCCTTGGGAAAATAGCTGATAAGTTGTAGCTAAAGCCAGATAGGTGATGTGTACATAACAAAGTTCCTAGTTCCATAGATTTAGGTGGGGGGGGGTGAAGTATTGGTGAATTGATTTTGATGATTTATCTTAGGACCTCATTTCACACCTTGTTTTTTTTTTTTTTTTTTACTATTTTTCCTTACAGTTCCACACCTTTTTGGGCTCCAGTGCCATTATAGGCCATAGGGTCCTTGGGTAGATAATAAACTCAGAGATAAGCATATACACCACCACATTTCTGCTTCTTTATTGTTATGACTTGGATGTTTGGGGATTTGTACAGGTTACTCGTTATTTTAAGCTACAGAAGGCATTCCTTACATGCATTGCGATCTCTATTGTCATTTAAATGGACAAGTTCCTCGTACAGGCCTTTCAATGCCTACACTCCATGTAAATTGTCGAAGTAATATTTGTTTCGAATTTTTGGCCCTCTACCGATGCTTGTAAATCAATTGTGATATGGTATTTTCTGATATCTACAAGGTCCAGATGGCCGCTGTCGATGGAATATATTGCTAATTTTCGAAAAAGCATATTGCTATTTTTCACAAGTCGAGTGAGATTCCTGTTATTCCTAGGTACCCATGAATAGAAAACGCAAGCCATGGTTTTCGATCCAGAAGAGCTACCAGAAAATTTAAACTGACAAGGAGCATGCATTCTCACACTAGTGCAAAAAATGGCACCACCCAAGCTTGAACGACATCCTCAACTTGGTGATGCAGCAACATTAACAAATGTACTCGTCGAAGCTGAATTTCCATCATGACATGCATAAACCAAATAATGAAATGTGAGTTTGCTTCTGCACATTATGAGTTGTGATATCATATATGTTGTAAACCAAATCTTCATTATCATACAAACCTGCATAATAGGGAAAGCAGCCAGGCTTGGAATCGTGTGAAACAAAACTAAGGAGAATTGCATTAAGTCACTATGGAAAACAAAATGAGATTTCTGTGCAGAAATCTAACATGTCGGGTTGCAGAAATTTTACAGATCATCAAGAAATAAAAACAACGGATAAAAACAAGCTTGGCAGACTACACCTGCAATCTGCTGATGCAGGAGCTTAATTCCAACAGAACATGCATAAATCATGCGAAGAGATCCGCTCCTGTACAATAATAATTTGGGATTTCATTCAAGGGGAAACGCAAATACTTAACTATCCCCTTCTTTTACAGGATGAACCAAATTTTCATGATAACCTGCATAGTAGTAGAAAAAAAAGCCAGCCCAAAACTTGCTGGAAACAGGGTTCTATGGAGGCATAAGGTCGGTAATAAGAAAGTGCATTGAGATTTCTTTCGTGAAATCTAGTAAGTAGGACTGCAGAAACCTCAAAATATATCAAGGATCAAAGTCATCCGAGCTTGACTTTGTTCGATACCTGCGAGCAGGTTTATGGGAACTATTATTTCTGTCTACGATATTTCTTTCTGGTTCATTTTCCGCCACAGCACCAGCTTCAGACTCTTGGGATTCCCCAGCTGCAATGCTAATAGGGAAGTTTGGGGCATACGCATGGTGATCGTTATGATGTCCCTTATCCTGCTTAACCATGCTGTCACTAGTTACAGCTTTTATTTCATCTGCCTTTTTCTTTGGGATAAAGGTCACCGATTTTGGAAGATCAGATGAAGCTTCCTCCAGCTCTGATTCTGTGGATTTAGGATGTTTGACCAGCTTACTAAAGTCCATATAAGCTCGAGTATTGGATTTTTCATCAACTTCAGTGGATGGATCAAAACTGTAACGGGTATACTTTGAAGGATTCCTTAAATAATCTGGAACTCCAGGAGCATTCTGAACAGTGAAGGATCGATCTTCTGAAACCAAATCATTTGCTGAAGAGGTGTTGATGGAAATGTCTTGAATTTCTACCGATGCTTCTTCTTTATGTGCAGCTCCACAACCAGGTTCAAACCTGACACGTTTGCATGACTTGAAATCTGAATTATACTGTTTCCTTTTCAATATAGACTTCAGTTGCCCACCACCACATTCGATGGATGCCTTTGCCTGGCATTCTATAGCTTTATCACAATCATTGTGAGAATTTAGTGTTTGAGCTTCAACTTGATCTTCTTGCAGCCTAATTTCTGCTGCCAGGTGATTGGCACGTGAATCCCTATTAGCATGTAATGACTTGGAAATCACATTGTAATAGTTTAAATAAGACCCTTGATCAGTAACATCCTTCATATACATGCGCTCTCCAGCATTTTCTCTTCCCTCAGCCACTTTATCATACTCATCTTCCTCCTCCTGCATCAGTTGAAACCAGTAATATGTCAGCCTCCGTTAAAGGTCACAGCTAAGCAAGAAAGAAACCAAGTAGGTCTAAGGTAAGACGGTGAAGTATAGGAATAAAATTAGTTCTAGTCTCTCTTCTTTTCACAATCCAACAATTCATAATCATCTAAATATAATAGATTCAGAGTTTCAGACTTCCCAGTCTAGGAATTTGATACATAACCTAAGACTCCTACTAGGGGAAAGGCTTTCCATCCTTCTGGTTATCCTAGAGAGCTTTCTAGGGATTGTTTCATATGAAGATACTCTGACTTCTTCATTCACCTACACGGTATGTTTCACCTCGAAGCAGAATTGACAGGTTTATTAAAGCATCAGAAGTTCTTTTGTATTTCTTAGAATTGGAAGGGATAAAAAAGAAGGAAATATTGAACAGACTAGAAAGTTTGTTCAGTGGGATTCCATTAATAGGGATCCTGGTTTTCAAAATCAAAATAAAAAATCAGCCTCTTAGCCTAATCCGAGCTCTCTTCACATGTGACAGAGTAATAAAAATAAACGCATACGCACACACGAAATAATGCTATGCAAAATAAGAATCTGACCAAAATTTTCAACCTAAAATTTATGCATCTACTAAAATGAATACATGAGCAATGCAATCTACTCGATCTAGTATCATGCCAAGCCTACTAATCCAAAGATATACTGTTTCCAGTTATTGAAATTTTAATAGCCAGAATTTTTGCATTGTCACATTTGTCTTCTCAAAACTTTCTAGGATGCCTAAACTAATTTGTTATTGGGAGAAAATAAAGCAAGCAAATTCCGTAGCTCTGATGTCTAAGAAGAGCAAATCAAGAAAATTGATAACAAAAACATGACAGACTGAAGAAAAAATCTCTACCTCATTATCAAGAGTAGGGTCCAAACCAATCGAGGATCGAATCTCCCAATCCTCCAAACCATCTTCCGACCGGTTCAACTCTCCATCGTCTTCGTCATCATCAAGCTCATCCATGTCATCATCAAGCTCAAAGTTCTTCTTTTTCCTCCCCTTTTTTAACTTGTCAAAAGACGCGGCGCAGGGTATTTCGTCTCTATCGAAGGATGCAGAGAGAGAAGAAGCGTCTCTCTTCCACTCTTTCCTCTCGATCGCATCGTCGGTGAGAGACCATAAACCTGATTGGAGAGACGAAGAAGGTTGTGGTTTAGACGAAGAAGATTCTGGTTTAGACGAAGAAGAGGGCGTGAGAGAGCCGAAGATTTTATCAACTCGGTCTCTGAAACTGTTCTCCATTCTTTCTCCTCCCTGCAATCAACGACGGTGGCGGTAAATATTAAACTCTGACGGGTGAGGTTTTCGCATTATTTTTATTTTCGGATCGGTGGCGGTGGTTTAAACAAGGCAGGGAGGGGGTGATGGTGTAGACCTAGCACCGTCTTGTGGTAACTGCAGGAGTTCTGAATCGGTGCGTGTGCATGTTCAAATTCGGTTCAGAATCTTACCCGTTACCCGATAAAAGATCTAGGTTATTGGAGTGAACACAGTGGGTCAATTAACAGAACAATTAAAACGAAGATGACTTTTACGAAATGACAGCGTTTTAATTTTTTGTAATTCTTATTTTTTATATATATAATTTTTCCTTTTTTTTCTTTAATCGTGGTCAAAAGTTATAAAATTATAGATTTTTAAAATAACTGTATGATCATTTGTGAGTGATATTAGTTTTTAAATATTAATAAATACTTTGAAATTATGCTTTTGAATGAAAAGCCATAGAAGATTGGGGAAAAAAAAGAGTCAAAAGCAAGTGATTCTGAAACAAAAATCATGGGCTGTTTATTTTTTGTGTTTTATAAGTGGTTTTGGAATTTTTATTTTATTTTATCTTTATTTATTATTGAAATGATATTGTGAGTTTTTAAAAAATATTTCCTTTTCTTTAGCACCTTTAAAGAGAAGCCACGTAATCTAAAGTCAAACATATCATTTCTCTTTATTCCTCTTTCGCTTTGTGAAAGTGATTTGCTTTGGATTTTTAAGAATTTAAGATTATATTTTTAAAACTGTTTATTTTTAAAATATTTTTAAATAAAATTTAGAAATGTTTAGTCAAAGAAATCTTATCTCTAGCACTCTCCACAAGAAGCCTTTGCATTACATTACAAAATACAATTACATTATAATTCCAATTTTTATTTTCTTACTCTTTATTTGTTTCCTGGAGATGGTCAAATAAATACTAGCCATATTCTGCTCTCTTTCTTCTCTTCTTTCTATTTTTGCCGACAACCCCAAAACAATTTTCCTTGTTTCCCTCACCTCTCTTCATCATGCAAAGAAAATCCAGCCAGCAACCCAAAAAAACTCCAGCGACGTGACTTCTCTCTCTTACCAATGATGTTAATCACCGACCACGAACCCAGTTGTCCCCTTCGTCTCAGGCATTCGCCATCTCTCTTCCCAAACACGAGCGCCGGTGCAGGAGGGGGGTTTTTGTTTTTTTTGGCTTAGGTTTTGGATTGTAGTTTTTTAGGTAACAAACCTGGTTTTTTTTTATGATTTCAGAACTCATTTAAGTCTTATTATTAGCTATGAATTTAGACGTAAATATTGATGGTTTATGTACCCTTGAATTTGTTCCTTGAACCATGCCACGTTTTTTTATTTTTTATAGCATATGTTTTATACGAATAAAAAGCTCTTGAACATCTCTAGTGCTAATTAATATTGTCGTTTGAAACATAAATGGTTTAACTATCCGTTTTATATCTTTTGAAATGGTAGGGTAAATTACTATTGACATTTTATATTAAAAGTATATCCGACTTAGTAAAGAATTTGGGTCACCGGTCTCCAAGTTAATCCACATGCTATCATATCAACTCATTGGATCAATAAAGTACATCTTAAGAGCTATATATTTATTAATTTTGAGTGATATAACTTAATTAATTAGTTTTTAGATTTGCGTTTTAAAAATCACCAGTTTGAGTTTCATAAATCTTAGATTTACTAGAGGCTTACATGGTCGTTAACTTCAGAACTCGTATGATTAATCGAAGTACGCGCAAGCTAACCCGGGTACCTACGTTAATAACAAAAAAAAAAAAAGTTATATATTTATTATATTTTCTTAATGTAAATCATTAACACGATTACTATTGACTCAAATTTTACTTACTGTATGTGTTTTGCAGAATTTGTTACTTGTTGTCTTCGTTCTCGCCTCCGTGTTAAAGATGGAATTGATCAATTTAGAAATTTCCTTCTTTCATTCTCCTTTCTCCTGCACCTTTTGTCACCTTTGATGTTGCCTCTATGTTGATGTCGTGGACGGTGGCTCTTGTTGCCACCTTTATCATTGATGATGGTTATTATTGTTGCCATTGATGGTGGTTGTTCTTCTATTATGATGGTTGTTATTTTTTAATTTTTTTTTTATTAATATGGATATTCAAGTCTCGGCATACCTCGACTAATCTCATAAATTCTATAATTAACCATCATGTAATTCTTCAAGAATTATATTATTGTTTTTTAATGCTCAATATAATGGCTCGTAATGAGTCCTTTTGTCCCAAACATGAGTAACATGTATTTATTTATTTATTTAAAAAGACAATATTGATGATTTTATTATTTTAAAAATTTAGATGTATCACTCTATTAGGCCATTTAATTGTGGCCAAATTCTAATGAACTATTACAAAATTCACATTGAGAATTCAAAACAATTTTTTATTTTATTTTGTTTGGTAAAAGTACTAAAAATTAAAAAAAATTATGAAATGCTAAAACATACAAAATCCACAAAAATTATTGTAGATTTTTTTTTTTAAAAAAAAAGGTGGTGATCGAAACACACACACATGCAAAAACATAATTTTTAAGAAACTTGGCCTTACAAAATGAAAGGTATTTAGCCGTTTAATGATTTTTAGTTAAAAGAGAATTTGTTAACAAAAGATTTTCTTTTTTCTTTTTTCTCATAATAATATGACCTAAGGACATTGAACGTTCTATGAATTTTACATGCCACAAATCCAAAAAAGATGCCAAGTACTTGTTTTTCCATGATTCGTACCATAACAATATCCTTGGATAAGAAACTGAAACTGGTCCATGCATGGTAACATGCATGTTCCCTTTTCTCCCCAGCTAGCATCATAGTACAACACAAAAACCATAAGAGAAACCATTGTCTTAAGCTAAACCCAAAGCATCTACCATTTACACAAAAGTTCTCTTGCATGAAACCTGACATCCCAAGAGTCCTGCCCCACTGATGCAGGAGAAAAATGATTAAAAAGACGAAGTAATGAGCTGTGAGAAGAATAAGCCAAGGACAGAGAAGGAAAAAAAAAGAATAATAAATTATACTGATTATTAATTTTAAAATCTTTAAAAATTAATTAACAAATATATAAATTAACCCGAACATCTACAGGAAAGGAAAAAAAGATACACACTTGCAAGTTATCTCTGGAAACGAAATAAAAACAGTTTAAAAACCATAACAGTCATGACACTAAAAACTAACTGAAGCCTCATTGTTCCTTGATCTAGGACTTTCTATTACCCAGGAGTCACAAGCAACAAACTTTGCCACCGACATATGTTGTATGACAGTGGACTTTAGCAAGATAACAGTTTCCGGAGAAGAGCAGTCTTTGTAAATGAAAACACCAACCTTTCCGATTAGTAACTTGTCTTCTAGCAAAAATTAAGGGCTCCACGAAGGAACTTAAACATAAATCAGTCCCTTTTTTCTTCATTACTCTAATCATTGCACAAACATTTTGATTTGCCAGGTAAAAAAAGAGCAAGAAAGTCGAACCTAAAACATGCGAGGATGATGCTTTAAAACAGTTTATGCACGGAAAATAAAGAAAGGCAAGAGATTTGTTCCCGAGGATCCTCTCCTGCTCGGGTGAACATGAGCCGTTGTAGCCTTGTAGGAAGGAAGGCGTTGTTTGAGTAGCCGTTTTTTTTCTTTTTCTTTTTCTTTTTCTTTTTCTGTCCGTGAAGATCCCACCAGGCCTTTTATTTTTAATAAGCCATGAAATAGATCAGAATCATTCTCAACAAATTTATAACAGGTGATTTTATTTTTTTCATCAGTCCAGGTAGAGATCAAAGATCTTAAGCAATCGATCCGGCGCGCATAGATAAAATTAAGGGGCTGAAAAAAATTTTAGGTGATAATTCTTGGAAGATGATGATGATGAACGACTCTCTTCTTTTTTTCTTTTTCCTTCCTTCTTTTTTTGTCTGCTCTCTGTGTATCTCCCCTCTATAAGACCCAAATTAGTTATCCACCTAATATTTTGACTAAATATAAATTAAATGTATATCTGATTATGATCAGAAGCAATATTAAAATTAAGTTCTGACACCTTTTAACTACAAATTCAACAATAAACTCCAAAAACCTTACCAAATCTCTCGTAACTAATCTTTTCCATCTCTGATCACATAATTATATCATCCTAAAAACAAAACCCACAAATCATAATCTCGTAAAAAATACTAAAACAAAATTTGAGAGATACCCATTAATGATACACCTTAATGGAGTCAAATTAGAGGAGCAAGTCCACGGCTTCATGAGAAACAATCTCTGAATCAAAATAGATACAAACAAAACAGATGTTTTAAAGAATTCTTACACAACGACAGTGTTTTGCTGTTAGTTTTTTTTTTTTTGGCTTACACTCGAGTCGGCCCTGGTTTGGTCGGGTCATTGAAAACTTGGCCGTTTCATCGGAATAAAGTTCTAGCAAATTCGGGTAGCATTGACTCGATCAGATTTCGATTCTTGGATTTCTAGAGATAATTTGTGGGGTTGGGTTGGGTTGGGTTTTACAATTATGTGTGTGGTGATATGTATTTTGGGCCATGTGCTTTGATTTTCTGGGTTTCTATGAGATCGTGGCCTAGTATATTGGGCGTGAGTTTTGACTTTCTCTGTCCAGATTTTAAGAATTCTGTGAATTTAGGCTGGAGTGCAAAGGGATTGGATGTGTTCTATGTTTTCCAGAATATTACCGATCATGTTTGTTACATGGTTATTTGAAGATCTTATAATTATATTTATTTTAAATTATAAATTGTTATCATTTAATAACTAATCATTCCACTATTTTGATAGTTACTGTAATATAGTTTAATTGCAGCTCAAAAGGCGCATTATTATCTTTAAAAAAAATGCTATTTACTTTGTAATTACAAGTAAATAATTATGAGCTGTTAAGTGGATTTATTTAATTTGACGTTAAAATGCTATATAATCTCTTTATGATTTTCTTAATTGCTATGTTTTTTATTACTTTAGAAAATAATAAAAAACATTTTTAAAATTATAAATAAAAAGTATTATGAACGCAATTATCACATAACAAACATTATTTTTCAGTGTCATAAACTTTATAGCACTAATTATAATGACTTTAAGTAACTACATTAAGTACATGATAGTTAACTTCAGGATCCGTGAAATTAGTTGAGATGAGCGCAAATTAACCCAGACACTCATATTAATAATAATAAAATAACCACGTTAAGTCCCAGAAATAATATGTATCTTTAAATACAAATCAATAATTAGATTTTGAACTTATACATTGAAGGTAATTATTCAAATATATAATTAGAAAATTATTTGATTTCAATATTAAACATGGCTATTGGTTTGAATATAAAAAGAATTTGTCACATTTTTAAAAATGTCTAATATACAGGATGTTGTATTATATGATAATTATAACGGTTACCATTTCCTTTTTTTTGCTATTCCGTGTTTGGTCCCTTTTTCCGAGCCCATAAACAAAAACAGTAAAGTTTGCTTTTGGTTTTTGTTTTGCCACTTAATTCCTCTGGCTGTCTGAAGAAGAAAAAAAGCGTCCTTTTCTAATAATAAAAAAAGAGAAAGAAAGAGAAAATTGAGGAATATGTAGATGCATTGATAAAACTAGCTAGATGGCTCTCGGGCGCTGGGTCAATTATTTTTACAATGTGAGAAGCGTGACATCAATGTTTTTTCAAATAAGTTTGGAAAATCTAACATCAAGATAAGAAAAATCTAAGATCAAGGTAATAAAAAAAAAACAACCCATGCCGTTAGAACGACAATTTGAAAAACAAACTAAAAAATATAATAAAATAAGCATTTCATATTTATATTCAATCAATTAATTTAATCTAATTTAAAAACAAAAATCCTTATAAAAAAAGCTTAATCTAATTTAAAAACAAAAATCCTTATAAAAAAAAGCTAAATTCAACAGGGACCAAAAAAAACAAGTCTAAAGCAATCCATGTTTTTTTCCAAAACAAATGAAAAATCTCATAAAAAGCGGGAAAAATGCAAGAAAATGTTTGAGGATGAAATTGAAAAAAAATAAAAAAACAAGCAAATCCAAGTAAACCTTTTAAAATTTGTTTAATCTTTCAAATTCGTGACCCGTCAAATTTCATATCCGGGTCCAACTAAGAAACTCAATATCTAATGAATTTAATGTTAAATAATAAAATAAATTAATTTAATAAAAAAATCTCTTTTAAAAAAGCAAGATCCAGCAAAGACGAGAGAAAAACCTGAGGTAATACCAGACAAATTTAATGTTGAAAAGTTGAAATAAATTAATTTAATCTAGTTAAAATATTTCTTTTCAAAAAGCTAGATCTAGCAAAGACCAGAAAAAAAAAAAAAAACAAGGTAACCTATGTTTTTCTCTAAACGGCTGAAAAGTCTCGTAGAAAGTGAAAAAAAATAATAGATGATGAAAGAAAAAAAAGATTTAAAAAGAGAAAGAAACTAAGCAAACCTGATTTAATATATCAAACTCGCAACCCGTTAACTCTAGACCTGAACTCAATTAATAAGCTCAACACCTGATAAATTTAATGTCAAATGATAAAATCACAAAAAAAAAATCAAACTAGAAAAAATCCAAGGTAAAAAAATAGCAATAAAAAATAATGATAAAATTTAATAACAAAAAAAACTCATGGATGATAAAATTGAAAAAAAATCAATTTTAAAAACTATTTTAAATAAAATAAGTTGTAATAAAAAATAGAAACTAAATTTAATATATGAAAAGACCCTTGGGATATGAAATTGAAAACGAACTATAAATTATTTTAAATAAAATAAATATTAATAAAAAAAATATAAACTATATCTGAAGAAAAAATTAATTTAAGGGTTTCATTGAATATTTTTGAGGGTCAACATGATTTTCTAGAATGAGAGAAAAAACAAAAAGAAATGATCGTTGTTGGCGAAGTGGGGGTGATAAAGTCACACACATTGTCTAGGCAGGTAAGGACCATTGAGAGGATTCTATTGCTACCTTAGAAGCACTGTTTGGCCAAGCAAAGCCTCTGCACATGCCGCCATACCTTTCCTAAAATTCCCACGCTCCTTTCTATAAATTATTTAAATAATATTATATATTTGTTAAAAGATGCATCAACTTTTTTTTTTTTAATAAAGATAGAATTAAAACTCAAGTTTTAGCTTGAGTTGCAACCCATCGGTTAGTAAAAAAAAAAATGATGGTGCCAACAACTAGTTATTCTCAACCTGGTCACTTCGCCCAGCGCACCAGTGGTCAATTATTATCTCGAAAACCAGATGAATCTTCGACAATCCGTGCACCACAGCTATTGATGTTATTGGATACCGTTTTAAATATCAGTCCTGGTAACTGGAAGGCAGTAAAGCGGACAGCACTCTGGTGGCAAAAGTCATAGGCTTTTTCTAGCAGATCATGTCCCCAGCAAAGAAGAATTCGTACACCACCACCATGGCTACTCCACATGGTGGCTTTCCTTTCGAGGAGGATAGAATCAAGCCGAGCACAGGAACGATTTGCAATTTTTTTAGCGCCCAGAGTTGGACCCAGATAAAATTACGTCACCACCAGGCCCAGCGGAAATGGATGTAGCCATGTAGGGTACAGCATGTTGATCAGGGACAGTTTTCCTTCGTCGTCTAATTCTATTTAATTAGACAATTAAAGGATGTAATTGAAATAATATTTTTTTTGTCAAAATAAAGATAGCTGCATCTCTATTTATATGAAAAATGAATCACTATAAAAACAACATTTATTCGAGGGGGTTTAATATTTTCCGTCTAGGGCTGGATAATGATCTTAGACAGAGTGGTAATATTGCTTGACATTGAATACTTTAATGATTCGATTTAAAAGGATAGTTTTTTTTTTTTTTCCGACCAAATCAAGACGCGGGCTATAAACTGTCGCAAAGCCTGTCCTTCGTCCGAAAATGCCAAATACGGTGACACGAGATGCAGATAGCATCTAGAGCCACCCAAATTTTCTTCAAAAAGTTAAGGCTTGAACTGACAAATTTGACTGTGAACATATATAAAGAGAAGAAAAGAAAGGCAACTGGTCAAAAAGAAGACAGCATAGGCCATAGTTGTCGTCACAGAGTTTCTCTCTACCCCCTTTCGGTTTTTTCAGGAAGTGGAGAGCTTTTCTTTGAATTTTAGCTTATAAAAATTAGCTTTGAGGATGTTTTTATCATTAAAAAATTATAAAAATTAGCTTGAGAATATCTTTTATCACAAAAAGAATCACGATGAATGAATGATAATTTAAGTTTTTCTTCGAGTCATGTATATATATTTTAAAATCGGTTGTTAATCATATAATAGATAATCCAGTAATAAGAGTTTGAAATTAAAGAGTTTGTTTATTTTATGGTTTTATATTCGAGTCTCGTGATTGTTAATATGATAGCCACTGAAGGCTTATATAATCGTTAATTTCATGGCTCGTGGGATTAATCGAGGTACACGTAAACTAACCCCAACATCCATAATAATAAAAAAAAATTCAAAAAATTGTGTTCTTTAACATGAATAAAATCAAATCAATTACATCAAAACTAAAGGATATATGGAATATTTTTTTGACGACTTGGATCAATATTTTCATGAAGTTAAGAGTGAGTTCCGGGGGGTTATAATTTTTTTTTTATTCTTGGAGTTTTCTTTAAAAAAATTAGCTTGGTAGATTTTATTTTTTAAGATGACACAATTCGTTAAAAAATGCACATTTAAATTTGAAGATTGAATTTGAAGAACAAGCGGAACCTAATAATACATGTCTGTCTAATCACGAGCCATTGTAACTTTAAATTTTGGCACAATTTTATTGATATAAATTATTGATTCGTTAAGGTCCTAAGGAGCTTAGGATAGGAACGCATGTACCGTATAACACATGCATAGAGAATCAATTTTTGAAGAAAATGGATACGAAACGGTGAGTATGTCGATAAAAAAAACAATAATTTACTTATTTCATTCCTTTGAAAAATAGATGTGCAGTGAATATGAAAAATAATATTTTTTTACGAGAAACGTTACGAGCTCGTAACGGATCCTGACCTGCATAGTAGCAGTAAAAAGGTGAAGGTATGCCTTTCGTTTTTTCTTTAACAGTGATGGATATTTTTAAAGAGACAAATGTATAAACTTTGTTAACTGTAGCCGGAAAGCATGGCAGGGTACATGACTTTACTGCTAGCCATTTATCACCTAGTCTATCTAAAATTTGATGATTTGTACGCTCAATATATATATATATATATGCAGAAACGGAATTTATTTTTTTTTATGGTTACATTTGTAACATATAATGTTTTAAAAGTTATATTTAATTTGAGTTTTAACTAGAAAGATCTATGGAGTTTGGTAAAATTATAGGATTTTTCATAGTAAAATTAATCTAATTTGAAATAAAACTATTATAAGTATTTATGGGGTTATTTATTTATAAAAAAGTTTTTGACTCGAATATATATAGACTTATTTATTAAGAATATAATAATATTTTCAGTTTAATTTATATATAATTTCTCTGTGTTTAGATTAACATTAAGCACTCATAATAAACAGATTATTGATAATTCTAGTTTTATTTTTTATTTGATTTTAATTATTTTAATACATATATATATATATATAGGAGCTATAATTACAAATTACAGAAATAGTAAGAATATACAATAATTTTCAACTTATATAAATCACTGCAATAAATTCCACCTCATAATTTTCAGCTTATCGATTTCCTTTTTGAATTTTCTTATAATTCTCATTTCTTTTTCTTTTCTGGTATTGCACATTAACATTTTATTTCACAATTTCATTTAACTCCTTTCTCTTGCCAACATATTTTCATGGTCGACCCTACTATTTGGAATTTCCATAATCTTTCTTGTAGTTATTTTTATTTCTTTCATTTATTTAGATATTAGTTCATATAAACTTGAGTATTTGACATCAAGGTGTATATTTTTTCTAAATTTTTATAATATAACCTATGCGCTTATAATAAAATCCTACAATGCATTTACCTTCCAGATCAATTTCACTCTTTCCATTGTAATTCACACACATGTCATCAAAATAACATGAAATTTCGAAAGATTTACTCAAATCTTCCTCCCTCCTATTCCCTCAATTTTGTTCGGCCCTATAGTATTGCATTATTAATTCTTGGATTTATTTTTAATCACCATCACTAATTTACTCTGTTCTTAATTGTTCCATGTTTATTACCTATTTTACACGTAACTTTACATTTCCCCCAGATTTTCCTCATAAATATTGGGTGAAAAAACCACACTCCCCAACTTAAATAACATGGATTAAAGGGTATATGAGATACCCTGGCTACCAAATAAGTTTGAACCCAATTAATTTGCCTTCTCCTTTGCAGGTTTCTCCTCTTTCTATTTCAATTTTCTTGTTTTCTCTCACTAACCCCCACTTTCTTTCACTTTAAACACTCTCCAATCTTGTGTTCACGAGTTAAATTGTAGTAATCTATATATGACAATTTAAACTTGGTTTGTACACAAGAAATTTGCATAAAAACAAAGAAGAAAGAACAAGAACCTCTCATTCTTTCATCTATGGCTAGCGGGGTTGAATATAAGGGAGGGGGCTGGAATTTTTTTTCAAAATTATATTTTTGCCATTGACTCTTCTTGTTTGTTTTTGCGTTTCAAAAATATTTTTTAAAAAATTTAATTTTAATTTTTTTCTTTACTTTAAATTGATATTTTTTTTAGTATTTTTAGATCATTTTGATGTGCTGATATCAAAAATAAATTTTAAAAAATAAAAAATATTATTTTGATACATTTCTAAGTGAAAAACATTTTTAAAATCAACCGCAACTACACTCAAACAAGCATGAGTTTTCGAATTGAAATAAATTTATTTGTATTTTTTAATTAACCTTTATAAGTTTATCTCATTCTCGATTTACATTATGAGTTAGTTATTTTTTTCTCTCGAAATCTCAATTGTAATTGAAAAATTATACCTACTTATTTTTATTCTCGACCCTAAAGGTCCGCTACTAATGATTTTTATTTCATTTTATCTTATTAATTTATTTTGTGAAATTTTAAATATTCATTTAAACTTGTTTAAAATATACTCTACGTGCATGTTTTTTTTTTTTTAATGACACTAGATAAAAGTCCCTCAAGATCTACCTTTTTTTTTAATGTTAAAGAAAACAGCATGCTTAAGATTTTCAACAACTAGATTTGTTTTTAATTATATCAGATTGAGATTAATGTTTACCAGAAAAAACTTGCAAAAACAGTACTAACTTCTCGAATCCGTAACCGCAATGAAGCGGGGCAAGCAACTAGTTCCATCTAAAATTTGATGCTCTGAACAGCCAATAAAAAGCCAGCATCACACTAGGCAGGTGAAGTGATTTTAGATCAATAGACTCTAACCAAATTTCATATGATCGATCGAGGTACATGGACACTTATAAAAAAATGATTTTCTAAAATAACATATACTTTTTTTTCGCTTAACCCACCACAGTACTTACTTTCAATTAACAATATATATATATATATATATATATATATATATATATATTCCGTTTTGACATGACTCCTGCCACGCTCGTGCAGCAGCATCAAGTAACGAAGAGAGAAAAGAGATAATTGATTGACACCATGGATTCCTTTGATTTGTTTTGCGGGAGAATAATCACCTTTTTTTTCTCGTACTTTCCATGCCACTTTTTGTGTATGCTTGCTTGCTTGAATACATCTCGAGATTATTATCTACAATGTCAAAGATGCATCTTAACTTACAAGATTGACGCGTTTGTTGGAGGATTATGTATCATATCAAAACACTTACTGGGACTCTCTCATTTATTTTAATGCATGCAATTACCACTCTTCAACAACTATTGCGTTATTAGTTAAGAAACTTTTATTTTCACGTAGCTTACAATCCATGCCAACATAAATGTTGGGTATAAAGTATAATTATCTCGAGGTTTCATTTAATTGATAAAAAAAACTTTTTCTCAAAAATAAACAGCAGGTTCCTGTAATTTTCTGGGTATTGTCAAGAGCACTTGAAAAACACACATAGTGCCTCAACGGTGTGCGTGATTACCGAGTAGTCGTCGTATACGGGTCCCAGCAGCTCGAAGGAAGGAAGGAAGGATGCTTCTCCGTTTTTAAGATACGGAAGGAGGAAGTGGTATCGCTGTCATAATTTTTGTAAGTTGTAATAAATATTTTGAATCCATTTTCTTGTTTCTGTTTTTCCTTTTCAGGGGTAGTACTTACTGGTGGTGCTATCATTTTCTTCGTGTCTCCACTCGAGAATGGTAAGTAGAGAAGAGAGAAATTTTGTCTGGGGCCCGCTACTTCCCGTGCTGAGTGTGCTCGACAGCAGCATCTTTCAGATTCGATGCTCCTCTACCCCACGCCCAAAGCCTCCACTCAAAGTCACCTTCTTATCATTTACTGGCTCCGTTGCTTAGGTACTTTGGTACTGACTGGTTGAAGACTACACGCGCTTGTAAGGGCGTTGGTGAAACTGGTCTTCCATGCTTCTTTCTTACCGTGTAAAGGCAACCACTGTCAGTAGCTCTCAGACCGATCGCAAGCTACTCAAATGGTCGCTGCTAAACGACACCGTTGGATTTGAAGATTGAAACGACGTTGTTTGGTGGGAAATCTTAATCCTCGAACTCTGTTAAAATCGCCATCTCTCCACTAAATTTGGCTCGCAAAACTGAAAAGTAAAGTCCCCATTTGGCCAAAAGAAAAATAAAAAGAATCCAAAAAAAAAAAAAACAGAGACTCTCTCTCTCTCACTCGGTGTGTTTAGTGCTTTTATCTATGCTTTTGTGCTGTTGTGTGTGTGTGTGTGTCCGTTCGACAATTCCATGTTTTAATGAATGAAGTGGCTTGATAGATCCACTCAATTTCCAAGACTTCCTTAAACACACACAAATCTCGTGTTTTCTTACCTCGCCTAGGGTTTCTTTCTTCTTCTTTTGTTCACTCTCCTAGGGTTTTTAAAAACCAGAATAAACAAACAAGCAAAAAAAGCAAGAAGATAAAAAAATATGTAAAAATAAGAGCTCTCTAAAGTTTTTGATTAGTATATTTTTAAGAAGTGGCGACTGGGATCGGAGTGAAAGAAGGCAAGATCTCAAGTCAATTGTGATGATATTAGGTTCGATCGAGCATTTGTTGGAATGTTAATTAGAGTTAATCGTGAAGAATCGAGGTATCAAAAATGCATTTCACAAAGCTCGATGACTCTCCTATGTTTCGAAAGCAGGTTTGTGCTCTTGCCTTCTCTCTCTTTCCGTGTGCTTTGTTTTGTAAGGAATTGAAGCTTTGTTAAAGTAACTTTGATGATTGCCAGCTACTTGTAGCAGTGGTGTCCATTTCCCCCCTTCGATTTCTCCAGTTGTTTTAATATTTTATTTAAGGGAAAATGAATTAGAACGTTTAATTGATTGTGTTTTGTTAAATACAGGGCATCTATTCAAGGAAAGAGAAATAAAATATCTATTGCTGTTGTTATTTTATTAAAGGAAATTTTATTTGTGGAATGAATATGATCATGTGTGGTGTGTGCTTGAAATGTTTTAGTAATTTGGCTGATATTGAGGAGAAAATAGATCTGCATTAATAATTCGGCTTTACCATTGCTACTCCTATATGTCTCCTGTTGATACTTTCGTTTTATATTTTTTCTCCTCTAAAATATATTTTTCCAAATTTATTTTGCAATAAATTGCCTGTCCCGTAGTATAGCGGGCTCTTGATAATTTATTTGGTGGAGCAGATACAATCACTGGAAGAAGATGCTGAATCATTGAGGGAGAGAAGTTTAAAGTTCTACAAAGGATGTAGAAAATACACGTATGTTCTCTACGTTTTAGTTTTTGCTTTGATTGGCATTATAAAAAAGAAAAGCCTCTATTCATAGTATTTAGCTAATTAAACGATGTTGGAATTTCCTTGCAATGTTTTATATTCATATTTTTTTAGATCAGTTGACACTATAATAAAAGCTAGCAGCTGTTGGCATTCACTCAAGTATTTGTAAACTACCCACCACTCTTTTAGACTTCTAATTGCAAGTTGCATGTGGACCTGAATTGAAGGACCTATGCATTACAGGGCTCAGGATTCCTGGATTTGATTTTCTTGCTTCAGAACCTAGTTATTTAGACATAGACAGGAGTGCGGGATATGATTCCCAAAATTAAGAAAGCAAATTCATAGCTGAAACCTCGTCCCTTTTCTTATTCTTCATAGCACCCAAGTACTGAAATTCATCACTAAGAGTCCCTGCTTAAAGATAAAACAGTTTTTATATTAATTTATGTTTTTTTAAGGTGGTCAAGTTTGTTCAAATATTCCAAGTTAGTCAAGACTGTGAATCTGTTTGGCATTATATGCAGTTGCATTTTCTTTCTTTCTCTCACTTATCTATGTTACAAGCAATGGGTTTGTGAAGAATTTATCTTTGTGCTCTTTTTTTCCTTACTTGCAGTGAAGGGCTGGGGGAGGCATATGATGGGGACGTTGGTTTTGCTAGTGCTTTAGAAACATTTGGTGGTGGGCATAACGATCCTATTAGTTTGGCTTTTGGAGGTATTTTTACTTGAAATTCTATTTATTTGTTGTGGCTCAGATCATGATGGACATTATTCTGTTGTGTCATTGGAGAGTTGCAAGCACCAAGACTTTTTCTTCCCTGTTGCTTGATTAGTTGTTGCCAATCAAGTGCAGTACTCATTTCAGTTTGTAGGATGTCTTAGTTCGCCCTGGTTAATCTTGGTAGTGTTGAAATTTTAATTGTGTTTACTGAGATTATTGATTGGACATCTTGTGCTAATGTAGGCCCTGTTATGACCAAATTCACCATAGCCTTGAGAGAAATTGGGACATACAAAGAAGTTCTCCGATCCCAGGTAACATTTTGTAATTTATTGCACTGAATGCTTGACACATTAACATCTCTTCTTCTAGAAGTGATTCTGTTCTTATTGTTATAGCTTGAGCTTAGTTAATTGAACTTAAAAAAATGTCACTTCTGTTACAATTCCTGTACTTAGTTCGTAAGCTGAAGTTTGTTGTCAAAGGGCAATTGCATACATGTCCAACTTCTTTCCCTTTACAACCCATTTGAGCACCTGATAAACGGGATCTTTCTAGATAACGTTTCAAATAGAGCAGTAAAATAAGACCATTCATACAAGAACTTCTTGATGATAAAAACTTGTAATAAACTTCACATCTAATGCAAGTCCTAGATAATCAGCTGGAGAAAGCATAGGCATCTAGTAATCCTGAGCTCAAATAGAGTATTTGAACCCATGCTACATAGAACACAGAATTTTAGGTACAATAGCTGGCATTTATTGAGCTTATCTGGAGAAAACGATCCAGTTCTTGCTCTTCCTTAAGAAAAAATATGTTTTGTTCTCTGGTGTGACCTGTGCTCCTTTCCTTTTGCTTTTCAGGTTGAACATATGCTGAATGACAGATTATTACACTTTGTCAATATTGATTTGCTTGAGGTGAAGGTACTTAATATTGCCAAATGCCTATCATTGTCTCCTTATGATGGTCAATGAATGTCATGCAAATCTGGGGGGAAGGCCAAGCAACCAAGTTCATGCAAAATATAAATTTTGCAAGGCTGTGATGTGACTTTTCCTTATATTGTAACTTAAATATAGTACCATTTAGGATTGATTTATTGATAGCCATCCAACTTTCTGTGCTGCTCTCTCCCATCAGATCCACATTCTCCAAATTTGTTTGTTCAACTCTTGATTATTGTGAGATCTCTAAGGAGTTTTATGGTTTCCCTGTTGTGAAATTGCAAATTTGTTTTCATGGTTTCATTTGATGTGTCTGTACACTTTAATGCTCCCCAATTCCTGGATATTGCGTTTAATTGCTACTTTAAAAAATCTTCTCTTAATGCAGGAAGCAAGGAAGCGTTTTGACAAGGCTAGCCTTCTTTACGACCAGGTATTTCCCTCTTTATAAGATTTTTAATATCTTGCCATCTTTTTAGATGCCATTTGATTGAATGAACTTATCATGGTAATTTAACATTTTTTCAGAATAATTCTAGACTCTTAGTACCATTAACTATGAAGTTGACTGCTAGTCAGAAATGTTGGGATGAACCTATAATGGTCTTTGTTCAGTCTAAGGAAATCTTTGCTATTGCAATAATGCTACAGTTAAGTTTATTATCATCCCAAGCTATCTTTGCAACCTGCAATGGTAAGTGAAGTCAAACACAGCATGCAATTGAATTGCACAACTTTTAGGCCGACAAATTTAATACACTAACTGGAATTGAGCTGAAATCTGCTGCATCACACATAAAAGAAAAGGCACACACACACACACACATGTATGTATCTTTATGTTGCATTGGGAGGTAAGGTTTTAGTTATCGAAGGATAATTGACTTTGTGCTTCCAAAGCTCTGTTTGGCCTGGTATGTTACACATATTTCACCATGAGCCGTGGAATAGGAACTCAAGATGTGCAGTATCCACAGCAGCATGGATGTTGCATCACGATGATGACTTGCTCATGCACTGTTAACTAGATTTTGGGGATGTTCGAGTTGTTTACACATGGCCATTGCTAATAGGGTGGATATACAGAATGCAACTTGAGCCATGAAGTTCCATACTTGAATCTATGCAAAATAGTCTTTTGTTTGTAGTTAATGTTCACATATGCGACAGGCTCGTGAGAAGTTTCTGTCACTGAGGAAAGGCACGAGGTCTGATGTGGCTATTCTTTTGGAGGAGGTATTATGATTTTGCTGCGGTTCTTATCTATGGCTGTGATCTTGAACATCCTCCATTTTATATTTCTAATTGATTGTTGATATATACCAGGAGCTTCATAATGCAAGGGCTGTGTTTGAGCAAGCTCGCTTTAATCTAGTAAGTAAAACCCAAACTAGCTACTTCATCTACCACTCCTTTTTTTAAAAAAACTTAATATAGTTAATATTAACACTTATTCTGATATTTCAAGAACTTGGATTTTATAATCTGCTCACTCTGCATCCAGGTAACTGCTATTTCTAATGTCGAAGCAAAGAAGAGGTTTGAATTTTTGGAAGCAGTCAGTGGGACAATGGATGCACATCTTCGTTACTTCAAACAGGTAGGACACACGGTGGTACTTCTGTACTTTATGGACTTGCTTTAAACTTTATCATGCATATGCTTATGTAAAACCTTTGTTGCTTGTAGGGCTATGAGCTTTTGCATCAAATGGAGCCATACATTCATCAGGTTTATTTTACTATGTATTTCTGTAGATTACTGTCAACTCTTCCAATAGTCATGTCATTATATTCAAAATATGTGAAA